>Ga0315268_10000707_pt1 | contig 38737 bp, 45 predicted proteins | sample C1_top_MG_FD_204535 | JGI IMG/M metagenome (GOLD analysis project Ga0315268, IMG submission 204535) | Sediment microbial communities from Yellowstone Lake, YNP, Wyoming, USA - C1_top | ecosystem: Environmental > Aquatic > Freshwater > Lake > Sediment | place: USA: Wyoming | collected 2017-08-01
AAGCAATAAAAGAAAAAGCAAACCGCCAAGTGCGTGGAATACTTGCTGCACCAGAATTAGCAAAGAATGTTCAGACAGTACTAGAAACCCTTGGGCTAGAGTTCAAGGCTTTAGACCCTAGAAAGTGCGCGGAAATCCTGAGAAAGGCTGAAACAAGGAAACTGGAGACGTTTTTCAAGGAGAAAAACCCACAATGATCAAACAGATTGTCCCCTTGGCTTTTGACAGCTTCGGCGTGCGCTCCATGGCGACCTTTATAGAAACAGACGACCAGAGAATTCTGATAGACCCTGCAGCTGCTTTAGGCCCTATCCGCTATGGTCTAGAGCCGCATTTTTTGGAATGGCAGAGGCTTCACGCCGCTTGGAAAGAGATAAAAAAGTACGCTCGAAGGGCAGACGTGCTAATAGTGACGCACTACCATTACGATCACCATGACCCAGACTGCCCAGAGCTGTACAAGGGCAAGACAGTTTACATTAAACATCCTGCAGAGAACATAAACAGGAGCCAAAAAGAAAGGGCTGCGCGCTTCCTTGAAGCAATTAAAGGAATGCCCAAGAAGCTCGAAACTGCAGATGGCAGAAACTTTCAACTAGGTAAGACGCTCATAACTTTTTCGAAAGCCGTTTGTCACGGGACAAACCCGCGTCTCGGATACGTGACAGAGGTCTGCATAAAAAGCAACAACGAAAAATTTCTCTACACGTCCGATGTTGAGGGACCGTCACTCGAAGACCAGATCGAATTCATTCTGCGTGAAAAGCCCGATGTTCTGTTTGTTGACGGACCCATGACTTACATGCTTGGCTATCGTTACTCGTTCAAAAGCCTCGAAATAGCCAACAGCAATCTGGTTCGAGCCATAGAAGAAACAAACGTCAACACTCTCGTCTTGGACCATCATCTCCTACGCGACCTAAATTACAAGTTGAGAATCAAACCAGTTTGTGAGGCAGCTGAGAAGCGTGGAGTGAAAGTTGTCACTGCGGCAGAATTTTGTGGAAGAAAGGTTGAGATGCTCGAAGCTCTGAGAAAGGAGCTTTACGCAAAGCATGGTGAAGAAGAAGTTAAAGGAAAAAAATCGCGCATCAAGAGAGTAGACCATCTGGGGAAAATATAAATTATCAAGCTGGATATTTGGCTTGAGGCTACGCTTATGAATGTTTGGAAGGAAATCCCCGTTGGCGACAAACCGCCGCGACTGCTCAACATGGTAGTTGAGGTCATCGGCGGTTCGAGAGACAAGTACGAATACGACATCAAATGGGAACAATTCTTCTTAGACCGCATAATACCGTCATCAGTGGTCTTTCCGGTAGAGTACGGATTCGTTCCACAGACATGGTACGATGACCAGGACCCACTTGACATAATGGCGCTGAGCTATGAGCCCCTTGAGGTCGGATGCGTGGCCAGGGTCAGAGCTATAGGCGCACTGATAATCGAAGACGAGAAGGGCATAGACCCCAAAATACTGTCCGTGCTCGTGAACGACGCGAGATTTGAAGGATACAAGGACGTTACAGATGTCCATCCGCACAAGCTTAGAGAAATCCAAGAGTTCTTTGAAACCTACAAACGACTGGAACCGCTCAAATGGGCGAGGTTCAAGGAATGGAAAAACGCCAAAGAAACCGAAGAGATTACCAACTACGCCATCAAACGGTTTAAGGAGCTTAACGCAAAATGACCGTTCCCATTCACGCTTAAAAAGAGTTGCAACACGATTACTAGCTGTTTGAGGCATGCGATATTCTTAAATCTTCCCAACACCGTTCGCCTTACAATAGTTAGATTAAGCCGGAGCACGAGACATGCGAAAGTACATAATCAGCTTCGTTGGCGGACTAGTCATTATCTGTTTAATGACTTGGTTAATAATGACGTTTGTGAACAACCCAGAGATTCAAAATCTTCCATTATTCACTCTCAGCACAATTTTCAGAATTTCCATCACGCTCTTGATCTCAGTTGCTTGGGGAATATCTTTCGGCATATTAGCTGCCACGAACAGAGTAGCATCGCTTATTCTCACACCTTTCATAGATCTTCTGCAATCAATCCCCATACTTGGATATTTCCCGATGGTGATAGGCTTTCTATTTGCGCTAGGTCCCTTTGGCATCGAACTTTCTGTTATTGTCCTACTTTTCACTTCCATGGCTTGGGCCATATTCTTCGGAGTATTGGGAGCCATCCGAGGTATCCCAGCAAACATTTCTGAGTCAGCGCGAAGCTTTGGGCTAACAGGATGGCGGTATATCAGGCATGTAGTGTTGCCCGCTATTACTCCTGCAGTAGTGTCCGGAGCTAATCTTGCATGGTGTGACGGCTGGTTTTTTATGATTGCCGCAGAATACATTCAATACCAAGGACAAATTATTAGTCCCCCGGCAGGTGGACTGGGCTATCTCCTTGCAAGAACGGCCTATTTTTACAAAGACATGAACCTTGCCATAATTCTCCTAATATTCATAACATTCATCGTTGTATACTTCAACACTCTAACTTGGCACAGGTTAATGGAGAGAGCAAGCACAGGCACTTTTAAACCAGTCTTTCGAATGGACCTTTCGGGAGTTGGAAAACTCGGAATAGCACGAGCATATAGTTGGCTACACTTTGGAAAACTCCACTGGCCTAAAGCTTTCTCAATAGCTTATCAGCGCCTTCGCAAGTACAGTCGCATCGAAAAGATCATCGCGGCAATTTTGACTTTTTTGACGATCTTTTTTGTTTTGTACACAGTACGTGGTCAATTTCCCACGTGGGCAATAATCAGCGAAGGATTTAACAAGAAACCTGCAGGAGAACTTGTCCATCTGCCAGTTTTTGTCGCCTTAACAATGGGGCGCCTTACCATAGCTTACGGGATTTCTCTTTTGATTGCAATCGGAATGGGAGTTTTGGCCGCAGAACACAAGAAATTTGCAGCGGTTTTCTATCCCCTTTACGATATTGGACAAGGAGTACCGATTCTTGCTCTCTTTCCGGTTATTTTTCTTGGGCTGAGCAGCCTGCTTGGCAACGCGGGAATAGCCCTCGAACTTACTTGCATCACAATGTTGGTTCTTGACATGATTTGGTACATGTTTCTGAACATTGTAAGTGCGGTGAAAAACATACCCACAGAAATAAGTGAAGTTGGACGACTTTTCGGGTTTAAGGGCTTAAAAAGAGTGACCCATTTAGTCATTCCATCGATACTGCCGTCCATAGTTACAGGAAGCATACTTTCATGGGGAACCGGCTGGAACACTATAATATTCGCGGAGTACATGCCATCAACTAGTCCAAAAATTCCACCACTTTCAGTCAGTGGGCTAGGCTCTCTATTGGATAAAGCAGGATATGAATATGGAAACACGGTGCTACTCATCTTCCTCTTAGGAATAGTCGCAGCAATCGTGCTTTCAATGGAAGCATTCATCTGGCGCCGCCTACTTAGAAAATTTGAAAAATATCACGCAGAGGTGTAAACCTTGTCAGTGCTTGAAATAGAAAATATAACAAAATCGTTCATGATGGAGAACTCCAAAATTTGGGTCTTAGACAACGTGAGCTTTTCAGTCGGAAATGACGAGTTTGTCTGTTTAGTCGGACCCTCCGGCTGTGGAAAATCTACGATTCTCAGAATAATTGCCGGATTAGAAAAGGCAGATTCAGGCAACATACTGTTTCGTGGAGAGCCCATTACTCAGCCTACCCCGAAGATTGCTATGATCTTTCAGCTTTTTGGTCTGTTGCCATGGAAAACCGCATTAGAAAACGTTGAAGTGCCGTTAGAAGTGCTCGGTATGGAAAAGGAAAAGCGAAAGCACATCGCAGAAGAGTACTTAAAAATGGTGGGACTTGAGGGTTTCGAAAACACTTACCCCCATGATCTTTCGGGTGGAATGAAACAGCGTGTAGGAATTGCCAGAGCGCTAGCATTAAAACCCGAAGCCGTGCTTATGGATGAACCTTTCTCTTCGCTCGACGAACTTACAGCAAAAACTCTTCGCGAGTTAGTGCTTGACATCTGGCGAAATCCAACCTTGCCAACAAACACTGTCGTAATGGTAAGTCACAACGTTGAAGAGGCAGTTTTTATGGCAGACAGAGTCATTGTGATGTCTCCTAGACCAGGAAAAATTGTAGGAGAAGTAAAAATTGACATCCCAAGACCTAGGCAAAAACACCTTCGAGATCCCGAATATTTCAGGTTCATAGACGAAGTTGTAGCAATGCTGGAGAAAGGTAAGGCTAAAGAAGAAAGCCCATTGTCATTAATAGCGAAGAGAACGGATACGCCTTGAAAACCACGCTAACCATAAATTTTTGAGTGCGTCTCTGTAAGGGCTCCATACTCCTTTTCAGAAAGCCAGCCTTCCTCTCTGAGCTTTTCAAGTCCACTCTTAATTTGCTCTTTTGCAAGAGAGTCCTTTAGTATGCTTGTTTTGTCGCCAGCCTCGTTTATCTCTCTTTCAAATACCGCTTTCCGCTCAATCACTGACGGAAATTTTTCCAGATGTGCCGCTGTGATCTTGAAACGGGGAACAAGTAGTTGCCTGATTTTTGCCCTACCCAAGGCTCCCCTGAGTTTCGTCAGAAAGCTTATGCTGTTTGCGACGGACGGCGGAAATACCACATAGCGTCTTCTTGATTCGGACTGGTAGCAGACCATGTAGAAAGGCACGTAAACCAGCATGTTCTCCTTCTGCTTCTGCTCAGTGCCCAACTTTTCGAAACCAAGCAGGCTGGCCTCTCTCATCTTAGCCATCTTACTGATCTGCTCGATTATCGTTGAAGTCGTTTTCTCGAGTCTCTCAATCTCGTCCTTGTGAAGCTGGGTTTTGGCGTCACGTGAAGCCTCGAGCTCTAGCAAGTCTTTACTGGCTTCTTTCGTCTTGGCTTCCCATTCGGATTTTAGTTTAATGGTCTCGAGCGAGTTGGTTTCCTCAACCCCCTTAATTCTGCCGTTAACTTCCTTTATTGCAGCTTCAGTTTCTGAGAGTTCCTTCCTGCCTTCGCTGGCTTTTTCCTTCCATCTTCGCTCGCCAGCCGTGTCTTTTTTCGTGGCGCTCATTTTTGCCTCCATCTTGTATCGTTCAATCTTGCTGTGCATCTGTTCCTTGATTTTTTCCAGTTTGACTTTTTCCTTTTCAAGCGGAAGAAGCTGTTTTTCAGTGTCCTTTGCGAGTTTGGTTATCTTCTCGTCGTACTCGGCGGTTATGCTGTCCACTTTGGGCTTTATGATGTCCTCTTGCTTCTTAATCTCTTTGCCAAACTCTTCTCTGATGGTTTTGATTTTGCCGCGGATTGTTTTGGTGAAGTTGCGGGTGGTGTTGTTGAGAAGTTTCATGCACGCGTAAAGGGAGTCTATTTCTTCTTTAAACTCGGATTTTAGGCTTTCAAGTGTGTTCATCGCCGAGTAGATTGTTGACTCTTCCAATGTTGGCGATAACGCAACAAAATCGCGGGGGGAAATTTCGGTCAGTGTGGCCTCGTTAAGGTATGTGGCAAATTCGTTTAGAAAACCTTGGTCAGTTATGAGACCGCTTATGACAACCTCTTTCATGTGTGCGGTTGCCTGAAAATAGTTAACACTGTCGGAGAGAAAAGCCGTGTAGACTTCCATCGCTTTTGAGCTTCTTTCGATGTTTTCGGTGAAGGTTTGTGCGTCCGGAGCGATGCTGTAAGTCATGGTGTGAGCTGTTGCGCTCAATCCATCAAAAAGGAGGTTCAATCTGCCCCAGGGAATAAACCAAAAGGGATAGCAGAACTCGGAGATGAACGCTATTCTTTCTGCGGGTTGCTTGAGGATTAAGCCGCGGCCTCTGGCTCTGTCAAGTTCGGCGTAACAGAAAATGGCTGTTTTCTCCATCTCTCTTGTGAACGCCTCTTTTCTGTTGACGGAGGGGACTGAGAACGGGAGAAAGGTTCGTGTAGCCTTTGATTGTGTTTTTTCTGACATCTAAAGACCACGTTCGTTATATGTTTGATGAGTTTGTTTTTTAAGTTTGTCATGAAGGACAACCGCACGGGCTGTTATGCAGCTTGTGTGTCATGCTGCTTTTGGAAAAAATCCGTTATCTTCTTCTGAAAAAGCGCATCCTTCAGCAGCACGCTTCTCGTTATCCACCGTTGCAGGGGAATCTGGAAAACGCCTGCGATGTACTTTAGTGCACTGTCCAAGGTGTTGAAAGTGAAGGGTTTTTGCCGCATGGCGTTTCTGACGTTTTCTCTGACTTGCCAGACGCCGACGGGCATTATGTAGCCTCGGCGTGCCTCGCGCAGGACTACAACCGTCGCTTGTCTCCTCTCCTTTAAGAGGAGTTCACACACAGCGAGCCGCGCTGCGTAGTAGCATCCGCCTATCTCAGCGTAGGTCGTTCGTCCATCATAGTCTTCCCAGTCTGAATACATTACGATGTTTCTGCCGTGTGGGTTCCAGACTGTTCCAGGGTACCACGCTTCTAGGGCTTCGTAACTCCACGCGCTTGGAATCATTAACACTTCAAAGATGTTGTCTAGGTAGCGGGATTCGTAGACGCGGTATTCGCTTATTTCAGGGAACGTTTTCACTTTTTCCATCAGGTCTTTCGAGAGTATGCTGTCTACGGCTGTTATGCTCCAACGGGTTGGGACGAGCCGCCTGTTCTGTTTTAAGCCAAAGGCGCCGACGCTGAAGGCTCTTTGAATCTTTGTGACCAATACATCTTTGCTGTAAAGTTCCAGAACAGCGTTTGCTGCTTTCAGGTCCGTGTCGTTGTAGGATTTTTCTATTTGGTGGTCCCAGCGAGCGTTGCTTACGAGCATGTCGCGGATTGGCGCCGAAGGCCCGAAAGGCTGGACATCATCATCTAAGAATATGAAGCCCCTCGGCTTCTTTGTGAGCATAAGCTCAACATCCACAGGTTTTACGGCAAGGGCCAGTTCACGTGTCTTATCAATTATTTTTCCGGCTTCTTCGAATCTCTGCACGTGAACTCGATGTTTTCCACGGATGAGCATTGAACGAAAGCCGACGATTTCGTCTATTGTTTTTCCGAGCCAAAACTCCGGCAGGTCGTAGATGCTGGTGTCTTCCTGAACTGGTGGCACGAGGGGACCAGCGTAGACGTACGGGTAGCCGATTCTTCCGACAAAGACGCTTGGAGGGGACGCTCCGGAGATGTCTTCGCTCTGCATCAATGGGATGCTCTTTAAGAAATAGTTGGCTTTAACGATTATTGGGCAGCGTGTCTTGCCGCAGAGAAATCTGGAGCCTTTGCAGGCGACGCACAGACCGCTGTTGGACGCTTTTGCAACCAGTTGGCTTTCGTCGTACTTCATGTCGGAACCAAGGTTTGATTCCTTCAAGACGTCGAGTAGCCAGACGTTTGGAGAACGTTTGTCCCCTTTCCTGTAAGAAGCGCTCAACCTCTTTCATCACAAGTTTGATTAAAACACATTCATATGCTTTCTGCACAAGGGCACTGCAAAGTTGACGGTTGACTCTTGTCAGAAACCGATAAATACTAACAAGTCGATGGCAAAGTGTGTGCACGCTATGCTGTCCGAACTTAACAAGACGGTTGTTCGCCAGTATTTTGAAGCCTATGACACGGGAGACATAAACGCTGTGATGGAATTCATACATCCCAACCACGTTCATCACCCAGGAGGGGGAGAATCGCTGAATTTCGACGAAAGAAAACGCGACGATCTGGTGTTCCTTTCGGCTTTCTCAGACATCAAGACCGTTGTGGAAGACCAGGTCGCTGCAGGAGACAAGGTCGCGAGTCGCGTAACGATGCACTGCACTCACACGGGAGAGTATCAGGGCATTCCCGCGACTGGAAAGCGGATTACGATAACTTTCATGGACATCTCCCTCGTCAAAGCCGGAAAGATTGTTGAGGAATGGGTCGAGTTTGACATGGCGAGTGTTCTCAAACAAATCAGGGTTTGAACCGGTCCTTTCAATTAAGCAATGCTTTTACGATTTCTTGTTTATTCTTTTGATACCACTGCGCTGTTCGGGAGTACAGTTTTAGTCTGTACAATTTGGCTCTTTTTGGATCATTGACTAACATCCAGTAGGCATAGCTGAAGTCTTCGATTGACCCTGCTGTTATTACATCTGGGAGAAACTCTATCTCTCTGTCGGATAGTTGGCGGTGTTTTCTATACTCTCTCAAAAAGAATCTGGCCAGTCTCAGGTCAAGTTTGTGTTTCTGTTTTCTGTCTCTGCACGAGTATTGCAGCATTACGGAAATATCTTTTATAACAGTGTCGTTCATTGTGCCTATGTTTTCAAAATCAATCAACCCTATCAGTTTCTTGTTTTTCCATAGTGTGTTTTCTGGGTTGATGTCTCTATGCAATGGATATTTTGGCAATTTTGAGTATTCTCGACCGTCTAAACTCTTCATTAAAGGAATCAGTGTTGATGATTCTTCAAGAAAAATCCTGTCTTTTCTGTCCTGCCTATCTTCTGTCTGAATTTGTGCCACAGATTTTTCCAATTCTTTCAGAACGGATTTTCTTCTAAACACTTCTCCTCCCTTCTTGTTATCTAGACCGGAAGTCGCAACGATTTTGTGGTAGGTTGCCATCATTCTTGCACATTCTCTGAGCTCTGAGTAGCCGAATCGTTTGATGTCTCTGCCTTCGATGTACTCATAAAGCCAAAAATAAGAACCCTTGAACCTCAAAAAAGATTCTTTATTTTTGGTTCTTATTGGTGCAGGGATTTTGTAAGGAAAATTGTGTTCTTGCAGGTAAGTCAGATAGTTTAGTTCGAATCTCAAATCCTCTATTCTTGTGAAATGCGTGATTTTCCTTAGAACGTATTTCCCCTGTGAAGTTTTAACGACCCAGTTGATGTTAACTACGCCTCTTTCTGCCTCTCTACAACTGACTAGTTTTCCGATGTTCCAGTTTTCAAGAAGCGTTTCAATCTCTCTCTGATCCATTCTGCTGTTCCCAAAAAGAGATTCTTAAACCCGCTTTTCCAAATATATCTTTTCCAAAGCAGAATAGAAATGGCACCCTGACCGGGATTTCACCAGCTCTTCTTGTAAAAACATAGAGTCTAATTAATTTGTACAAGTACCGAGACTTTTTTATGGCTTCTAGGGATTAAGCATCAGCATTTTAGATGCTAATTGTGGTTTCATAAACTATAACTGACTATGCAACAAAGGTTATTCACAAATGGTAAAAATTACAATGAACTCTACAATGGGACAAGTTGGAATAGCAAAAAAACAAAAATCTAAGATAAAAGGAATAATTCGAAAAGGTCAGAAGAAAAACATACTCATAATCATTGGCGGTGACGTGTATTTTGTCTCGGCAAAATCAGTGAAGAAAGTTATGGATGGGACAGAGGAAAAAACACCGATTTTTGGCTATTGACTTGTCTATGTATATAAACAACTTGGAACTGAACTGACTCTTTCGATTTGATTTGAGCTGGAGTTTATCTTTTTTATACCACATGGTCTTTACATACCAAAATTTGGGTCTGGTCGATTTGACCTAGCATTGTGCCGTGCCATCAGGAAAACATTCGGGATAGGCCTTAATGAGTCTCGCTGTGTCTTGGCCATCGATCACGCCATAGTATATTTTTCTCATATCGGCTGCTGATTTCGATCTTGCCAAGTTTGTCATTAATTCAATTATGCTTTCGTCTATCTGGTTCCAGTATTGGATAAGGAAGACTTCTGCGGGCGATCGAAAGAGTCTTTGAACTTGATCACCACGCTTGCCCATTTTCCCAGGGGTCAAGATACCCTTCATTCCCTTTCCTTTTAGTCCGAAGGCCGCATTCTTCCTTTCTCCTTTTATAATAAGACGAGTTGAGAACAAATCGTTTATTTCTCCTCCCCAATCTTCAAAAGTTCCCTGTTCACCTATTATCTTTTGAAGACCCTCTTTGAATTTTCTCTCATCGATTGGCAGCGGACTTTGATTCCATGTTATTCCTTTCACTTTTACAAATGAATCTATGTCATCAATAGAGATCTTTTCGACATCAATCATTTTTTCGGGGAGCGTAACAACGGTTACGGCGATATTTCCAAGTTTCGGGTTAGTTTTTGTTGGATATTTTTCCATAGCTTCTTTGTTGCCTGCAAGTCTTAGTATTGTTTTTTTGTTTTGTGTGTAAAAGGGGTCTTTTTCATACGCGGTCTCTCCGTTCACCTTAGTTTTTCTGACAATATTATTGTTACAGAGCTTACCGGCTTCTTGTAAAACTCTCATTCGACGCAACGATGTTAGCGCTTCTATTTCAGTGACGGTTTTGATTCTCTTTTTACCTTGATAGATTGCCGAAAAAACTTTCCTACAATCTTTTGAGCGTCCTATTACTCTAGCTGCATGAGCAATTTGGTCTTGAGGATTTGACCTAACGTCAGAAACGTCTATTGGCACCTAGTCACCCTTGGATTTCCTTGTTTTTTTCATTGGAAACATTTTCCTAACACTGCTTGAGTCGACCCCAATAGCTTGCCCTATCTCTTCGGAGGTAGCTCCAGACTTGATTGCGAGAAGAATAAGCAGTTTCTTAATTGACTGTAGTTCTTTTAAAGCTGGTTCTTCTGTACTCATGTAGATTCCTCCATTTTCGCACTTCCCGTCGCTGAGTCCGCGGTCGCATCTACTTCTGAAGGTTTTTTTATCTGTACCTCATGTATAGGAACCCCAATTTCTTTTTTCAAAGACTCGACTTTTTTATGGAAAGGTACTTCTATGCCGAAATCTTCAAGTGAGAATATGCGTTTAGCTCTCTCTCCCCCTCCTTTTGTGCTCAAGGACTCAGCTATACCCACTTTCACCCAAGTCCTCCACCATCTAGCTACAGTGGAAAAATGTACTCCAGCAACTGTGCCGACTTCTCTGCTGTCCCGCCCATCACTGTAATGATAAGCGATCCTCTCTTTATCGCTTGGAAGGATGTCTAAAAGCAATTTTTTTACTTGAGGAATATTTGTTACCTTCATCCACCTCAGCATTTCTTCAAGGAGCTCAATCATTCTATCTTGCTTGTCTATCTTTTCTTCAGGCATTTCCCTCACCAGATTTTTGAGCTTCACTTTCTTGCGTAGGTTGGGGCTCAGCTTTAGCGACTTTTTCTTGTTTAACTTCTAGTTTCTTCGGAGGAATTTTAGGAACTTCGATTCCCATATCTTCAAGCGCCATAATTTTCTGTGGTCTGCCCTTTCTCTTTCCACTGGGTTCGAGAATACCGAGATTATACCATTTCTCCCACCAATTTCTTACAGTTGAATCAGGGACATCGGTTTGTTTTGCTACATCAGGACGACTATTTTCTCCATTAGTTAGTTCATATACTAGCTTTTCCTGATCCGTTTTCAGATTGTCCAGAAGTATTTTCCTTAGTTTAGGGAAATTTTCAAACCTACTCCATCTCAAGATTTCACGGAGTATTTGCACAATATCTGGTGATATTTCTTTCTCTTCAGGCAATCTTTTCACCTGCTACTACTTTTCCAGAATCTTGAATCGACTCTAATTTGGCTTGAGAGGTTTCTGGTGTCTGCTTTTCCTTCTTGGTCTTCTTTCTCATCTCGCTAAGAGTAACATTAACTGCATTCGGTGTTGTTCCCAACAGTTTCGCTATCTCGGAAGGACCGAATCCAAACGAAGAAAGAGTGATTATCTTATCTTTCTGAACATTCAAATCCTTCACAATGTTAAGAGCCAGCAATCGAATGACTAAGTCCATCTTGCTTGTTATCTCCTTGAATTGCTTTTCATCTATTGTTGACATTCTAAACCTCCAAATTTCCAATGTTGACATATTTCTTATTTGGACCTCTTCCCATGCTGAGAATCAAACCTTTGCTTTCCCATTCAGGTAGCATCGTTTCTAACGGGCGAGAATCTGCATAGCCAGCAACTTGAGCTATTTCTTTGATTGACCTTGTGCCATCTAGAGCTTCATATGCCTTTTTTTTGCTGTGGGGTTTTCAGAAATTGCGTTTTCAACTCCTCAATTCGTGGTCGCGTTTGCATGTAAAGTAACTTAGTCGCTATTGTTACTTTCTTCAGCAACTCATCATCTTTGCTCATTGTTTCTGTTCACCTTCTTTTCGAATCTGAGGGATTTCTATTCCTAGCAACTCGAGTGTCACGACTTTCCTGAAACGACCCTGATATCGTTCGGAGGGTTCCACAATCCCCGCAGTAACCCATCTTTTCCACATATTTGCAACAGTGCTATGTGTTATTTGGCGACCAACTTTTCTAAGTTGGTCAGCAATTTCACGGGTACTTCTGTTCCCGTCAGATAATTCGTAGACTAATTTACTTTCATCATCTGTCAGATTCTCTTGAATTCCTCGTTGAAGAATTGGAAGGCCCGAAAGCTTTACCCAATATTTTATTTCCTTTAACAGTTCACAGATTTCTTTCAATAAGTTCGTGTCTCCAGCCAAGTGAATCACTCCAAAGTTTTAGAGTAATATCGATTTCCACCAATATCCTCATAGAGGACAAGTCCGGACTCCAAGAGAGATGACAAATGATAGGATACGTTGGGTTGAGTTGTACCAAGTGCACTTACTATGTCTTTGACAGTGTGTTTTCCATCACATAACTCGTAAATCTTTCGCTTGGTTTCGTTTTGCAATAGGCTATCTTTAGTTTTGATAATGTTTTCATTGTCGGCTAGCTTGAGGACAGCAAGAATCTTTGCAAGCAACTGTTTCATATCTTTTATGTTTTCATCCGAATTATTCATAGAGTGGACCTTTTCCAAAAAAGAATCATTGGGAAACACTCTTATATGTTTTCCTCATTCTTTTACAAATTGACTTTTCTTCATGAATAAAGTTTCAATTTGTATAATTCATGCAGAACCTCATAAAGCAGACATAAAGAACCTGAAAAGTACTTGAATGAGAAATCACAGAATCTACATGAAAGTAGGTGGCGCCCAGGCCGGGATTCGAACCCGGGTCCAGCGGGCGACAGCCGCTTATACTAGACCGGACTATACTACCTGGGCTGTCAAACGGGCCTAAGGCGCCGAAGTGAATAGAGAAGAATTTTGATTAATTAAGCTTTCTTGACGCCCCCAACCAACCCTGGGTTCAGGCTACACATAGAGAGGGTATAACCAAACAAACCCCACACGTCTATTAGGCTCCAAATAGAGGGCCTAGACACCGTTGCACGCACACACACTCCAAAAGACAAACTTAAATGCAAAACAACCCCCGTTCTATAATGCAGACCCCCATCAATATGATTGAGGATAATCAAAATGGAGACAAACCAGCTAATAGCCCTAGACATCCTCCTCGCACTCATGCTCGCACTCGTCGCATACGGCATATACGGCGTAGTACTACCCGCAGAAGCCGAATACAACTGGTACTTCGGCAGACACGTCCTCTGGGCCTACGGCTCAGACACCTACGACGGAATCGAACGCGAAGTAACAACAGTCTGGAACCAGATGAACATCACATTCTCAGAAAGAAAATACAACGAAACCTACTGCACCCCATGGTTCTGGGAACAAACATACCACAACACCCTCGCAGCACAAAACGAGTACCTACAACAGATCATAGACAGAGTCCACTCCTACAGAGACACATACCAAGAAATGCGACTGAACAACACCGACCCCAACTACCGTGACGACTGGTTTCGAAGCTCCATCCAAGACCTCAAGACAAGCATGACACGCGGAAGCGGTATGGATTGGGCTATTAGAGGAGTGTGGTTCTTAACCTTCGCACCAGCGGCATACTGGCTTAACGGATGGCTTGTACCCATAGGAATAATCATCGCAGTCGCAATCGCCATATTAACCGCATACATCATCTTCTACGCTTTCATATTCATGTAAAAATCACACAAGGGCTCTGCCGAGAAGGGTTCGGTTGAGAAAATGGAGTCAACGAGCCACATCAAGAAATGGTTGCTCGTCTCGCTTATCATAGCTATCATTGTATCAGTCTCCATCTGGCTCTTGCTTTTCAACCCTTCTGGACGTGCACCTTTATGGAGGCAGGGAACTGTTCACGGATTCGACAATTTCGGCACAGCAACGTACAAGGACGGCATACTCTACGCGCCTTCAAAGGCGGACAACAAGGTCTACGCTGTCAACGCTTCAAATGGCAACATTATCTGGAGCCACACGGTGAGACAGTGTGATGCATCCCCATGCATAGATGGCGAAGTCATCTATGTCGGCGAATGTATTGGCCCAGAAGGAGAACGTCAACCCTCTCCAAAAGCCTTAGCACTAAACAGGTCCACGGGAGAGGAAGTCTGGAGCTTCATAGAACCTGATAACCGTGAATGGGTCGGCTCTCCACTAGTCAACGGCGACTACGTCTACTATACAACATACGGGTCAGGAGTCTATGCTCTGAACAAAACCAACGGAAACCCCATATGGCACAGAGCGGAAGTAGGATTCATCGTGTGTTCAGTAGCCTTCCACAAAGGAGTCGTTTTCGTGTCAGCCTATGACCCTCCAGGTCAGTATGCCTTGAACGCAACGACTGGTGAAAGCGTATGGCAGGCGAACTATGGAGCGTCATGGGACTCTTCCCCAGTAGTCTACAACGGAATGGTAATACAAGTAACATTCAACAGAACAACGGAAGTCTGGTCAACAAACGTTCTAAACGAAACCAGCGGAAATCTCTTAAGAAGATTCGAAGGAATAGGAAGCCCCAGCACCCCTTTGGTTCATAATGACAAGATATTCATCCCAAGCGACGATTGGAGAATCTGGGCTTTCAGCTTGGCAAATGGAGAGGAGCTGTGGAACACGACAAGGCTTGACCAAGGCGTCTCAACACTAGATTTAGGTTCACCAAACCTCAGCTACGGCAGTCCAGCCCTAGCCGAAGGAGTCATCTACCACCAATCCTTGAGCGGAATGTTCTGCGCCATAAGCGAAACAGATGGCAGAATACTCTGGTCCTCCACACTCGGTGGCTACGGCTTTGGAAGCCCAAGCATAGGCGATGGTCATGCATTCATCACAAATGACTCTGCCCTCTACGCCTACGAAATAGATTCTGGACCGGGCGATTGGCCCATGTTCTGCAAGAACAGTCTCCATCAAAGAGATTCAGGATAAAACCGCATATCTAGAGAATTATTCGGAACTTGCACTGTTTGTCTCCGCCGATTATCGATTCTTCCTTATTGACTTCGACGGGTCTTCCTAAGGCTCCCTCGAACAGCGCCTTAGCCCATCCAACAGAACAGTTGCAGTATGTTCCCGACAGTTTTCCTATGGGAATCTTGTTCACTTGTGAGCAGTAGCATTTGGGGTAGATGATGTATGTTTTGTCACCTTCTCTATGAAGATGCTTGTAGACTTGACCAAACTTCTCCAAAAATTTGTCAGTGTTTTTCGATTGTTGATAGATTTTTCTGGCTTTCTTGATAAGGCTCTGCGACTGACATTGCCGTCCGCACTGTTCTAGTATCTCATTCCGTGTTTTCTCATCAACGTACTCATTCAGCCCAGTGATTAAGCAAGTAATCCATTTTTCTGTCCTGTCCAATTTGACCAACCCAAACGTTACGAACACAAATTTACAGCACATTATTTAAACTTAATATCTAACGATAAATGCAGATTTGATCTTCTAAGCGGCCTTCAATGTTGCTTCCAGAGCTAATTTTCTAAAACGCGACTTTCTGTCTTTGCCCTCGTATCTTATTAAGAGTCTCCCAGCTGTCGTGCTGGCATATCTTAGCTCAGCCCGTGCCAGAGAGGTATCCATCTCGGCAAGCGCCAACAGCGTATAGTAGTAAGGAAACCCGTGCCATTTGCCATCTTTCGTCCTTGCCTTCTTTATTTTTCCCAACCCTTTTTCGAGTATCGCATCCGAGTTGTCGGGCTTAACCACAGCTAACGCCCTGAGAAAAGCTATGGTACACGTGTAGCAGCACCAACTTCCGTTCTTGCCTCCCGCTTTCAGGATGTCGTTGAAACCCTCAATCGCCTTAGTTAAAGCAGAAGAAGACTTGCACTTCCAAACGATTAGCGCCCGAAGAGCCTCCTCGCTTAGAATGTGCCGAATGGCAACCTTGGATAGAACGCGCTCGCCCGTCGGTAAACGTAACCCCTGAGAAAGGTCTTTACTTAGGGGCTCAAACATGCCGAAATAAGCCTTCGGCAACCCCTGCCTCGTGAAAACCCAATCCAAAGCTTCCTCTACTGCGGAAACAGACTTAGCTCTGAACCCGAGGCGTGCTTCTTCTAAACGCCAAAGCGTCTCCTGCAGAGATTCTGGAACAAGTATTCTCTCTATTTTCATACACATCCCCTTAACAAGAAAAAGTCATAAGATGCTCAGGCTATTTAAATCTCTGTGCGCTCTAATGGTAGTTATGCTTAGAGAGAAATCTTGTGGTGCTGTAGTGTTCAAAGGGAACTCTGAAGAGAGGTATCTCCTTCTGCATTATGCGGCTGGTCATTGGGATTTTGTGAAAGGTAATGTTGAACCAAGCGAGAACGAAGAAGACACCGTTATGCGAGAGCTAAAGGAGGAGACGGGGATCGTTAAAGCCCAGTTTATTGAAGGTTTTAGAGAAACTATAAGCTATTTCTACAGAAGAAGTGGCAGCACAGTCCACAAGGAGGTTGTCTTCTTTCTTGTTCAAACAGCAGAGAGCAGAGTTACCTTGTCTTACGAGCACGTCGGGTATGAGTGGCTAAATTATGAAGAAGCCATAGAGAGGCTCACCTTTGAAAACGCCAAAAAAGTGTTGCAGAAAGCGCATCAATTCTTGAAAAAGACTTGAACAACTTTATAGGCTGTGATTTGTTGGCGCCCGGGTAATAGGTTTACATCTCGGTTTAAATTCTCGGCGAATCTAAATTCTAGAATGCAAGTCAACATCGATGCTTATAAGTGTTAGAACAGTAGGAAATGCGAAGGCAAGGTTGAGAAAAAATGGTTCTGAGCAAGGCACAGAAGGTTTTGAGGGAAATTGAAGGTGTAGCAAGAGAGAGGAGGTTCCTCCCTATCGTAGGGCCCAACAAGGGCCAAATCTTGGTGAAAGTTATTCGTGAGATCAAACCCAAACGCGTTTTGGAGGTTGGAACCCTCATTGGGTACTCGACAATTCTGATGGGAAAAGAGCTTGGGAGCGACGCCCACTTAATCACTATTGAGATCGACGCTAACAACGCAAAGATAGCAAAAGAGAACATAAGAAAGGCGGAGATACCGCCCACCGTGGAAGTGTTGATCGGCGACGCAACTGAGGTTATACCAAGGCTGGAAGACATGTTTGACCTGGTCTTCATTGACGCTGATAAAACAGAGTACCTAAACTATCTACGACTGATCGAGGAGAAGCTCCATAAAGGAAGCGTCATAGTTGCAGACAACGTGGAGCGTGCGCCATCCTACCTAGATTACGTAAGGTCTTCAGGAAAGTATAGTAGCAGATTCGTATCCATAGGTCCGGTCGCAGTCGGCCACTATCGTTGCCACCGTCGCGAAGATGGACTTGAAATAAGCGTCAAGCTGTAAACACCAACATTGTGCGTGCGCAACCAAGGATTTAAACATAATTTGTGTAGTTGGCGCCGGGAGTGGGATTCGAACCCACGCGGCCCCGAGAGGCCACAGGCTGTAAGGCGTTTATTGTCTCCAGGCCTGCTCCCTACCTGGCTAGGAGACCCCGGCACGCTGGCTTACTTTAGATTTTGCGCCATTTTAATGTTTATTTGTTTGCCCGTTATAACTTTGTTTGGCTGGTGACTGTTTGAAAGTCAGCAGGAGATATTGGACGGTCTTGTTTGGAGTTCTTATGTCGTTGGGCATGTCCTTTTCACAGTCTTTGGTTCTTTCGATAATAAACTTGAGTGGTTTCTATCTGGACAAGTGGGTCGTGGCGTTCGCGATAGGTTTCATCGTAAGCGTTCCGACATCCTTCGCCATAATTCCGATTGTGAAAAGAACAGTCGATAAGCTTACGACAGATTAGAAACTCCTACGGTTCTTTCCCATTAGGACGCGGTAACCGCTTCCCCTCGACAAAACCGTACAATTTCCAAAGGCTTCTTCAAAAAGCGATTGCAGTCTTTTTCCGCCGATTTTGGACTTTACGACCATTTGGAAAAGGGCTCCATCAGACATGTGTTTTGATGCTTCAGTTATTATGGCTTTTACAGTTTCCATTCCGGCGCTCACCGGGGGATTTGAAAGGACACAGTTGAACGTTAAGTCCTTGACTGGCTCGTACAAGTGTCCGCGTCTCACTTCTGCATTGTTCACTCGGTTAATCTCAGTGTTTTTCTTCGCAAGCCAGACCGCACGCTCATTAACGTCAACCATTACCACACGCAAATCGGGATTGAAGGTGGCGGCTGCGATTCCAACCGCACCGTAGCCGCACCCAACGTCAAGAACGCATCCGCTCTCCGGAAGAACCATGGAATCAATCAAGAGTCTCGTGCCCAAATCGACACGATTCTTGGAAAAGACGCCTGAAGCCGTCAAAAATTCGAATGGCACTCCGCGAAGGTGCACGTGGATAGTTCCAAGCCTCAGTTTTGATTTTGGGCGTGCCGTAAAGTAGTGGTTTATTTCTTCGCTCTTATTGTACATCTACATTTCACCGCTTTTCCAGCATTTCGGGTACGTACCTCTCGGCATCAGTACTCTCTTTGTTTCTGCAACAACTCCATGTTCCAGGTTCAAAGTCTCTTCCGTCGAAGCCACAGCCTTAGCAAGAGCAACGGCCTCACCCTTTAACGTGAAAACGGATACCATTGAGCCGTTGGTTATTCCAGTCTCAAGTGATAAGACGCCTGGAGCCGTTAGGTTTGCTCCATGACACACGGCGTCCACCGCCGAATCTCTGATGTAGACTCTCGGAACAAGAGTCAAGGCGCTTTCCAAGGGCTTTATGAACTTCCTCAGGATTGTCTCGTCTTTCTGCTGCTGCCACTCCCTAAACCAGTAAGCCACATCGTGTAGGGTCACGATCTCATCGTTTTCGACAAAGGGTCCTGCTCTCGTCCTGCGCAGCTCTTGCATGTGAGCCCCACAGCCCAAAACTTCTCCAATGTCATAGCAAAGTTTGCGTATGTACGTGCCGCCTTCACATCCAACTTTAAAAAGGACGTTTCGCCCTTCCATCTCAAGAAAATCAATGTAGTAGATTCTTCTCGTCCGCAGCTGACGCTTGACTGAGGCTCTTAAGGGCGGTCTCTGGTAGATCGTGTCCTCAAACTCCGTAAGCACTCTTTTAACATGCTCTCTGGCTGTGTCTCCATGAAGTTTCATCACGCAAACGTACTCCTTACCGCTGTAAAGAAGAGCCTGAACAACCTTCGTGGATTCCTCTAAGGTTACGGGCAGCACGCCGGTCACTTTGGGATTTCTCTGGCTTACGTAGCCTCTAGAGTCCCGCCGTGACCAACACGCTCTAGCTTCATGATGCGTTTAACCCAAGCGGCCACCTCGTGGCTCGTTGGACCCGCTGGCTTGTCAAGGTTTATTACGCCATATCGTATGTACTTTTCCGCTGGTCTTTCCTCTGGTCTGTGTCCATAACTCGGGTTCGTCTTATCCTCAGCCTTCACTAACAGTTTATGTTCGATTTCCCATGGAGCAACCGTTCTAGGCATGACTAGATTTCACTCCTACAATGTAGAAAAAGGCTTAGAGGTATATGAGTTTAAACTAAGTTAAGGCTGGTTTGACCGTTTGAGCCATTTCTTCAATCTTGCCAGCTGACTTAAGCGCTTCTGCGACTTCCTCGTCGGATGCCCCTCTTTTTACGTCTATTTTGTCTTGGAGGGGTTCGATGTGGTTGACGTTTGTCCTTCGCCTTCTAACACCCGTCACGGTTTTTGGACCGGTTACTAAAACGAAGCTTTTGTCTATAACGTCCACTATCACACACTTTCGTCCAGCCTCTCGGCCGACCAATTTCACGCAGATTCTACCAACCTCTATTGCTGGCACATCGGAGCCTCCTCTACAAACGATATGAGAAACCATTCGAACATGTATTTATAACTTCACTTACTTCGAAGGGACCCTAAGTCATCAACCTTTCGATAACGTTGTAAAGGACACTTGTTCCAAAAACTAAGTTTTCTATGGAAATTCGTTCATCTATGCCATGAATCATTTTCAGAATCTCGCCGTAAGGCAGGTCCGCGCGCATTGGTTGAAATCCATAGCTTGTTGTGCCCATTTTTCTAAAAAAGCGGGAGTCGGTTCCCCCAGTCAGCAGAATCGGTGCCACAGAGCAGTTTGGTTCAAACTCTCTCAGGACATTTGTCATGTGTTCGTAAAGTGGTGTGTCTATTGGTGATTCAGACGATTCATTAGCCTGAATTGTCTCAAATTCCAGTTTTTCTAAGTCAGCGTCCTTCAACAGACCTTTTATTTCGCCTAGTGCTTCGATTGGAGTTTGTCCGGGTAGGACTCTGCAGTCGAAAACGGTTTCGCACTCTGATGGAATTATGTTTTCTTTTACTCCTCCGTGAATCATCGTGGGTGCGATGGTCATCCGGAGCATTGCGCGAATCTCTTCGGCCATTGCCTTGTCTCTCTGGGATAGCATGTCCAAGATCTGGTCGCCTGCTGCTGGGTTCTGAAGCAAGAGCGCTAGAGCTTGTTGTGCAGTTTTGTTTTCTTTCGCGATTTCACCAAGAAATTGTTTTACAGTCTTAACAAGCGAGATTTTTGAGCGATAGTTTCCAAGCTTCTCAACAACCTTGTTCATTCGTAGTATGGCGTTGTCTGCCGCTCCGGGAACTGAACCGTGTCCCGGTCTGCCTTTCGCCTTGACTCTGAGCCATAAAATCCCTTTCTCTGCTGTCTGGATCGTGTAGATGTTCTTGCCGTTAACGGGAATCGCTAAGCCTCCTCCCTCGTTTATCACGTAGTCTGCTTGAACTTTTTCTGGATGATTACGGGTCAGCCAGCCTGCTCCGGCTTCGCCACCCTTTTCTTCGTCCGCAGTTGCAGCCAGCACTACGTCGCTTTTTAGTTTCGTGTGGTTTCTTTTTAGAAGTTTCATGACCATAACTTCGATGGCTGTCATTGACTTCATGTCCAGTGCGCCGCGTCCCCAAACAAAACCGTCCTTAACCGTGCCCGCAAATGGTTCTACACTCCACTCTTTCGGGTTTGCTGCAACCACGTCTAGGTGCGAAAGAAGAAGCAGGCTTGGTTTCTCTCCACTTCCTTTGAGACGAGTGACTACGCTTCCTCTTTCGGGTGCAGACTCAAAAAGTTCACACTTAAAACCTTCTTTTTCTAATGATTTCGCCAGATATTTTGCGGCTTCGGTTTCGTTTCCCGGCGGATTGGTTGTGTTTATGCGGATTAAATCGCTTAGAAGGTTTGCTGTCTCCTCTTCTGTTTCTTTTAGCAGTTGTGCGCACATCTTGATGTCCCACTCTTTGCTCAGATTATAAGCATGCAATTCTCTTAAGACTTTGTTCATCCAACATGTGAGATGTAAGACTCCAACAGCTCTTTCACAGGATTTTAAGAGTTTGTTGAACGTTTGTTGGAGACTTAAATTTCGTCGCTTAGCAGTTTTTGAAAGTTAGTACCCCTTTGCGCACTAAGATTCTTATTTTAGAAGTAAGATAAAGAGCTATAGAGGAATCTCGAATGGCCGCCCAGCAACCACAAATTGCTTCAAAACTGCGCGAATACTCTCCGACAAAGACTGTTGGCTTAATATCGGACACGCACGTTCCTGCAAGGGCTAGGAGTCTTCCCAAGAGAGTCTTCGAGATTTTTGAGAAAGTGGATTTCATCGTGCACGCTGGAGACTTGGTGGATTTGTCCGTTATTGATGAGCTCGAGCAGCTCGCACCTGTTCTTGCTGTTTATGGGAACATGGATGGGCCGGAGATTCGTGGAAAATTGCCAAAGATGAATTCTTTCAAGGTTTTTGACTGGAAAATCGGCGTTATGCACAATCCTGGTGCACTGTTTGGATTGGGTAAGATGCGGGAAATTACTAGGCAGAATTCTTTCAATGTGTTTGTTTACGGGCACACGCATAGCTCTAACATAAGATGGGAGGGCGACATTTTGTTTATAAATCCGGGAAGCCCGACAAACCCGATTCCTCCTTTTATAGCAAAGCCCACGGTAGCCTTGCTGGGCGTGACAAAAGAGAAGATAACGCCGGAAATAGTTCAAATCTAAAATCTATTATTCTCACTTGCCGGAGAGGCTGTTGTGCTCTATTTTCATGCACCTGTCCATGATAACAGTTATTCCTGCTTTTCTCGCTTTTTCTGCTGCTGCCTCGTTGATTATTCTGAGTTGCATCCAGACCACGTACGGGACGCCATGCAACTTCTTCAGTTGAACAGCCTGCTCAACAATGGGTAAAACTTCGTCAGAGGGTCTAAAAACGTCAACAATCTCGACAGTTTTTTGAATATCTGCTGGGATGTCTAACAGGCTCTTGTAGCTTTTCTCTCCCAAGATTTCGTCGGCAAAAGGGTTGACTGGTATGATGTGGAAACCGTGATGCTTTAGATATTCGGCGACTCCATGGCTGTCTTTTGAAGGGTCTTTCGACAGTCCAACAACAGCTACGGTTCTGTATTTCGTCAGAATTTCTCTTATGTCATCGGTGCTCAAATTTTCAGCTCCTCAATTAATTATTACTTGAAGACTTTATGGATTGTCACGAGTCTTTGGTCTCGCCTTATGAAGAGCAACAAGAGCAAGCGATGTCGCAAAAGCTAGCGTTAACAGCATTGCCGATAACGAGAATTCTGGAACTTGAATCGTTTTGTTTGTCGAACTCCATCCATTCTGTATACAGTGGGCTTCTACCAACGCTGTCGGAGTTCCCGAAATCGGTCCCATATCATATGTGATAGTGAAGGTGTTTTGTAACGTTAGAGGCTGAACGCCTATATGAAGTTCAGTAGTGTTTCCCGCGACTGTTACGCGGATAATGTCAACATAATGTGGAGTTGTTGTTTCTTCTGGGTAATGGTAAACTGTGACATTTAGAAATGTGCTGACACCATTGTCGTAAACCACTACGTTTCGTACTTCGGGAACTATCGCCGACGCTGATTTCGTAAGATAACTGCTCAACAGTACTGAGAAAACCAAAATCAGTATTCTCGAAAATTTATTCAACATCATCACCCTAAATCGTTTTTCTTCAATTATGTATATACGATTTACGCAAGAACCAAACCGGGCTAAATACCCTCTCAATATCCTACCCAGAGATACACGTATGTTACAATGCCCAAAACTAGAACAGTTAACCACAGCATTAGAGTCACGCGCATAATCATTTTTTTTCTCACACAAGATTGGATGTTAGAGCGCAGGCGCCATGAGACGATTATCCACAGCGCGAGAATGTCCGTTAAGCCTCCTAAGACCGCGTGCGCCACAACCGCGATTGATAGTCTACTAGAAGGATAGTTTACGATAAACTCTTGCAAGTTAAGAAGTGAGGGCAGCATCACTAAGGAGAAAGAAATGATGTATAACAAAAAGGCAACGAGCATCGTAACCCCGTGCAGAACAAACTTTTTTCTGACCTTCAAACCGAGGCTCAAGAAAAGCACTGCCATAACAACAACCTGAAAGACAAGATTGATTTGAGCCACGTACTGTTCCACAAACTTCACCGCGTCTTACTAGGCATAGTCACGGTATAAGATTTTCACTTTAACTCATCTCTCCCTGAAGCAGCAATGTTGTTTCGCAGAGAGGTTTAAAAGCAAAAACAGCGGAGCGTCTTTACTGCAGCTTGCAATTGGAGGTGCGAGTTATGGAACGTTGCAAAAACCCCTGGAATAAGGAATGCAAGAATCAAAACATCGAAGTTTACATCCTCTTCAAAGGAAACCGAGTGCCCATCTGCAGGCGTTGCTGGGGCACGCTCGCCGAGAAAGAGTTGGAGTGGTAAAGATGGAAAGATTCGGCATGAACACGGCAAAGTCCTTTATCGGAAAAAACGTGAACCTTCACCTGAAAGATGGTTCGGTGATAGTAAATGTTCTGCTATCGGAGATTCTGAAAGACGATTTCAAGAAAGAAAACTTTGTTAAGTGTGTACCCTACAGAAAAGAGAGCGAGTTTAGGATACCGCTGAAGAGCATAGCGTGGGCGGAATTGCTGAACCTCAACCTGCTCTTGTCATCGGATAACAATTAGACGCTGCTTGAACGAAATATCTTCGTTGGATGATTTTTAAATAAAATTGTTAAACAATCTTAAATAATTCTCAACAAATTCTCTTTTCGGTGACAAAATGCCCTGCACAGTCATAGCTGGAGCCTTCTGGGGAGACGAGGGCAAAGGAAAAATAATCTCCTACATGGCACTGAAAGACAAGCTTGATGTCTGTGTGAGAACTGGTTCGGTTAACGCTGCCCACACGGTATGGTATAACGGCAACCGTTACGCTCTGCACATGGTTCCGGCAGCCTTCGTCTACGAAAAATGTCGCCTACTTATCGGCGCTGGCTCAAACGTTGAAGTTAAACAGTTTCTCGAAGAGGTCGAACTAACGAATGTTAAAAGTCGTATGGGCGTAGACAGCCAAGCCTCCATAATAGAAGAAAAACACGCGGCGCAAGACAAGGCAAGCATGCATCTAAAACAGATAGTGGGCACGACCGGTAGAGGCGTTGGTCCCGCCATCGAGGAGCGTGTTCGCAGAACCGCGAAACTCGCAAAGGACATTCCGGAACTCAAACCCTACCTCGCAGACGCTTCAGAAGAGGTTAACAACGCGATAGACAAGGACAAAAAGGTTCTGCTCGAAGGAACACAAGGATTATTGCTCTCGCTTTTCCACGGAACATACCCGTACGTAACCGGAAGAGACACGAGCGCGGCAGCAATATGCTCCGAAGCAGGTGTAAGTCCAACAAAGGTTGATGAAGTGTTGATAGTGTTTAAGTCTTTCATGACGCGCGTTGGCGCTGGACCATTTCCAGGAGAAATAACAAAAGAGGAAGCTATAAAACGCGGATGGTTTGAAACCGCTGCGGGGACAGGTCGCGATAGACGCTCTGCTCCCTTCAATTTTGAACTGGCCAAGAAGGCCGTAAAAATCAACGGCGCAACTCAAGCCGCGGTTACAAAATTTGACATACTGTTTCCAGAGTGTAAGGGTGCAAGGAACTTCGAAGACCTTGCTAAAGAAGCGAAGCAGTTCATAACAGAAATCGAGAAACAGACGAGGGTTCCTGTTGTGTTAATCGGCACCGGACCAGAGGCTCTGGACATAATAGACAGACGAAAATAGCCTTTAGGGAGACACAAAATATTCATAGCTTCCAAGATAAAATTCTGTCTAAAGCAGGTGTGGAAGTTTCAACAAATTGACCAAAAGCGGCTATCGGAGAATTCTGCAATTCGGGTTCCCGTTTGAAGTGTTGACCAGAGACTTGAGACTCATTTTCACGTCCAACCTCGTGGGCTCCTTTGGAGACGGTCTTTACGCTTATCTTCTCCCCGTCTACATGGGCGAAAGCCTAGGAGCCAGCGACGTGGAGATTGGAGCACTCTACGCCGTGATGAGCCTAACAGCAGCCTCAACATTGTATCTAGCTGGGACGCTTGCCGACAGGTATGACCGCAAAAAAATTATGATAGCAGGGTGGGTCGCGTGGTTGCCGGCCCCCTTAATCTTCGCTTTTGCTCAAAACTGGCTTCAGATGTTGCCCGGGATGGTGTTGTGGGGTGTTTGGCTCGGTGGACCAACAGGCACGGCCTACATCGTATCGACTGCTGACAAGAGCAGGCTGACTCTGACTTTCACGGTCATGTCGGCTGCGTGGTCTTTTGGGTACATTTTTTCTCCTGCCTTGGGCGGTTATTTGGCTGGAGTAACTGGCATGCGTGTCGTTTTCTTTTTAGCCTTCATTTTTTACTCTTTAGCCACAATCACTCTAACATTCTTAAGGAGTCAGTATGTGGTGAGCCCCACGAGAGACTCTCAAGAAGAGCGATGCTCCTTCTTCACGCTCCTCAAAACCAAAAAACTACTCTCACTATCGATTTTCTTCGCTTCGATGATGTTCATCGTGATGCTGTTTCGACCGTTCATTCCCAAATTCCTCTCAGACGTATACCACTACGGCGATTTTGAGATAGGCGTCTTTGGCTCGATTTCTTTCTTTAGCTCGGCAGTTTTAGGCATTCTCTTAGGAAGGCTAGGAGATAGGCGGGGAAAGTCCTATGCACTTGCTGCATCCATGATTTTGTGTAGTCTCTCACTAACTATTCTTCTGCTCTTCGGCAATTTTTACATCCTAGCAATCGCGTTTTTCTTAGCCGGAGGTTCTTACATGACTTGGTCTTTGATGAGCGCCGTTATTGGACCTCTAGCCCCAGAGTGCATCAGAGCGCGCTGGATTTCTGTGCCACAAACGGTGAGCATGTTTGCCTCTTTCATAGCGCCTTACATCGGTGGCGTTCTGTACACTTTCTGGCAATATTATCCATTTATTGTGGCGATAGTGATAACGCTTTTTCTGGCACTAATAGCCACAGCAAAGGTGTATGAGAAATAGTAGAGTGAGGAAACTAGGCTTTTTGCGGAACTCTTATTTCCAAGTAAATCATTCGTTTTTCGGTTAAAAGAGGTGAAAATAATGAGCGTGTCGCATGAGCATCATGTTAGACATTCCTCAACATTCTTGTTGCTGCTGTTTCTGGCAGGGTTGATTGTGGGAGGGATAGCGACTTACGTCATAGCCTATCAACAAATTAGCAGCCTACGGAATGATGTTTCGAACCTTAAAAGTCAAGTCTCCAAGTTGTGGGGCTTCCAAAACTTAACCCTGCAAAATATTACAATCTACCAAAACTCCACTGCTCTTACAGAAATCTATGAGAAAGTTAAAGATTCGGTAGTTCTAGTACGCGGAACAACAACCGATGAAATAGTTCAGGGGTCCGGTTTCGTCTACAACTTTTCAGGCATTCCCGTTGTGATAACAAACTATCATGTTGTTCATGGAACAACAAGCCTAAGCGTTACCTTTCCAGACGGAGACGGGTACGCTGCCGTAGTTAACGGAACAGACCCGTACGCAGATCTAGCTGTCCTTGTGGTTGACGCCCCAGACGACAAGTTTAAGCCACTTGAAATCGCCGGCTCTTCAACGTTAAAGGTAGGCGACCTTGTCATAGCAATAGGGAACCCTTACGGTTTGGTCGGTTCGATGACCACTGGCGTCGTGAGCGCTCTTGGAAGATCAATTATCGAAAATTACACAGGAGATTTTAGCATAGCTAACATTATACAGACAAGCGCACCCATAAACCCTGGAAACTCTGGCGGTCCACTGTTAAACTTTTACGGCAATGTTGTAGGGATAACTACGGCCATAGTTCAGGACTCTCAAGGCTTAGGCTTCGCAATTCCCTCGAATACCATACTTAGAGAAATCTACTCCTTGGTAACTTCCGGCACTTACGACGGTCATTCCTATCTGGGCGTGAGGGGAACAGACATGGATTACGAAACAGCCCAAGAAATGGGAGTGAGCGTAACCTATGGATGGAGAATAGTCGAAGTCCTGCAAGAGGAGCCTTCAGACGGGAAACTGAACGTTAACGACACAATAATCGCGATGAACTTAACAACTCGTATCAAAAATGGAGATGACTTGGCAAGCTATCTTGAAGAGAATACTCTGCCAGGAGAAGTCTTAACGCTGACGGTTGCGAGAGGAAATGACACAGTCTATGTAGCGGTGACTTTGGGAAGAAGACCCCCACCACCCGTGTAAGACATTTTTGTTTGTACCAACTCAGGCGCTCTTCAGCTCTTTGCGCAGGGTCTTTCTGACAATGTCCACCTGAAAGCCTAGACTGCGTAGCAAGGTAATCGAAGATATGTTCTCCTCTGAGGTTCCCAATCTGACTGAGTCTATTCCTTTTCCAAACAGGAAATTCATGGCTCTCGCCGTTAACGCAGACGCGAGATGCTTGTTTCGAAATTCGGGAAGAGTAGCCGCTGGACCAAGATACCCCCTATTGAGATGCAGATACCTAACGTAGCTTGTGTCCGGCTTAGCCACGACAGCCGACACGATTCGTTCGCCAACCTCTGCGACCTGAACCCAATCTTCACTGAACGGTGGATCCTCAGACTTCCAAGTTTTAATAACCTCTGGCTCAAGCCGTTGCCATCCAAACCCAGCGTTAACGACAGCAACGAGTTTGTCTTCCTCGTCAGATCTTAGACTTCGAAGCCTGATGCCTTCGGCAAGCTCGGGAATTGGTTTCAAACCGTCGAGTTTTGCGGACATTCGCAGAAAGCCTGGGTTCAAAACGTAGCCTCGATTAATCCAATCGTCGATTCTCGGGCTTCCTTCATCAATCATCGTTGAAACAACGTTGCCCTTGGCATTTTTCTCAATCTCGTTCACGAGTATATTTTCAATGGTCCTCTGATCGTGTCCTTCGTGAGCGGCAAGCCACGAGATGTGTTCTTCTAAGTGCTCTTCAGCGTGAGTATGACTCCCAATTACGCCTAACACTCTGCGGTTCTCTCTTGCCACAAGAACCTTGAGACTTCGTTTCCGGATTTCGGATAGGATTCTTTCCTCGTTAAATGGGATGAACTCATATGACCTTCTGTATTCCTCATTTAGCAACCTCGCGATAATTGGCAAGTGTTTGTCAGCCAATTCTGAAATTTGGATAGTCATTTCGCCTAAGACAGAAGCTGATAGCTGCTATAAACTTTTAGCAAACCTACGATAGCGCCGGAGTCTTAAAGTGGGGCTGCCCGGATTTGAACCGGGGTCTATAGCGCCCGAGGCTACAAGCCTAGACCAAACTAGCCGACAGCCCCGCTGTGCATCATTTCTACACTCAAAGCATAAAAATAAACTGTTCCTTAACCTTTAAACCCTTACCTCGCTAATACACTACCTACCCCGAGGGGAGGCTGGAGTAGACTTGTCTGTTCCGCATCGCGTGCGTGGCGTCAAAATACTCAAAGCGGTTTCGTCACCCCTGAGGCTGCAGATTCTGAATCTACTCTTCGATAAAGGACCCCTGTCTTACACGGAGCTGATGGGTTCACTGAAGATGAACCCAAGTCGGGACGCGGGAAGATTTGCCTACCACCTGAAATTCTTGCTTAAGGCTGACTTGATCGAGGCAGATGTGGAAACAAAAAAGTACTGCTTAACTGAACTCGGCAAAATGGTCATCGACGTAGCCGACAGAATCGAAAAGAAAGCCTTAAAGCCAAAGGGCGTGCTCGTGCGCACCTCCCGTTTTGCACTAGAAGAATTTGACGCAAACAGGATTGCGGATTCACTCATAAAGGAAGCGAAAATGCCCGATGATTTGGCTCAAAAGGTGGCAAAAGAGGCAGAAAAACGACTTTTTAAGTCTAAGACAAAATATCTGACAGCCCCTCTCGTGCGGGAGGTTGTGAACGCAATTCTGATAGAGAAAGGCCTGGAGGAGTATCGCCACAGGCTTACACGATTGGGGCTCCCAGTTTACGATGTCACCAGCATTATCGAGGGAAGAAGCAAGACTCCGCAAGAGTCAGCTTCAATAGGCGAGAAATCTGGAGAAATAGTCCTAAAAGAGTATGTGCTTCTGAACGTGCTTCCAAGAGATGTCGCGGACGCGCACTTGTCTGGCTCGATTCACATCAGGGGTTTGAGCTCTTGGATTCTGAGACCAAGCGAGGCAATGCATGATGTGAGATTTTTCTTTCAAAACGGCTTAGACATGGAGAAGATGAGTGCCCTAAACCTTTCCTTTCCCCCTCCGAATGACCTCGAGTCCGCACTATCCGTAACTTTTAACGCTCTCCTACATTCAGCCGCCGAGGTAGATGAAACACAAACGCTTGATTATTTCAACATCTTCTTGGCGCCTTTTGTAAAAGGTGTTGAGCCTGCAAAGATCAAAGGGGCTCTGCGTTCATTCATCTTCAACACAAATCAACATTCGAAGATTTCTCTGGGACTGGAACTTACCACTCCAGACTTCATTGCTGAAAAGCCTGCTGTCGGGCCTTCTGGAAAACTTGCCGGAAATTACGGAGATTTTAATAAGGAAAGTCAACTGTTAGCGTCTCTTCTTCTGGAGGTATTTGCCGAAGAAAGCGCGCGTAAACCTCTTCGTGATCCGTCTATAATTGTGAAGATGCGTCCAGAAGTATTCGTTGACGAAAAGGCAAAGGCGATGCTTCTGAAGGCACACCAGTTGGCATCAGACAGGGGCGTGCCATACTTCGCCAATCTTTTGGGAAAAGACCAAAAGCACTCTGTTTTTTCTGCTTCTGGCTTCAGGCTTAGTGCCGATTTGAATGGAGACTGGGAAATCGACACACTGCGCACCGGATGTCTCGGATGTGTGGCGATTAATCTTCCGAGGATTTCACTCGAATCTGGGAGGGACAGGGCAAAGTTCCTTGAAATTCTTAGGGAAAGATTGGAGATGGCTGCGCGAGCCTTAGAGATCAAGTATAGGGCACTTAAGCAACACGGCAAAAATCTGCTTCCGTTTTTGATGCAGGATGTTAACGGTGACCAGTACTTCAGAATTGATAACTGTTCTCGTGTCATAAGCTTGGCAGGTTTAAGAGAGGCTATGGAGGCGTGTTCTGGTAGAAACATCTACGAGGACGAAAAAACTTTGGATTTTGCTAAGGAAGTGGCTCAGCAAGCGTTAGATTCTGCACGCAAGATTGGTCGAAGGCACGGCAGACACTTGTTGCTTGCCACGTTGTCAGATTTCGAGGCTTCTGATAGACTTGTGCAGCTAGACATTGAAAGATATGGAATTGGCAAGGTATGTTTTTCGGGAACACGTGAAAGACCGTTTTACTCAACGTCCAGCAAGCTGCTTCTTAAAGAAGACAAAACTCTCTCACCGTCTTTAGCTGTTGAACAGAAATTGTCTGCCTTGCATGATGGTGGAAGTCTCACAGTAGTGGAGCTTGGAGAAGTCGAACACAAACCAGAAGAGCTCATGTCCTTGACCAAGCAGATTCTTGAAAATTACGGCACAGAGTTCTTCACGTACAGTCGCAAAATGACTTACTGTACTAATTGTAAGAGAGGCTGGTTTGGCTTACTACACAAGTGTCCTTCATGCGGAGCGATAGCTACGTTAACATTCTTCGACCGATTCGTGTCGGTATAAGCTTCGAAAATAGGTCAAACCACTACTTTACTGCGCCCAGAATCAACGCCAAGAGCGTCATCCGTACAACTATGCCGTTCCAAACTTGCTGGAAGTAGCGCGCGTACGTTGTATTGTCCACTTCGGATGCTATCTCATCGACACGCGGAAGCGGATGAAGAATTATGAGGTCTTTTTTCGCTTCGCTTAAGGTGTTAAGGTCTATCTTGTAGAAGCCTTTGACTTTGGCGTACTCGGCTGGGTCTGGGAAACGTTCCTTCTGAATGCGCGTAACGTAAAGAACATCTACCAACGGGATTATTTTTTCAAGATTTGTTTTCTCAGTTACTGGGATTCTTTCTTTTATTGTTTGAAGAACCTCTCTGCGCATTTTCAGCGTCTCGGGTGAGACTAGATACAATTCGATGTTGTATAGTGAAAGTGCGTAAGCAAGAGAGTGAACGGTTCTTCCATACCTCAGGTCGCCCACAAAGGCTATCTTCAAGCCATCAATTTTCTCCTTCTCCTTCATCATCGTGTACAAATCCAGAAGGGCTTGTGTCGGGTGTTCTTCCGCACCGCTGCCGCCGTTGATTATTGGAATCTTTGCGAACTCTGCCGCAAGCCGTGCTGCTCCTTCGAGCGGGTGTCTTACAGCTATTACGTCTGCGTAGTTCTCGACGGTGCGTACTGTATCCGCGAGGTTTTCACCTTTCTTAACCGAGGCGATTTCCACCTCTGCGAAGCCGATTGTGGAGCCGCCTAACTTGTGCATAGCAGCTTCGAAACTCAAACGGGTGCGTGTGCTTGGCTCAAAGAACAGTGTAGCGAGGATTTTTCCTTTAAGCATGTCTGAGCCTTTGGCGGCTATGGGCTCCATGGCTTTTGCAATTTTTAGGATGTAATCAATTTCATCTCGAGAAAAATCTTTGATGGATATTATATCTCTGCCTTCGAACTCCATTCTCACACCCAAGACAACTCTACGCAACTCCTAAATAACTTTTTATGAACTGAGGGAAAGCGTTCAAAATGGTGTAAAAGTTAAAATCTTTTATGCTTGTTTTGGGTATAGCCTTCGTTTTAGAGGGGTTTAGTGTGAGTGAGACAGAGTTGTATGTTTCTAAGATTAAGGAAGGCACGGTTATTGATCACATCACGGGTGGACATGCTTTGGATGTTGTTAAGATTCTGGGAATAACTGGACACGAGAAGGGACCTATCACCATCGCGATTAATGTGCCAAGTAAACGTCTGAGAGCTAAAGACATTGTTAAAATCGAAGGTAGAGAGCTAAATCCGCAGGAAGTGCATAAGATTGCCCTGCTGGCTCCCCATGCAACAATCAACATTATTCGTGATTACAAGGTAGCGGAAAAGCAAGAGGTTAAGTTGCCGAAAACTATTGAAAACATTATCAAGTGTGCTAATCCAGCTTGTATAAGTAATAGTAACGAACCTGTGCGAGCCAAATTTTACATTGAGAGTGAGGAACCGCTGCTGCTTAAGTGTCATTACTGTGGTTATATCATGGAAAAGAAGGATGTTCTTCAGCAGTTTTAGGGTTGATGCAGGGTATTCGGAATTTGAGATAATGCTTATATCGTAAGAGACAATATTCTGATTTTAGATATGTCTGTAAAAAGACATAAAGTATACGCGTAAAACACAAATACACGTGGTGAAAAAAATGTTTGACACGTTCGAAATACTCATGTTCGCCCTGTGGACGTGTTTTGCAGTGTACGCCACATGGTATATCACTTCCGCCAAGCATTACGCTCCAATAACACACGACGAGGCGAGAACACTCTGGAAGATACACAAACAAATCATTCGCTGCAACGGTAGGAAATGGCGAGAGATAAGGCATGGAAACAAGGTAGTGGGCTTTCAGTGTGAGTGCGGGTATAGACACATACAGAAGCGTCCAATAGTGGTTAGTGCGCCCGTAGCCAACACTCAGGTGCAGGATTCTCAAGTTTCTATATTTGACAAACTGCACACATCTTATGAGTCAACATGAAATTCCTAGATGCAACGCGTAGAAGGCGTACAATCACTAAGTAGTGACATTAGAGCTTCAGAATTTCTAAAATCTATGGAACTAAAACATGTAAAGTAGAAGGTCTAAGCGTATTTCTTGCATTTGTAGCAGTACCAACGCTGATACTGCGGAACGTATGTGAGCGGGCCTTTGCAAGTGGGGCATACCTGCGGCGTTGGTTGTGGCTGTGGCTGCGGTTCTGGGGGCTGTTCTGGTTTTAATATTATGAAATCTCCTACCGCCTGGACTTCTTCCCATGTGATGCTTCGTCCTTCGTCTTTCTTGCCTTCCACATACAATGAGAGCCCCATTTTTCCAACGATGAAGGCGACGTCCTTGACTGTTCCTACAACGTGTCCCTCAGCGTCTATGACCTGCATGCCGACAAGCATGTCTTTTGTGACTGCCTTTTCCTGCTTCACCATCTTCTGAATCCTTCCTTTTGACATGATTGCGTCTATTTCCTATAAGAAACTTTCTTTTTACGTTTATGTCAACGTCCGCTTCAGAACTTGGCTAAATTCTCAATTGCCAACGTCGTAAATAAACGTTAAATACTTTGAACGAAAAATGCTATCCGAAACGCGAGGAAAATCTGTATGAGCATAAAAGAAGAAGGATACCTACAAGACTACATTGCTGCTGGTCTTATTGGATTTGCTGTAGGGACGTCGGTTGCTGTGATGCTTTGGCAACATGTTTATACAACCTTAATGGCTATTGGCTGGGGCATTGGCATAACTGTAACACCAAACTGGGGTGTGGTAGTTGCGTTAGGGATTGTTGCGGGGATTTTCGGTTTCCTTCCTGGAGGGTTCGTAGCGGGATATCTTAACTTTAGGATACACAAAACACAAGGAAATGTCATGGAAGGTCTGTCAGCGGGCGTCATGGCATCAATCATCAATTTCTTCATTACATTGTTTGTTGCTGTCGCGATGGCTGCAACTTATAGTACGGGCGCAGGAGAGATAATGGCTGGCTGGGGTCTAAGCTTTGTATTGTGGGGCTTTATTTTCTATCCTATAGGTGGATACTTGTCTGGAATGCTTGAAAATCGGCCAATCGCAATGCCTGCGATGCTGAAGTTTCAATTCATAGTACCTGCAGCGCCTCCGCCTCCACCACCTCCAGGAGCAGCAACTTGTCCCACGTGTGGTGGGCCACTAACATACGTTGAGCAGTACCAGCGTTGGTACTGTTATAAGTGCAAAAAATACGCTTAAACCCTAAACTTTCACCTTTTCTTTTCTAAATTAACATAAGTTTTAAAAAGAAAGAGGGTCTATTACTGAACGGGTTTGAACATGAAAAAAGTCTCAGTTGCAACAGTTTCGGTCTGGATTTTAATGCTGTTCTTCACCTTGACTTTGAGTGCTATGGCACAGACGGTAGGGGTCCAACAGGGACAGTATGTGAAATACACTGTTAAAATGAGTTCCGGGGGTGCGACGGTTCAGGGCACGATCAGAGTGAACATTCAAAGCGTGAGTGGAACAAACGTCTCGGGAACAATTGAAACGAGCATCAGCGGCGCTTCAATGCCGTCATCGTTTTCGATAGACGTGGAAACAGGGTACGGTTCAACCGGGATGCCCGCTATACTGATAATTCCCGCCAACTTGACGACCGGAGACACGATTCCTGGAATGTACTCGACTGTGTCGGGAGTGACTGATAGAAGCTACGCGGGTGCCTCCAGAAAAGTCGTTTACACAACAGGTTCTTTCAGCGGCGTTATGACCGTTACATACTACTGGGATCAGTTTACTGGCATGTTTGTTGAGATGTCTGGTTCGGGAACGGTTGGGGGGTATTCATACAGCTACGAGTTTAAGGTGACAGAGACTAACATATGGGTTGGTGGAATGGACTGGACGACTTGGATAATCATAATAGTTGTTATCGTGGTTGTAGTTGTAGCAGTGGTTATCGCTTTACTACTGCGCAAGAAAAAGCTCGCAGCAGCTCCGCCTACTCAGCCGACTGAGCCGACTCAACCGCCCCCTCCGCCACCGCAACCTTAGACTCGAAAAGATCACAACAGCCAGACTTCTATTTTTTATAGACTTTCAAACACTTCATCTTTGTCCTTTAATCCAGCCTTTGATACCGAGCTCTCTGACCGTGATGTTTATTGGTTCGGGTTCGTGCGACTTGTATTTACCATTCTCATCCAGATATAATACAGTAGGCTTCAGGGAGAATTCACCTTGAATCGTTGGTCTGAGGGTGAGCTTTATCTCTTCAGTTTTAAGCGGGTCCAGCCGTTTTCCCTTCATGTTCAAGTAGCTGTCTTCTACTCTGTAGACCTCTGGTTTCTCTGTCAGCTCGAAGCCCGAGGGAATAAGCTCATTTATCTTGATCAGGAGAGCCGGACCCTTTCCGGCGTTGACTAGTTCTATTTCGACGTTGAGGTTTTCGCCGACCTTCAACTCTCTCTGGCGGGTTATGATGTTTGCTTGTATGTTGGCGTTCTCGAATCTTTCTAAACCCACGGGGTTCTCCTGGTTTGGCGTAGGGGTGGTGAATGCGGTTGTTGTGGAAACGATTGATGGAGTGTGCAGAATCTGGCTGAGTGAGAGGGCTAATTCTCGCTCTTCCTTCACCTTCTCGAAAAGTCTCAGCACCTGTTCCCTCTTTTCCGGGTGCTCCGCCTTCATGAAGTAGCCAGCCGACGTTTGCAACACTTTTTCAGCCATGGTGAAAAGCTTGGCTTTTTTCTCCGGGTCTGCTTCTTTTTTGGCGTTTCCGATGTGTAAGTAGGCGTCTAGGAGCAGCTCTGTTGCCTTGGCGTATTCGGAGGCGTTCTGGAAGCCTGCCTTTACATAGTATTTGCCGGCACTTTCTAAGTGCTGAATTGCCGTCGAGTGCAGTGTTGTATCTCCTGTGTCGGCGAACTGCATTCCCGCCTCAAGTGCTCTGCAGAAGCGACTGTGGCCTAGTGCTAGGTTCTTTGCTCTTTCGTTTGGACTGAGTTCCTTGGCTTTTTCGAATAGCTGTGACGCCTCTGTGTACAGGCTCGGTGATTCTTCGGCTTCTGCGCGTGTCATTTTTGCCCATGCCTGTGAGAGAGTTGTTATGAGGTCGAATTCCTTCCTGTCTCGTTCTGACTCCACGCTTTGCGTTATTTTTCCAAGGGTTTCGGCTGCGGAATCGTATTTTTCTGAACTGAAGTAATGGTCACCTTTCTTGTCGAGGATTTTTGCCTCTTCAACGGCGATTCTTGCCGTGCAGTATTGTTGTCTGAGGTTCGTTGCTTTGAGCATGCTTTTTGCCATCTCTTTTTCTTCGAAGTCTTCAATCTTGCCGAGTTCGTTTTGAATTGATTTTCTGGTCTGTTCAAAGAGTTCAGCGGCTTGTTCGAACGTTTTGAGGGCTTCTTCGCTTTTCTCTTTCCTGCTCAAATCTTCTGCGTATTCCAGTTGTGCCCAAGCGGCATAGTTCGGAGCCAAGTAGTTCCATTGTTTCAGCGTCTTGTGCAGTTCGGCGGCTTTCTCAAAGTGTTCTTGTGCGAGGCTGTACTCTTGTTTCTCGTGATGGTGTCTTGCTTTCTCAATTTCACTCCATGATTGCATGTAGAGCTCATGGTCGTTGTAGAAGTCTTTGAGCTGATGGACTTTTTCTGAGGCAGATTTATAGTTGTTTGCAGCAATGTCAAAGCTTTTAGAGGCATTCAAGTGGTCGCCTAGTGTGTCATAGACTTGCGCTCTTTTCCAGTATGTCTCAGCTACACGACTCAATAAATTGAGCTTCTGATAGGATTCGGTGGCGTCTTCATAGGACTTTGCCGCTTGGGTCAAAAGCTTCATGTTGCCAGTCAACTTGTAGAGCAAGACAAGCAGGCTTCCGTACGCATACTGCTGGTTTCCTACAGTGGCAAATAGAGACGTGGCTGAACCTTTTCTTTCCATAAATGTCAGTTCTTTGATGAGAAGCTCTATTCCGTTTTCTTTATCAGTTACGGCTTCTTGAAGCAGAGTCTTCTTGGTTTCAGGCTCTTCAGCCAAGTTGGCAAGTCCAGATTTTATGTTGCTTAAGGCATTACGCATAACGCCGCGGTTCCAGTAGAGGAAAGGTGTGAGCTGATCAGCGATTTTGATGTTCTCAGTGTGGTCAATTAGGGCTTCTTCCAGAATCTTCTTTTTCTCCTCCAAATTCGTCTCAAGCCTGGCTAGTCCCAAACGAATGAGAGTCCGACCGCCACGCACATAAAGTGTGATTTCTGGATAACCCGATTCCTCACCCCGTTTCAGCACATTTGGCATAGCTTGTAAGGCTTTCTCAAGCAAAGCACGTCTTTTCTTTAAATCTGTCTCAAGCTCGGCTGAACGCACATAGTACTCGACGTCAACCGCTTCCAACCAAACCAAATCCCCACGCGGGCTTACAAAAGAGATTATGGAGAACTGGCGCTTGGCTTCTTCAGCATATTGCCCCGTTCTCTGAAATAGGCGCGTCTTTTCATCTGGATCATCGGTTGCCTCACTTTTCCATGCAGTATGGTATGTCAGCCAATCCAGCGCGCAACCCATGATGAATCTGTCTTTCATTTTCTTGCCGTACTCTAGAGCTTTCTCATAGTTCGCAAACGCCTCGTCAGTGCCTTCTAAACCAAAGAAGGGTTGACACCCAAACACTGGATAGACAAACTCGGTCAGGGCTGCCTCTTCGGAAAGCTCTTTGGCTTTCGCCCAGTAATCGAGACCTTTCTCAAGATGTTTTTCTCTATCATCTATGCTATGAAAATAGTATCCAAATACTCCCAGACAAACAACGGTTTTCGCGTAAACTCGTGCAAGCTCTGAAGGCTCTCCACAGTCGGAAAGATATCTAATCGCCTTTTCCCCAGACTCAACTGCTTCCCGCATTGGCTTCTCTCGAGACTTGAAATCTTGCTCGAGAGTGAATATGAAAATGGCGCTGCTTGAAAGTTGACTGTATGTCCTGCCGTATTCGCACAGTTCTCCCGACTCCTCAAAAGCCTTCAGACTCTCCTTCGCAAGATTCCAACACTCATTCAGCAGTCTTCTCTTTTCAGAAACCTCAGGTGCCAGCCAATAACCAATATACGCTTTCATCGCGTCGCATCGAAAAATCCTCGGCACTTTTCCCCCATCGCTCAGCTTCTCATAGGATTCCCGAGCCTTACCATAATTCGCCGCAGCCCTGCCCATTCTTTCCCTGAACTCATCCACATTTTCAGCCTGCATCGCGGCTCTGCGAAAGGCATAGCCTAGACGCTCGTAGATTTCTCCTAACATTAAAGAATCTTGCTTGGAAACCATGCCAAGACCATTTTCGTAGGTTTCAGCTGCTCCTAGCCAATCGTATTCTCTTTCCTTTTCTTCTGCTTGCTTCCGGATTGTGTTAACACTAGACGTGTCTGACATGCGTGTAAACCGTTACCACTGTACTAGCATGTGTCTGAAAAGGCTTTTTGTGACGCGGTTGCTCATCCTTCAATAAGACACGAACCAGGCATCGATGGCAAAAACCTAGAGGATAGGGTAACTATTGGCTGATTGCTAAGCCAAAACTATGT
>Ga0315268_10000708_pt1 | contig 38731 bp, 34 predicted proteins | sample C1_top_MG_FD_204535 | JGI IMG/M metagenome (GOLD analysis project Ga0315268, IMG submission 204535) | Sediment microbial communities from Yellowstone Lake, YNP, Wyoming, USA - C1_top | ecosystem: Environmental > Aquatic > Freshwater > Lake > Sediment | place: USA: Wyoming | collected 2017-08-01
CCCCTACAGGCCAGACTCGCAGTTCTGTCTCTTGTTCGCTCATCGTATCCTCCAGCTGGGTCTCCGGCAATTGCACCCAGCTAGAGGATACCACAATTAACCCTGTTTGAAAAGTGTCGAAGACAGGCCACGATTAAAAGGCGCAGGCGACTCGACATGCCAACTATGATGTAGCGGTTTTCCCATGCCGAGTGATCGGGGTCGGAAACGGTAACACCTAATGGGTCGCTGAACACCGTCGCCGCCTCGGTAAAGGACACCTTGTGCTGGCGTAGGTTCTTCGCTGCTTTCTGTGGATCCCACTCAAATTCCATAGGTCGTTCCCTTGACCATAGTATATCACAACCAGGTTGTGGTGTCCAGACAGCGAAGCCTGGTCGGCTATGGAAAGCCGACCTACGGGTCTTGGTCAGTAAACCGCGGAGACACGGAGAACACGAGGAAACGACAAGGAGACACGGTGACGGGGAGACAGGGAGAGGCAGCCATTTCTCCATATCTCCCTCTCTCCTTGTCCCCTTGTCTCCCCGTCCGTCCTTCGTGCCTCTGTGGTTCAAATTATGTCAAGTTATGTCGGCGCGACGGTTGTGGTGGCCGCTGCGGCCTCTGGCTGGCGCAGGCCGAAGCGTGGGATCACCGTGGCCTCGCTGTGCAGCAGCACCCGGTCGCCCGGCGCCAGGTCACGCTTGCCCTTCTCCGGCAACACCTTCTCGCCCAGCACGAAGATGCCCAGCCTGGTCCCCTCTTTGGCCTGGTTCTTGTCCACGTAGGCCATGCCCACCTGGTAGCCCTGCGCCAGGGCAGAGCTGGTGACGTAGCCGATCACCTGGCCGGTCACCGCACTAACCACCGGGTCGCCCAGTTTGGCCATACGCACGCCCTTGCTGCTCATACGGAAGCAGACGATTTGCCGCTGCCGCTTAGCTTCCTGGGCGATGAGCGCCTCCCGGCCGATGAAGAACGGCTTGTGCAGCTTGACGAACGAGGCATAGCCAGCGCCGATGGGCGAGATGGCGTATGGACCGGCCAGTTCGTGGCCGTACAGGGGCAGGCCCGCCTCCGTGCGCGTGGAGTCGCGAGCGCCCAGGCCAGCCGGCTTGAGGCCGAAGGGCTGTCCCTTCTCCAGCAGCAGGTTCCACAGGCGTGGAGCCTGGTCGGGGTGGACGTACAATTCAAAGCCCACCGCCTCGCCGGTGTAGCCGGTGCGGGAGATGATCATGGGCATATCGGCGATCTGGCCTTCTACCAACTCGGAACGCTTGAGCCGGGTGATACGATGCCGCAGGCCAGCGTCGTCTACGCAGGTCAGGAGGATGTCCAGCGAGCGCGGCCCCTGCAGACCGACGTCCACGCGCTGATCGTCGCCCCACTGCGGATCCTTGAGGTTGCGAATGCGTGGCACGGCGTCCACCTGGGCCGCCGGGTTCTGCTGCGAGATGTTGTACTGGCGAGAGGCCACTGCCTGCAGCCAGGCGAAGTCCTTGTCGGCGTTGACGGCGTTGACCACTATCATGTAGCGTTCCGGCCCCAGGCGGTAGACAAAGATGTCGTCTATGACGTGGCCGTCTGGCCCCAGCAGGTAGGCGTACTGCGATTGGCCAATGCGCAGGGCAGGGGTGTAGTTGCTGGTCACCAGGTCCAGGAAGCGCGTGGCCCCCTCGCCGTCTATGCCCAGCACGCCCATGTGGGCGATGTCGAAGAGACCGGCGGTGGTACGCACGGCCTGGTGCTCCTCGCTGATGCCCGTGTACCAGACGGGCATGAGCCAGCCGGCGAAGGGGATCATGCGGCCCTTAAGCTTCAGGTGCTCCTCGTACAGGCAGGTGCGCTTGGGTGGTTGCTCCGTCTCCGTCCACTGCCACTCCAGGCCAGTCGCCGCAGGCGAGACCGCCGCCACCGCCGCCTGCCCAATGAAGTACGGCTTGCTCAAGTCGAACAGGTCGGGGCGATGGCCGTAGAGGGCCACACCGGTGGGACGCTCGTTGTCGTCCGCGTAGGTGGGGAGGCCAGCCTGGGCACGCCGTTGCTCGCGGGCGGTCAGCCCTACAGGCTGTACGCCCAGGGCCTGCCCCTCGGTCAGCAGGGCCTGCCACACCTCGCCCGCCTGCGAGAAGGGAGCCAGGAGGGCAAAGTAAGGAGCATCAGCCTTGTGCGCCGCCGCAGCAACCGTGACGTCCACCCCAGCAATTGTGGCCCGGGTCAGGTGTCCCTTCGCCAATGCGCCGAGGGATGGATCCAGCCGGGCCAGGAGAGTTGCCGCCTGCGGACCTTCGACGCCCAAGGTGGTCATCTCCGCTCCCAGATCGTTCACGGTGATGGGGCCCTGGATCTTGCGGTAGATGTCCTGCGGGTCGAAGATGGTGTAGCCGTCGGAGAGGCCCTCCAGCCAGGCCACCACCTGGGACGTGTTGGCAGCGTGGGTGATGAGCAGGAAGCAGTCGCGACAGCAAGCGTCCGGCTCCAGGCGCAGCACCAGGGGATCGTCCAGGACACGCCCCTCCTTATCCAGGAGCACGGTGCGGCGGCAGCCCCCCACGGGCAAGGAGAGGATGTCCGCCGTGCCGACCTCGTGCAGGAAGGCGCGGGCGCGTTCGCCGTGCACTCGCAACAGGCCGGCATCACCCTGATCGTAGAAGACAGAGGCGGCCGTGGCCTCCGCCTGCGCATCGCCGAAGTGCAGCGGCATCGTCCAGCTCTGGCGCGGATTGCGGATTGCCGATTGCGGATGGCCGGCTGGCTCCAGTTCCTGCACCATCTGCGCGACCTCGGCCCGCACCCCTTCCAGGATGGGCAGGTCTATCTTGCCGCGGGCAATGTCCATGGTGGTGCCGAAGTAGCGGAAGGGCTGGATGTTGGTCACCACCTTGTGGATCATTCCGGCCAGGCGATCCATGTGCGCCGTGGTCAGGCCGCGCTGTGTGGCCCAGACAGTGCCCATACGAATGGCGCTGGAGTAGGCGGCATTGAGGTCGCCGGGGATGGTGTTCTTGTTGACCACGATACCGCAGATGTCCAGGATGCGCGAGGCCACGTCGCCCTTGAGCGGGAAGCCGTTGGCTGTGGGGATGGCGTTCAAATCTACCAGGAGCATGTGCGTATCGGTGCCGCCGTAGGCCAGCTTGAGGCCGCGGCGCTGCAAGCCATCGGCCAGGGCAACGGCGTTCTCCACGATGCGCTTTTGCAGGGCGCGGAACTCCGGGGTGGCGGCATAGGCGAAGGCTACAGCGATGGCCGCTATGTTGTTGATGTGCGGCCCGCCCTGCTCGCCGGGGAAGATCGCCCGATCAATCCGCTTGGCGATTTCATCGTCGGTGCACAGGATGACGGCGGCGCGGGGGCCCAGGATGGTCTTGTGCGTGGTGAAGGTGATCACGTGGGCCTGGCCGACGGGGTTGGGGAAGAGCCCGGCGACCACCAGACCGGCCGGATGGGCAATATCGGCCATGAGGTAAGCGCCGACAGCATCGGCGGCCTGGCGCAGGGCAGCCCAATCAATCGTCCAGGGGTAGGCGCTGGCGCCGGCGACGATGAGCTTGGGCTTGACCTCCAGGGCGATTTTCTTGACGGCGTCGTAGTCCAGGCGACCGGTGGCCGGGTTGACACCATAGGGATAGACCTTGAAGTACTTGCCGGAGCGGTTGTAGGGGCTGCCGTGGGTGAGGTGGCCGCCGTGGGTCAGGTCCATGCCCATGATGACGTCGCCGGGGGTAAGTAGAGCCTCGTAGACGGCGTTGTTGGCCGCCGCGCCGGAGAGGGGCTGTACGTTGGCGTGGATTTCAGCAGCGGGCACCTGCTCGGTGGCAAAGAGTTGCGCCGCGCGCTTCTGGGCCAGGCACTCTACAAAGTCTACGAATTCCGTGCCTTTGTAGAAGCGCCGGTCGGCGTAGCGGCGGTGGCAGGCTAGTTGCCGGTCGCACTCCATGAGTTGGGGAATCTCGTCCCGCAGGGTACGGGTGGCGGGGTAGCCTTCGGCGTAGAGGTTGGTGAAGACAGAGCCCAGGGCCTGGCGCACGGCCTGCGAGGCAATGCTCTCCGAGGGGATGAGGATGATCTTGTCGTGCTGGCGCTTTTCCTCCAGGCGGATCAGGAGGTCGGCGTAGGGATCTATGGTGGCGAGAGGATCGTCCAGGGAGTACTGGTAGGCAGACTCCGCCGGGGTAGTGAGGCTGTTCGTCATCGTCAACACCTCCAAGGTAATTTCAGATTTCAGATTTTAGACTTCGTCCTGAGGACTCAGTCCGAAGGATTGCAGATTGGCGATTGGCCAACCGCAGAAAGTAAGGCGTCCATACTATACTCCATTTTGGGGGAAAAGACAAGTAGGGTAGACGACAGGGGTACAAGGGGTAACGGGGGTACGAGGGGTAAGTTCGTAGGGGCGAGGCATTCCTGCGAGGTTGCTTCAACTCCCCTGTATCCTCGTTGCGCAGGCCTTAGGGCCATGCCGGATATTCTGAATAATGCCTCGCCTCTACTTCATCCAGCAGCGTTGCCTAGCGGCGGGCATTCCAAGATGGGCTGGCGTACTTCGTCTGCCGCAACCGGGCGGCATCCTCCCCTTCCTCGTCTGTGACCTGGCCGGGGATCAAGTATACATCCAGCGCTTGCGCGAAGCCAGCCAGCAGCGCCGCGGCTACTTCGGCAAAAGACACCTCACGCCCCAACACGGCCCGCAGCGAGGTGATGCGCCTCGTCAGGCTCACCACCTTGTTCTCCAGCGAGAGGCCAGCGGGCCACTGGAAGACCGAGACCAACTTGAGCACGTCCACGTCCAGCAGGATAGAGCCGTGCTGCAAGAGCACGCCGCCCTGGCGCACCTGGGCACTGCCCACCAGCTTGCGCCCACCCACCAGCACCTCGTAGTCCGACGGCGCTTCAAAACACACCGGCGATGCAGAACCCCGTTTTCGGCGAGAAAACGGGTTTCTTTGTTCGGCGGGCTCCGCCAGCTCCGCCGTCACGCCCAGCCGGGCCAGCCCCTGCACCAGTCCGGCGCTGATCCTGCGGTACGACTCGACCACGCTGCCCGCTACCCGTGGGTCGCTCTCCGGCGCCGTCAGGCTGTAGGTGAGCTCACGATCGTGCAGGACAGCACCGCCGCCGCTGGGGCGGCGCACCACGTCAATGCCCTGGCGCTGGCAGGCGGCCACGTCCACCTGCTGCTCCAGGGCCTGGAAGCGGCCCAGGGACAGGCAGGGTGGCTGCCAGGCGTAGACCCGCAGGGTAGGCGGCACACGACCGGCGGCCACGGCGCGCATGATGGCCTCGTCCAGGGCCATGTTGCTGGCCCCATCGGCGGCACCGCTATCCAGGAAGCGCCAGGTGGGTGGAGTCATTGGCAGGACTAGACCCCCGGCTTCTCCGAGAAGCCGGGGGTCTGGGGGGTCTGTGGCACGGGCTCGGGGGCCAGCACGCCGTCGGCGCGCAAGACTTGCTTGAGGGAGGCGATGGCCACCTCGATCATGGACTCGTCGGGCTGGCGGGTGGTTAGGGACTGCACGACCAGGGCGGGGGCGAAGAGCCAGCGCACCGGGCGCAGGTGAAAGTAATTGGCTCCCAGCTTCAGAATCTCGTAGCAGACGCTGGCCAGCACAGGGACGAGCAGGAGACGAGAGGCGATGCGCACGGGCATGGAAGGGCGGCCAAACAGGGCAAAGACGAAGACGGCGATGACCAGCACCCAGAGGAGGAAGCTGGTGCCGCAGCGCGGGTGGGCGGTAGAGTAGGTCTGCACGGTCGCCGGCTCCAGAGTGGCCCCCGCCTCGTAGGCGTTGATGGTCTTGTGCTCAGCGCCGTGGTAGGCGAAGACGCGCCGGATGTCCGGCAAGAAGCCCATCGCTGCAATATAAGCCAGGACGAAGAGGATGCGAATCGCCCCTTCCACCAGGTTGGAGGCCAGAGAGGAGGCGATGAACCTATCGGCCAGGCTGACGATGAGCAAAGGCGCCAAAAAGAAGAGCCCCAGGACCAGACCCAGGGAGAGTAGCACTGTGCCGATGATCATGGGCGTGGTGAGCTGCGTATCCTCCTCGGCCAGGGCGATGTTGGCCGAGAACATGAGCGTGCGCACGCCCAGGACAAGCATGTCCCAGAGCATGACCAGCCCGCGCACGAAGGGCAGCCGGCTCGCCGGGCTGGTGTAGATGGCCGCGTTCAGGGGTTCCTGGTGCAGGACGATCTCGCCGTTGGGGGCGCGCACGGCCACAGCCACGTGCCGCTGCCCCCGCATCATCACGCCCTCCATGACCGCCTGGCCGCCGTAGTGAAAGTCGGGCATAGTCAAGTAGGAAATCAGGGAATCAGTGAGCAGGGAATCAGGACTCATCTGGGAAGCCTGATTTCCGATTCCCTCATTCCCTGATTTCCTATTTCCTCCCTGGCACCTGATGACAGCGCCGACAGCGGGCCTCGTAGACTTCGCTGGCGCCTACCCGGATAATGTCGTCGTCGTAAGAGGCTGGCAGGCCGTTGACCAAGCGCTGGGTGCGGCTGGCTGGCGCGCCGCAGCGCACGCAGATGGCTTGCAGCTTGTCCACGATCTCGGCCTGAGCCATCAGCAGCGGCATCGGCCCAAAGGGCTCGCCACGGAAATCCAGGTCCAGTCCAGCCACGATGACGCGCACGCCGCGGTCGGCCAGATCGCTGCAAAGGTCGGCAATTGTCCAGTCAAAGAACTGCGCCTCGTCAATGGCCACCACGTCGGTGTCAGGGTCAATGCGGCTGGCGATCTCGGCTACATCCTTGACGGGAACAGCTTCCCAGTAGAAGCCGCTGTGCGAGGCCACGCTCTGCGTGGAGTAACGATCATCCAGGCTAGGTTTGAACACCTGCACCTTCTGTTTGGCGATCTCCGCCCGCCGCACGCGGCGAATCAACTCCTCGCTCTTGCCGGAGAACATGCTACCGCAGATCACTTCAATCCAGCCGGGGCGCCCGGAATGTGGCATCTCGCCTCCTCAAATAAGGAAAGAGGCAGGACGACCATCGCCCTGCCTCCGGATATTGACCAACAGAACCTAGGCTGCGGGCTTTTCGGCTGCCGGCGCCGGTTTAGGCTTCGGCTGGGCCTTCTTGGGGGCCGTGGCCGCCTGCGCCTTCTCCCCGGCTGCAGGTGCTGGAGCTGCTGGTGCTGTCGCTGCCTTCTCCTTGACGGCCGGTGCGGGCGTGGCTGCCGCCGAGCGCTCCAGACGGCGCATGAAGCGTTCTACCTGCCCCGCCGTATCCACGATGCGCTGCTCGCCAGTGAAGAAGGGATGGCACTTGTAGCACACATCCGTCTTCAGGCTCTTCTTGGTGGAGCCGGTCGTCCAGGTGTTCCCGCAGGCACAGGTCACCACGGCATCCGGGTAGTAGGTAGGATGAATGCCTTTCTTCATTATTCCTCACTGACAGTGTACACGCTGACGCGCTGTTTGTCTTTGGCGATGTACTCGAACTTGACGATGCCATCCACAGTGGCGAACAGGGTGTGATCGCGACCAACCCCCACGTTTTTGCCGGGGTGGAACTGCGTGCCGCGTTGACGCACCAGGATGTTACCAGCCTTCACCGCTTCACCGGCAAAGTGCTTAATCCCGAGCATCTTGGGCTGGCTATCTCGTCCGTTGCGCGAGCTGCCGACACCTTTCTTATGAGCCATTTGAGTCCTCCTGGAGACCTTTGCGGTCGGCCCGACCGCAAAGGTCTAAACCACAATCTCGTTGATTTGGAGCCGGGTAAGGTCCTGGCGGTGGCCGAGCTTGCGCCGGTAGCGCACCTTGGCCTTGTACTTGAAGACGATAACCTTCTGGCCGCGCTCCTGCGCCAGCACGGTAGCCCGCACCTTAGCGCCAGGGACAGTGGGCGTGCCCACAGTCACCTGATCGCCAGCGGACACCAGAAGCACACGATCCAGTTCCACGCTATCGCCCGCCTCGGCTGGTAGTTTCTCCACGTCAATGACTTCGCCTGCCTTGACCTTGTACTGCTTGCCGCCCGTCTCCACGACGGCAAAAGCGTTCTCCAAAGGTAATCTCCTCCTGAGTAATGTTGCATAACGGCAAGTGATTATACCAAACAATCACTACCTTGTCAAGCAAAATCCGGCCTAAAAATGCGGTTTTTGGTCATTGCGAACGCCCAATGACCAACTTGTCAGCCAAAGAGTTAACCACCAAGTCACCAAGAACACCAAGTTTTTATTTTTTGTATCTTTGTGTCTTGGTGGTTCAAGAAGCGAGCTCCAGCCACCAGGCGTCCTCCGCCTCATCGTAGCCTAGCGTGACTGTGCCCGCCGCCGAGCGCACCCGCCAGCGCGGCCCCGCCGGCTCTCGCCACGCCCGCTCGATGCCCTCCACGGCGTACTCCTGTCCTCGCCAGACAAAGGCGCGTGGCTCCTGGGCGTAGGTGTGGCCGGAGTAGCAACGGACTTCTATCCACTCAGACGGCATAGCGTCCATCCCTTCCAGGGCGAGGTATTTATCCGGGCAGCCGGCGTTAACTTCTCGCCCCGGATCGGGGAGAGTGAGAGGTTGAGCCGGCCCACGCGGAATGCCTCGCCCCCACCGTATGGACGATCAAAGAGGCGGCCGGACGTGGGGGAAGCGCAGGTGTGGCGTCGCCTGCTCGTAGGCGTAGGCCACCTGGAACAGCTTGGCCTCAGCAAAGGCCTGGCCAATGAGCTGCAGGCCCACGGGCAGTCCAGCGTCCCCAGGCTCGCTGATCCGTTCCCCTGTGCCAGCGACCAGGCCGCAGGGGACGACCAGCCCCGGCAGCCCGGCCAGGTTCACGGAGAGGGTGCACACGTCGGACAGGTACATGGTCAGCGGATCGTCCACCTTCTCCCCCAGCTTGAAGGCCACCGTGGGCGAGGTGGGAGCAGCGATGACGTCGCACTGCTGGAAGGCGCGGTCGAAATCCTGCTTGATCAGGGTGCGTACCTTCTGCGCCTTCAGGTAATAGGCGTCGTAGTAGCCGGCGGAGAGGGCATAGGTGCCCAGCATGATGCGCCGCTTGACCTCCGGGCCAAAGCCCTGGCCCCGCGTCTCCCGGTAGGCCTCCCACAGCGCCGCCTCCGGCAGGCCCAGGCCGTACTTCACCCCATCGTAGCGCGCCAGGTTCGCCGAAGCCTCGGCCGGGGCGATGAGGTAGTAGGTGGGCAGGGCGTAAGCAGTGTGCGGCAGGCTGACCTCGGTCACGGTCGCCCCTAGCTCTACCAATTTGGTGATGGCAGCGCGGATCGCATCCTCTACCCCCGGCTGCATCCCGGCCACGAAGTACTCCCGCGGCACCCCCAAGCGCAGGCCCTGCAGCCCGCGCCCGGCATTCAGCTCGCCGACGTAATCGGGCACCGGCGTGTTCACCGAAGTGGAGTCGCGCGGGTCGTAGCCGGCGATGACCTGGGTGACCAGGGCACAATCGTGCACGTCCCGGCCGAAGGGGCCGATCTGATCCAGCGAGGAGGCGAAGGCCACCAGCCCGTAGCGGCTCACGCGCCCGTAGGTGGGCTTGAGGCCCACCAGGCCGCAGAAGGCGGCCGGCAGCCGCACCGAGCCGCCCGTGTCCGAGCCCAGGGCGAAGAGCGCCTCCCCTGCCGCCACCGCTGCCGCCGAGCCCCCGGAAGATCCGCCCGGCACTCGCTCCAAATCCCAGGGGTTGTGCGTGGGGAAAAAGGCCGAGTTCTCGTTGGAGCTGCCCATGGCGAACTCGTCCATGTTGGTCTTGCCCACCAGCACGGCACCGGCGGCCCGCAGGCGCGCCACGGCCGTAGCATCGTACGGCGGCACAAAGCCCTGCAGGATGCGGGAGGAGCAGGTAGTCTGCACCCCTTTAGTGCAGAGCACGTCCTTGAGGGCCATGGGGATGCCGGTGAGCGGGCCAGCCTCGCCGGCGGCCAGGCGCTGATCGGCCGCTGCCGCCTGCTGCAGAGCCAGCTCCGGCGTCAGCGTGACGAAGGCCTTGAGCTTGTTCTCTACCGCAGCCACGCGCTCCAGCACCGCCCGCGTCAACTCCAGGGACGTGATCTGCTTCTTGACCAGCAGCTCATGGGCCTCATGCCCGGTTAAATCACAGAGGTTCAAAATGCCCCCCCTTTGACAATCAGTTTGATAATGTGCTATTCTATACTCAAGCGGTATCGTAAAACCTGGTGACCCCGACCGTTCGGAGAACGGGATAGGCCACACTGCAATGTGTGAGCGGGGAAGGACGGCTGAGATGCGCGTCCGGCAGACTGAAATCAGGGCCCAGGTAGAGCCGCTGTTTTATTTCGCCTCTCAGCGTCTTCCTCTTTTAGAATAACGGCGCCGTGGCGTGCCCATCTTCTCCACCAGCCGCCGGAGCTGGCGAGCGACGCCCTGTTCATCAAAGGGGCGGTTTTCTTTCAAGATGTGCCAGATTTCGCCGCTCAACACCGTCCCCACGCGGTGGACGGCCTCGTGCCGGGACAGGCCTCGCCGCATCAACTCCTCGACAGTCTGGCCCACCTCCTTGGGCTCTCCGCCAGCGATCTGGTTCTCGATGAGTTGATGGATGTAGACGTGCATGATAGGGTTCGTCCCATCTCGCTCGATCTGCTCGTCAGACAGTTCGTCGAGTCGCCCCCACAGGTCAGCGTACTCCGGGTGCTCGCGCATTGCTTTGACCAGCCGCGCATCCTCGTCCTCAAGGTGACCGCCCAGCAGGGCCATTTCCCAGACCAAGCGGATGCGTCGCCGCGTGAGGGCCTTCATTTCCCGATAGGGGTCGCTGCTTCTTGGCTCGCTCATCGGTCTTCTCCTTACTTTCCCCCTTGCTCCATGCTCTACCTCACCTCCGGTTGCCCATCCGGGAGGCGCTTGAAAAACCAGAGGCGCAGATACAGGGCGACGGTGCGTAGCAGAATGCGCAGGTAATTCTCATGATAGCCCCGCCGCGCTGAGGCGTAAATGACAACTTCTGGCGCAAAAGCTAACCTAGTAACCTTGCGCAGGCGCAGGGCCAGGTCCGTGTCCTCGCCGCATACCAGCTCCGGCCGGAAGCCACCGCTGCGCTGGAAGGGTTCCCGGCGCACGGCAAAGTTATTGCCAGAGAAGGCGTTCAACCCCACGGCGTTCAGCAGCCACACCCAGGCCGTGTTGACATAGCGAAACCAGTTACGCAGGAACCAGTTGCCATCGTAGAAGTACACCGGGCCGGTAAGGCCCCCCAGGCGGGGATCGCCCACAAACCGTGCGGCGATGCGCTCCAGCCACTCCGGCGGGGCCTCAATGTCGGCATCTGTGCCGGCGATGATCTCGCCCTGCGCCGCCTCGGTCCCAGTCTGGCGGGCCCGCCCCACGCCCTTGCGCTCCTCTCGCACCACCCGCGCCCCGTGCTCCTGGGCGATCTCCGCCGTACGGTCGGTGGAGGCATTGTCCACCACGATGACCTCAAAGCGCTGCCGTGGATAGGTCTGGCCATCCAGCGAGGTCAGGCAGCGGGGCAGGTACTTCTCCTCATTGTAGGCGGGAATGACCACAGAGATAAACGGCTGTTTTGCCGCCTCGTCGCGTGCCCTGGCCATACGCTACTCCAGGATGGCCGGCACGCGGAAGAACTCGCCCTCTCGCCGCGGGGCGTTAGCCAGGGCCTCCTCACGCTCCAGGGAGGGGGTCACCACGTCCGGGCGCAGGACGTTCTGCAGTGGCACCACCATCGCCGTGGGCGGGATGGCCTCCGTGTCCAGCCCCTGGAGCATCTCCGCGTACTCCAGGACAGCCGAGAGCTGCTCGGCGAAGCGTTCTTTCTCTTCTTCCGTCAGGCCCAGCCGGGCCAGATTGGCCACGTGCTCCACCTGTTCCAGGGTCAGTTTCATCTGTTGCTCCAGTAAGGCGAGGGATGAGGTACGAGGTATGAGGTATGAGGTACGAGGTTTGCCTTCGTCTCTCACCCCTCATACCTCGTCCCTCATACCTCGTCACTCTCTACGGATAAATTCGCTCCAGCATCCGCGGGAACGGTATCGCCTCCCGCAGGTGTGACAAACCGCAAATCCAGGCCACCACCCGCTCAATGCCCATGCCGAAGCCAGAGTGCGGCACCGAGCCGTAGCGCCGCAGGTCAAGGTACCACTCGTAGGCCTCCCGGGGGATGCCGATCTCAGCGACGCGCTGCTCCATGAGTGCCAGGTCGTGGATGCGCTGACTCCCGCCGATGATCTCGCCGTAGCCCTCCGGCGCCAGCATGTCGGCGGCCAGGACGACCTCCGGCCGGGCGGGATCAGGCTGCATATAGAAGGCCTTGGCCGCAACGGGATAGTGGGTGACAAACACCGGCCGGTCGAATTGGGAGGCGATGAGGGTCTCATGCGGTGCTCCCAGATCCTCGCCCCAGGTGAGCGGGCGACACTCTGGGACCTGGCTATACTTCTCGGCGATGAGCTGCAGGGCCGCGTCGTAGGTCAGGCGGGGAAAGGGTGGCACGACCCTCTGCAAAGGCTGCACATCCCGCTTCAGCGTCGCCAGTTCTTTCGCCCGCCGCGCTAAAACCCGCTGCACGATGTAGCTCACAAGCTGTTCTTCGAACTCCAAAAGCTCCGGGAACTCCATGTAGGCGGCCTCTGGCTCGACCATCCAGAACTCGGTCAGGTGGCGGCGGGTCTTGGACTTCTCCGCCCGGAACGTAGGGCCAAAGCAGTACACGCGGCCAAAGGCGGCGATGGTCGCCTCGTTGTACAGTTGGCCGCTCTGGGTGAGGTAGGCCTTCTCGCCGAAATAATCGGTCTCAAAGAGCGTGCTGGTGCCCTCACAAGCGGCGGGGGTGAGGATGGGGGTATCCACATTGACGTAGCCATGCTCGTCCAGGAAGTCCCGCACGGCCTGCACCACCTCGGCCCGCACCAGGAGGATAGCGTGCTGTTGGGAGGAACGCAGCCAGAGGTGCCGGTGCGCCATCAGGAAGCCTACGCCATGCTCCTTGGGGGTGATGGGGTAATTCTCGGCCAGTTGCACGATCTGCACATCCTTGAGTGCCAGCTCGTAGCCGCCCGGGGCGCGCTTATCGGCCCGCACCGTGCCCGTGACGACAAGTGATGATTCCTGCGTGACCTGCTGGCAGGCAGCGAAGGTCTCGGCGCTGACCTCGGGTTGGAAGGCCACGGCCTGCACTACGCCCGTGCCGTCCCGCACCAGCAAGAAGTACAGCTTGCCCTTGTCGGTCTTGTCCTTAAGCCAGCCGCGGACGGTCACCTCTTCGCCCACGTGCTGCGCCAGGTCGGCGATGTACACTACTTTCACTCTGCTACCTCCATCTGAAACGTGGCCCTATTTTACCACACTCGCCGCAAATAGGCTAGAGGTGGGGACTGACAGAGGGATGCTGTCAGCAGATTTGAGTAGCAGATTGAGCAGATTCCCTGCCCAGCCGGTCAGTCTGCTTAATTTGCTAACCCAATTTGCTGTCAGTAGCCTTACTCATTATCACCGTACAACCGGCCACTGCCAGCATGAGCAGCGCACAGCCCAGATAGATGGCCGGCAACCCGGTGATGGGCAGTAAGGCGTAGGCGGCCAAAGGCCCCACGGCGCTGCCCAGGTCGCCGGCCGTGTACAGAAGACCAAGATTCTGCCCCTGCGTTCGGCCGGCGGACAGGCTACCGGCCAGCGTGGTCGTCAAGGCTTGAATGCTGCCTCCGGCCGCCGCGCCGGCGATCGTGCCCGCCAGCAAAGCCAGACCCCCCGGCACCGCCAGCAGGCCCATGCCCAACGCTCCGAGCAGCAGGCTGATAGTCAGCAGTTCCCAATGCCGGCTCAGGCGGTCCGATAGCGTCCCGGCGACGGGGGCGCCCACCAAGCTGACCAACGTCCGCGCCGTCAACAAGCCTCCCGTGACGCTGGCCGCCCCGATTTGCCAGTCTCCCCAGTGTAACCCTGTACCCAAGCTCTGCTGCACCACCAGCCCCAGCGTCGCCGCCAGGACACCGGCCACCAACAGGCGGTTCACGCCCTGGGCCAGCGCCACCGCCCACAGTGCCGGTGAAATCGCTGCTCGGCCGGTGGTGGACACTCGTCTACTTGCGCTGCCGGCTCTCAGGGCAAGAGAGTCGTGGTTATCGTAAAGCTGACGGGAAGGTGCCAGCACGACGGCCAGCAAACCGGCGGCCGATAAGCTCGCCCCGATCCACAGGGCCTGGCGATAACCCACGGCATCCGTCAGCACGCCGCCGAGAAAGGTGCCCAGCGCCGAGCCCAGGAAAAACCAAAGCTGGTAGATGCCGACCCAGTGTCCCCGCGCCCGTGCCGGCGCCATCTGCAACACAATGGCATTCCCACCCACCCAGATACCCGACCAGGCCAACCCCCACAGCAAGCGCCCCAGGAGCAAAGGGAGAAGCCCGGCGCTCAGCGCATAAACCGCCGTGGACAGCACTCCCAGGCTCAATGCCCCCAGGAACAGCAGGCGACGATCCGCCAGGCGATCGTACAGCCAGCCTGCCGGGGCATTGGTGGCCAGGCGAATGAAGCGGTTGATGCTGAGGATCAGCCCCACGCTGCCCAGGACGATGCCGGCGTCGGCGGGATGGGTGGGCAGCACAGCGTACAGCGTGGCATCGCCCGTCAGTGATAGCGCGGTGGCCAGGCCGATGGGCCAGAGGGCATAGAAAGCACTGGTTCTGCCCGGCACAGCATGCTCAATCTCTGCCAGTATTCACCTCCATCATTTGGTGGCCGTAGGGCAGGCGCGCCGCCCGCCACGACCATCTAGTTCACCACAGAGACACGGAGAACACAGAGATTTTTATACATTCTCTGTGTCTCTGTGGTTGGGGGCTTTACGAGGCGACAGGCCGCAGACCTGCCCTACTGAGCTATGGGCAGCCACAGCAGCCCCTCGGCGGGGTCGCCCAGGGCCTCCGCCTGGGCGCGGACGTACAGCAGGCCGGTGTAGGCGGCGAGCAAGGCGTCCAGCAGATCGTGGGAGGGTAGATCGTCCGGCAGGGCGAGCCCGCCGGCGAGCAGCGGACGCAGGCGAACCCACAGCGCCTCCCGGCCAGCCAGGGTGGCCTTGCCCGGCAATCGCCCGAAGAGCCGCACCTTGGTGGCAAAGGGGTAAATCTCAATTACGACCAGCCCCCGCTGCCTCAACTCAGCCTGCAGGGCCATGCCCCGATAGACCATGGCCTTGATCAGCGAACGCTTGGTGGTGAAGTAGCAGCCGATGCCCAGGCGGGCTAGCGCCTGCTCGCACTGGCGTCCCTTGTGCGGCGACGTCGGCTGGCAGGGGCAGGTCGCCTCCAGACAATGCAGGCCAGCCGGCAGGGAAAGTGGCGCATCAATAGCCACCACCTCCGGCCGATACTCCTCGGCTAGCGCCAGGAGGTCGTTATCGGTCTGGCACAGGCGCAGGTCGAGCACCCGCGCCGCCGCATCGAGCACGGCGCAGGCGCTGGGCCGCCGCTCCGTGGCCGTCAGGTCAATGCCGAGAATCACCGACCTCTCCCCCAACCCCTCCCCGACACGGGGAGGGGAGCTTAACCTCTCCCCCAGCCCCTCCCCGACGCGGGGAGGGGAGCAACTCCCCCTTCCCTCGTAGGGAAGGGGGCCAGGGGGGTTAGGTTGTTCTCAACCTCTTCCTCACCATCTCTACCACCACCCCGGCCTCCTCCACGCGCAGCAGAGCCACCGCGGCGGCGTACACCACGACCCCCAGAGCGGTGGCCACGGCCAGCCACACGACCACGCCCCGTACACCAGCCAGGGGCAGCCAGCGCCCCAGCAACGGCCCCACGAAGGCCACCGCCACCCCCATGGCCAGGGCGGCGGCCAGCGTCTTGCTCGCCGCTCGCGCCAGCCCGTACCCCTGCAGCCCGCCGATCTCTCGCCAGAGCAGCCAGAAGAGCACGATGGCGTGCGCCGTCCAGTAGGCCGAGTTGGCCAGCACCAGGCCCGGCATGCCCAGCGGGCCGATGAGGCTCAGCGCCACCGCCAGGTAGACCAGCACGCCGAAGCTGGCCACGTACAGGGCGGGCACCAGGGTGTTCTTGCGGGCATAGAAGGCAGCCACCAGCAACAGATCAATGGCGGCAAAGGGGATGCTGGGCGAGTAGCACAGAAAAGCCAGCGCCGTGCGCTGCGTAGACGCCGCGCCGAACACGCCGTGCTGAAACAGCAGTTCAATGAGCGGCAGGCGCAGGACCACTAGCCCCACCGTGGCCGGCAGGATCAGTAGCAACGTCAACTTGAGGCCCGTGGCCAGGGTGCGCTTGAATTCTTCGGCGGGGGCCGGGGAGCAAAAATTCGAATTTCGAATTTCGAATTTCGAATCCCCCTGATTCCCTTTGGAGCGCGTGGCGTAGCGCGAGAGCGTGGGCAGAATCGCCAGGGACATGGCCGTACCCACCAGCCCCAGGGGGAACTGCACCAGCGTGGTGGCGAAGCGCATGGTGGCCATGCTACCCTCGCCGGTCTGCGAGGCCAGGTGGCGGTCAATCACCACCTGCGCCTGGGTGACGAGCAGCCCCAAAGCCACCGGGGCGTAGAGGGCCAGGATCTGGCGCACGCCCGGATGGTTCAGTTCCAGGCGCAGCGAATAGCGCATCGCCCGCAGGCCCGGCAATTGCAGGGCCACCTGGGCCATCGCCCCCACCAGCAGGCCCAGCGCCAGGCTGACCACGCCCAATCGCCCAGCAAAAAGCACGGCCACGACGATGAGCCCCAGGTTGTAAAGAGCCACGGCGAAGGCGGGCAGGGCGAAGCGCTGTTGGGCGTAGAGCAGGGCCGTGGTGACGGCGGAGAGGCCCAGGAAGAGCACGGCGGGCAGGACGAGGCGCACCAGCAACACCGCCTGCGCCTGCTTCTCGACAGGGAGTCCGGTGGCCAGGACGCCCATGAGTTGCGGGGCAAAGATGACCAGGATGGCCACGGCCATAGCCAGCACGCCCAACACCAGATTGATCACCGTGCTGGCTACTCGCCACAGGTCATCTTCTCTGTCAGCGTAGTCGGCGAAGACGGGGATGAGGGCGGCGCTGATCGCCCCGCCGATGAGCAGGTCGTAGACCATCGTGGGCACGGTGGCCGCGGCGACGAAGGCGTCCGTGGTGCCGGTGGTGCCGAAGAGGGCGGCGATTACCTGTTCTCGCACCACGCCCAGGAGGCGGCTGGCGATATTGCCCAACATGATCAGGCCGGCGGCCGTGGCGATGCGCTGGCGCATAAAAATCACAAATCAGCAAATCGGCAAATCAGCAACTCATAGAATCTGCTATTTGCTGATTTGTTGATTTGCTGATTTACTTTCGTATCGTTCCAGGATGGTCTCAATCAGCCCGGTGGTCGAACGGCCGGGGACAAGCGGCAAGATCGCCACTCGCCCACCGTACTGGGCCACATCGTCGGCCTCTGGCAGGTCTTTGCCCTGCGCGTAGTCGCCCCCCTTGACGTAGACCTCCGGCTGCAGGGCCCGTACCAGAGCCTCCGCCGTCGTCTCCCCAAAGACGACCACGTAGTCCACGGCGCACAGGGCGGCCAGCACGGTAGCACGGTCGGCCTGGGGCAGCAGGGGATGCCGGGGCCCCTTGAGGCGCCTGGCCGAGCGATCGCTGTTCAGCCCCACCACCAGCACGTCGCCCAGGCGCCGGGCGGCCTCCAGAAACTGCACGTGGCCGACGTGCAGCAGATCGAAGCAGCCGTTGGTGAGCACCATGGTCTGGCCCTGCACTCGCCACTCCGCCCGCAGGGACCGCAGTTCCTCTAGCGAGACAATCTTACCCATGCATCCATTATAGCAGACGCCGCGCCGCCCCGCAAGCCCGGCGCTTGACAAACCCTCCCCCAACGTGTAATATGCAACTTGCCGTTTTACCCTGTCCCTTGTCTACTTGCTACTTGTGTACTTGTCTACTCTTCCCCAGGAGACTTAGCCATGCGCTATCTGATGGGCATTGATGTGGGCACTACCGGCACACGGGTGCTGCTGATAAACCAGGCTGGCGAGGTGGTGGCCGCGGCCACGGAAGAGTATCCTCTGAGCACACCCAAGCCGCAATGGGCCGAGCAGGACCCTCAGGATTGGTGGCAGGCCACAGTAGAGGCCATCCGCCGGGTGCTCGCCACCGCGGGGGTCAAAGCAACTGACATCGGCGGGTTGGGCCTCTCCGGCCAGATGCACGGCGTGGTTCTGCTAGACCAGGACGATGGCGTGCTGCGCCCCTCCATCATCTGGTGCGATCAACGCAGCCAGGCGCAGTGCGACTGGATCACGGCCACCGTAGGGGCACAGCGCCTCATCGAGCTGACGGCCAACCCAGCCCTCACCGGCTTCAGCGCCCCCAAGCTCCTCTGGGTACGGGACAACGAGCCCGCCGTCTTCGAGCGCGCCCGCAAGTTCCTGCTGCCCAAAGACTACATCCGCTTCCGGCTCACGGGCGAGTATGCCACAGAGGTCTCTGACGCCTCCGGCACCTCCCTCTTCAACGTGCGCCAGCGCCGCTGGTCGGACGAGGTCATCGCGGCCCTGGGGCTGGATCGTGCCCTCCTGCCCGCCGTCTACGAGTCGCCCGTGGTTAGCGGCCGTCTCAGCAGAGCAGCGGCGCAGGCCACCGGCCTGGCCAAAGGCACACCGGTGGTGGGCGGCGGGGGCGATCAGGCGGCGGGGGCCGTGGGCAATGGCGTCGTCGAGCCGGGCATCGTTTCCTCTACCATCGGTTCCTCGGGTGTAGTGTTTGCCTTCACCGACCAGCCCCGGCTCGACCCGCAGGGACGCCTGCAGACCTTCTGCCACGCCGTGCCCGGCAAGTGGCACGTCATGGGCGTCACCCAGGGGGCGGGGCTCTCCCTGCGCTGGTTCCGCGACAACCTGGCCGGGAGCGAGGTGCAGGCGGCGTACCTGGCCGGCATTGACCCTTATGAACTGCTGGTGCAGGAGGCAGCTCGCGCCGCTCCAGGCAGCGAGGGTCTGCTGTGGCTACCTTACCTCATGGGCGAGCGTGCCCCGCACCTCGATCCAGAAGCCAAAGGCGTACTCTTCGGCCTGACGGCCAGACACAACCGGTTTCACGTGCTGCGCGCCATCCTGGAGGGCGTAGCCTACAGCCTGCGCGACTCGTTGGAGATCATGCGGGGCGAGATGGGCATTCCGGTGACTCAGGTGCGGGCTTCCGGCGGCGGGGGGCGTTCGGCGCTGTGGCGGCAGATCCAGGCCGACGTCTTTGACACCGAAATGGTGACCATCAACGTCGCCGAGGGGCCGGCCTACGGCGTGGCCCTGCTGGCTGGCGTGGGCACCGGCGTCTACGCCAGCGTGGAGGAAGCCTGCCGGGCCACGATTCGCGTCGTCAGCCGCACCGCACCTATCCCGGCCAACGTCGCCACCTACAACGCCTTCTATCCCATTTATCGCGCCCTGTACCCCGCCTTAAAACCTCTATACCACCAGGTGACAGAAACTACAAATCAGCAAATCAACAAATCAGCAAATTTGTGATTTGCCGATTTGCTGATTCCCGCACTAGCGCAAGTCTGGCGATTCTGCTATAATACGGTCATTACCGCCAGAGCAAGCCACGGAGGCGTTATGGAGGCTTTCATCGTTGAAGGGGGGCATGCCTTGCAGGGCACGATCCGGCCGGCGGGGAACAAGAACGCTGCCCTGCCCTGCCTGGCCGCCTGCCTCCTCACCGACCAGGAGGTGACGCTGCACAACGTCCCGGACATTCGGGACGTGGCCGTCATGCTCTCCCTGCTAGAGGATCTGGGGGCCGAGGTGCGCCGCCTGGATGGACCCGGCGATAAATCGCCGGGCTATAAGTTAGCCGTGCGCGCCCGACAGGTACACAAGCGCGACCCTGACCCCCGACTGACGCGGGAGATGCGCGCCTCCTTCTTGCTGGCCGGGCCGCTCCTGGCCCGCTGCGGTGGCGCCGTGATGCCCCGTCCGGGCGGCGATATGATCGGCCGGCGGCGGCTGGACACACACCTGCTGGCCTTCGAGGCCCTGGGCAGTGAGGTGGAGATCGCCCATGCCCAGTACACCATGCGCGTCCCCCACGGTCTGCAGGGCCAGTCCATCTTCCTGGACGAAGCCAGCGTCATGGGCACCGAGAACACCATCATGGCCGCCGTCACCGCCCAGGGCACAACGATCATCCGTAACGCCGCCAGCGAGCCCCACGTCCAGGACCTTTGCCGCCTGCTCAACGTCCTGGGGGCGCGCATCGAGGGCATCGGCACCAACACCTTGACCATCCACGGGGTGGACAGCTTGCACGGCGGCGAGTACACCATCGGCCCGGACTACATGGAAATTGGCAGCTTCATCGGCCTGGCGGCGGTGACCGGCAGCGAGCTGACCATCGCCCCCGTAGTCCCCGACGATCTGCACATGATCCGCCTGGTCTTCCAGCGCCTGGGGGTGCGCACAGAATTGTGCGGCAATGCGCTCTACGTCCCCCGCCACAGCCAACTGCGCATCGTCGCCGATGTGCACGAGGCCATCCCCAAGGTGGACGACGGCCCCTGGCCCGCCTTCCCCGCCGATCTCATCAGCGTGGCCATTGTCGTGGCCACGCAGGCGGAAGGCACGGTGCTCATCTGGGAGAAGATGTTTGAGAGCCGCCTGTTCTTCGTGGACAAGCTTTTGGCCATGGGGGCGCGCTTGGTGCTGTGCGATCCGCACCGCCTGGTCGTAGTGGGGCCGGCCCAGTTGCACGGCGAGGAGATGGTGTCGCCGGACATCCGCGCTGGCATCGCCCTGCTCATCGCCGCCCTCTGCGCCGATGGCCAGAGCGTAATTCGCAACATCCAGCAGATTGACCGTGGCTACGAACGCATCGAACAACGCCTGAGTGCCCTGGGGGCGCACATCACGCGGGTGCGCGACTGACGAGGAATCAGGGAATCGGGGAATCAGTAATCAGAAAATCAGGTCTGCTCAGGCGCCCTGATTCCCTGATTTCCCCATCCCTGATTCCCCACCTACGGAAGGAGGACTTCTCATGTCTAAAATCGGCCATAGACCTGACAGGTCTTGGAGACCTGTCAGGTCTGGATACTATCGTCTCTTCAGCATCCTCGTCGTTCTGGGTCTGTTCCTGGCCGCCTGCTGCCCCATCAACCCGGTGGCTACCCCTACCCCAATGGCCACCCCCACCCAGATACCAGCAACGGCAGCGCCGGCGACAGCCACACCCGTGCCGCCTACACCCACGGTCGCCGCCGAGGAGCCGCTCTACCTGGCCATCATCTGGCACCAACACCAGCCCCTGTACTACAAGGACCCGGCCACCGGCATCTACGCCAAGCCCTGGGTGCGCGTCCACGCCGCCAAGGACTACCTGGACATGGCGACCATGCTGGAGAAGTACCCCCAGGTGCACGTCACCTTCAACCTCACCCCGTCCCTGGTCAAACAACTGGACGACGTGGCTGCCGGAGCCAAGGACCTCTACTGGGTGATGGCCGAAAAGCCAGCCGAGACCCTGACTGAAGCTGACAAGCGCTTCATCCTGCAACGCTTCTTTGACATCGGCACCAAGATTATTGACCGCTTCCCCCGCTATCGCGAACTGGCCGATAAACGCGTGGGGGCCAGCGAAGAGCAGATCGCCAAGGCTATCCAGACCTGGACCGCCGCCGATTTTCGTGATCTGCAAGTCCTCTTCAATCTGGCCTGGACCGACCCCGACTGGCTGGCGCAAGCGCCCCTCAAGGCCCTGGTGGACAAAGGCAAGGGCTTCTCCGAGGACGATAAGAAGATCGTCTTTGCCGAGCACCTGCGCCTGACCAAAGAAGTGATTCCAGAGCACGCCAAGCTGCAGAAGGCCGGCCAGATCGAAGTGACCATGACGCCCTACAGCCACCCCATCCTGCCCCTCGTCTTTGACTCCAACCTGGCCTCCATCGCCATGAAGGGGGCCAGCCTGCCCAATCGCTTCTTCTGGCCCGTGGACGCCATCACCCACGTCGAAAAGGGCGTCAAACTGTACGAGGATCACTTCGGCGTCAAGCCCCGCGGCATGTGGCCCGGCGAAGGCTCCGTAGCCCAGGAGATCGTGGGCATCGTGGGCGACGCCGGCCTCAAGTGGATGGCCTCCGATGAGCGTGTGCTGGCCATGTCCCTGGGCCTCGGCTCCTTTGGCCGCGACGGTCTGGAGGTAGTCAGCAAGCCCGACGCCCTCTACAAGCCCTACCTGGTGCAACAGGTTGGCTCCCCGCCCGTGGCCATGGTCTTTCGCGACGTGCTCATTTCCGACAAGGTGGGTTTCACGTATTCGGGGGTTCAAGGCACAGCCGCAGCCGACGACTTCATGCGCCGCCTGCGCAACATCGCCAAGGCCCTCAAGGAGCAGAAGGCCACCGGCCCGCACCTGGTCAGCGTGATCCTGGACGGCGAGAACGCCTGGGAATACTACGCCAACGACGGCAAGGAGTTCCTCAACAGCCTGTACACCAAGCTGAGCGAGGCCACGGACATCAAGACGGTGACTCCTTCCGAGTACCTGGCCAAATTCCCGGCCACGGCCAAGATTGATAACCTCTGGGCCGGCTCCTGGATCGGCGCCAGCTACGAGACCTGGATCGGCGAGAGCGAAGAGAACACGGCCTGGAACTACCTGGGCGACGCCCGCAACACCCTGGAGAAGTACATTCGCGGCGTGCGGGAGATTGATCCCGCCAGCCTGGAGAAGGCCAAGGAACTCATGTATGCCGCCGAAGGTTCCGACTGGTTCTGGTGGTACGGCAACGATCAGGACTCCGGCGACGACCTGGCCTTTGACGGCATGTTCCGCAACACCCTGATGGACTTGTACAAGACCCTGAAGCTGGACCCGCCCGATTACCTCTACGTGCCCATCATCGCCAAACGCCCTGCCACCGCGGCCCGCACCCCGGAAGGGCTGCTGACGCCCAAAGTGGACGGCCAACTGCCAGCCGGGGAATGGGATAAAGCCGGCCTCTTCGCCAGTCCCGCCTCCCCCATCGCCAATATCTACTACGCCTTTGACAAGAACGCCCTCTACCTGCTGCTGCAAAGCAACCAGCCCTGGAGCGCCGTCGCCGACTTTGCCGGCGTCTATTTGAACGTGCCGCGCTATCCCCACACGGCCCTCTTCTCTCGTTACGGCCAGCGCACCACCGTCCTGGGCTTCCCGGCCACGCATGAGGTCGCCGTAGACCTGACCAAAGGCACGGCCACCCTGAGTCGCGCTACCAAAGAAGGCGGCTGGCAGGCCGTGGCGATTCCCGTGGCCGTGGGCGTGGGCGGCCAGGTAATCGAGCTAGCCATCCCCTACGATGGTCTGACGCAAGGTGACGATGGGGCCAGCCTGGGCCCCCTGGAGTCGGGCGATAACATCGTGGCTACGGCTGTCCTGGCCAAGTCCCAGAAGGACGTGGCCCAGGCGCCCGTGGACGGCCCGGCCCGCTTCACCGTGCCCGATCTGGGCACCAGCCAGGTGCTCCTGACGATCAAAGACCCCAAGGGCGACGATCACGGCCCCGGCCCCTACACCTACCCCACGGACGGCGTCTTCAAGGCTGGCTGCTACGACATTCTGGAGTTCACCGTGGCCCAGGAGGCGGCCAACTATGTCTTCAAGGTCAAGTTCAACGCCCCGGTGGAGAACCCCTGGAACTCGCCCAACGGCATGTCAGTGCAGACCATAGACATCTACCTGGACACCGATCCTAAGGCCGGCGCCCAGATGCTCCTGCCCATGCGCAACGCCGCCGTCAGCGCCGCCGATGCCTGGGACTACGCCTTGCTGGCCGAGGGCTGGAACCCCGGCCTCTACAAGGTTGGGCCGGATGGCAAGCCGGTACAGACTACCGAAACGATGAAGATCGTCACTGATCCGTCGGCGGGCACGGTGACCATCCGCGTGCCCAAGACGGCGCTTCCTGGCGATCCCACGGCCTGGGGCTACCTGGCCGTGGTTCTCAGCCAGGACGGCTATGGGCCGAACCGCGTGCGTGACGTCAACCCCAAGGCTGAGCAGTGGCGAGGCGGCGGCGGTCCCGACGACACCAACCACACCCGCATCTTCGACGTGGCCTGGGACGGCACGCCCACCCAGGAGGAGATGCTGAGCAAGTACACCCCCAGCAAGGACGCCGAGCCACCTCTCAGCAGCTACGCCGTCCTGCCCATGGTCAGAGGCCAACTGGCACCCCTGCTGCCGAAGACGGGGGAGTAATACCAACCTGACGGGCACTGTAGGGGCGAGGCATTCCTTGGAGGTTGTTTAAACTCCACTGTATCCTCGCTGCGCAGGCTTAAAGACTAACGCCGGATATTTTGGGGAATGCCTCGCCCCTACGAGCCTGGTACGTTCAACAAGGCCTGTCATATTTGTGAGGGAGAGAGCGTGGAAGCACCTGTCAAGCCCATGAACCCCCAGCAGGTGACGCAACTGCTCACCTGGCTGGATACCGAGCATCGTAAGGATAAAGCGCAACTGGCCGAGCTACAGCAAAAGCTGGAGCAACAGAGCGCCCTGCTCCAGGAACAGGCGGTCAAGCTGCGCGCCCTGAACGAAGAATTGACCCTCCTGCACGCCCAGGCGGCCCGGCTCCCGGCCCTGGAGGAGGCCCAGGCCACCACACAGGGCCAGGTGACCCAGTTCCAGCAACAGGAGCTCCGCCGCCAGGACGAGGAGAAGCGTGCCGCGGCGGCCCGGCAGGCCCAGGCCGAAAACCTCACCCAGGCCCTCGCCGACCTGCGCGCCCGCCTGGACGCCCAGGCCAAAGACAGCGCCGCCCAGGCCGGCAGGCTGGCCCTGCTGGAGGAGCACGGCAGCCGCCACGCCGCCCAGGCCACAGAGTTGCGCCAGCGCGCCGACGACCTGGCCCGCCAGGCCGATGCTCACGCCAACCGTCTGCAGCAACTGGAGGCCCGCAGCGGCCAGACCGACAAGCAAATCACCGGACTGCGCCAACGGCTGGAGGCCGCACTCACGCAACTGGACACCCACGCCGGCAAGCTGCAGGCCGTGGAGCAGACGCACAAAGGCTATGCCCAGACTTTCGCCGACCTGCGCCACCAAGCCGAAATACTGACCAAGACCCTGGATACCCAGGCTGCCCACCTGAAGACTCTGGAGACCCGGCAGGGGAAGGCAGACGAGCGGCTGGGCATCGTGGAGCGCCTGGCGGAACAGCTCAAGGATGCCCAGGCCCAGGCGGTCGAGCAGCGCCGCCTCCTGGCCGAAAGCTGGGAAAGCCAGCGCCAGGAGTGGCAGGAGCGTACGCTGGAGCTACGCCAGCAGCGGGAGGAGCAGGCGGCGCAACTGGCCCACTTCGTGGAAGAGCGCAGCCGGGATCGCGAGGAGCTGGGGCGGATACAACAACAGGTGGCCGATCTGCTGCAAGAGCTCGGAGATCGCACGACGCGGCTCATTCGCCTGGAGGACATCGCCAACCAGAGCACCGAGCAGCTTACCCGGCTGCAAGAGCTCGCCGGGCAGCAGAGTGCCAATCAGCAGCGCCTGGCCGAGCTGCAGCGGGCCGACGAGCAACGCTACACGCAGGAAATCCCCCTGCTGCAAAAGCTCCTGGACGACCTGGAAAAAGAGAGTAAGACGCAGAGCGGCCAACTGGCGCAGCTTCTCATTGAGCACGCCGAGGATCGGCAGGCCCTGGCCACGCTGCAGAAGGAATTAACAGAACAGAGGCGCTCTACGGAGCAGATTATGGCCGACTGGCGGGAGCTGCTGAGCCAGCAGCGACGCCGCCAGATCATCAGCCTGGAGCAGGAAGTCAAGGAGTTGGACGCCCTGGGCAAACGCAAGGCCGAGAGGGAGTAGGCAAGGGGCAGGTAGACAAGGAATAAGTAGACAAGGGACGAGTAAACAAGGAGCAAGTAAGAACCAGATGAGCGAGAGAACCATCTTCAAAATCGTCCTGGCCATTGCTGGTGTGCTGCTGGTGGCTAATGCCCTCGCCTGGGGTTTCATCTTCTGGCGTGCGGCGGCGAATGTCCCGTCGCCGTGGCTCCAACCCCGTTCGCCCCGGCCGGCACCCCCCACCGCCACGCTCCGGCCGGCGGCACCGACGGCGACACCTTCGCCAGCCAAGCCCACGCCAACGGCGACGGCGGGCAAGACGCTGCCGACTCTGTCGGCCACGCCAGGCGCCCCCTTTCGCCTGACCATGAGCAACCAGCAACTCACCGAGGCCGTGCAGCTCTACCTGGCCCAGCATCCCGAAGTGCCTTTCAGAGAGCCGCAGGTGCAGGTGCATCCTGACGGCGTGGAGATCACCGGCAAGGCGCGTGTCGGTGGCTTGAGCGTGCCGGTGCGCGTCTGGGGATTGATCACCTTGGTGGACAACGTGCCTTATTTCGAGGTGACCAACGTAGACCTGGGACAAACGCCGCTGCCCGGCTCGATCAAGAGCATCATCATGGCTTTGCTGGATCAGAGCATAGATTTCTCCCAGTTCAACCTGCCCATGGTGGTGCAGGATGTCCAGCTTGGCGAGGGGCAGGTGACCATCACCGGCACGGCGAAGTAGGGGCGACCCTTGTGGTCGCCCTGACTGGGCAGCTACGAGGGCTGCCCCTACAAAATCAAACCACGGAGGCAGCAAGATGCGTCAACGACAAGGGTGCCTGGAGGGCCTGCTGGAGATGTTCCTGCTCACGGCGGTCTTTGATTGGCTACAAAAGCGCTTTGGCTTTGGCCGTGGTTGCTCCTGCACCGGCTTCGGCTGCGGCTTCTTGCTGCTGATCATCTTCCTTTTCCTGCTGTGCAACATTATCTTCGGGACCAATTGGCTCCGGCCATACATCCTGCCATAAGCCCTTATTACCTCCTACGATGATTTGAGATTGCAGAGTTCAGATTGCAGATTTTCTGATGGGCGACGTAGAAGGATTCCAAAACTGAGGTTTGCTATCCTGGCTCAATCTGCAATCTTCAATCTAAAATCTGAAATTGACTATGAATAGCCGACTTCTCGCTATAATGCGCAAGGAGTTCATCCAGATCCGGCGTGACCGGCGGACGCTGGCCATTATGTTCCTTATCCCTGTCTTCCAGCTCATCATGTTCGGCTACGCCGTGACCACGGACGTCAAGCACCTGCCCCTGGCCGTGCTCGACCGGGACAAGAGCGCCGCCAGCCGGGAGCTCATTGACACCTACCAGGCCTCCACCTACTTCGACATCGCTTACAACGTGGGCAGTGAGAGCGAGCTGACTTATCTCATGGACAGCGGCGCGGCCAGGGCCGGGCTCATCGTGCCCGCGGGCTACGGCGCCGACCTGGCCCGGCGCGGCGCGGCGCAGGTGTCCTTCGCCATTGACGGCTCCGATCCCACCGTGGCCAACACCGCTCTGGCCGCGGCGCAGACCATCGGCCAGGCCAAATCGGTGGAGATTGTGCAGGCCATGCTGAGCCGCAGCGGGCTGAAAGTCAGCGACATGCCGGGGCTGGACGTGCGCACCCGGGTGTGGTACAATCCCGACCTGGCCTCGGCCAACTACATGATCCCGGCCCTCATCGGCGTGATCCTGCAGACGCTGACGGCCATGCTCACCGCTCTGGCTATCGTCCGGGAGCGAGAGCTGGGCACCATCGAGCAGCTCATCGTCACGCCCCTCAAGTCGTGGGAGCTGGTGGTGGGCAAGATCGTGCCTTACGTGCTCATCGCCTTTTTCGACACCGTGGAGGTGCTGCTCATCGGCACGCTGTGGTTCAAGGTGCCTATTAACGGGAGCGTGGTGCTGCTCCTGAGCCTGGCCTGCCTCTTCGTCATGAGCTCGTTGGGGATCGGGCTTTTTGTCTCCACCGTCGCTCACAAGCAGCAGGAGGCCATGCTGCTGACCTTCTTCACCATGCTGCCCAGCATCTTCCTCTCCGGGTTCATGTTCCCCCTGGTGGCCATGCCCGCCGCCCTGCGCGCCCTGAGCTACGGCATTCCATTAACCTACTTTTTAGTCATCGTGCGGGGGATTGTCCTCAAGGGGGTTGGTCTGGAGATGCTGGTACCACAGGTGATAGCTCTGACGATCTTCGGGGTGGCGATTATGAGCCTGTCCACCCTGCGCTTCCGCAAGCGCCTGGAGTAAGATATGCGAAAACAAATTGTTCTGGCGATTGTCCTGGTCGTCGTGCTGGCGGCCGCTGGCGCGCTCTGGTGGTGGCTGCACACTCGCAGCGAGACGGCGCCCGGCACCATTGCCGCCTCCGGCACAATTGAGGCCGAGGAGGTCACCATCGCCGCCGAGGTGGGCGGGCGGGTGCAGACTATCATGGCCGATGAAGGCGACGAGGTGGCGCCAGGGGCGATCGTGGTGCAAATAGACCCAGCGCTGCTGGCCGCTCAGGTCAAGCAGGCCCAGGCGGCGGTACAAACGGCGCAGGCCAACCTGGCCCAGGTGAAAGCCAGCACCCGCGCCGAGGAGTTGCGCCTGGCCAAAGCCCTGCTCGCCCAGGCCGTGGCCACCAGGGACGGGGCGCAGAAGGCCTGGGAGAACGCCCAGGCGCTGCGCGCCAATCCGCAGGAGCTGGAGACCAGGATTGACGCCGCCCGCGGCGAGTTGGCCGTGGCTCAGCAGCGCGTGGCCCAGGCGCAAGCCGCCCTGAATGCCACCACCGAGAGCAAGGGCGCCGCCGACCGGGGGCTGGATCAGCTTAAGAGCGGCTTTGACGTGCCGACCCCCAAGGGCAAGGTGCACATGGACTACCCCTCGCAGCTCATAGACGAGGCTACGGCGCAGCAAGGGTTGGCCACCAGCCAATGGTGGACGGCCTGGGAGACGGTGAACATAGCGACCATTGGCCAGGAGGGGGCGCAGAAGCTCCTGGACGGCCTGCTGGCCCTGCGCACCGATCCTCTGGCCATCAACGCCCAGGTGGACGCCGCCCAAGCCCAGTACGAGGCCGCGGCTGCTGCCGTCCGGGCGGCCCAGGCCAAGGTGGACGCCCTGCAGACCGGGGCGACCAAGGAGCAGATCGCCGTCGCCGAGGCCCAGGTGAACCAGGCCCAGGCCGCCCTGGAGGCTCTGCAGGTGCAACTGGGCAAGCTCACCCTGCGCTCCCCCATCGCCGGTCTGGTCACCAGCCGCGCCATCCACGTGGGCGAGGTCGCCGCCCCCGGCGCTACGCTGCTCACCATCGCCAACCTGGACAGCGTCAAGCTCACCGTCTACATCCCCGAAGACCGCATCGGCCTGGTGAAAGTGGGGCAGAGGGTGGAAGTACAGGTGGATTCCTTCCCCGGCGAGGTGTTTGTGGGCGAGGTAACCTTCATCGCCAGCCATGCCGAGTTCACGCCCAAGAACGTGCAGACCAAGGAGGGGCGGGTGAGCACGGTGTTTGCCGTGAAGGTGCAGATCCCCAACCCGGAGCACAAGCTCAAGCCGGGGATGCCGGCGGACGCCGTTATTGAGACGGGGTAATCAGGGAATCAGGAAATCTGGGAATCAGGATCAAGACGGAACACGCAACACGCAACACGGACAAGGATAAGCAGGTATGAGGAAACTAGTACCGGTAGTTCTTCTGGTGCTCTTGCTGGCAGCGGCGGCCGCCGCCTGGTGGTACTTCCGGGGCCGCGGCGCTGCCGCCACAGAGCCGCTCAGCGCCTCCGGCACGATTGAGGCCGAGGAGGTGAGCATCACCGCCGAGCTCGGCGGGCGCGTGCAGGCCCTCCTGGCCGAGGAGGGCGACGAGGTGGCGCCGAACGCCGTGGTCGTGGAGCTGGACACGGCGCTGCTGGCCGCCCAGGCCAAACAGGCCGAGGCGGCGCTGGCCGTGGCCCAGGCGCAACTCGCCCAGGTGCGCGCCGGGGCGCGGGAGGAGGACGTGCGCGCCGCTCAGGCCAATCGTGACCAGGCCGTGGCCGGGCTTAAGGGTGCTAAAAAAGCCTGGGAAAATGCCGTGGCCCTGCGCGACAACCCGCAGGAGCTCAACCTGAAGATTGAGGCCGCCCAGACGCAGTTTGAGGTGGCCCGGCGGCAGGCCATCCAGGCCCAGGCCGCCCTCTTCGCCACCCAGGTGCAGCGGGACCGTTATTTCCACGGCTCCAACGGCTCGGACCAGGAAAAGGCCCGCTACGCCGCCGCCGAGCAGCAGGTGGCCGCCGCCGATGCTGGCCTGCGAGCGGCTATGGCTGCCGTGGAGCAGGCGCAGCGCAACCTGGACAACCTCATCGCCCAGCGCGACGATCCGCTCACGCTGAACGTCCAGGTGGACGCCGCCCAAGCCCAGTACGAGGTGGCCAAAGCGGCCGCCGACGCCGCGCAAGCCAGGCTGGATGCCCTGATAGCCGGGGCGACGAAGGAGCAAATCGCCATCGCCGAGGCCCAGGTGAGCCAGGCCCAGGCTGCCCTGGAGGCCCTGCAGGTGCAACTGGGCAAGCTGACGCTGAAATCGCCTATCGCCGGCCTGGTCACCAGCCGCGCCATCCACGTGGGCGAGGTCGCTGCCCCCGGCGCCACCCTCCTCACCATCGCCAACTTGGACAGCGTCAAGCTCACCGTCTACATCCCCGAGGACCGCATCGGCCTGGTCAAGGTGGGCCAAAAGGTGGAGGTGAGCGTGGATTCCTTCCCTGGCGAGGTGTTCACCGGCGAGGTGACCTTCATCGCCAGCCACGCCGAGTTCACGCCCAAGAATGTGCAGACCAAGGAAGGGCGGGTGAGCACAGTGTTCGCTGTGAAGGTGAAGATTCCCAACCCGGAGCACAAGCTCAAGCCGGGCATGCCGGCAGACGCGACCATCAAGCTGTAGGACGCAGATAAACGCAGATGAACGCTGAATTTATGTGTTTTTATCTGCGTCTATCCGCGTTAATCCGCGTCCTATTCCGCTTGTTGGAGCTTCCAACGTGAAACCTGGAACGTGGAACTTGGAACCTGTAACGTGAACTTATGAACCAGGAATACGTCGTCGAGACACAAGACCTGACCAAGAGGTTTGGCTCCGCTGTAGCGGTGGATGGCCTGAACCTGCAGGTGCGCCGGGGCGAGATTTTCGGTCTGGTGGGGCCGGATGGAGCGGGCAAGACCACCACCATCCGCATGCTCTGCGGCGTGCTGGCCCCTACGTCCGGCGGCGGCACGGTGGTGGGGTTCGACCTGGTCCGGCAGTCGGAGGCTATCAAGGAGCGCATCGGCTACATGTCGCAGCGCTTCTCGTTGTATGGCGATCTGACCGTGCGCGAGAATCTGGACTTCTTCGCCAACATCTACCAGGTGCCGCGTGACGTGCGAGAGCAGAAGGCCACCGAGCTCCTGGCCTTCAGTCGCCTCAGCGCCTTTCAGAGCCGTCGCGCCGAACACCTCTCCGGCGGCATGCAGAAGAAGCTGGCCCTGGCCTGCACCCTGATCCACGAGCCGGAACTCCTGCTCCTGGACGAGCCCACCACGGGCGTGGACCCCGTCTCCCGCCGCGAGTTCTGGCTCATCCTGTACGAGTTGCTGCGCCGCGGGGTCAGCATCCTGGTCTCCACGCCCTACATGGACGAGGCGGAGCGCTGCAACACCGTAGGCTTCCTGGCCGAGGGGCGGCTGCTGGTGGCCGGCGTGCCGGAGAAGCTCAAAGGTCTGATGAGCAAGGGGATTATTGAGTTGCGCGGCGTGCCACGCAAGGCCGCCCAGGCTGTGGCGCGAGCCACTCCCGGCGTGGAGGACGTGCAAATCTTCGGCGACATGCTGCACCTGGTAGTGGGCGATGCGGAGGCGGTGACGGCGCGGCTGCGGGCAGAGCTGGCGGCACAGGGGGTGGAGATCGTCACCTTGCGCACGATCCGGCCGTCCATGGAGGATGTCTTCGTCAGCCTGACGAGGGGTTAGTTGGTCCTTGGTCCTTAGTCCTTGGTCTTCGGTCCTTCGTCGTTCGTCCTTCGTCGTTCGTCTTTCGTCGTTCGTCCTTCGTCCTCAAGCTGTTTGGAACTCATGATTAACGGAGGATAGCTATGTCTGTTTCTCTGGCCGGTGTGTTCCCACCCATACCCACGCCATTCCAGGCCGATGGCGAACTGGCCCTGGATAAGCTCAAGAGCAACCTGGCCTTTTGGAACCAGACCGACGTTGCCGGCTACATAGTACTGGGCTCCAACGGCGAGTTCCCCTTCCTCAGTGAGACCGAGAAGCTGGCCGTGCTGGAGACAGTCGGCCAGAACATCGCCCCGGGCAAGGTGTTCGTCGCCGGCACAGGTGCGGAGAGCGCCCGCAGCACGATCGCCCTCACCAAACAGGCCGCCGCCCTGGGCGCCCATGCCGCCATGGTGGTGACGCCCAACTACTACAAGCCCAAGATGGACAGCGCCGCCTTCGTGGCCTTCTACCAGGCCGTGGCCGAGGCCAGCCCTATCCCCATCGCCATCTACACCATGCCGCCTTACACCGGCATAGACATCGCCGTGGATGCTGTGGTGAAGCTTTCGCAGCATCCCAACATCATCGGCATGAAGGACAGTGGTGGGGCCATGGCCAAGTACGCCGATATGCTGCGCCAGGTGCGGCCTGGCTTCCAGGTGCTGGCTGGCTCGGCCAGTTTTCTGTACGCGGCGATGTGCCTGGGGGCGGTAGGTGGGGTGTGCGCCCTGGCCAACGTCGCCCCGGCGCAGACGGTGGAGTTATATCGCTTGACTAAGGCCGGCCAGCACGAGAAGGCGCGGGCCTTGCAGTATCGCCTCATGGCCCCCAACGCCGCCGTGACCACCAAACACGGCATTGCCGGGCTCAAGTACGCCGCCGACCTCATCGGCATCTATGGTGGTCCGGTGCGCCTGCCCCTGCTGCCTCTGAGCGACAAGGAGAAGGCCGACGTGCAGGCCATCATGAGCGCCGCAGGAATTATCTGACTCAAGACGGGGTCATTCAGTTTTCCGCCGATTTGTCGTTCTGAGCGTAGCGAAGAATCTCTGCCCCCCGGAGCTTGAGACCCTTCGCTGCGCTCAGAGCCTGCCCTGAACGCAGTGAAGGGGTGACAGTAAACTGAGACCTGACCCAGGACGAAAGACGAATGACGAAGGATGAACGACTGAGGACTGGTGACTGCGGACTAACCTCGTCCTTCGTCGCCAGGCGCATCTCCGCCAACACGAGGTTACAATCGTGCCAAACAAGATCGCCGTGGAGGCGATGGAGCTGACCAAGAAATTCGGGGCTTTTACCGCTGTGGATCGGGTGAGCTTCCAGGTGCCGGAGGGCGAGATTTTCGGCTTCCTGGGGCCCAACGGGGCGGGGAAGACCACGGTGATCCGCATGCTCTGCGGGCTGCTCATGCCCACGTCGGGCACGGGGCGAGTGGCGGGGTTCGACATCCGCACCCAACCGGAGCGGGTCAAGGAGCACATCGGCTACATGTCGCAGCGCTTTTCCTTGTACCAGGATTTAACGGTGCGCGAGAACCTGGACTTCTACGCCAGCATCTACCAGGTGCCGCCGCAGGAGAAGCCGCAGCGCATCGCCGAGCTCATCGCCATGGCCAACCTCACCGGCTGGGAGCGCGAGCTGGCCGCCAACCTCTCTGGCGGGTGGAAGCAGCGCCTGGCCCTGGGCTGCGCCATTGTCCACAAGCCCCCTATCCTCTTCCTGGATGAGCCCACGGCCGGCGTAGACCCTACCAGCCGCCGCCACTTCTGGGACATGATCTACACCCTGGCTGGCCAGGGCACCACTGTCTTCGTCACCACGCACTACATGGACGAGGCTGAACACTGCAACACCGTAGGGCTGATGCACGCCAGCAAGCTCATCGCCCTGGGCACGCCAGACGAACTAAAACGGCTTCGCTGGGCCGAGGAGGAACTGCTGGAGGTGGAATGCTCCTCACCCATCGAAGCCGTGGACGTTGTGGCCAAGGTGCCGGGCGTGCGCGATGCCGCCCTCTACGGCGTGCTCCTGCACGTGGGGGTGGACTCGGCAGAGAGCGCCGCCCCGCGCCTTGCCGCCGTCCTGAGCGAGCGGGGCATCGCCGTGCAGCGCGTAGAGCGCGTCATCCCCTCGCTGGAAGATGTTTTCGTCTCGCTAATCGCTGCCCAGAACAGCGGATAATCGCTCTCGGGCAGGGAAACGTCGGGATCAAGGTAAGTGAGAGGCATATAGCCATATAGCCATTCGCCGGTTCCCCAGTCTCTTCTGCCACCCGTGTCTGTGCTCATGGTCTCTCTCCTGCCAGTGGTGTAGACACGCTCCAGATGCGTCCATCCTGTATGGTTGCAGGGAAAGCCCCGGAAGCGGAGTCCTTGTCCAAGAACAGGTGCGCCTGAGGCGTCCGGCGAAGTATGCTCGCGGGACAGTCGGGGGTGATGGGGCCACGTAGGGCTCTGGTCACGGCTGCAGCCTTACGCGCCTCTGGTACAATCGCCAGGACCCGTTTGGCTGTCAGTAGCGCGGGGATCGTGAGAGTCATGGCATGGGTGGGAACCTTCGCGAGGCTGGCAAAGTGACCTTCTCCGACTTGCTGACGACGCGAGACCTCAGCCAACTCTACTACCTTCACCCACACGGGATCAGCGAAATCGGCAAACGGTGGGTCGTTGAAGGCTAAGTGGCCGTTTTCGCCGATGCCCAGGGCGCACAGGTCAGCAGGGTGCGCACGCAGCAGAGCCTCATACTCCTGGCAGGCTTCCGCCAGATCTTGGGCCTGGCCGGGAACCGGGTAGAAGGCACGTGGGTGTACGTAGGCCAGCAAATGCTGGTGCAGGAATTGCGAGAACCTGGCCGGATGCTCTGGATCAATCCCGACGTATTCGTCCATGTGAAAGATGGTGACCTTTCCCCAGTCGATCCCTGGCATCCTTCTCAGCGCCGTCAGGAAAGTGATCTGCGAGTTAGCAGTGGCCACGATGATATTGGCCCTGCCTTGCTCATGGATGGCACGCCCGATGATGTCAGCGGCTTCCTCGGCTGCTGCCGTGCCCAGTTCCTCGTTGCTTCGATAAATGCTGATCAGCAGGTCTTCTACTCTCGTTTCAGAGACACCGGCAAGCTCTATGGGAGGAAGGCTCATAGTGTCACTCCCACAGACGGCGATTGCGCGGGCAGAACCACGGTGCGTCCTTCGGCCGCCGAAAGGTACGCGCTGTAGACCACCTCCACCACGTCGCGGCCCAGATAGCCGTCGGCTGCCGGTGCACGGTCCTGCTGCAAGGCCTCTACAAAGTCCCTGAGTTCGTTATGATAGCCCAAGAACCATTCCTCGCCCAGGCTGGGAAAACTCCATCCTGCCGTAGTTTCCAGTTTCTCGGCCAGGTATTCAGCGGCAAAGACGCCAGGATCGGGGGCATAGGCCTGGCAACTGGTGCTACGGGATAGATTGCAAAGTATGCGGGCGTTGGAGAGCCGCACCTGGAAGGTATCCTCCATGCCCCCCAGGGTAACATCCGAGGCCAGAAAGACTCCCTTGGTGCCATCCTCAAAGGTAAGGATCACGCTGGCCCAGTTCTCCACGTCCACCCAATCACGCACGATCCACTCCGTCTGCCCTGGCGGCCAGGTGGCAACCTTGCTCAGATCGGCAACCTCAGCCGTGACGGTGCGTACCCTGATGGACCGGCCGTGGCGCCGGCGTCCCTCGTCGGCCTTGAGATAGAGGGCTACGCCGATGGGATGCACCCCTAGACGGAGCAGCGAACCGCCCCCGCTGGTGTGCCAGCGCCGGGCGTAGGCGGCATGGGAACCGTGATGGCTCTCCTCGCCTTGCATCTCCAGAATGACGCCACCGCTGGCCCGCACCAGGCGCAGGGCCTTCTGGATGGCGGGCGCATAGATCAGGTTCTCACCATAGCAGATGCGCACCCCGTAGCGTTCTGCTGCCGCCAGCATCCGCTCCGCGCTGGCCAGGGCCTCAGCCAGCATCACCATCCGGGGGGTCTGGGCTGCTGTTGACTCGTCCTGACCAAAGTAGCCGGTCAGGGGTTTCTCGCAAAGGACGTGCTTGCCGGCCTGGGCCGCTTGAATGGCAAATGGCTCATGCAGGTTGTTGGGAACGCACAGGTCTACCAGGGCGATGTGCGGGGAACCAAGAAGCTCGCCAAAGTCGGCCATGACCTGAGGGATCCCATAGCGACCGGCCAGGGCCTGGGCTCGCTCCAATCCCCGTGAATGGACAGCCATCACCTTCACGCCCAGGCCGGCCAGTTCCCTGTAGATCCGGGCGTGAATATCGGCAATGAAGCCGGCACCAACTATGCCGACGCCTAGCATAGAACTTCTATCCATATTCACCTACGCTTTCTTTATCACATTGGTGACATAAACCTGGACGCGCTCTATCCGCAGCGCCAATTGTTCGGCCGCAGAGACGCCCAGCGCAATGTTCTTACACACTCTCCCTACCTCCGTGCCCAGCGTGTGGCCCGGGTCAAAGAGCACAGCCCGCAGCGGTGGAGGCATCATTGCTTCATCAGCGGGTCCAGGGCGTCGCGCAGGCCATCGCCCAGGAGATTGAAACAGATGAGGGTTACGGCCAGTGCCAGGCCAGGCATTACCATAAGATGAGGGTACGAACGCATGAGCACCTGGCCCTCAGCGATCATCATGCCCCAACTAGGCGTGGGTGGATCCACCCCCAGGCCAATGAAACTCAGGCCGGCCTCGGTTATAATGGCCCCTGGCACGCGCAGGGCAGCAGCGACGATGACCGGGGCCAGGGAGTTGGGGATAAGGTGATTCCAGATGATACGCCAGTCGTTGGCGCCGACGCAGCGGGCGGCCTCAATGAACTCCTTTTGGCGCAGGGAAAGAATCTGACCGCGCACCAGGCGGGCGACGGTTAGCCAGTGGATGAGCCCCAGGGCTAGGAAGATGGCCAGTAGCCCACCGGTCATGTTGTATAGTTGGGCTACCACGCCCAGGACTCCTTCGGCACCCCGGCCCAGTATGGCCTTCAAGTAAGACATGACCACGATGACAAAGAGCAGGTCAGGGAAAGCATAGAGCACATCCACCAGGCGCATGAGGAACATGTCTACACGCCCGCCAAAGTAGCCAGCGGCGGCGCCTACTGGCACGCCGATGCTGACCATGAGTATCATGGACATCAGGGCCACACTTAGGGAGACGCGGGTGCCATAAACGAGACGGCTAAAGACATCACGGCCCAGGCGGTCTGTGCCCAGGGGATGAGCCGCCGAGGGGCTCTCCGTCACATGGGCCAAGTCTTGCTTGGCATAGGAGTACGGGGTAATCCAGGGGGCCAGCACGGCCAGGCTGATGAGAGCTATGATAAAGGCCATGCTGACCGTCGCTGGGCAGTTGCGGCGTAGCCGTCGCCAGGCGTCTTGCCACAGACCGGTGGGGGCTCTTTGCTGCACCTTGTATCTATTACGGAGGATGTTCTGCACCATGTTCGCCCCTGTCCATCATTAGTAGGAGATGCGCGGATCTAAGAAGCCATACACCAGGTCTGCTAGCAGATTCACCAGGGTGATCAGAGTGGCGAAAAGCAGGGTGAGACCCAGGATCACAGGATAGTCCCGCCCCGCCGCGCTGTTCACAAAATAGCGGCCAATGCCAGGTACACGATAGATCGTCTCTACGAAGAAGGAACCGGTGATCACGCTGGCCAGGGAGAGGGCAGCCACCGTAACCACGGGGATGAAGGCATTCTTCAGAGCATGTCTGGCGACGACAGCGTTCTCCCTTAGTCCCTTGGCCCGGGCAGTGCGGATATAGTCCATGCGCAGCACCTCCAGCAGACTGGCACGGGTATAACGAGCCAGGGTGGCGGCAGGGCCTATGGCCAGGGCAAAGGCCGGGATGAGCACCTTGCGATCCATTAGCCCGCCCCAGCCGCCGCTGGGCAGCCATCCCAATTGTACGGCGAAGATGACGATCAGCAGGGTTACCAACACGTAGGAAGGTGTGGAAATGAAGAAGATGGACAGGAAGGTGGCGGCAAAGTCCAGCCAGGTGTTTTGCTTCAAGGCAGCGATGACCCCCAGAGGGACGCCAACGAGCAGGGCCAGAGCCATGGCTGCCAATCCCAATTGGATGGAGACAGGCCAGAATACGGCGATAATCTCGGATACCTTGAGGGTACTGAAGTAGGATGGCCCCAGATCGCCATAGCGCACCAGATTCCAAAGGTAGTCCACGTACTGCTTCCATAGGGGATCATCCAGATGATACTTGGCCCGCATGGTAGCAGCATAAGCCTCGGGCAGCACCTTTTCTATCTCCAGATCCCAGGGCCCCCCAGGCGTGGCGTGGATGATCAGGAAGGTCAGAGTATAAACAATGAGTAAGGTAGGAATGAAGGACAGCAGGCGCTGGATGATGTAGCGATGCATAGGATTTCCTTACATGGCCGGGGGCGGACGACACTGTCTTCCTGCCAGCGGCTATCAGTGCAGTTGTTTACAGAACACGAGAAGATGAAAACTGTGGGGCAGACCTTCAGTCTGCCAGAGGCAGGCTAAAACCCTGCCCCACGTATTTTCAACCTAGGCGTCATGCCTTTCGGGCATAACAAAGGATGAAAACGCCTCAACAAGTTGAGGAGTCCCAAACTTGTTCAGGGCTATTTTCATATTACCTAAGTTTCCCGGTTCCAGAGGCTAAAATCGTTTTCTAGCCCCAAAATTGTTCGCTTTTCGGCTATAATGGTGCTCACCTCTCACGAAAGGATGGGCACAGCCGATGAGCGATCACAGCACTTTACCAATCGACTTCTGTCGAACCCTTGAGTTTGGTGGTGTCACCTACCAATATCATGTAGTGTTTAGCGGCGCAAGAGACGACGAATAAGTCGATTCCGCTTTTTGTGGTATCCTGTCTCCAAAATATGGGGAGAGGTACCATGGACATTCGTCTGGAGTTTTCAGGTTGCACCTTACC
>Ga0315268_10000709_pt1 | contig 38688 bp, 32 predicted proteins | sample C1_top_MG_FD_204535 | JGI IMG/M metagenome (GOLD analysis project Ga0315268, IMG submission 204535) | Sediment microbial communities from Yellowstone Lake, YNP, Wyoming, USA - C1_top | ecosystem: Environmental > Aquatic > Freshwater > Lake > Sediment | place: USA: Wyoming | collected 2017-08-01
CCCAGAAATACGGCCGCGACAACGTGGCGCAGATCATCACCTTCGGCACCATGCAGGCCAAGGCGGCCATCAAGGACGTCGGGCGCACCATGGGCATCCCGTACCCCGACGTGGACCGCATCGCCAAAATGGTGCCCAACCAGCTCAACATCACCTTGGAGCAGTCGCTGAAGCAGTCGCCGCAAATGGCGGAGGCCTACCAGAGCGAGCCGCAGGTCAAAGAGCTGATCGACACCGCGCTCAAGCTCGAGGGCCTGGTGCGCAACGCCGGGGTACACGCCGCCGGCGTGGTCATTTCGCCGCAGCCGCTCATCGAGCTGCTGCCGCTGCACAAGACCAAGAACGAGGAAATCGTCACCGCCTTCGACATGAAGGCCATCGAGAAGATGGGCCTGCTGAAGATGGATTTCCTCGGGCTCACCACGCTCACCATCCTGGACGACGCGCTCAAGCTCATCCGCCAGACCCGCGGCCAGCAGCTCGACTGGAGCCGCGTCCCGCTGGACGATCCCGAAACCTACGAAAAGGTCTTCCACCGCGGCCTGACCAGCGGCGTCTTCCAGTTTGAATCGCACGGCATGCGCGACGTGCTGCGCCGCTACAAGCCCAGCTCCATCCAGGACCTCACCGCCCTGAACGCGCTCTACCGTCCCGGCCCCATCCAGGGCGGCATGATCGACGACTTCATCGAGCGCAAGTGGGGCCGCCGCAAGATCGAATACGAAGTTTCGGAGCTGGAAGAAATCCTGCGCGAAACCATGGGCGTGATCGTCTATCAGGAACAGGTCATGCAGATCGCCAACCGCCTGGCCGGTTATTCGCTGGGTGAAGCCGACCTGCTGCGCCGCGCCATGGGCAAGAAGAAGCCCGAAGAAATGGCCGCGCAGCGCGAACGCTTCATGGCGGGCGCCGCTGCCCGGGGCGTTCCGGCGCGCAAGGCGGAGCGGATTTTCGATCTCATGGAGCAGTTCGCCGGCTACGGCTTCAACAAGTCGCACTCCGCCGCCTACGCCCTGCTCGCCTACCAGACCGCCTATCTTAAGACGCACTACCCGGTCGAGTTCATGGCCGCGCTGCTCACCTCCGTCACCGGCAGCACCGGCGACGTGGTCAAGTACATCAACGAATGCCGCGAGATGGGCATTGCCGTCGAGCCGCCCGATATCAATGTCAGCGACGCCAACTTCACCCCGCACGGCAGCGCCATCCGCTTCGGCCTGACCGCCATCAGGAACGTCGGGCAGAACGCCATCGAATCCATCGCCGCGGCGCGCAAGCAGCTCACGCGCTTCAGCTCGATCTTCGAATTCTGCGAAAAAGTTGACCTGCGGCTGCTCAACAAGCGTGTGCTGGAGTCGCTGATCAAGAGCGGCGCCATGGATTCCCTCGGCCATCGCGCCCAGTTGATGCAGGTGATCGACCAGGCCATCGAGCGCGGCCAGAAGGCGCAGCGCGACGCCGAATCCGGCCAGCACGGCCTGTTTGGCGTCTTCGACGAGCCCCAGGCCGCCGCCGCCGAGCGCCTGCCCCAGGTCCCCGAGTGGGACGAGCACCAGCGCCTGGCGGCGGAAAAGGAAATCCTCGGCTTCTTCATCACCGGCCACCCGCTGCAGAAGTACCAGGCCAGGCTGGACGATTTCTCCGCCCTCAGCACCGAAGCAATCAACGCCCTGACGCAAAGCACCGGCAAGGACGAAATCTACACCGCCGGCATCATCAGCAACCTGCGCGTGCTGAAATCCAAGAAGGGCGACTTCTACGCCCAGGCGGTGCTGGAAGACATGCTGGGCAGCGTCGACATGCTGGTCTTCCCCGAGGCCTATCGCCGGCTCTCCGACAAGCTCAGGCTGGAGGTCCCGGTGCTGGTGCGCGGCGGCGTGCGCGTGGAGGAGGGGAGCAGCCCGCGTGTCACCGTTGGTGACATACTTCCCCTGGAGCAGGCCCAGCCCAAGCTGCCCAAGGCGCTGCGTATCCGCATTCCATTGGAGTCGGCCACGCCGCAGACCGTGGACGAGCTGCACGCCTTCTGCGCCGCGCATCCCGGCCACGCCAAGCTGCTGTTCGATGTTGAACGCGCCGGCGACTTCATGGTGGTCATGGAGGCGGAAGGCTATAATGTGCTGCCGGACCGCGCTTTCATCGCGCGCGTCGAAGAGTTGTGCGGACGGGGTAGCGTCCGCATTGTGGAGTAGAGGGTGAGCGGCCGGCACGCGCTGTCGCGCGCGGGCCGGGCGCGAGGGCGCAGCCTCGGTAGGTCACGGCTTTAGCCGTGACGCATAGCCGAGCGTTGCGGAGCCCTTATAGCAATAAGGTCCGAACCAGGGGAGTTGTTGTCTTGGCCCAGGCAAGTCAGTCGTTACTTCACGAGATGGTCGCCTTCCAGCTGCAACGCCTGGCTGCCGAGGCGGAAACGGATAACGGACCCGTGATGAAAGCCGCCACCAAGGCCGAGCAGGAGCTGGCCAAAATAGAAGACCAGATCGGACGTCTGGAGGCGGTCGCCGGCGACAACCAGGACGCGCACCGCCAGTTGCAGCAGTTGCACGAGCAGGTCGCGGCCATCCGCAAACAGATCGTGGCGCAGCTCGGCGCCTGGCAGAAGACCGAGCTGGCGCGCCACCCGCAGCGTCCCTACACCCTGGATTACGTGGAGCGCGTTTTCACCGATTGGAGCGAGATCCACGGCGACCGCGGCTTTGCCGACGACCACGCCATCGTCAGCGGCATGGCGCGCTTCCATGGCGAAGAGCTGATGATCATCGGCCAGCAGAAGGGCCGCGACACCAAGCAGAAAATTTTCCGCAATTTCGGCTCGCCCAACCCCGAGGGCTACCGCAAGGCGCTGCGCATGATGCGCATGGCGGAAAAATTCCGCCGCCCGGTGATCACCTTCATCGACACCCAGGGCGCCTATCCCGGCTTGGGCGCCGAGGAGCGCGGCCAGGCCGAGGCCATCGCCCGCAACCTGCGCGAAATGGCGCGCCTCAAGGTGCCCATCATCGCCGTCGTGATCGGCGAAGGCGGCAGCGGGGGCGCGCTGGCGATTGCCGTCGCCGACCGCGTGCTCATGATGGAAAACGCCGTTTACTCGGTCATCTCGCCCGAGGGCTGCGCTTCCATCATGTGGCGCGACTCGGGCAAGAAGGAGCTGGCGGCCGAGGCGCTGAAGATCACCGCCACCGACCTGAGCGGTCTTGGCCTTATCGACGAGATCATTCCCGAACCGCCCGGCGGCGCGCACAACGACCCCGACGCGGCCGCCCGCATGCTGGATGAGTGCCTGCAAAAACACCTGGCGCAGTTGCGCGCTCTCAGCCCCGAATCTCTGCTGGCCGCGCGCTACGATAAATTCCGCAACATGGCGCAGTACTTCAAGGTGGAGTAGCACCCCCGCGAACCCTTTAGCTTTCCCCGGCACTCACGTGCCTGGCTGTTGGGGGTGGGCCGTTTCCCGCCACTTACCCTTCGACTTCGCTCAGGGCACGTGAGTGCCGGGATCAAGGTCGCATTTAGAATTCAGAGTCCCGGAGGGACGGCACCAAATGGGAGCGCACACCTTGTCCCTGGCGGGGCCTGGGGGTGTTGGTGGTCGGCCGTTTCCTTACGTGCCGGGCTATGAACTGCCGTCCCTGGCGGGACTGCGGAGGGCGCTGGGTTCCCAAAATAGTCCGAAGGACGAAAGTTCATAGCCCGGCACGTGAGTGCCGGGATCAAGGTCGCATTTAGAATTCAGAGTTCCGTAGGGACGGCACCAACATGGGCGCGCACACCTTTGTTTCCGTACGCATTCACTACGTGTTCGGCACCGCATCGCGGGAGCACGCCATCAATTCCGACCTGCAATCCCGGTTGTGGGCGTACATCGGGGGAATTGTCCGCAACATCGGCGCGACGCTTTACGCGGTCGGGGGCATGGAGGACCACGCGCATGTGTTCATCGGGCTTCCACCCATGATGCCGGTGGCGAAGGCCGTTCAGTCAATCAAGGCCAATTCGTCGCGGTGGATGCGCGAAAGCGGCGGAATGGCCGGATTCACATGGCAGGAAGGATATGCCGCATTCAGCGTGAGCATTTCTCACACCGACGTCACCATGGCGTACATCCAGAATCAGGCGGAGCACCACCAGAGGCGCGGGTACGGGGAAGAATTGGCGGCGATGTTGCGCAAACATCACATGCGCGCGGTGACGTAGTGCCGTCCCTACGGGACTCCGGAAAATGGGGGAGGGCATGCGGCCCCGGCACTTACCCTTTGACTTCGCTCAGGGCAGGCCGTGGCGGGCTATGAACTTGCGTCCCTGGCGGGACTCCACGCGTCCCGCCAGTACGGGACTCTGGACACGTCGCATTCCCGAAATAATCCGAAGGACTACAGTTCATAGCCGGGCACGTGGCATTCCCAAAATAGCCCGAAGGGCGATAGTTCATAGCCCGGCACGTGAGTGCCGGGATCAAGGTCGCATTTAGAATTCAGAGTCCCGCAGGGACGGCACCAAATGGGCGCGCACACCTTTGTTTCCGTCCGCATTCACTACGTGTTCGGCACCGCGTCGCGTGAACACGCAATTAAGCCGGACCTGCAAGCGCCCGGCACCCTTCGACTCCGCTCAGGGCAGGCTATGCCGGGATCGGGGCCGCATTTAGAATTCAGAGTCCCGCAGGGACGGCACCCATATCGTGTTGCGACATGAGCAGCATTTGCCAAGAGCCGCGCCCGGCGCGGCCCACGGGTCGGAGACCCGTGCCACGCGGGCGTGCCGTGCCGCCAAAAGGGGAAATATCCACAGCTTTTCTGCCATAAAATTGAACCCGTGGGGTTCCTCCCTGAATCATAAACAGCAGGCCATATAGCTCAATTCGAGGACAATCATGGCAACCATCGAAATCGGCACCCGCGAACTGGCCAGCCGCGCGGGGCATAAGCAGATCATCAACGACTTCAGTTTGCAGGTCGCCACGGCCAACGGCTCCGGCTCGCAATCGGCCAACACGGTGCTGCTGCGCACCATTTTCCAGATGGGCGTGCCCGTCTCGGGCAAGAACCTGTTCCCGTCGAACATCGCCGGGCTGCCCACCTGGTACACCATCCGCGCCAGCAAGGACGGCTACATCGCGCGCAAGAAGGAAATTGATTTCCTGGTGGCGATGAACCCGGAGACGGCGCGCGAAGACGTGCTCTCGCTCGCCCCCGGCGCCGCCGTGCTCTACGATCAGCCGCTCAACCTCGACACCCTGCGCCACGACCTGACGTTCTACTCCGTGCCCTTCGACAAGCTGGTGATGCCGGTCTGCTCCGACGCCAAGCTGCGCAGGCTGGTGAAGAACATGATCTACGTCGGGGTATTGGCGCACTTGCTGAGCCTCGACATGGCGGAGGTCGAAAAGGCCATCCGCAAGCAGTTCGGGCGCAAGGTGAAGGCCGCCGATCTGAACGTCAACGCCGCCAAGGCGGGCTATGACTACGCGCTGGGGTCGCTGACCAAGGCCGACCCCTTCGCCATCGAGCGCATGGACCAGAACCAGGGCAAGATCATCATTGACGGCAACTCCGCGGCCGCCATGGGCTCGATGTTCGCCGGGGTGACCGTGGTGACGTGGTATCCGATTACGCCTTCCTCGTCGCTGGTCGAAAGCCTGATCGAGTACATGAAGGCCTACCGCATCGGCAAGGACGGCAAGGCGACGTTCGCCATCGTGCAGGCGGAAGACGAGCTGGCCTCGATCGGCATGGCGCTGGGCGCCGGCTGGTCGGGCGCGCGCTCCATGACCGCCACCTCCGGCCCGGGCATCTCGCTGATGGCCGAATTCGCCGGCCTGGGCTACTACGTCGAGGTGCCGGCGGTGATCTGGGACGTGCAGCGCGTGGGGCCTTCCACCGGCCTGCCCACGCGCACCGCCCAGGGCGACGTGCTTTCCTGCGCCTTCCTCTCGCACGGCGACACGCGCCACATCCTGCTGTTCCCGTCCTCGCCGCACGAGTGCTTCAGCATGGCCGGCGACGCCTTCGACCTGGCCGAGCGCTTCCAGACCCCGGTGTTCGTCATGTCCGACCTCGACCTGGGGATGAACAACTGGGTGTCGGAGCCGTTCGCCTATCCGGAAAAACCGATTGCCCGCGGCAAGGTGCTGACCCAGGAAGACCTCGACCGGCTGGGCGGCTTCGCGCGCTACAAGGACTTGGACGGCGACGGCGTCGGCTACCGCACGCTGCCCGGCACCGAGCATCCCGCGGCGGCCTATTTCGCGCGCGGCAGCGGCCACAACGAGCTGGCGCAGTACAGCGAGCGCCCCGACGACTACGTCAACAACGTGGACCGGCTGGAGCGCAAGCTGAACGCGGCGCGCGCGCAGGTGCCCGCCCCGGAAGTGCAGACCGGCAAGTCCGGCATCGGCATCATCGCCTACGGCACCTCGCACTGGGCCATCGTCGAGAGCCGCGACCAGTTGCGCAACGAGTACGGCGTGGAGACCGACTACCTGCGCGTCCGCGGCTATCCGTTCAGCCCGCAGGTGCACGAGTTCATCGCCGCGCACGAGCGCGTCTACATCGTCGACCAGAACCGCGACGCGCAGATGCACACGCTGCTCAAGCTCGACTTGGACCCGGCGCTGGTGACGCGCCTGCGCAGCGTGCGGCATTACAACGGGCTGCCGCTGGATGCCCGCTCCGTCACCGACGAGATCATTTCGCAGGAGGGGAAATAGGTTGCGTAGCGGCGGATTTCAATCCGCCGGCGGAATGAATTCCGCCGCTACACGTTTCGAAAGAGGACATTGATATGGCGACCACTCCGACTACGCAAACGCCGCAGAAGACCAACCGCATCGGGCTGACGGTGCTCGACTACCGCGGCGGCAAGACCACGCTGTGCGCCGGCTGCGGCCACAACGCCATTTCCGAGCGCATCGTCGACGCCATGTACGACATGGGCATCCCGCCCGAGCGCGTCATCAAGCCCTCCGGCATCGGCTGCTCCTCCAAGAGCCCGGCCTACTTCATGAGCCGCTCGCACAGCTTCAACGCCGTGCACGGACGCATGCCGTCGGTGGCCACCGGCGCGCTGCTGGCCAACCGCAAGCTGATCGCGCTGGGCGTCAGCGGCGACGGCGACACCGCTTCCATCGGCATCGGCCAGTTCGTCCACCTGATGCGCCGCAATCTGCCCATCATCTACGTCATCGAGGACAACGGCGTCTACGGCCTCACCAAGGGCCAGTTCTCCGCCACCGCCGACCTCGGCTCCAAGCTCAAGAGCGGCGTCATCAACGACCTGCCGCCCATCGACACCTGCTCGCTGGCCATCATGCTGGGCGCCACCTTCGTCGGGCGCTCGTTCTCTGGCGACAAGAAGCAATTGTCGGCCATGCTGAAGGCCGCCATCGCGCACAACGGCACCGCCATGCTGGACGTCATCTCGCCTTGCGTAACCTTCAACGACCACGAGGGCTCCACCAAGTCCTACAAGTTCACCAAGGACCACGACGAGCCTTTGCAGGAAGTCAGCTTCGTGCCCGCGTTCGAGAATATTGACGTGGAATACGAGGCGGGCGCCACGGTGGACGTCAGCATGCACGACGGCTCGCGCCTGCGCCTGCGCAAGATCGAGGAGAGCTACGATCCCACCCTCAAGGCCGACGCCCTAAAGCGGCTGGCCGAAGCGCACGAAAAAGGCGAGATCCTGACCGGCGTTTTCTACGTCAATCCCGCCGCTCCTACTTTCATGGACCTGCTCAACCTCACCGACGAGCCGCTGGCCACGCTGCCCGAGTCCGTGGTGCGCCCCTCGCCCCAGGTGCTGGAGGAGTGCATGGAGGAACTGCGCTGAGTTTCTGGTTTCTGGCCTCTGGTATCGCGTCCCACAAGTTCACGGAATAAGTCGCGGCCGTTTTGAAAGGGCGCGGCGGAACTTGTCCCGACCCTGAGCGAAGCCGAAGGGGAGGGAGCCGCGCCGCACAAGTCAAGCGGACCAGCGGCTTTAGATCGCTTCCCGAGTAGCTGTATCCATTCAGGGGTGGGCCCCAGCGCCTCGCTGGGGCTGCCCTTCATAACTCCCAGGAACGTTGCTCCTGCGGGCGCCCTCGTCCGCAGGGATACAGCTTCACCGGATCCGCTTTAGCCGCTGCGCGCATCAGGAAGCCGTCCTGCTCGAGCCCTCTTCCGCCAGCCGGATCGGCGGCGCAAAGCGCATGCCGTACAGCAGCACCGCCATGGCCAGCCCGATCGCCACCACGGCCGCCAGGAAGCCCGTCTGCAGCGAGCTGCGGTCGGAGATATAGCCGATCAGGGTGGGAGAAAACGCGTCCCCGAGCAGGTGGATGGTGAACAGGTTCACGGCAATGGCGGTGGCGCGGATGTGCGCGCCCACGGAATTCACCACCGCGGCGTTCAGCGGCGCCGTGTTGAGGAAGAGCAGAAACTCGGCCACGAACATGGCTGGAAACATCATCGGACCGCTGATGGTGATGGCCAGCACCATGGCCGGCATGGCCACCAGCAACGTCACTGCTGAGACGAAGTAATAAGCGCCGCGGTTGCGCCGCAGCAGGCGGTCGCCCACCCAGCCCCCGATCAGCGTGCCCGCCACCGCATTGAAAGCGGTGATGGCGCCAAACACCAGGTTGGCCTCATCCAGCCGCACGTGGCGCAGGCGCGACAGGAAGGTGGGCATCCACACCTGCAATCCGCCCAGGGCGAAGCTCACCATCGCCATGCCCAGCGTGGCCGTCCAGAAAGCGCCGTTGCGCACCAGCCCGCGCAGCGTGCCGCGCTCGGGGGTTTCGGCCAGCGTGTCCTGCAGCCCGCGCGGCGGCTCCGGAATGAAGGCCAGGGCCAGCGCCAGCAAAAAACCGGGGCCCGCGGCCACGTAGAAGGGCGCGCGCCAGCCGTAGAGATGGCCGAAGGAGCCGCCCACCATGTAACCCACCGCCGTGCCCAGCCCGATGCAGAGAAAAAAAATGCCCAGCACGCGTCCGCGCTGGGATTCGGGATAGAGGTCGGCAAGGAACGAGGGCGCGATGGTGACAAACGTCGCCTCGCCGATGCCGACCACGGCGTGCCGCAGCAGCAAGGCGCGAAAGTCGAAGGTCACCGCGGTCAGCAGCGTAGCCGCGCTCCACACCAGCGCGCCCCCGATCATGATCGTCTTGCGCGGGTAGCGGTCCGCCAGCCTGCCCATGATCGGCGCCGTCACCATGTAGCAGACGAAGAACGCCGTGGTCAGGAATCCGAACTCCGCGTCGCTGCGGTGGAATTCGCGCTGCACCAGCGGCTGCACCGCGAACAGCACCGAGCGGTCCACGTAATTGAAAAAATTCAGCCCGGTGAGCACGGCCAGAGCGGCGGCAGGATGGTAGTTGGGGCGCTGCATTCGGTCGTCAGTCGTCAGTCCTCAGTCGTCGGGCTTGAGGCGTCAGTCGCCAGGCGGTGTGCCTGACGCCTGACGACTGAAGACTGACGACTACTTCGGCCTCGGCCACCGTGCCTCCACCACCGTGCCGATGCCGCCGCGCGCACGAAACTCACCTTTCACCACCGCCCACCTCGGCTTGGCGGCGCGCACCACGTCCTCCAGAATGCGGTTGACCACGTTCTCCTGAAAAATACCGAGGTTCCGGTACGTGAGCAGGTACTGTTTCAGCGACTTCAGCTCCAGGCAGCGGCGGAGCGGCATGTAGCGGATCGTGATCACGCCGAAATCGGGCAAGCCCGTCTTGGGGCACACGGAGGTGAATTCCGGAATGTCCACCACGATCTCGTACGCCGGAAACTGGTTGGGCCAGGTCTCGATCTCGGGGAAGTCGGCATTCAAGCCTGACTTGGCGTGCTCCGGGGTGTAGCGCGGCGCTTTGGGCATCGGACGCATTGTAAATCAGCCGCCGGCGGCGGATTGAAATCCGCCGCTACAAATCTGTTTGTCTCATCTAATCCCCCATGAAGACCTGGGACGCAATCATCGTCGGCGGCGGGCTGATTGGCATGTCGCTGGCGCTCTCACTGCGGCGGCACGGGGCGCAGGTGCTGGTGGTGGAGCGGGGCGAGCCGGGGCGCGAGGCCTCGTACGCCGCCGCGGGCATGATCGCCGACCTCGACCCGCACACGCCCGAGGTGCTGCGTCCGTTGGCGGTGGCCAGCGCGCGCCTGTATCCGGAATTCGTGCATGAGCTGCAGGACGAGTCCGGCGCCGATGTTGACCTGCGCGACCAGGGCACGATTTTCTTCCCCGATCCCAATGTCCACCTGGCCGCGGTTGCCATCAGCCTCAGCGACGGCGCCCAGCTCAAAAAGCTGGAGCCCTGCCTGAATTACGCCGGCCTGTCCGTGCTTCTGTACGAGCGCAGCGTCGATCCGCGGGCGCTTATGGCGGCGGCCCTGAAAGCCGCCAAGCACCGCGGGATCGAAGTCGCATCTGGCAGCGCGGTGACCGGGCTGATCACAGAAAGCGGGTCGGCGGCCGGGGTGAGGACGGCAAAGACCGAATATCGTGCCCCCGTGGTGGTGAATTGCGCCGGCGCCTGGGCGGGACAAGTCGGGCCGCAGGCGCCTGCCAGACCCGTGAAGGGACAAATGCTGGCGCTGATCGCGCCCCGCCGCGACCTGCTGCGGCACGTGGTGCGCGCGCCCGAGGTCTACCTGGTGCCGCGCAGCGACGGCCGCATCCTGGTGGGCTCCACGCTGGAAGACGCGGGCTTCGACAAGCGGGTGGACGCCGGCGTCATCCAGCGCCTGCACCAGGCCGCCGCCAACCTGGTCCCCGATCTCGGCCAGGCACGCATGCTGGAGGCGTGGGCCGGGCTGCGCCCGGGCACCCCGGACGAGCTGCCGCTGCTGGGTCGCGGCCCGTACGACGGGTACTTCATTGCCGGCGGGCATTATCGCAACGGCATCCTGCTGGCGCCGGTCACGGCCCTGTTGATGACCGAGGTGATTCGCGGCTTGCCGCCGGAGCTCGACCTGTCGGCATTTGCGCCGTCGCGGTTCAAGAAAGATTTGTGATTTAGTGATTTAGTGATTGCCACCGTGGCGCCCATGCAAATCACTAAATCACAAATCGCTAAATCACTAAATGATTGACCGATCACCCGATGATTCGCATCAGTCCCCCGGCCGGTAAGTCGTCAACCAGGAACTTACCTTCCCTGCCGGCGGCGCGCAGCAGCGCCTCAGCCGCCAGGTAGCCGCTGCGCACCGCGCCCTCCATGGTGGCCGGCCAGCCCGTGGCCGTCCAGTCGCCGGCCAGGAAAACCCGCGCCCAGGGCGAACTTTGGCCGGGGCGGTGCGCGTCCGTGCCGGGCAGCGGCGAGTAGGTGGCGTTCACTTCCTTGATCACCGTGGATTTCAGCACCCGCGCGTTCTTCACCTCCGGCAGGAATTCCGCCAATTCGCGCAGCCCGAGCTCGAGAATTTCCTGGCGCGACTTCTCGATCAGTTCTTTCGAAGAACTCACGACCAGCTCGATATAGGAGCTTCCAGGTTCCGGTTTCGAGTCTCCAGCGTTCCGGGCAGGATTCTGGAAACTAGAAACTGGCAACTGGAAACTGCTCTTGTGGAACATCCATTGAATCGTCCGGTCCAGCAGGACGGCGTGGTCGAGATCAGTGACCTGCCGGTCGAACCAGAAATGAATGCCGGTGATGGGCGAGGTCTCAAAGCGCTCCAGTTCCGCCCGCAGCGGCGCCTGGCAAGCGTCCGGCGGCAGCAGCTCCGCCAGCGCCTGGAACGGCACGGCCAGCACCGCGTAATGGCAAGCGATCTCATTTCCACCGGCGCACAGCACCACGCCGTCCTCCGTGGCGCGGAACGAATCCACCGCCACCCGCATTTGCACCTGCCCGCCCCGCGCCTCGATATACTCGCCCGCGGCGCCGTACAGCTCCGACAGCGGCACGCCGGGCAGCCCGAGCGCGCCCGCCTGCGGCGATTTCAGGAACGATTCGCGAAAGACCAGCGCGGCGTAACGCGACGACATCCGCTCCACATCTTCATTCAGCGCGCTGACCAGCACCACCTTCCAGAAGTGCTGGATGGCGCGCTGCGTCTGGCCGTGCGCGCGCAGCCAGTCGAGAAACGGTCCGGCATCGTCGGCTGGGAGCGGGCCCATCAGCGCCAGCATGGCGCGCGCGATCGCCAGCTTGTCGGCCAGCGACAGGCACGCCGCTTTCAGAAACGAAGCGCTGCTGTGAAAAGGCGCGGGCAGCACGCCCGGCTCGATCACCGATCGCCGCCCGCCGGGCTCGATGAAGGTCAGGCGCCGGTACCAGCGGATTTTCTGCTCCACCCCGGTGCGGCGGTAGAAATCGATCAGGTTGGTGCAGCAGCCGAGCAGCACGTGCTGGCAATTGTCCACCACCTCGCCGGCGCCGGGATGCTGGTAGGAAGAAGCGCGGCCTCCGAGGTAGGGACGGCGCTCGAACAGCGAGACGCGGAAACCGGCCTCGGCCAAGGCGCAGGCGGCAGCCAATCCGGCCAGGCCTCCGCCGACCACGGCCACGGTGGGCGAATCTGTGTGTGCGCGCGTCATCCGCCGATCCGCCGCCACAGGCCCTTGCCGACGATGCGCAGCTTCTCCGCCGTGGTCAGGCGCACGCGCTCGCTGAACACGTCGAACTGCCTGGCCGCGATCTTCTCCAGCAACTGCCGGTAGATTTCGATCAGGCACCAGAGCGCAGCCTGGCAATCGTCGCCCACCAGCGCGATCAACTCGCGCCCATCCTGGTAGTACATGCGCGCGCGCTCCGCCTCGAAGGCCAGAATCGGCTGAAAGGCCGCGGTGTTTGTGGCTTGCCGAAACATGGACGCGCCCAGGCCGAAGCGGTCCAGGTCCTCTTGCGGAAGATAGATGCGGCCCATGCCGGCGTCTTCCTTGACGTCGCGGATGATGTTGGTGAGCTGGAAGGCGATGCCGCACTTTTCCGCCAGCGGCTCGGCGGCCGCGTCGCGATAACCGAACACCTTGATGCACACCAGGCCCACCACCGAGGCGACGTGATAGCAGTAGTTGTAGAGCTCATCGAAGCTGCCGTAGAGCACGGCCGGCCTGTCGGGCGCCGGCGGCGCGGTTTCCGGTGCGCCGATGTCCATGGCGGTGCCGTAGACGAGCTTCTCCAGCAGCTCGACCGGAATCTTGTAGCGCGCCTGGCTGTGGGCCAGGGCCAGCAGGATGGGATCGTCGGTGGGCTCGCCGGCCACGGCGCGATGCATCGCCTCCAGCCATTCCTGCAGGCGCGCGCGTTTTTCGGCGCACGGGAGCTGCGGGTCGTCGCTGATGTCGTCGGCGTGGCGCATGAAGGCGTACACCGCGCTCAGCGCGTCGCGTTTGCGGCTCGGCAGGACCAGGAAAGCGTAGTAGAAGTTGCGCGCCGCTTTGCGCGTGATGTGCCGGCACACGGCGTAGGCGGTGCGCAATTGCAGCGGCACGGGCTTTTTCGCCGGGGCAGCCGGACCGGATTGGGTGAGAGAGTTCATGTGCGATCAAAGCACTCCATGAACTGTCATCCTGAGCGAGGATGCGCCGGCAGGCCCGCGCGCCCGGGGTTGGCGACGCGGGTTGCCGAAGCGCATCCGAGTCGAAGGACCCCTACTCTCCGTTCTCACTCCAAAAGTGATCGAGTATTTTCCAGTAAGGCGAACGATCATCGTCTTTGCCCCTCAGGGGCTAAAGTCATTCCCCAAAAAACGAGTAGCGGCACGAGTGAATTCGACGGCGTAGGGGTCCTTCGACTCGGGCGTGCGCCCTCGCTCAGGATGACAGGCATTAAACTTCATCGCAAAAACTTCCCTGCTGCCGCTCTCGCCACCAGCCACAGCTTTCGGGTTCTTGAGATCGCCGGGCGGCCGGTGAGCACATCGAAATCCCGCCGCTCGACGGCGTTCAGGATTTCCTGCCCGCCGCGGGTGAACAGCTCGATATCGACGGCCAGCTCGCGGCCCACTGTTTGTGCCAGCGGCAGGCCGCGCTCGAACCACTGGCGCGCGCGCTGCACTTCAAACCTCATCAAGTCGCGGAAGCCGGGCGTGGGGCGGCGTTGGGCGATCTCCTGCTCGCTGACGCCGTAACGCTCCATGTCCTCCAGCGGAATGTAAATCCGGCCCTTGCCGTAGTCGGGCCAGACGTCCTGCCAGAAATTGGCCAACTGCAGCGCGGTGCAGGTGTAATCGGAAAGCCGCTGGCGTTCCTGGTCGCGATAGCCGCAGACGTAGAGCACCAGGCGCCCCACCGGGTTGGCGGAATAACGGCAGTAGCCGAGCACGTCGGCAAACGTCGGATAGCGGCCGGCCGCCTGGTCCTGGCGGAAGGCCTTCAGCAGGTCGGCGAAGGGCTGTTTGGGGATGTCGCAGGCCTTGATGGTCTCTTCGAGCGCCACGAAAACCGGGTGGCGTGGATTGCCGGCGTAGCAGGCGTCCAGTTCGCGTTCCCATTCCTCCAGCAGCCGCAAGGACTGCTGCGCGTCGCCGACCTCGTCGCCCAGATCGTCGGAAATACGGCAATAAGCATAAACGGCATGGAAGTGCGGCCGCAGCCGTGGCGGCAGGAACCAGGTGGCGACGGAAAAGTTTTCGTAATGGCTGCGCGCCAGGCGCTCACAATAAGCGCGCGCCGCTTCCAGCGTGGGCGCGCGCTCCGGGATGGCGTACTCCGGCGGCAGGCCCGCGAAGGGGACCGAGTTGGGGGGAGCGGTCAACATTTGTCATTTAACCACAGAGGGCACAGAGGAACGCAGAGGTAGACTCAATTTCCACCGGGCCCTCGCACCCGGAGACGGGAGCGACAAGGGTGGGGCAGCCTCCTGTTAAAATATCCCCAGTTCTACTCACAACCTACTCCGCGAGGATTCGCCTTGGCGACTACTGAGATGAAACCAGAGCAGGGACAGCCGGCCCAGGACAACGTCCCCCAGTTGGCGCATCACAAAGTGAAAGTCAAGAAGCCCTTGCAGCGCGCCTGCAACGAGAAGGACGAGAAGGGCAAGTTCTGCGGCGGCCATCTGAAGCGCTGGTTCTACGCCGCCGACGTGGTGGAGAAGGCCTGCGGCGACGTGGAGCAGGCTTACGGCCCCGGCGCCGAAGTCTACCGTTGCGAGCACTGCCGCACGCTCTACCTGCCCAACCCGCAGGACCCGCGCGGGCTCAACGTGGCCGGGCGCGGCATGCTCTCCGTCTTCGGGCTGACGGTTCCCCCCAAGGAATCGAAATAAGCGCTGGATTTCCCGACCCGGACGCGGTATAACCCCGGCAAATCTGCGCGTCTCTGCGCGGGGTAAAAGCATCTATAACTTTCGTGAATTGTTCTGACCTGATCTACGACTGGAACAATGTGCCCGGCCCGGAAGCGCGTCCCAGCGGGCCGGTGCTGCTCAACGACGAGTCGCTGCGCGACGGCTTGCAGTCGCCCTCGGTGCGCGATCCTTCCGTCCCGGAGAAGATCGAAATCCTCCACCTGATGGAAGGGCTCGGCATCAACTCGCTGGACATCGGGCTGCCCGGCGCCGGCCCGCGCGCCGTCGAGCACGCCACCGCCCTGGCCCGCGAAATCGTCCGCTGCCGGCTCAAGATCAAGGCCAACTGCGCCGCCCGCACCCACGAGAACGACATCCGCCCCATCGCCGAAATCAGCCAGGCCGCCGGGCTGGAAATCGAGGCTGCCACCTTCATCGGCTCCAGCCCCATCCGCCGCTACACCGAGGGCTGGACGGACGACTTCCTGCTCAAGACCACGGAAAAAGCGGTGAAGTACGCGGTCTCGCTCGGCCTGCCCGTCATGTACGTGACCGAGGACACAACCCGCTGTGATCCGGAAACCGTGCGCCGGCTCTACACCACCGCCATCAACTGCGGCGCGCGCGCCCTCGTCATCTGCGACACCTGCGGCCATGCCACTCCCATGGGCGTGCTGCACCTGGTGCGCTTCGTCATCCGCGAAGTGGTCGAGCCTTCCGGCATGATGATCCGCGTGGACTGGCACGGGCACTGCGACCGCGGCATGGCCCTGGCCAACTCCATGGCCGCGCTGATGGCGGGCGCGCACAGCGTCCACGCCTGCGGCATGGGCATCGGCGAGCGCGTCGGCAACACCCAGATGGACCAGATGCTGGTCAACCTCAAGCTCATGGGCATCCCTCCGTGGAAAGACCGGGACCTTTCCATGCTGAAGGACTACTGCCAGGCCATCGCGCGCGCCACCGGTCTTCCCATCCCCAAGAACTACCCGGTGGTTGGCGAGGACGCCTACCGCACCGGCACCGGCGTGCACGCCGCCGCCGTCATCAAGGCCTACAAGAAGAACGACGTCGAGCTGGCCAACAACGTCTACTCCGGCGTGCCGGCGCATTATTTCGGGCTGGAGCAGATCATCGAGATCGGCCCCATGAGCGGCAAATCCAACATTGTGTTCTGGCTGGAACGCCACGGCCTGCCCGCCGCGGCCGACATCGTCGACCGCATCTTCTACCGCGCCAAGACTTCCGACCGGATGCTGACCGAGAACGAAATTCTGGAGTGCTGCCGGTCCTCCGCCACCAGCACGAGCTGATCCCCGCTCCACCGTTGCCCGGTGGGACCGCGGAACTGCGGGCTCTCCTGCAATTCCGCAGTTACCCGATTCCGTAATTTCCGCAAAGTAGCCCGTTGCCGGCGAGACAGGGTGCGAATGTCGTCGCCTGCCGGTGCTACACTCCTCGGCCATGCGGATTCGCAGCGTCTTTGCGATAATATCGCTGCTTCTGGCCATGAATATTTCGTCTCCAGCCGGGCTCAACGCGGAATCCGAGCGGCAGGTGGCGCACCTGGCGGCGCTGCCGGCGGTGGAAGCCGCCGCGGCGTGGCTGCGCGCGCACGAAGAGCTGCTGCGCGAACGGCAGTTGGAAGTCACGCGCATTCCCGCGCCGCCCTTCGGCGAGAGCGCGCGCGCCGAATGGCTGCGCGAACGCTTCCTGGAACTCGGCCTTCAGGACGTGCACACCGACGGCATTGGCAACGTGATCGGGATACGCCCCGGCTCGCAGCCGGAGCCGGCGCGCTACGTGGCCGTGACCGCGCACATCGACACCGTCTTTCCCGCCGGCACGCCGCTGATCGTCCGCCACGAGGACAACCGCCTGCTCGGCCCCGGCGTCTCCGACAACGCCGCCGGCGTCACCGCCCTGCTGGCTCTGGGCGGCGCCCTGCAGGAGGCGGGCATTCGCACCGAGCTGCCGCTGCTGTTCGTCGGCAACGTGGGCGAGGAAGGCGAGGGCGACGTGCGCGGCATGCGCTACCTGTTCGCCGATCCGCGCTGGCGCGAGGCCATCGCCTGCACCCTGGTGGTGGACGGCGCCGGCACCGACACCATCGTCAGCGAGGCCCTGGGCAGCAAGCGCTTCCAGGTCACCGTCCACGGCCCGGGCGGGCACTCCTGGAGCGACTTCGGCGTGCCCAATCCCATCGTGGTGCTGGCCCGCGCCATCGACCAGTTCGCGCGCACGCCCGTCCCCGCGCAGCCCAAGACCACGTTTAACGTCGGCGTTATCAGCGGCGGCACCTCGGTCAATTCCATCCCCGAATCCGCCAGCATCAAGGTGGACATCCGCTCCGCCGCCGCCGAGCAGATCGACCGCCTGGAGCGCGCCCTGCGCGACGCCGTGGATCGCGCCATCGCCCAGGAGCCGCGCGCCACGTCCGGCGGGCGCAGCCACAGCGGCCTGAGCGCCGACGTGCAACTGATCGGCAGCCGCCCGGCGGCGCGCCTCAGCCCCGGCAGTCACATGCTCGCCGTGGTGCAGGCGGTGGACGCGCACCTGGGCAACAGCGCCCGCCTGCAACGCGCCTCCACCGACGCCAACATTCCCATGTCGCAGGGACGCGAAGTGCTGGCCATCGGCGCCGGCGGCGCCGGCGGCGGCGCCCACACCCTGCGCGAGTGGTACGATCCCGCCGCGCGCGAGCTGGGCTTGAAGCGAATCCTGCTCACCGTCCTGACCCTTGCCGGAGTGCGCGAATGAAAACCACACTAATTCCCCACCGGGTGCCCCACCCTAGCCCGATTTTGGCTAGGGTGGGGGTTTTGCCTTTGTCTTTTTTCACTGCCACGCCAACGCGGGTGCCCCACCCTAGCCCGGTTTTGGCTAGGGTGGGGGTTTTCCTTTTGCTCCTTTTGATAACCATGTCTCTGCCAGCCCAATCCCCAGCTCCTGACCAGATTTTCGTCAACGGCGACATCTACACCGGCGCCGAGGAAGGCTTCGGCGGCGCACCCGCCAAGGTCTACCCGCGCGCGCAAGCCCTGGCGGTGCGCCAGGGCCGCATCATCGCCGTCGGCAGCGACGAACAGATCCGCAAGCTGAAGACCGGGCACACCCAGGTGGTTGACCTGGGCGGCCGTTTCGTCATGCCGGGCTTCAACGACGCCCACCTGCACTTCGCCGGCGGCGGCTTCGGTAAGTTGAACGTGGAACTGGCGGGCGCCACCTCGCTGGAGCAGATGAAGGCCCGCATCGCCGAGCGCGTCAAGACCACAGCTCCCGGCGAGTGGATTACCGGCCGCGGCTGGGACGACACCAAGTGGGTGGAGCGCCGCATGCCCACGCGGCAGGACCTTGATCCCGTCACCGGCGATCATCCCGCCATCTTCACCCGCGCCGACGGACACATGCTGGTGGCCAACTCCGCCGCGCTCCGCATCGCCGGCATCACCAGGGCGACTCCCGATCCTCCCGGCGGCCGCATCGATCGCGACCCCAACGGCGAGCCCAACGGCGACCTGCGCGAGTCCGCCGAAGACCTGGTGCGCCGCAAGGTTCCGCCGCCGAGCTTGGCGCAGCGGCGCCGCGCCATCGAACTGGCGCTGCAGGATGCGGCGCGCTTCGGCCTGACCTCGGTGCAGGACAACTCCGAGTGGGAAGACTTCCTCACCTACGCCGAACTGGAAAACCAGGGCAAGCTCACCCTGCGCATCACCGAGTGGCTGCCCTTCACCGCGCCGCTGAACCTGCTGAATGAGCACCGCGCCCTGCATTCTCCGCAAGACCCGCTGCTGCACACCGGCATGCTGAAGGGCTTCATGGACGGCTCGCTCGGCTCCCACACCGCCGCCATGCTTCAGCCCTACACCGACGAGCCCAGGAACTCCGGCCTGCCGCAGTTCGAGCAGGCGCAACTGGACCAGATGGCGGAGCAACGCGCCGCGGCCGGCTTCCAGTGCGGCTTCCACGCCATCGGCGACCGCGGCGTCCAGATGGCGCTGGATGCCTTCGCCGCCGCCGAGGTCTACGTCCGGCGGCACAACCCGCAGGCGCCGCAATTGCAACCGCCGGGCGGCTTCCGCTTCCGCGTCGAACACGCGCAGGTGGTCGCGCCCGATCAGTTCGCGCGCTTCCGCCAGCTCAACGTCATCGCCTCCATGCAGCCCAACCACCTGCTTACCGACATGAACTGGGCCCTGGAACGCATCGGCCCCGAGCGCGCCAGGCATTCCTATGCCTGGGCGGAATTTCTGAAGAATGGCGTCCGGCTGGCCTTTGGCACCGACTACCCGGTCGAGCCGATCACGCCTTTCCGCGGCCTCTACGCCGCTGTCACGCGCAAGAACGAAGCGGGCACGAAGGAGTACGTGCCCGAGCAGAAGATCAGCATCGACCAGGCCATCGCCGCCTACACCACCGGCGCCGCCTACGCCGAGTTCGCCGAGTCCGACAAGGGCCGCCTCGCCCCCGGCTTCCTCGCCGACTTCGTTGTCCTCGACCGCGACATCACCGACGTCCCCGCGCCCGAAATTCTGAAAACGCAAGTTCTGCGCACGGTCGTCGGCGGGAAGACGGTGTACGAGGCGAAATGACCAAGAACATTACGTTGCCCGATTCGCATGGGCGACTTATGATTCGCAAAGTGGCAAAACTGACTGGTAGTCAAATTCGCGACCGTGCTCGTTCAATAATTGCAGCGAATCCGGGAGGAATTCGATTTGGCGCTCTCGTGCACAAGATTAGCGAGGAGAATCCCGAGACTCCAGGGAACACAGTAATCGGTTCACTAGGGAATCTGGAAGGTAAGTTCCCGAATGAGATTGCGAAGCCAAGCCGCGGACTTTACACGCCGGTGGCGAAGTCGGGAAACGATGCTGGCGCAATCGAAGGAGCTGACCAGGTCGCAGCGACTGGAGTCAAGGTCAGAGAATCTGATTTTTACGAGACGTTCGCCCAGTGGCTGAAGAATGACCTTGATGAAGTCACTGAGGTCGCTTCGCTCGGCGGAGCTGGCCTCAAATCAAAGTGGGGAACACCGGATGTCATCGGTGTCTACAAGCCGCTGGCTAGCAATCTTATAAAATTTGGGTTGGAGATCGTTTCCGCCGAGATCAAAATTGACCCACAGCAGCCGGTGGTCGCATTCGGTCAGGCTGTAGCATACAGGTTATTCTCAACAAAAACCTACATCGCTATGCCGACAACTCTCACGGAGGAAGACCAGGGCCGGCTGGAATCGCTCTGTATGCTATTTGGGGTCGGATTGGTGCTCTTCGATCTGAACACAGACACCCCGCAGTTTTCGACCCGAGTACGAGCGCAGCGGTTTTCGCCCGACATGTTCTATGTCAACGAATTCGCGGACCGGTTGAAGCTTCACGATTCGGAGGTCTTTGAGGAGTTGTTCGGTTGAAGTGTCCCGGCGGTATCTGAGGTCCGAGCCCGTATTGCTCGGCCCTAAGTCCCCGCGCCCGGTCCCATAATAATTAAACCGTCTGCGCTATGGACCTGGTGTTGAACGCGATCGAAGTCAGAGTGCTGGGCTCGCTGGTCGAAAAGGACGCGACCACGCCCGAGTACTACCCGCTCTCGCTCAACGCCCTGGTGAATGCCTGCAACCAGAAGTCCAGCCGCGATCCGGTCATGAGCCTCGACGAAGATGAAGTCAGGCTGGCGTTGCGCAATCTCAATGACAAGGGGCTGGCAGCCGCGGTCAGCAGCGCCGAGAGCCGCGTGCCCAAGTACGAACATCGCTTGCAGGAGGCCTTCAACTTTACCCGCGGTGAGACTGCCGTGCTTTGTGTGCTGCTGCTGCGCGGTCCGCAGACTCCCGGCGAACTGCGCACCCGCACCGAGCGCATGCACCGTTTTGAAGACCTCGACGATGTGCAATCCGCCCTGCAACGTCTGGCGCAGCGCCAGCCGCCGCTGGTGAAAGCGCTTCCCAGGCAACCGGGTACGAAGGAGGTTCGCTACGTTCACCTGCTCGCGGGCGATGTGGAGGTCGCGGAAACCGCGCCGGTTCCGATCAAGGCCGCAAGCTCGGCCGATGACAATCGCATTACCGTGCTGGAAGAAACAGTGAGGATCCTCGACAAGAAAGTTGCCGACCTCCAGCAGCAACTGGCCGATTTTCGTAAGCAGTTTGAATAACCAAGTCATTCGGGGTTTGCGATCGGTGTCGTTGCGTCGTCTTCGGAAGGGCATGGCTTCAGCCGTGCCGATGAGGCTTTATTATGACTTGGGCTTTAGCCCCTGAGGTGCGGGACATCCGCATACGACGAAGATGATGATCGATGGCAGTTCAGATGTGCTCGGGGCTTATATCGAGTACGAGAAAGCCAGGCGTCAGGCGGACTGTGAGCGACTGCGCAATGAAGTGGCCAATGTGCCAGTTCCAGCCGCTGTTCTTGAAGAGTTGTGCCAGCTGAACCCGAAAGATTTCTCTTCCGTCATGCGCTTCCATCCTGGGCACGACACCGAGGAAAAACTGAAGTCATTGTGGGCTGTACTGGAAACGTTCCGTACTTCTTGTGCAGATCTGAATGCGGCGATTGAGCGGTTTGCCAGCCACGAGCCTACACGCGCCGCGGGTGGGGATAGGGAACACGCCAGGCTTGTTGCCGTGCTCCGAAAAGAGGTCTTTGCCGCTTCAGCAGGTGCGGCGGCTCTTGTGGACCACGCAAGAGGGGTGCGCGAGCACATCCCGATACCGAATTTTGAATTGAAGCGCAGAACCGTTTTCGACGCCGGCCAACATGAATTCATTATTGGCATCAGAAACAGCCTTGCACATAGCTGCTTGGTCAGTCCGGAGTATCGAATAAGCTGGGGGGCCGACCGCAAGAAAAAGACTTCCTTTCACTTCCGCAGGTCCGAGCTAATCAATAATGGTCGCTTTACAGCGAGAGCACGGGCGCACATTGAGGCCGGCCGTGATGATATTGACGTCGGAAAACTGTTCGCCGAGTACGCATCCAGAGTGGAGGCCTTTTATGGCTGGTTCGGCCAAACCATTGAGGAGCACTTGCTGGCCGAAGTGGCGGATTACCGCCGCTGCTTGCAGTATCAACACCGTGTGGTGTCGCGGATGTTCTACCGAGTTGCCCTGAATACTTGGATAAGTTGGAGGGTCGATCCCTACCCGCACCTACCGGAATACCTTGAACCGGACCAGTTGCAGGAGGTGAATCGCCTACAATTTCGGTCCGCCGAGCAGGTCCATAGAATCATTCAACTCGCCGACAAGGACGAAATCTGTGATGAGGAGCTACGGTCGCTCGTATTTCGCTTGTTCAGGGTAGCAGGCTATTAATGAAGGAATGCACGCATTGCGGAGTAGATCGCATGCGCGTACCATCCTTGGCCGCGAGGACAACCAATGATTCATCTCCGGGTTGTGATGATCTGCGCGTTCACAGTGGCTCTGTGCACCCCGGGTGACGCACAAGAGCGCCAGCCCGGTCCGACTCAAGAGGAACAATTTGTTCCAGTGACTTTCTATTACGCGAAGAAACCTGGTCGTAATTGGTTCACGGAATGGCAAATCTCGCGGCCTAAAGGCTGGGCGGAATCAATTCTTGATGGGCCTAAGCAGAAAGAATTGGTGCGCCTTGACACCGAGTCATTTATGACTATCAAACTCGCCCCCGGGGAACACGAGTTCAGGGCTCACCGTGGTTTTGCTACTACGTTTCCGTGGAAGATCCGGATTGAACCCGGACGGCGAAATTACATTCGATTCTTTCCGCTCGGCTACGACAAAGAGTATGCCGCCGGGAGATACAAGTTGTTTGAGAATGTACCATGTGAACAGGCACGAGAAGAGGCCGCCCAAATGAAGCCGCTTAAACCGAAGAACATCAAGGTAAGAATGGACCTCGTCGTCGATGAAGGCTTCTACTTCAACCCACAATGCAGTAATTAAGTCCGGCGACATGGCCCTTCGTCTGCTCGGCGTGGAGAACTCGTGAAACCAAGAAGGAAAGTTTTCGACGAGTTACTCGAAGGCGTCGCCGCCATGAAAGCTCATCGCGAGGGCAAGCTCACCCTGCGCACGCACAAAGTGAATCGCCGGACGTCTAGCAAATCGAACGGCACTCGCCCGCCTAACTCCCAACTCCCAACTCCTATAACTCCTGTTACTCTACCTCCGTGTCCCGCTCCCTGAAGGCCCACATCCTGCTGGTCCTGGTCACCCTGGTTTGGGGCGCCACCTTCGTCCAGATCAAGGACGCGCTGCGCGAAATCTCGCCCCTGCTGTTCAACGCCGTCCGCATGACCCTGGCCGGCGCCGTTCTGCTGGCCATCTTCGGCCGGCAATTCCGCCAGCTCGGCCGCGGCGCCCTGCGCATGGGCCTGCTGGTGGGCGTCTTTCTCTGGCTGGGATACGAATTTCAAACCACCGGCCTGAGGTTGACCACGCCCTCCAAATCCGCCTTCCTGACCGGCTTTTCGGTGATCCTGGTGCCGGTCTTCCTGGCCGTCGGCTGGCGCCGCAAGGTAAACACGTGGACGGTAGCGGGCGTGATCACCGCGCTCGTCGGGCTTTACCTGATGACCGTCCCCGCCGGCAACGGCAGCGGGATCAACCTGGAGAGCATCAACCGCGGCGACCTGCTCACCATCGGCTGCGCCGTCATGTTCGCGCTGCAAATCATCTTCATGGGCCGCGCCATGCAGAAGTACCGCTTCGAGCACGTGGCCACGCTGCAGGCGGTGGTGGCCGCGCTGCTGATGTTGCTGACCGTTCCAGTCGTCGAGCACGCGCACGTGGTCTGGTCGGCGCGCGTGATTGCGGCCATCCTGGTCACGGGCCTGCTGGGGACGGCCGCCGCTTTCACCATTCAGGCGTGGGCGCAGCAGTTCACCCCGCCCACCCACACCGCGCTCATCTTCCTGCTGGAGCCGGTATTCGCCTGGATCACCTCCTACCTGGTGCTGGGCGAGCGTCTGGGGGCGCGCGCCGGGCTGGGCGCCGGCCTGATTCTGGCGGGCATCGTGGTTTCGGAACTGAAGGGCAGCCAGGCCGAACTGCAACTGGAGGTCGGGAATGGGACGGAAAAACCTGCGCCCTCAGAAATTTACCGCTAACGAAACAGCTTCCAGCAGCGTCTAATCTGGAGAGGTGAGTCTCCCAAGTCCTCAGACTTGCAGTCCCTTCCCCTCACAAAGTTTATAATTTGCTGTTTGGCACAGTTCTGGAGGAAACAAAAACCTATGAATCCACGCGCCAGCGCTTTTTGGGCAAGATTCAAAGCGCATCGCTGGGCATCGACTGTGGTTGTGTTGCTGACACTGGCCGTCGGCATCCTGATTGGCACCGTGATTTCCTACGGCGTCAAAGGGCAGACCAAGAACAGCTCGGCCGACGCTACCCCGCTTACGCTCCCCTCACCCAAGGTTCTGTCCAACCAGTTCAGCCAGATCTCCAAGCAACTGGAACCGGCGGTGGTCAACATCAACACGGAATCTACGGTTCAGAACCCGCACCGGCGCATGCCCGGAATGCCGCCCGGCGGCTCCACCGGCCCCGGTGACCAGGACAATCCTTTCCAGGATTTCTTCGACCGCTTTTTCGGCCAGGGTCCTGACACCGGCCCCATCCGCCAGCGCGCGCTGGGATCGGGGGTAATCGTCGATCCCAAGGGTTACATCGTCACCAACCGCCACGTGGTGGCCAAGTCCGACCGCATCCGGGTGCGCCTGGCGGATGATCCGCAGGGCTTCCCGGGACACGACGCCAAGGTGATCGGCACCGACCAGGAGACCGACCTGGCGGTGATTAAGATCGACGTGAACAGGCCCCTGCCAGCCGCCAAGCTCGGCAATTCCGACGGCATGCAGGTGGGCGACTGGGTGCTGGCCATCGGCAGCCCCTTCGGTCTGAACGCCACCGTCACTGCCGGCATCGTTTCCTACATTGGCCGGAGCATCGTTCCCCAGCGCCAGTTCCAGTCCTTTATCCAGACCGACGCCGCCATCAACCCGGGCAATTCGGGCGGGCCGCTGGTCAACATGGACGGCCAGGTGATCGGCATCAATACCGCCATCATCACCGGCGGCGAGGGCTACGAAGGTGTAGGCTTCGCCCTGCCTTCCAACACCGTGGCGCAGGTCTACAACGCGCTGATCGGCCCCGAGCACAGGGTGACGCGCGGCTCCATTGGCGTCGAATTTGCCGCCAATCCGAACCCGGCGGTGGAGCGCGTCTACGGCGTGAAGTCGGGCGTGACCATCGCCAACGTGGTTTCCGGCAGCCCTGCCGACCAGGCCGGCCTCAAGGTGGGCGACACCATCGTTGCGGTTGACGGCAAGCCGGTCAAGAATGGCGACGAGCTGGTTGACTACATCTCCCATCTGAAGCCGGGAACCAAGGCCAATGTCGGCTTCGTCCGCAACGGCAAACAGGAGAGCGCCACCGTCATCATTGCCAGCCGCGAAAAGCTGTTCGGCTCGCGTCTCGGCCTGGAGGACGAAGGTGGCGAGGAAGCTCAGCCTGCCCCCAGCAAACTGGGGATCACGGTGCAGAGCATCACCCCCAGCATGGCCGACCGCCTCGGCATTCCGGCCGGCAAGGGCGTGGTGGCGACCGACGTCAAATCGGGCTCGTTTGCCGACGATGTCGGGGTCAGCCGCGGCGACGTCATCCTGGAGATCAACAAGCACCCGGTCAACAGCGAGGACGACTTCCGCAAGCTCCAGTCTGGGCTCAAGAGTGGGCAGGACGTGGTGTTCCTTGTCCGGCAGGGCAGGGGACGCAACGCCGGCACCGTCTTCCTGGGCGGCACCCTTCCGTAACTTTCGCCAGCGCAGCGCGGTTTGCGCCATCGGGAGTGCAAACCGCGCTTCCTTTTTGTGGCTATCCCGTGAAAAAATAAATACTTGCGAGAGGCAGCACGAACTCTGGTGCAACCATCAAAATACAGGCGGTACCAAGGGTGTTGCCCTTCCGGCTGCGCTTTCCTCTTGAACCGCGCCACCGTACCTGCATACAATGCCGGCCTCTGGCCTGGTTTACTGAGGTGATGTTTGCGTACTAACGGACTGCGGTGTTTCACCTTAGTCGTCTGCCTCGGCTTGGCGCTGGGGACGGCGCACGCCGCCAGGAAGAAGCCGGTCCGCCGGTCAGGGAAAGCTGTGGCGTCGCACCACGCGGTGCAGAGCAAGGGCAAGCACGCCCGCAAAACCATCAAGAAGAAGGACCGGCGCTCCCGCGGACAGCAGGCCATCAATGCCGAGCGTGTGCGCGAGATTCAAGCCGCCCTGATCCGGGAAAAGTTCCTCGAAGGCCAACCCAGCGGCGTCTGGGACCGGCGCTCCAAGGAGGCCATGGCGCTCTACCAGTCGGTCAACGGCTGGCAGAGCAAGGTGGTACCCGATTCCCGCGCCCTCATCAAGTTGGGCCTCGGTCCCGACCGCGCCGGCCTGATCAATCCGGAAACCGCCGTCACCGGCTTCATCCCAGGCGGCGGCACGCCCCTCACTTCGCCACCGCCAACTCAGTAGGACGGCTTCAGGCGCCAGGCTTCAGGCCCAAAGCCCAGAGCCCAAAGCCCAGAGCCCAAAGCCCAGAGCCCAAAGCCCAGAGCCCAAAGCCCAGAGCCCAAAGCCCAGAGCCCAAAGCCCAGAGCCCAAAGCCCAGAGCCTAGCGCCTGCCGGTTCGAGCTTTGATGGGCGGGAAGTAGGGTAGCGGCTGGGCCGACAGGATGGCGCGCGGGTTGGTGTCCACCAGCGCCTGCGCGATCACCGGACCGTACACCTCCGTTACAATATCGCGCGCGGCCGAGAGCACCGGCGGACGCCCGTCAATGCTGTGGCAATCGCTGGCCAGCACGTGCACCGCCCCCCGGCGCAGCAGCCAGTGCGCCATCTGCTTGGCGGTCTCGCCCCACAACCCGGTCAGCGCCGAGGCGGTCACCTGCACCGCACAACCCAGCGTCACCCACTGCAGGACGCGATCCGGGCGGCGCAGCAACAGCGGGTTGCGCTCCGGGTGGGTGAGGATCGGCTGCAGCCCGCGGCCCAGCAGATCCTCCAGTTGAGTGGTGACCGCGGGCGGCACCGCGAAGTCGCTCAACTCGACCAGCAGGTAAGGTGTGTCTTCGATGGTGAAGCGGTGCGGCGACTCGCTCAGCCGCTGCAGGTTCTCGTAGGAGAAATGGAAATCGCAGCCCAGGTAAAGCTGCGGCGCCGGTCCTACGCGCCGCCGCAGTTCGTCCAGCACGGCGCGCAGCCACTCGCGGTCGTAGAAGTACTCGTCGTTGGCGTGGGGAGTGGCGACCATGTGCTCGATGCCGTCCGAGGCCGCCATGTGGCACATGTGGATGGCCATCTCCCAGGAGCGGGCGCCGTCGTCCACCTCGGGCAGCACGTGGGTGTGGATGTCGATCATGCGGTGTTCAGCATTTAATCAGATTCCGAGCGTGGCGGACAAACGCCCAGCTAAGCCGGCGGTGCCCGTGAGTCCCGCAGGGACGACCCGCTAGTAGCCCAGCACGGCAGTGCTGGGTGATGGGGTCAATTCTGAAATCCGAGTCCTGTAGCGTCAGAAAATCCGCGCCAGCCGGTGCGTAAGGTGGTCGATGGAATATCCCACGCCCATGCGAAGCACAAACGGATCACTCACCCCGGAAAGCCCGAATGTGGGTTCTACGTGCACACTCCAGTCCTTCGACAGTGCGTAGCTGAACACCGGTCCCAGGTATTGCTGCTGGCGCGGCCAGTCGAAGCCGAACTGATCAGTATTGCCGAGTGCTCCCATCATCTCCAGGCCGAACCCCAGGCGCTGGGGCGAGAATAGCGGGGGAGACGGCATTCCTGCTCCGCGCCCGATGCCGGCCGGACTGCTGTTCGTGCTCATTGCCGTCCATGCTGGCTGCCGTCAGCATTGCGTTCTTTCGTGCCAAGTATTCGCTTGTCCGGGGTGAGTTTCAGAACGAATCCAGGACCGGTCACAGTGCGCAACGACGCATTCGGCGCCGCAAATGTGTCGCTGGACGGGGGACCGGCCCTTTCGAGTTCGATGCAGAGTGACCGGAACAGGGCAAGGTGTCATCCTTGCTGCTTTGAAATCTGAGTCCCGCAGGGAGACCCGTCAAGAAACCGCTGCGTGACGGAGGGCGTGATGAACGTCCCCACCCTGTCTCGCCAAAACCGGGCGAGACAAGGGTGGGCCACCCGCCGCCTTACTGGGAGTCCCGAAGGGACGATCCGCTAGTAGCCCAGCACGGCAGTGCTGGGTAGCGGGGCCAGTTCTCTCGTGTGAGTCCCGTAGGGACGACCCGTTATTTGGGGGGACCGGCAATCCCCAGGAAGACCAGAGCGGCGCGATTCAGGCGCACGACATCCTCATCAGCAAGGCGGCCGACATGCGCGCCGATTCTTGCCCTGGGCACGGTCGTGATCTTATCCACCATCAATCGGCAGACCGCGCGCAGGCCATTGCTCTCGCTCGGTTCGACAGGCAGCCGAAACAGAGGAGCATCAGTTGGGTCGGTGGTGAAGGCGCACACCGTGATCGAATCGGTCTTGTCGAAGCGGTCATCTTGCAGAATGACAACCGGCCGGGGCTTTCCCGCGTAGTCCTTACCGCCCGCGACGGTCCATATCTCGCCGCGCTTCACGCGCCGCCCCAATCGGAGATTGCGTTGATGAAGTCCTGATTTTCCTTAGCGTGAGGGCTATTGGCGACAGCCAGGGATTGGCGATGCGCCTGGCGCACAAAAGCCGGCGAGCGCATGTCGGGCACCCAGATCTGGATAGGCCGCAAGCCCTGCTGGCGCAGCCGCCTGCGATGCGCTCTGACCTTGTCCCGCGACGACTTGGATGGAGTTCGTGCTCCCATCACCAGCTCCACGAATGGTTACATGTAACCTACCACAAAGTGCCGCCAACATCCAGCCCAGTGGACGATCGCCCACATCTGCCAAAAGCGGGCAGATGTGGGGCACCCTCTCCGACTTGCCAGCGCCTTACTGAGAGTCCCGAAGGGACGATCCGCTGGTAGCCCAGCACGGCAGTGCTGGGTAGCGGGGCCAGTTCTATCGTGTGAGTCCCGTAGGGACGACCCAAACGCAGGCCGCTCGGGGGCGAGCGGCCTCCATCGTTGAGTGAAATTGAAACTGCTTCAGTAATGCTCGCGCAAATAATCCGCCATCCCCGCGTAGGCCGTGGCCAGCGTCTGCTCATCGGGCAGGAAGACGATGCGGAAGTGCTTGGTTCCCGGTTTCTGGCCGAAGCCGCTGCCGTGCACCACGAGCACCTGCTTCTCCATCAGCACGCCTTTGACGAAATCCAGGTCATCGCCCGGGATGTCGAGCCTGGGGAAAGCGTAGAACGTGCCTTTGGGCGCCACGCAGCTCACGCGCGGCGTCGAGTTCGCCCAGCGCACGGTGAGGTCGCGGCGGCGGCGCAGCTTGCCGTTCATCTCCGCCACGTGGTCCTGCGGGCCCTCCAGCGCCGGCTTCACCGCGTACTGCATGGGCGCGTTGCAGCAGAGCCGCGCCCGCAGCAGCTTGTGCACGCCTTCCAGGTAGGGCTTCAGCGCCTCGGCCGGACCGCTGGCAATGCCCCAGCCCACGCGCCATCCCGGCGCCAGGTACGGCTTGGATAATCCGCTGAAGGTGATCACGGGAATGTCGGGCGCGAGCGAGGCCAGCGAAATGTGCTCCACGCCGTCGTCCAGGATCAGCTTGTCGTAAATCTCGTCGGCGAAAACCACCAGGTTGCGGCGCCGCGCCAGGTCGCAAATCTGTTCCAGCTTGTGGCGTGAGTAGACCGCGCCCGTGGGGTTGTTGGGATTGATCACCACCAGGCCGCGCGTGCGGGCGGTGATCTTGCTCTCCATTTCCTGGACGTCGGGCGCCCAGCCGTTCTCCTCGTCGAGATAGTAGGGATTGAGCGGGCTCTCGATCTTGGCCAGCACGGCGGAATACAGCGGATACTCGGGCGCGGGCGTGAGCACGTCTTCGCCCGGATTGCACAGCGTGGTCAGGCACAGCTCGACGGCCTCGCTGACGCCGCCTGTGACGAAGATGCCTTGCACATTGCGGATGCCGCGGCGCTCGCTGTCGGCGGCGATGGCTTGGATGGCCTGGTCCACGCCCAGCGAAGGCGCGTAGCCGTTGCGGCCGTCGCGCATGGCCTGGTACACCGCTTCGATCATGTGCGGCGGCGTGGCAAAATCAAACTTCAGCGGATCGCCGATGTTGAGCGGCAGAATCTTCTTGCCGGTGCGGGCGACTTCGTCGGCCAGCACGGCCAGGTCGCGAATGGCGTAGCGGACGTTCTCCAGCCGCAGCGCGGCCAGGATTTCGCGGGCTTGCGTGGTGGTGGGCATAGTCATCCTTCGTGAACGGATGATTCTAGCCGATGGGCAGCCCCCCTACAATTTGTCACCGAGGAGGCAGCGTCTCCTTAGATTCGCAGAAGCTGTAACCGAGAGGCACAGGATAAAAGCAGGTCCCTCGACTCGGACGCGCGAACACGAGCGCTGATAAAGCGTCGCGCTCGTGTTTCTGCGCGCGTCCTCGCTCGGGATGACACTCGTAACATTTCCATCGTGAATAATCCAGGACGGGTGGCCCACCCTTGTCTCGCCCGGTGTTGGCGAGACAGGGTGGGGCCTTCTTTATGTTCGGGCCGCAATGCCGGCTTGGTACACTTTTTAGTGCGGGAGCTGCCCATGCGAAGCTTTGACAGTTTGACCGAACGCGAGATCCTGGCGCTGGCCGTCTCGCTGGAAGAAGAAGACGAGCGCATCTACGCCGATTTCGCCGACGGCCTGCGCGAGAATTTCCCGGCCTCGGCGGCCATCTTCGACGGCATGCGCCAGGCGGAGGCGGGGCATCGCCGCCGCCTCATCGAACTTTTCCGGGAGAAGTTCGGCGACCACATTCCGCTCATCCGCCGCCAGGACGTGAAGGGGTTCGTGAGCCGGCGTCCGGTGTGGCTGGTGCGTCCGCTGGGCCTGGATACGGTGCGCAACCAGGCGGAGACCATGGAAGCCGAGACGCGGCAGTTCTACCTCCGCGCCGCCGCGCGCTCGCGCGACGCGCGCGTGCGCCAGTTGCTGGACGACCTGGCCGAGGAAGAGCTTTCGCATGAACAGCGCGCCGAGGAACTGGAACGCGCCAAGCTCACGGCCGAGAGCCGGCACACGGAAGAGGAGGCGCGCCGGCGTCTGTTTGTGCTGCAGATCGTGCAGCCCGGCCTGGCCGGCCTGATGGACGGTTCGGTGTCCACGCTGGCGCCGGTCTTTGCCGCCGCCTTCGCCACCAAGAGCACGCACGACGCCTTCGCCGTGGGGCTGGCCGCCTCGGTGGGCGCCGGCATCAGCATGGGCTTTGCCGAGGCGCTCTCCGACGACGGCAGCCTGACCGGGCGCGGCCATCCCTGGCTGCGCGGCCTGATCTGCGGGCTGATGACCATGCTGGGCGGCATCGGGCACACCCTGCCCTTCCTGATCCCGTCGTTCCACGCCGCCCTGACCGCGGCCATCGTCGTGGTGCTGGCCGAACTGGCGGCCATCTCCTGGGTGCGCACCCGCTACATGGAGACGCCGCCGCTGTCGGCCGCCTTGCAGGTGGCTTTCGGCGGCATCCTGGTGTTCGCCGCCGGGGTGCTGATTGGAAGCTCGTAAGCTCCTGTAGCGGCGGATTTCAATCCGCCAGCAGGTCGGCGGAATAAATTCCGCCGCTACACGAGCGTTGCCTACTCCGGCCTGTCGATCTGCGCCTTCTGCAGCTTGTCGGAGTAATCCACGTACACCGACTTCCACTCGGTGTAGAACTCGATGGCGCCGAAGCCGCCTTCGCGGTGGCCATTGCCGGTGGCCTTGGTGCCGCCGAAGGGCAGATGGACCTCGGCGCCGATGGTGGGCGCGTTGATGTAGGTGATGCCGGCGAACAGGTCGCGCATGGCGCGGAAGGCGCGGTTCACGTCCTTGGTGTAGATGGCGGACGACAGCCCGTACTGCACGCCGTTGGCGATTTCAATGGCGTGATCGAGGTCGTCGCAGGGGATGATGGAAACCACCGGGCCGAAAATTTCCTCCTGCGCAATGCGCATCTTGGGATCGACGTCGCCGAAGACGGTGGGCTCGAGGAACCAGCCGTGCTGGTAAATGCCGTCGGAGAGGCGGTGGCCGCCGCAGAGCAGTTTGGCGCCCTCCTCCTGACCGATCTGGATGTACTGGAGGTCGGTTTCCAGTTGCGCCTTGTTGATGGCGGGGCCCATTTCGACGGTCTCGTCGAGGCCGTTGCCGACCTTCAGCTTTTTGGCGCGGGCAACGAACTCGCTGACGAACTCGCCGTACACGCCCTTCTGCACGATGATGCGACTGGTGGCGGTGCAGCGCTGGCCGGTGGTGCCGAAGCCGCCCCAGAGGCCGCCGTCGAGCGCCAGGTCCAGGTTGGCGTCGTCGAGCACGATCATGGGGTTCTTGCCGCCCAGCTCCAGCGAGCAGCGCTTGAAGCTCTTAGCACACGACTCGCCGACGATGCGGCCCACGTCGCTGGAGCCGGTGAGCGAGACGGCGCGGATTTCGGGATGCTCCGTCAAGGGCGCGCCGATCCTGGAGCCGAAGCCGGTGACGATGTTGACCACGCCGTGGGGCACGCCCGCGTCCACCAGCGTCTGCACGAAGTTGAAGACCGAGAGGGGCGTGTCCTGCGCCGGCTTGATGATGCAGCAATTGCCGGCCACCAGGGCGGGGAAGAGCTTCCAGGAGGGAATCGCCATGGGGAAATTCCACGGGGTGATCACGGCGCAGACGCCCACCGGGAAGCGCACCGCCATGGCGAACTTGTTGGGCAGCTCCGAAGGCACGGTGGCGCCGAACATGCGCCGGCCCTCGCCCGCCATGTAGAAGCCGCTGTCGATGGCCTCCTGCACGTCGCCGCGGGTTTCTTTCAGGATCTTGCCCATTTCTCGGGTCATGCCGCGAGCGTAGTCTTCCTTGCGCTCCATCAGCATGTCCGCCGCGCGGTAGAGGATTTCAGCGCGGCGGGGCGCGGGCACCAGCCGCCATTTTTCGAAGGCGCGCTTGGCCGCGTCCACGGCGGCCTCGACGTCCGCCTTGCCGGACTTCTGGAAGATGCCGACCACGTCGCGGGTATCGGCGGGATTCACGTTTTCGAAGGTCTCGCCGGTACTGGCCTCAACCCACTCTCCATCGATCAGGTTCCGGTAAATCTTGGCGGTTGATGTCCTGCTGATTGCGTCGGTGCTGAGAGTTGCCATGCTTGCGCCCTCCGAGGGATCCAAAACGATCTATGCTATCTGCGGGCCGGAGGGCGCGCAAGTGCAGGCGCCGGCTCAGTGCCACCTCTGCCAAGGGCGGACGACCTGCGCCTGAGATTCAGTGATTTAGCCTGGATTATTCATGAGGAAAATCTTCAGGAGTGTCATCCCGAGCGAGAGCCTGTCCTGAGCGAAGTCGAAGGAACGCGCGCAGAACCGAGCACGCCCGGTGTTGGCGTGCGGGTTTCAGGATGACACAAGGGAAGTTTGACGAATAATCCAGCTTAGGGATTTGAGGGCATGTATGCTTGGCCAACACGTTGTCAGAGCGGGTGCTTATCAAGTTATTCACCTATTTGCGACGGGTGCTGCTTGTGGTAGTCTCGCCCCGGTACCCGAACATCCAAGCCAAATTCTGCACGTGCCGCCAAAAAGCAAACCCGGCATTCAAGTCTCCTGGACTACGGTAACGTACCGGAGCGTGCTGCTGGCCATTCTGGGAGTGGTGGCGGCGATCGCCATCGTGCTCTACCTGCTGTTTCCCGCGCAGAGCAAAGACCTGCTGGCCAAGGCCTCCAGCATGGTCGGCCACCTCCTGGCCGGCAAGGCCGGCAGCAAGGACGCCGGCCGCCCCGGGCAGCAGTCGGCCAGCTTCACCATGATTGACGGCACGGTGCGGGTGAAGAAGGCCAACAGCAACACCTGGATCAACGCCGATTACGCTCTGCCCCTGGACAAAGGCGACGTGGTGCAGACCGGGTCGGAAGGCATCGCCAAGGTGGTGTTCGCCGACGGCACCAATTACAGCATCAAGCAGGATTCGCTGATCGTGATCGAGGAGAATTCCACCAACCCGGCGCAGCAGACCAGCGTTTCCGTCGAGCTGACCACCGGCACGGTGGACCTGTCCACCGGCACCTACTCCTCGGGGTCGAAGTCGGCGGTGGTACTGGCCGGAGCCACCGCGTCGCTGGGCCCGGAAAGCAGCGCCATGGTGCGCAACGATCCCCGCGCCGATCAGCACGAAGTGCTGCTGAAGACAGGCAGCGGCGAGATCGCGCGCGGCTCGCAGACCGTGAAGCTGGCGGAGTGGGAACGGGCCAGCTTCAAGGCGGACTCGCCCACCATCAGCAAGCAGAAGGAGCTGGCGCCGCCCACGCTGATCGCGCCCGCTAACATGGTGCCGCTGTTCGTGGCGCCCGGTTCGGCGTCGTCCTTAGATTTTTCCTGGACCCCGATCTCCAACTCGCGCAGCTATCACATCCGCGTCTCCCGCAACCCGTACTTCTCTTCCACCGTGTACGACCGCAAGGTGCCGGTGGCCGGAGTGAAGATCGCCGGGCTGGGCGAGGGAGCTTATTACTGGACGGTGCAGTCGGTGGACAGCGGCGGGCGCGAGTCGGTGGACAGCGAGAAGAACCGCTTCACCGTGATCGCCAAGGCCAGCTCGGGAGTGGAGTTGCCGCTGGAGCTGTCGCCCTTCGTGCAGCACGGGCACGTGATCGAGGTCAAAGGCAAGACCGAGGCCAATGCGCGCGTGATGGTCAATGGCGCCGAGGTGCCGGTGATCCAGGGCGACGGCACGTTCCAGTTCTTTACGCCGCCGCTCCCCAACGGCGAGAACATCATCACCGTGACCGCGCAGAACGCCAAGGGCGGGGTGAAAACCAAGCAGCAGAGGGTCGTGATCCAGTAAGCCGCGGAAGGGCTGCGACTTTGGTGCCAGCGGCGAATCCCCGAGTCGGATAAAATCAAAGTAGTGGCCCAGGGTCACTCCCGGACAGGTCAAACACAGAATCAGTAGAGAAGAGAAGAAGTATGTCATCGAACGGTTTCCATAGCACCTCCCGCTTCCACAATGTGCGCTCGCTGTTCAGCATGTTTTCCAGCGATCTGGCCATCGACCTGGGAACGGCCAACACCCTGGTGTACGCCCGCGGCAAGGGCATTGTGGTGAACGAGCCCTCCATCGTGGCCATCAACAAGAACACCGGCGAAGTGGAGGCGGTAGGCAAGGAAGCCAAGGAGATGCTGGGCCGCACCCCGGGCAACATCGTCGCCATCAAGCCCATGAAGGACGGCGTGATCGCCGACTTCAAGGTCACCGAGAAGATGCTGAACTACTTCATCCAGAAGGCGCATAACCGCAAGATGCTGGTGCACCCGCGCATCGTCATCGGGGTGCCCAGCGAGATCACGCAGGTGGAGAAGCGCGCCGTCATGGACTCCGCCTACCGCGCCAAGGCCAGCGAGGTGCACCTGGTGGAGCAGGCCATGGTGGCCGCCATCGGCGCCGGCCTGCCCATCACCGAGCCCAGCGGCAACATGATCGTGGATATCGGCGGCGGCACCTGCGATATCGCCGTCATTTCCCTCAGCGGCATCGTGTACTCGCGCTCCGTCCGCATGGCCGGCAACCAGATGGACGAGGCCATCATGAATTTCCTCAAGCGCAAGTACAACCTGCTGATCGGCGAGCGCACCGCGGAGCAGATCAAGATGGAGGTCGGCAGCGCCTACCCGCTGGACAAGCCGCTGACCATGGAGATCAAGGGCCGCAACCTGATCGAGGGCGTGCCTAAGACCATCACCGTGGACGACAGCGAAGTGCGCGAGGCCCTCAGCGAGTGCGTGGCCACCATCATGAACGCCATCCGCGTGGCCCTGGAGCGCACTCCGCCGGAACTGTCCGCCGATATCAGCGACCGCGGCATCGTGCTCACCGGCGGCGGCGCCCTGCTGAAGAACCTGGACAAGCGCATCCGCGAGGAAACCGGCCTGCCGGTCTCCATCGCCGACGACCCGCTGTGCAGCGTGGTGCTGGGCACCGGCAAGATGCTCAGCGACTTCAAGCTGCTGCGGAAGATCTCTTTGGAGTAGTTTCCAGTTTCTGGTTTCTAGTTTCTAGAGCTTGAAACCACGACTGGAACACGGGGCCAGCAGAGCAGTTTCGGGTTGCGAGGCTTGAAACTTGAAACTCGAAACTCGAAACTGGGGTTATGGAAAACATCATCTCCCGCCACCGCAACTTGACCGTCCTGGCGGTGGTGTTGTTTGCCCAGGTGCTGGGCCTGGCGTTCCAGGTGCACAAGACCACCAGCCGCGGCGCCGACCGGCTGATCCGGGTGTGGGCGGTGTCCGCCATGACCCCGTTTGAGAAAGCGGTGGTGCACACCACCTCCTGGGCCGCCGACGCCTGGAACGGCTACTTTTACCTGCGCAACGTCAGCCGCCAGAACCAGCAGTTGCGGGAGGAGATCCAGCGGCTGCGGCTGGAGCAGGTGCGCATGGCGGAAGATGCGCGCCAGGCGCGGCGTTTGCAGGTCCTGCTCGGGTTCAAGGAGCAGTTCATTTCCCAGACCCTGCCGGCGCAGGTGATCAGCACCACCGGCAGCGAGTTCTCGCGCGGCATTTACATCGACAAGGGCGCGCGCGACGGCATCAAGCCCGACATGCCGGTGATCACCGCCGACGGCATCGTGGGCAAGGTGCTGCGTGTCTATCCCACCTCCGCGCTGGTGCTGGAGATCAGCGATCCTTCCAGCGGCGCCGGCGTGATCCTGGAAAAATCGCGCCTGCAGGGCATTCTGAAAGGGTCTGCCGGCGGCGGGACCAGCGTGGCCAACATCATGGCCGACGAAAAGGCCGAGCCCGGCGAGCGCGTGCTGACCAGCGGCGGCGACCGGGTTTATCCCAAGGGCATGATGGTGGGGACGGTGTCGAAGGTCACCAGCGCAGGCACGTTCTTGAATGTGGAGGTGAAACCCGCGGCGCGCCTGGACCGCCTGGAAGAAGTGCTGGTCATCACCAAGGTCGTGGAGATGGCGCCGGATGCCAGTGAGCTCAGCGGGCCGGCACGCGCCATCGACATCCTGACCGAGCGCCTGCCGTCGGTGCCGGCGCCCAACCCGGCGGACAAGAGCGCCGTTCCGCCCACCACGGCGGAACTGGCCGCCCGCGAAAAACAGGCGGCAAGAGAGGCGGCCGCCGCCGCCGCCGCCGCCAAACCCGAGGCCGGGACCAGCGCTGCGCCGAAACCGAATCCGCCGGTGCCTGCGATGCAGGGCGCGGGCGAGGGCGCCCGCGGCACACCCACGAAGCCCGCCGTCAAGAAGCCGGCGCCGCCCAGGCCCGCAGAGCGGACCAACCCCTCGACAAAGGAACCGCCACGCTAGTGCCCGCGCCTCACGCTTCCCGCCAGCAGATCGAGGTCTACCGCTTCAGCGTGCCCGCGGCCTTCGGGTTGCCGCTGCTGGCGCTGCTGTTGCAAGCCTTCCTGCCGGTGCGGGCGCCGTTCTTCGCCATATTCGATCTGCCGCTGCTGATTACCATTTATTTCGCGGTGGGGCGCCGCAACCAGATCACGGGGCTGCTGACGGGCGGCATCATCGGCCTGCTGCAAGACAGCCTGACGCACCAGCCTATCGGCTTATACGGAATTGCCAAGACGGTGGTCGGCTACGCGGCGTCGTCGCTGGGGGTGAAGCTGGACGTCGACAATCCCGGAACGCGGCTGCTGATGACCTTCGGGTTCTACCTGTCGCACCAGGCGATTTACTTCGGCGTGGCCCGCGGCCTGGCCGGGGAGGCGCTCTCCTGGCGCTGGGGACACGAAGTGATCGGCGGCGCGGCCAACGCTCTGCTGGCCCTGGTGCTGTTCGTGGTGCTGGACAAGTTTCGACAGCGGGCGTGAAGGCTTCAGGCGCAAGGCTCAAGGCGCAAGGCTTTAGCATCAAAGATGGCGTCATCCTGAGCCTCGTGTGCCCGCTTTTCGCACACGAGGCTCAGTATCTATGTTTTTTTGCGGCCTGCGCTCCGCCGAAATCCCTTACCTGCGGCCTCGCAAAAATGCGCGTACCGGCGCATCGGCGCCGGGCGAAAGCTGCTAAACTGAAGCCGAGTTCCCTCCCCATTGTGGCTGGGTAAAGGTGTGCGTGGGGAACGCACCCGCATCTAAACCATCAGAGCTGCTCATGCTGTTAGGGCGCGAAGAAAAAGTTCCGCAAATCCGGCTGACCGCGGTGCAGTACGGCATCCTGGGCATCTTCCTGGTGCTGGCCTTCGGATTGTGGCGCCTGCAGGTGATGGGGAGCGACTACTACGCGCAGTTGGCGGAAAAGAACCGCATCCGCAACGTTCCCATCCTGGCGCCGCGCGGCAAGATTCTGGACCGCGAGGGCCGCATCATCGTGGACAATTACCCGTCGTTTTCGGCGCTGCTGCTGCGCGAC
>Ga0315268_10000710_pt1 | contig 38682 bp, 23 predicted proteins | sample C1_top_MG_FD_204535 | JGI IMG/M metagenome (GOLD analysis project Ga0315268, IMG submission 204535) | Sediment microbial communities from Yellowstone Lake, YNP, Wyoming, USA - C1_top | ecosystem: Environmental > Aquatic > Freshwater > Lake > Sediment | place: USA: Wyoming | collected 2017-08-01
GCCTTCCTGGGTTACATCTGCTCCACGCATATCGCCTCCCGCTTTCGCTTTAATTCGCCTCCTCCATTAACGCTTCACCCTTATTTCGGTGGACCTGTTTGGGGGAGAATTTCAACAAACTGTTAGGCCTCAATCCCCATAATCTCCGTAACCGGCAGTGCTGCGATATCATTCAACTTTTCGTTTCGCGCCGTGTCGTTGAGATAAGCCAATTCGGTGATCCGGGAATAAAAGGCGCTAACGAACACCTCACGTCCTTCGTCATCGTGGCGACGGATGCCGAATTTCACGCGTTGCCGTTCTTCCGTGGGGAGCTTGCCGAGCAGATTCTTGGTAGCCCAGATGGATCCGCCGCGCGCAAAGTCGGACAACCGCGCGGCATGATTTATGGTATCGCCCAAAACAGTAAATTCCACCTTGGTTTCTATGTGGAATATGCCCAGCCATTCATGCCCTTCGTTAAGGCCGGTATTGAGGTACAACTCATTCATCCAGTTCTTGCGCAACTGCCATTCCTTGCTGATCCTGCGCATGGTGGTTTTTATTTCCTGTGCGCACATCAGCGCGTTGAAGATGTAGTTGCAATCAGGCTGGGGGAAAAAATAGTAAACCATGCCGTCACCGACATGCTTGCCGTGAGTGCCGTAGTACTTGCGGAAAAGGGGTTCCATGGTTGCCCATATTTGATTGATGAGTTCGAAGTATTCCTCCGGTGGCAATTCGGTGCAGATTCGCACAGAGCTTTGCAAGTCTGCTACCAGCACAGCCACATCCGTTAATACAGGCAGGTGTTTTTTCAGCAGGTTGCGGATCACTTCATCGCGTCGTTCCAATAATCCTAACAAGCTGTCGCTCTCGGCATGACAGGGAAGGTGGATAAACAGGATTCCTTCGCGGTAATAGGAGGCGTAGACGTTGTATTTGGCAATCTCATCGTTTTCCAGGCGCAGCGTGAGCGGCAGTTGCACAAGGGTGCCGTTGGGACGTAGTTCGGCCAGAGATTCATCCTGTTGTTTGATCGTAGCATCTGTCTGTCCAGTGAGAATATTCATCAGATCGTTTCGCGAAAAACGACCCTTACCCAACAGAAGATAAAATTGAAGCAACTCTTCACGATTGGAACAGTTCCTGCCAAGTTGGCCCTTGAGCAAGTATGCCAGCGCATTGCGTTCCTTGATGTCCGCAGGCAGGTACTCGAATGCGCCCAGCAGATCAGTGCGCGCTTCTTCGTTGAACCAGGTGATCTCGAAGTTGTAGTTGACCATATAGGCAGGGAAGGGGATATGATCAATCGTTAGCCGGAGCACATTGGATTTGGCTGCCGTGACAGTCCGAGGCGCGTTCGTTATACCCGCTATTGCTGATCGTGTGGATTGTTCTGTGAATAGCGAGTGCGTGGTCCTGATTTCTTGTTCGGGTGTTATCCCTGACACCTGAAAACCTTCCGACTCCAGTTGCTTGGCAATATCTGCCATAGCATAGCCTTCCTTCTTTAATTGACTGATGCGTTCAAGGCGGGCCAATACTTCTTTTGGGAAATAGCCGATCTGGCGTGCTCTGGTTGGTGTCCCTGGTTCCGGATTTTTCACCAGCGGGCGTGGCAACAGTCCCTGCGAGATGTAGTTGTTGAGTGTAGCTCGTGAAATGTTTGCAGCTTGCATAACTTCAAAACTGGTCAACATGATTTATACAATCCCTTTTACTTATTAGACTGTTCATATTGCATATAATATAATATACAGTACATGTCAAGTGATATTTTTTATCAGTCTTTTCGATAGCACATTAACTACGAACAACAAAGTATAGTTACTGTACTTGTTGTATACACTTGGTCAGTCCAAACTAATATACTTGGACAGTATAAGTTTCTGTATAAATATCTGATTTTGCATCACTGAATAAATAATAAATTGAGGCGTCGAACCATCTGAATATGAAAGATATGAAAGGGCTCAAGACCAATCCCTGGCAGCCATGGTCTCAAGAACATGACGGATCATCCCGGGCGAAGTCGAAACCGGCTTTGCAGAAGGGAGCAAATCGACGGTTCGAGTATTTGCCCGGCAATGCATAGCCCATGAGGATGCGCAACATGCGGTAGGCCATCCAAGGGATGCGAGCACCACCCGTTTCCCAATTCTGAATCGTGCGCACCGCCACATCGAGCACGTCGGCCGCTTGCTTGCGCGACAGGTCACCAGCCTTGCGCAAATCCCGGAAATCTCCGGCGGACACATGGCGGCCACGAAAGCGGTCAGCGCGAGTCATGACGCACCCCCGCAACAAGAAAATGCACACGCAACCTTCCGGCAAAATGACAACATATTATCAAGAGAGGTGCGGCGCGCTTCGCGCCACCGCACAAACCCTTGTCAAATCGGGGATAACTGTTCCGCCTTTCCGCCCCATGAAATACGCATAATGTATATTATGTCAAATACTATTGTGGCTGACTTATGACTTAACTTACTGGTGGCTAATTAATGCTGCCACTTTATCTGCCGAAGTAAATGTGGAGTTTATGGGCGAATGCAGACATCCTCCCGTGCTGCCCGTTCACGCAAAAAACGGCTAATGAATTATTTTATTTGGGTTTATTAGTGAGCATGTCTCTTGGATAGACATTCAATTGCATGTTCTACCCGCCCGAAACCGATTCTTTCCTGTTCAAGACGCAGATTCTTGCGTATTCGGTTATCCCGCAAATCATCATAGAGTGCCCTTTCCTCAGAATTAAGCCGAGGCAAATCACGCAACGTCTGTTTTTTTTCTTCGCCCCATAGATTTTCAGATGCCAGCAAAGTATTGCGGTCCATCAAGAACGATTCCACGTGATCGAATTGGCTGCGTAGCTGATCAAGGATCGCGAAGCCATGGGTGTCAATATCACCCCAATAATGAATTCGGCAGCGCGACAGCCATTCGGCTTTGCGCAGCACCTCAAAACCATATCCAGCACCAAAGATGACCAAGCTATTCTTGACCGGCGGGAAGGCCAAGAAGTTGATTTCGTTTTCGGTAATAAAAACGCTGGCGACATTAGTGCGGAGCTGGGCAAAGCTATCGGTATCAAGGGTGATGTCTTGCGCAGAGGCACCCGGCAATAGGGCATGCTCTGAATCAAGAACTCGGAAGCGAATGCGTAACGGTTTATCACAAAATCCGTAACGCTTTGCAAATTGACCCACCCCGGATGCTGACGAATCAATTACCGTAGGTGGCAAGACGATGTCCAGCAACTCTACGAGCACGCCACGATGGGTTTCAATGAACTTGCTATGCACTCCCGGGATGTCCACCTGCCTTAGGTATACGCCAGGGTGTGGGTGAACCTGTAACCAAGCGACAATTTCCAGCAGGCGACTCCACTCATCGGAAAGCTCCAGCGCCCGCAGTGACCGTTTGGCCAACCAGCCCAGCAATTGCGGCTGTCGCTTGCGTGTCACGTCAGCCAACGCAGTGAAGTGGGCTGCATCTCGTTGCTTGCCGATGATTGCCAAGGCGTCTTCGATTGAATCGATCCATGCCTCCTGAGGCACAGCGTTTGCGCCGAACACTCGGTGCTTGAATTCCCGCATCTCCACCCGGCAATGAGGCATCACCCGAATCTCACCGATCCAAGCGCGTGCCTCATCGAAACGGACGGACATTTCAGCCGATGTAGGTCCCTTGAGCGACAGACGCTTCGGAAATAGTGACTCACCAGTGACAAGACTGGCCAATAGTTCTCCCCGGCTCCACAGCTTTTGCACCTGGGCGCGCAGGTCAGCTGGTCTTGTCCAGCTCATCCTGCCAACCTCACCTTCTCTGCCCGGTACTCCTCAATAGAGAGATTGCGCAGCTTGGAGTCACGGCCTTCCTCGTTGTGGACAAACCCCACGCTTGAAACAAAAGGCTCGATGATGTAGATCTTCTGCAAGGGCGTGACGATCAGGAGTTGCAGATTGAGTTGCGCAAACAGCCGCAGGCCATATTGCGCAGATTCGTCCGATCCGCGCCCGAACGCTTCGTCGATCACCACAAAACGGAAAGTGCGGGAGCGCACTGCGCCCCATTCCAGACCAAACTGGTAGGCCAGGCTCGCGGCCAGGATGGTGTAGGCCAGTTTTTCTTTTTGCCCGCCCGATTTGCCGCCCGAGTCAGAATAGTGCTCGTGTTCGCTGTCGTCTTCGCGCCAGCGTTCGCTGGCGGCAAAAACAAACCAGTTGCGCACATCGGTGACCTTGGCGCTCCAGCGGCGATCTGGCTCGGATAACCCCTCGCGTCCGCGAAAGCGCTCGATGATGTGTTTGACTTGCAGGAATTTGGCTTCGGAATATTGGCTATCGTCGGAACCGGTCAGCGCCCCTTCGGTACAGGCGCGCAGTTCGCTTTGAAAATCACGAGTGTCAGCATCGGGTGTTGCCTGAGCTTCCAGCACGATATAGCGCCCGTCGTTGTAGTCGATCTGGATGAGCGATTCGTTGATACGCGCGATACGCTCCTTGATTGTTTCCCGCTCGCGGGCTAACTGTGACTGGAAGTTCGCCACCTCGCGGATGGTGTTTTCGTTCAGCAACTCCTTGAAGCGCGCTTCGAAGCGCGGCAGATCATCGGCCTGAAGAGAGTCGAGCATGCTGCGGTATTCGAAAGCAGCTGCGATGCTTGCATCGACCTCTGAAGTCTCAAGTTTGAATTCTTCTTTGTACGAGGTCATCGCCTTGACGACCCGCTCCACCAGATTACTAAGCTTTCTGCTTTCATTGTCAATTTGCTTTTGCAACCAGTCGCGCATCTCGCGCTCGCGGTTATCGCAGGATTCTACAGTCAGCTGATGCTCCCCCAGCGCCTCGCCGCGCACGCTATCAAGGCGCTCGAAGTGTACAGCATGGGCAGCAAAGGCCGGCTCATCCAATGCCGCTTGTGTTTGCGCTTGCAAGGCTTCGGCATCGCTCTTCTTTTGCTCGGTTTTGGAACGTTTGTCCTTGTGTTCTTCCAGCTGGGTTTCGGTGCCTTTCAATGCAGCGACGACCTCCTGCAACTGCTCGGCCAGTTGCTTCAGCACATCGGAGGCCGACTCCAGCCGCTGTTTCTCGTCCGCAAGCTGAGCCACTTCCACGGCAACAGACTGCCAATCGAGTTCGCGGAACTCGGCATATTCGTCAAGTTTCGACAAGGCATCGAGGCGTGCCTTAATGATCTTCTGTTCGGTCTGAATCTTGCCTATGAGGTCGCCCAATTCGCCCAGACTAGCCTCCAACTTTATTGCTTTGGCTTCGAGCGCGGCGATCTTGGCCGTGTTGCTCCAGCCCAGCACAAAGCGACTGCGGTCATCCAGCCGGTGACGATCGTCTTTCTCATGACGCTCACCGGATGCCTTGATCTGGCCTGCACGCGTGATCGCGCGGGTCTCGCGGCGAAATTGTTCCTGTGTTGCGCAGCAGGCCACGTCGAAACGGTGAGCCAGCTCGCGTTCCAGCCAATCGTAAAAGGGAGAGTCAGGCTTGATCGCCAGCTTGCGCGCCAGCGAATCCCGGCCCAGGTTGGGCAGTTCGCCACGCGAACTCTGGCGTATCCGGAAATAAACCAGGCGTCCCTTAAGGTGCGTTTTGTCGACCCAGTCCGCCACCGCTGCGTAATGCTCGTCGGGCACCAGCAGCGACAAACCGAAGCTGCGCAACAGCCGCTCGGCGGCACCTTCCCACTCGCTTTCATCGTCGCGCACTTGCAGCAACTCGCCTGCGTAGGGCATAGTCTCTTCGCTCAATCCAAGTGCTTTGCACAATGCAGCACGCATAGCCACCTGTTCGGCGGGGATGTTGCTGCGCCGGGCTTTCAGGCTGATTATCTCGGCGGATAGCTCGTCGTGCGCCTGCTTGCCTTGGCGCAAGCTCACGCCGTGCTCGGTGATATCGTTTTGCAGAGCGGCATCTTGTACTCGCGCATCTTCGGCCAGGATCGAAAAGTGCTGGCGCTGAGCAAGAAAACCGGACTCATCGCCGGACGGAGTTTCACCGGCAGCGCGCACCAGTTCGGCGTAACGCTGTACTTTCCGCTCACGCGTGTTGCGTTCCTGTTCCTTGTTGCGAATTTCGACGGCAAGCCGCTCCAGGCGGTCGCCACCGTTGTCGGCAATATTGCGTTTGAGTTCGGATTCTTTTATCCGCTGCGTGTCACGCAACTGCTCGATGCGCCTGACCTGGCTGTCTTGCCGCGTCCACTCTTCCGCCAGGCTGGCAATGCGTTTTCCCAGCAGACCAAGTTTCAGGCCCGCAAAGTAGGGCCTCAGCGCCTCGCGGCTGGTGCGCAGCTCTTCTGCTTGCACAAGCAGTGCAGCGTGGCGCTCGCAGTCGCTGACCAGCGGCGTGAGCAGTTCGACTTGCCGCTTGGCCTTCAGCACCGCCTCGTGCGCGCGGTTCAGGTCGTCGAAGTGGCCGATCAAGGCCGTGATGCGTGGCGCAACGTCAAAGGGTTCGAGCATGTGGCTGCGCACGAAGTCGGTCAGATTGCCCACCGATTTCATCGACACCGTCTGGTGAAACAGCTCCAGCGCCTGCTCGTTCTCGATGCCAAAGCGGCGACGGAACCAGGCACCATAGGGCGGGAAGCTGTCAAACACTTCCGCGCCCATTCCGCGCAGTTTTTTCCTGAGCTGAGCGATATCCGTGCCGAAATTAGCGAACTCCGTCGCAATCGACAAGGCTCGTTCCGCACAGACAAAGAAACGCGCGGGTTGGCCCTGCGCATCTTTCATCCAGAAGACCTGCGCCAGCGTCACCGTCTGGTCGTAGCCCGCGTTATGAAATACCCCGAGGATCACCGAATAGTTGTTGTGGTCGCGCAGCGCCACCGGCTTGGCGGTGCCGCTTACCTCGTTGCGCTCGGATTTGTAATGCCCGAGCACGTAGGATCGCAGCGTGCGCTCCTTGCTGTCGGCACCGGCGGCCTTGTTGTAGGCGATGCGCTGCGCCGGTACCAGCAGCGTGGTGACCGCATCCACCAGCGTCGATTTGCCCGAGCCGATGTCGCCGGTGAGCAATGCGTTCTTGCCGTCAGGGTTCAGCGCCCACACTCGGCCATCAAAGGTGCCCCAGTTGAAAACCTCCAGGCGCTGCAAGCGAAAGCCCGACAGCGCATCGTCGGCCACAAAATCCAGACCCAGGGTTTGCGCGTCACTCATCTGATTTCACTCCCGCGCTTGCACCGAGTTGTGACTGGTAGGCCGCCAGCCGCATATCGAAATCGGCCAGCCACTGCGCGTCTACAAAGGCCTTGAGGATGCGCCGCACTTCGAACATTGCCGCCTGCCCACCCTGATTGGCCGTGCCCGGTTTAAGCTTGCGCAAAAATCCCAGTTCAACGATCTTGTTGAGATGAGTCTCAATCTGGTCGATCAGCTTGGCCTCGTTGCTGCTTTCGGGCAGAAACACACGAACCAACTCGACCATATCGTCACGCGAAAGTACAAGGCGCGTGTCGCCGCCGCTCGCGTCAAACTCGGCCAGCTTCTTGCGCAGCAGTGCCAGCAACAGGCTCACCGGGAATGACAGCGGACGCCGCGCCACCAAACGCGGCAGCTTGGGCGCTGCATCATCGTCACTTTCCGGGCGCGAGCGCAGGAAGGCATATCCCTCGGCCTCGTCAAACACCAGCTCCAGACCCAGTACCGCCACATAGTCGCGCACCCGTGCTTGCAGCTTGAGCAGGGCATTCCACAGTCCTGCGTCGGCTTCCTGATAGATCACGCTTTTGAGCAACAGGATGACCAGAGCCGATAAGTCATTCGTTGCTGCTGCATTTTCAACTGGCCGCTGCGCTCGAAACTCGCTTTGCTCGTTTTCTTGTTCTGCCATGCTTACCTCACAAAAATCACGCGCGGCAAACTTGCCCGTTTCATATATTCCTGTCCATCTGATCCTGCACGGCTCCAGACGATGGTCTCGGCAACCTCTTCATCCACCACGCTTTTGAAGGCGTCGCTGGCAAGCTGCAGATACGCCACCAGCTCTGCCAGGCCGTGCTGCAGCGGCTGCATCTCGCACAGCTCGCGTAGGGTGACTTGCGAACGATTCTGCAGGGCATGGCGGATGTGCCGCGCCAACATCGCCTTGTCGATCACCACCTGCGAGTACAGCGCTGCCGCATCCAGATCGGCGTCGCCTGACTCCAGCCCGATATTGGCGATCAGCGGTTTGATGGCAGGGGTATAGAGTGGCCGTTCCATTGGCAACTCTATGTCGGCAGTGGTATCCGCAATCGTCATCACCTCACCCGGCGGCGGTGTATCCCGCAGCGCGAGCGCCCTGGCCTCGATGCCGTGCAGGATGTCCATGATGCGGCGGTTTTCCAGCCAGGCCTGGTCGTCCAGAAAACGCCGCAACTGCTGCGAGAGCTGAGCCACCGTGCGCTGCGTGTGTTCGCCTGCCTCCAGCCAGTCGTAATGCACTCGGCGGGTGCGGGCATCGGGCTTGAGCTCGGCAACCGGAGGCAGATTTAAAACATGATCAAGCAGCGCTGACAATTCTTCCTGTCGGCTGCTGGACATCAGAAAATCCCAGAAGGCACGAAAGCTCTTCCCTTGGTCTGAGTCGGAAATGGCATCGCGCTCGCCCATGATCTCTTCCAGAAGCGCGCCTTTTGAGCCCTCCCACAGTGCGATGCGTTCCCGCACGCGCCGGTCCAGCCCGCGAAAGTTGTGCTCCACCTCGCGAAAATCAGTGAGCAGTTCGCGCGCAAGCTGAATGAATTGTTGAAAGCGATCTTTCAGCGCAGTGTCGTCCAGCAGCGGAATATCACCTGCCAGAATGCGGGCGATTTCGGCATCGATCTCGTCGCGACGTTTGTGTAATTCTGCGATGCGCAGCTGCGGGTCGGTCTCAGAGCCCTCGCTCATCTGCTTGAGCAACTCAAACAGAGTGAGCAAACGTGACTCAGTGCCCACGAAGCTGCGTTCGGTGAGCGTTCCCAGCCAGGCAATTGCTTTCTCTGTGGCCGGGGTCAGGTCGAAATGCGGTTCGTCCGACCCGCGGGCGTAAAACTTGCGCAGCCAGCCCTTCTCCGTACTCGCCCAGTCGTTGAGGTAGTCGAGCGCAGACTTCGGAAAAACCTCAGTGCCCAGCCGCTCGCGCAGCGCAAACAGTTCATCTTCCAATGCCTCAGCCAAATCCGCCTGCACCATCACCCGCACATTGGGCACGACAAACACTCGATGCAGAAAACTCGCCACCAGCGGCGCATGGTCCGAGCGTAATAATCGCCAGGCCGGGTGGCTCTGGCGAAGCAGGTCAAGGGTGGTATAACTAAAACTCATGGAAGAGGACAGCGATCATGCTCTAAAGTCATTTTCGCCAATGCCTGAGTCTGCACCGGCTGAACCTGATCCCAGGAAAAGCGCCACTCCCATCTTCCTGAGGATGAACCGGGTAAGTTCATGCGATATTCACCGGATAGCCCGAGTACATCCTGCATGGTGAAGATGACTATATTGGCTTCCGAATTGGAAATGGCCCGCATCATTACCCATTGAATCTCGTGTCCATCAGTTTTTAGATAGTGCCGGGCAAAATCCTTTTCATGGGCAGGCAGCGATTCCCACCAGCCCAGAATGGTGTCGTTGTCGTGTGTTCCCGTGTAGGCGACCGTGTTGGGCACATAATGGTGCGGCAAGAAGATATTGTCCCGCCCTTCGCCAAAGGCGAATTGCAGAATACGCATGCCGGGCAGATTGAATTTATCGCGCAGCTCGATTACGTCAGGCGTGATCAAACCCAGATCCTCTGCAATGATGGGCAGATGTGGAAAGACTTTTACAAAGGTTTCAAACAGTTTTTCGCCCGGGCCGGCCACCCACTTGCCATGAATCGCGTTGGGTGCATCTGCCGGTATTTCCCAGTAAGCGGCAAAACCCCGAAAATGATCGATACGGACAAGGTCTGCCAGTTGCAGCGCATGCCCGAGACGTGCTATCCACCAGGCGTAGCCGGTCTTTTCATGGATATCCCATCGGTATAGCGGATTTCCCCAGAACTGCCCGGTCTTGCTGAAGTAATCGGGTGGCACACCGGCCACGAAGGTGGGACGACCATTTTCGTCCAGTTCGAACAGATCCTGGTGCGACCATACATCCGCGCTTTGATAGGACACAAAGATCGGAATGTCGCCGATGATCTTGACCCCGTGCTCGTTGGCATACAGCCGCAAATCTGACCACTGGCGGGCAAAGCACCATTGACAGAATTTCCAGAAACCAACTTCATCAGCACAGGTCATTTCAAATCGGCGTAGCGCCTGCGGTTCCCGTTGCGCGAGTTCCCTGGGCCAGAGGTTCCACTCACGCCAACTTTCGTGCTCGGCAATGGTCATGAATAGCGAATAGTCATCAAGCCATTTACTTTCAGCAATGCAAAACTCGGTATAGGAGCGGTGCAGCTCATCATGATCACTGGCAAAAAAGCTCTTGGCAGCGCGGCGCAGTCTTTCAATACGGAATGGACGCAACAGTGCGAAATCCACCCTGTCCGGACGGAAATCCGGATGGGGCGTCAGATCCTTGGAACTGAGCCAGCCGTGACCGGACAATTCAGCTAGGTCGATAAGAAGGATGCTGCCGGCGAAAGCAGAACTGCTCATGTAAGGAGAATTTCCAAGGCCGATTTCGCCAAGCGGAAGAACCTGCCAATAAGTTTGACCGGCACTTACCAGCCAGTCGACAAACCGGTAAGCATCCGGACCGAAGTCGCCGGCACCAAGCGCGCCTGGCAGCGATGTCGGATGAAGCAATATGCCGCTGGCGCGATCCGTTAACATAAAGGCAGGCTATTCAGTGGCACGGCGCATCGCTCCGCCCGCCTCTGGAGAGCCGCTGCCTTGGCTGATAGGCTCTGATAAATTAACGGGGGCCGGCAATTTCAACAGGAGATACAACTCAGTCAAGTTGTGGCGGAACAGCCGATCAAAGCTGGCTACCGAATGCGAGGGGTTATAGTCGCCAAACCACCAGAACCAGTCCGAACTTTCACAGGAACAAAGCTGCTTCTCGGCTTTCTCTTGTTCGGCCTGGTTGAGCCGGCCGCTAGACATGACCATGTCGAAACTCTGCTTTGCGACACACAGCAAATCCCAAGCATGATTTTTGTCCTTGGAACCTATCCAGGTTGAAAAGTTACCGTACACCCAGCTCCCCGCAACAATACCGGGCAAGCTGTGCTGCCTCTCGCTACCAGCACCCGTCGAGCCCGGCTTCAGATAGTCGCTGTATGTGGTAGTGTGAATCCAGGCGTGCGCCTCAAGCCCGGCATATAGCTCGTCCAGGAAGTAAAAACCATTGTAGGGATAATATTCCCACGCGTTTTCACCATCCAGAATGACGCTGACGACAGGCGTTTCATGAGCCGGTGCGTGCTGGGCAATCGCTTCGATCTGGTCGACAAAATGCACTGCCGCATCTTTGCCATGCCAGCGCGAATACTCAAAACCAATCAGATCTGACAATCGGTCATCACGAAAAAAACAACTCAAGCCATCCGCACCCTTTTTCAGTTGATAAGGGCGGTACAAGTATTGCGCGTGCTCCGGAATGGGTTGTTCCATGTGATGCAAGCTATTGACCAATACGCCCTCCCCGCTGGCTACCCAGCGGCAACCCTCGGACGCAAATACTTCCAGAGTTTCTGATGAAATCGACCCCTCTGCCGGCCACATTCCCTGCGGCTCGGAGCCAAACCGTGCGCGATGGCTATTCTTGGCTGACCGAATGTGCGCAATTACGCGCTGCTTGCCCTTCGGGTAATGCGGGGAATTAGGCATGGGCGCATCCGGCATAGCATCTTTGGCGCTGGCGAAATCAATCAACAGCGGAGCCAGTGGATGGTAATGCGGCGTAGCGGAGATTTCGATTTGCCCGGATTCGGCCAGCTTGCGATAGCGCGGAATGATGCCGCCGATCAGTTCACCGATAAGGTCGAACAATTGTTTGCGGTCATCAAAGCTGAAACCTTCGGCCTTGCTCATCAAACGCGCTACCAAGGCATGTTCGCGGCGCACGCTTTCGCCGCACCAGGCCAGGTGATACCAGGTCAGCAAATCAGCCACATACTGTCCAGACATATACGACAACGCGGTTTCACTTTCGGCCTGCAACAGAGTGAACAGTTCCAATAGGCGTCTGTATGCCGGATAGGGTGAAATCATCCTGGTGTGATTGCTGCGGAAACACGCGTCAAATGCCAATTGCCGCTGTTCTGCGGAGAGATTAGCGGAGTTATCATGTATCAACAGGCGCAACAAGGGATCGCGCAACTGTCCGGTGGTAAACTGATCCGTGTAATCATCCAATTGGTCGAGCAAGATTGGCACGAAATTCACCACGGCGCGGACTTTGGGATGTCTTTCAAGATGATAAGCCATGTCGGTATAATCCTTGATGGCATGCAAATAAGTCCACGGCAACACAAAATCGCCGCTGGCATAATCGCGGTAATCCGGCTGGTGCATGTGCCAGAGAAAAACAAGATCAACGGTTTTTTTCATCGCAGAAAACGCCGCCATCCGGCAGCGGAAAATTAAAATCAGCGGAATTGATGTGTCTTTTGCCCGAGCATTTCCGGGGTAATGAGCGTCACACCTTTCGGGCTGACATGGAAGCGCTTGCGGTCTTCTTCAGGGTTGACCCCGACAGCCAAGCCGTCCGGAATCTTGCAGTTCTTGTCCACAATGACGCGCTTCAATGTGACGTCGCGACATACATCCACGTTGGGCAATAATATCGAATCTTCGATGTTGCAAAAACCATTTATGCGCACATCAGAAAACAGCAATGAGCGACGCACTGTCGAGCCGCTCACGATGCAACCGCCGGAAACCAGCGAGTCAACTGCCATGCCGCGACGACCATCTTCGTCAAATACGAATTTTGCCGGGGGCAACTGTTCCTGATGCGTCCAAATCGGCCATTCCTGATCGTACATATTCAAATCTGGAACCACTTTAGTCAGTTCCATGTTGGCTTCCCAATAGGAATCGATAGTTCCAACATCGCGCCAATAAGGCACCATGTCATCACCCATCCCGACACAACTTTGCTCGAAACTTTGTGCGTACACATGATATTTTTTTACCATGTGCGGGATCAAATCCTTGCCGAAATCATGGCTGGAATGTTTGTCGTCGGCATCGCGTATCAATTGTTCGAAGAGGAACTTGGCGTTGAACACATAGATGCCCATGCTGGCCAGCGACTTGCCGGGCTTGTCTGGGATAGGTGCCGGTTGGGCGGGCTTCTCGGCAAATTCAACGACACGGAAATTTTCATCCACACCCATCACGCCAAAAGCTGTCGCTTCGGCGACCGACACTTCCAAACAGGCTACAGTCATGTCGGCTTTGCTATCAACATGGAAAGCAAGCAACTTGCCATAGTCCATCTTGTACACATGATCGCCGCCCAGTATCAATACAAAGTCGGGATCCGATGCGCGCAGGATGTCCAGATTCTGGAATACTGCATCTGCGGTCCCTTGATACCAGTGGTCCTCGCTGACACGCTGCTGCGCGGGCAATAAATCGATGAATTCGCCGAACTGTCCATTCAGGAATGACCAGCCGCGCTGAATGTGCTGAATCAGGCTGTGCGATTTGTACTGTGTCGCCACACCGATGTGGCGGATACCGGAATTCACGCAATTGGACAACACAAAATCAATGATGCGGAACTTGCCGCCGAAAGGAACCGCCGGCTTGGCGCGCCAATCGGTGAGCTCGTAAAGACGGCTGCCACGACCGCCTGCCAACACCATCGCGTAAGTGTTTTTGGTGATGCGGCTGACGAATCGCGGTGCAGGATCGCTCGTCGCGACATGATATTTTTTCTGCAGGTAACCCAACTCGACATTCATTCTTCCGCTCCCGATAAACCATCTTGAGTGCCGTCATTATCGTTTATAATTGATTTGTCAGACAAGATAAATGAGGGCTTTAGGTGGATACGCTGATCGAATCGCTGCTGCAAACCCGTCTCTACGATCCGTTTGGTTTACTCGGTCTGCACCATGAAGGCACGGAGTGGGTCATTCGCGTATACGAGCCTTATGCCACGCAAGTTGCACTGCTCACCAAAAGCGATAGCGAGCCACTCATGCGCATTCATCCGACGGGGATATTTGAGTGGCGCGGCAAAACAGAACCGGCCCGCCCCTACCGTCTGCGCATGTACTATGGCAGCGCGATCCACGAAATCTTTGATCCCTACCAATTCCCTTCACATATTTCCCGGCAGGATTTGTATCTGTTCGGTGAGGGCAATTTACGCCAGGGTTATCGGATGCTCGGCTCGCATGCCGTCGAAATCATTGGCGTGAAGGGTGTCAGGTTTGCCGTTTGGGCTCCGAACGCGGAACGTGTCAGCGTGGTGGGCGAATTCAATCAATGGGATGGTCGCGTACATCCGATGCGTTCGCTGGGCGCCAGCGGGGTGTGGGAATTATTCATTCCTGAAATTCAGCAACACGCGCTATACCGCTTTGAAATACGCAATCGTGATACCGGCCAGGTGCTGACCAAAACCGACCCTTACGCGCAAGGTTACGAATTGCGCCCGGGCACAGCCTCGCTTGCTGCGCCCGCCAATGAACATCACTGGCAGGATGCCGAATGGCTGAAGCAACGCGGGCAATGGGACTGGCTGCATGGCGCGATCAACATCTACGAAATGCATGTCGGATCGTGGAAACGCCATCCCGACGGACGTTTCTACACCTACCGCGAATTGGCCACCGACCTGGTGCCCTACGTCAAAGGCCTGGGCTACACTCACATTGAGCTGATGCCGGTTTCCGAGCATCCACTCGACGAATCCTGGGGCTATCAGGCCACCGGTTATTTTGCCGCGACCAGCCGCTTTGGTTCTCCAGACGAGTTGCGTAATCTCATCGACACCTGCCATCAGGCTGGCATCGGTGTGATCCTCGATTGGGTGCCGGCGCATTTCCCGCAAGATAGCTGGGCGCTGGCGCGCTTTGATGGCACTGCTTTGTATGAACACCAAGACCCGCGCCTTGGCTTCCATCGGGATTGGGGAACACACATTTTCAACTACGGGCGCAACGAAGTTAAGTCTTTCCTGATGTCCAGCGCGCACTTCTGGTTGTCCGAATTTCATTTTGACGGCCTGCGCGTGGATGCTGTCGCTTCAATGTTGTATCTGGATTATTCGCGCAAGGCGGGTGAATGGATACCCAACAAATACGGCGGACGCGAAAACCTCGAAGCGGTGGATTTCCTGCGCGAACTGAATGTGATGGTGCATGATGAGTTTCCCGGCGCCTTGACCATGGCCGAGGAATCCACCGCCTGGCCGGGTGTGTCCCGCCCCGTCTATCTGGGCGGGTTGGGATTCTCGATAAAATGGAATATGGGCTGGATGAATGACACGCTGGGCTATTTCCAGCACGATCCGGTGCATCGCCGCTATCACCACAATGAGCTTACTTTTGGCCAGCTTTACGCCTATACCGAAAACTTCGTCCTGCCGTTCTCGCATGATGAAGTTGTGCATGGCAAAGGTTCGCTGTTGTCCAAAATGCCCGGCGATGCCTGGCAGAAATTCGCCAACCTGCGTTTGCTGCTGACTTACCAGATGACCAGCCCGGGCAAAAAACTGAATTTCATGGGCAACGAAATCGCCCAGGGACGCGAGTGGCAATCCAGATGGGAACTGGAGTGGTGGCAGTTGGGTGAAGAGTTGCATCGCGGTGTACAGAATCTGACGCATGATCTCAACCAGCTTTATCGCAAATTTCCCGCGCTGCATGACCTGGATTTTCAGCATGAGGGTTTCTCGTGGATAGACTGCAACGATGCGGAAAAATCGGTGTTGTCCTTCCAGCGTCGCGCGCGCGACGGTTCCAGTGCCATTATCGCGCTGAATCTGACGCCCGTCCCACGCATCCACTATCGCATCGGTTTACCCATGCAAACCCAGTATCGTGAAGTGCTGAACAGCGATTCGCAATATTACGCGGGCAGCAATATGGGCAATGCCGGATTGATCAATGCGGAAGCGATCCCGTGGATGGGACTGCCCTACTCCGCCGAGATTGCCTTGCCACCGCTGGCCGGAGTTATTCTCATGCCTCATGCATAATTGTTTGCTGTCGATTTGAATTAACCATCATGTCAAAACTTACCCGATCTGCCGCCTGGCAAGCGCTCAGCGCGCATTACGCCGTCATCAAACCGCTCCAGATGCGCCAGATGTTCCTCGACGATGCGGCGCGTTTCGATCAATTTTCGCTGCGGCTCGGCAGCCTGTTTTTCGATTATTCCAAGAATCGCATCAACGCCGAAACCATCAAGCTGCTGAGGGCGCTGGTCGAGCAAGCCGGGTTGCCCGCCTACATTGAACGCATGTTCAGCGGCGAAAAAATAAATTCCACCGAGCAGCGGGCCGCGCTGCACACCGCACTGCGCAACCGTTCCGGAAAGCCCGTCTATGTGGACGGGAAGAACGTCATGCCGGATGTGCAGCGCGTGCTGGGACTGATGCGACGCTTCTCCGATGCAGTGCGGAGCGGCAAACATCTCGGCCACACCGGCAAGGCTATCCGCGACATCGTCAACATCGGCATCGGTGGTTCCGACCTCGGCCCGCTGATGGCGTGCGAAGCACTCAAACACTATGCCAGTCCGACCTTGCGCGCGCATTTTGTTTCCAATGTGGACGCCACACAATTGGTCGAAACACTGAAAAATCTGGATGCCGAAACCACGCTTTTCATCGTCAGTTCGAAAACCTTTACCACGCAGGAAACTCTGACCAATGCCCATTCTGCGCGTGCGTGGCTGGTCTCGAAATTGGGTGCCAAGATAGATGTCGACCAGGCCGTGGCGAAACATTTCGCCGCCGTCTCCACCAACCTTGAAGCCACCGCAAAGTTCGGCATCAATCCGCAAAACGTTTTCGAGTTCTGGGATTGGGTCGGGGGACGTTATTCCCTGTGGTCAGCCATCGGGCTGCCCATCGCGCTGTATGTGGGCATGGATCGTTTCGAGGAATTGCTGGGCGGCGGATATGCGATGGACGAGCACTTCCGCAATGCGCCGCCGGACAAGAACATTCCGGTGCTGATGGGGTTGCTCGGCATCTGGTACGGCAATTTCTTCGCGGCAGGCTCCAATGCGGTGCTTCCCTACGACCAATACCTGCACCGCTTCCCCGCCTACCTGCAACAACTGGAGATGGAGAGCAACGGCAAGCGCGTGGATCGCGACGGCAAGCCGGTGGATTACGACACCGGCATGGTGATGTGGGGCGAACCCGGCACCAACGGCCAGCACGCCTTCTACCAGCTCATCCATCAGGGCACGCGCATGATTCCGGCGGATTTCCTCGCCCCGCTGCACAGCCAGAATCCGCTCGGCGAACACCACAACATCCTGCTCGCCAACTGCTTTGCGCAGACCGAGGCCCTGATGGTCGGCAAGACCGCAGAAGAAGCGCGCGCCGAACTGGAAGCGCAGGGCATGCATGGTGAGGCGCTGGAAGCCCTGCTGCCGCACAAGGTATTTCCCGGCAACAAACCGACCAATACTCTGTTGTTCGACAGACTCGATCCGCATATGCTGGGCATGCTGATCGCGCTGTATGAGCACAAGGTATTCGTGCAAAGCGTGGTGTGGAATATCAACCCCTTCGACCAATGGGGCGTGGAACTGGGCAAACAGCTGGCGGGGAAGATACTGCCGGAATTGCGCGATGCCGCTTCAACTGGCAAGCATGATGCTTCGACCAGCGGCTTGATCGGGTATTACCGCGATCACCGCTAGGTTATCAACCAGAACCTACAGCTTCAAATCGTTGTTCCGCTGATTTCCAGATCTTCCGCGTAGGGTTTGCTGGGGTATTGGAACGCAATCGGGCCGTCCGGCTCGGCGTGGATAAACTGCCGGACAAACGGGTCTTTCGAGTCGACCATTTCTGATACGTCGCCTGCTGCGACCACGACCCCGTCGTGAATGAAATATACATAATCGACTATCTTGAGCGACTCGGACAGATCGTAGGTCACCACCACCGAGGTCACACCGAGCGCGTCGTTCAGCGTGCGGATCAGATTCGCGATGGTGCTGAGTGAAATCGGATCGAGACCGGCGAACGGCTCGTCGTAGATGATCAAGGCGGGATCGGTGGCGATCGCCCGCGCCAGCGCGACACGGCGTTCCATGCCGCCAGACAGCTCGCTCGGCATCAGGTCACGGGCGTTGCGCAAACCCACGGCGTGCAACTTCATCAATACCAGGTCGTGGATCAGTTCTTCCGGAAGATTGGTATGCTCGCGCATCGGAAAGGCCAGATTGTCGTAGACCGACAAGTCCGTGAACAAGCCGCTGACCTGGAACATCATGCCCATTTTCAGGCGCATTTTGTAGAGCTCATCGTTGTCGAGTTCGTGAACCACCTGCCCCATGAACTTCACACTGCCGCTCGAAGGACGCAACTGGCCGCCGAAGTGGCGCAGCAAAGTGGTCTTCCCGCATCCGCTGACACCGAGGATGGCGACAATCTTGCCGCGCGGGATGGTGAGATTGATACCCTTCAGCACCTCCCGCTGCCCGTAGGCGAAATGGAGATCGTTAATTTCGACAATGTTTTCCGGCGTCTGGCTCAATATTTTCACTCCTGTTGCGGCTCTTCATGCGTTAAACCCGGAAAATACAGTAGGCGTTTTATCTTGGAAAATTCGCTCAAAGCAAGATCCCTCACTTCGTTCGGGATGACAATGACTCTGTCATTTCGACCGCAGGGAGAAATCCGCTTGCGTCCCGAGTGTAACGAGGGATCTTGCTTCGTTTCTGCACTCACCCGGCTAATGGATTATTTGGGTTAAAATGTTACCACTGGCCGGGTATCCAGGCCGGTGCACTCCGGAATTGTAATCCTCATTTCTTCAACCGCGCCACCTAAATCACCCATGACATCCCTTTCAGCCCACCAGATACTCCGTGACGTGTTCGGCTATGCCGTTTTTCGCGGCGAGCAGCAGGCGATCGTCGAACACGTCGTGGCGGGCGGCGATGCGCTGGTGTTGATGCCGACCGGTGGCGGCAAATCGCTGTGCTACCAGATTCCCGCCCTGCTGCGTCCGGGTGCAGGCATCGTGGTCTCACCGCTGATCGCGCTGATGCAGGATCAGGTGGATGCGCTACGTTTGCTCGGCGTGAAAGCAGCCTTCCTCAATTCCAGCATAGCTGCCGATGCCGCGCGCGAAGTACAAAGCCGTCTGCTGCGCGGCGAACTCGACCTGCTCTATGTAGCACCGGAGCGCCTGCTGATGCCTGGCTTTCTGACGCTGCTGGAACAGGTTCAGGAAACCTCGGGCATCGCCCTGTTCGCCATCGACGAGGCCCATTGCGTCTCGCAATGGGGCCACGACTTCCGCCCCGAGTACCGCGCGCTGACAGTATTGCACGAACGCTTCCCCGACGTGCCGCGCATCGCGCTGACCGCGACAGCCGATACGCCGACAAGACACGAGATCGTCGAGCGGCTGGCGCTGGAACAGGCACGGCAATTCGTTTCCAGCTTCGACCGCGCCAACATCCGCTATCGCGTTACGCAAAAAAATAATGTACGCAATCAGTTACAGGTGTTTCTTGAAGCAGAACATCAAAATGATGCTGGCATCGTTTATTGCCTTTCGCGCAAAAAAGTCGAGGAAACCGCTGCATGGCTGAAAGAAAAGGGATGGGATGCGCTGCCCTATCACGCGGGACTCGATAGCGCGACGCGCAGCAGGAATCAGAGTCGTTTCCTGCGCGAAGAAGGAGTGCTGATGGTCGCGACCGTCGCGTTCGGCATGGGCATAGACAAACCCAACGTGCGCTTCGTCGCGCACCTCGACCTGCCCAAGAGCATGGAAGGCTACTATCAGGAAACCGGACGCGCCGGGCGCGACGGCCTGCCCGCCAACGCCTGGCTGGCCTACGGTCTGGGCGATGTGGTGGCTATGCGCCAGATGATCGACAGCGGCGATGCCCCCGAAGAACGCAAGCGGCTGGAGCGGCAGAAGCTCGACGCGTTGCTCGGCTATTGCGAATCCACCACCTGCCGCCATCAAACCATACTGCGCTATTTCGGCGAAGAACATCCGGGCAACTGCGGAGAATGCGATAACTGCCTGGAACCGGTGGATACATGGGAGGCGACCCGGGCCGCGCAGATGGCGCTATCCTGCGTTTACCGCACCGGCCAGCGCTTCGGCGCGGGACACTTAAGCGATGTGCTGATAGGAAAGGCCACTGAGCGTGTCGAAAAATTCAATCATCAACGACTTTCAACCTTTGGTATCGGCAAGGAATTGAACGCTTCACAATGGAGCAGCGTGTACCGCCAACTGGTCGCGGGCGGATTGCTGGAATCGGATATCGAAGCCTACGGTGGATTGAAGCTCACCGAGGCCGCGCGCCCGATACTGCGCGGCGAACAAGCCGTGTGGCTGCGCCGCGATGCCGACCCGGCCATAAGAGAAGCCAGCCGCAATGCACAGCGCGCCGGGCGCACCGCCAAATCAAGGGAGCCTTTTGCCGGAGCGAACGACGATCCGCTATGGCTCGCCCTCAAAGCCAAACGCTTGGAACTCGCCCGCGAACAAGGCGTGCCGCCCTATGTCATCTTCCACGACAGCACCCTGCTGGATATGCTCAAACGCCATCCCGCCACGCTGGACGAACTGGCGCAGGTCAGCGGTGTAGGCCAGGCCAAGCTGGCGCGCTATGGGGAGGCATTCCTGGAAGTGCTGAAAGATGCAGCGAGTTGATAACTAGACGCTCAGTGTCCCAACACTTTCAAATAAACCTCACGATACATCTTTGCGCTGCTTTCCCAACTGAACTCCTTGCTCATGCAGATTTTGCATAAGGCTTTCCAATTTGGCTGGTCGTGATAGAGAGCAACCGCGCGTTGAATGGCATCGAACAGATTTTCGGCGGTCATGCCGCTGAACATAAAGCCACTGGCAGTACCGTCTTTGAGTGTTGCCTCTGTGCAGTCCACCACCGAATCCGCGAGACCGCCGGTGGCATGGACGATGGGCGGAGTGCCATAACGTTGGCTATAAAACTGGTTCAGGCCGCAGGGCTCGAAGCGCGACGGCATGACGAACATATCCGCCCCGGCTTCGATCCGGTGCGAGAGCTCTTCGCTGAAACCGATATGCACGCCGATCTTGCCCGGATAGCGGTGCGACAAGTCACGCGCGGTTTTCTGCATTTGCGCTTCTCCACTGCCGAGCATGGCCAGTTGCACCGGCAGTTCAGTGAGAAGCGGTGCGATTTCCAGCAGCAAGTCCAAGCCCTTCTGTTCGGTGAAACGGCTGACCACGCCGAGCAACGGCACATCCGGATCGAGGTGCAAGCCCAGTTTCCTTTGCAGGGCTTCCTTGTTGCCGGCCTTGCCAGCAATGTCTGCACTGCTGTATTGCGTGGCGAGATGCTTGTCGTTTGCCGGATCCCATTCATCAGTATCGATGCCGTTGAGTATGCCGGTCAGATCGTCGCGACGCGTGGTCAGCAGGCCCTGCATGCCGAAACCGAGCGCTTCCTGCTGGATTTCTTTGGCATAGTTCGGGCTGACAGTGGTGATGTGATCGGCATAGAACAGTCCCGCCTTGAGAAAGGACAGGTTGCCGAAGAACTCCACGCCATTGATGCTGAAACAAGATGACGGCAAGTGCAACTTTTCCAGCGTCGCGGCCGGGAAAATTCCCTGGAAAGCCAGGTTGTGTATGGTTATCACGCTGGGTGCTGCGCCCTGCGCGAAATGCAGATAAGCGGGTGTCAAACCGGTTTGCCAGTCGTTGCAATGCACCAGATCGGGATGCCAGCCCAGCGGCGATGCGCTGCTGCCCAGTACAGAAGCAACTTTGGATAGCAAGCCGAAACGCTGCGCGTTGTCCGCCCAATCGTGACCGCCGGTATCCTGGTAAGGTCCGCCTCCGCGCTGATAAAAGCTTGGACAATCGAGCACAAACAGCGGCACCTCATTCGTCATGACACCGGACAATAGTCTTGCTGCCGGGAAACCCGGCAGATCATCGAAAGTAGCCTCAACCTGGTACTGCGCCAGTTGCGCCATGACCTGGTTATATCCCGGCACCAGCACCCGTACGTCCACACCGATGGCGCGCAAGGCGGCTGGTAACGCACCGCTGACGTCGGCCAGCCCGCCTGTTTTGATCAGCGGAGCGACTTCGGAAGCCGCAAACAAGACTTTTAATTCAGCCATTTCAACTTTCTGTTTTAACATCGCAGACCTCCGCACAACGTGACGAGCGCAGGTGCGGGAATGACACGGCGTTGCGAAGCATCCGGGGCGGGAATGCCCGCTGGCACCTGCTCCCGCAATCTGGCCTTCGGCTAACGTGTCGCAAGTGCCGCAAGGAAAAAAGTGGCGAAGCGGGTTTGGCAGGGATGGGCGACTCGCCGTTGCCGCCCAACTCGCAAAAACCGGAATGGATGCGATTATCTGGCGCTTCGCGCCCCCGGATTTTGAGCCACTTTTTGACGCAGTATCACCAAGCGCATAACCAATGACTTGGTTGGCGTTGTTTGCCAACCTAGTCGGATGGCTAGTTGTTTCATCGGTAGTTGTGCAAAGGTCTGGTTTACAGCCAGCGCATCATGCCCATCTCGAACGGATGGGTCAGCATCTCGTGGTACGGGTAGGTGCGAATATGGTATTCCAGCTTGCCGCATTGTTCTGGTTGCACTTCCAGGGCGAATATGTTTTCGCCCGCTTCGTTCATCGTGCCGGTGGCTTCAAAACGGTAACGGCGTGAACTCTGCAATTTTTCACGTTTGGTAAACAAACCCAGCAACATCTCCACCAACACGTCGTCAGGCTTGAGACCATTCAGCTTGACCCCCACTTCAAAACGCAAACTTTCGCCGTAGTTGATTTCCAACCGTTCGGCATCCAGGCGGCGCAGTGCAACACCCGACCACGCGTGGCGCACGCGCGCTTTCCATTCGGCGATGATGTGCGAATTTTCAAATTGGCTTTGTTTGTACAAACGGTGTTGCCGGCTGGCCGGCAGGTAGCATTTTGTAAGATATTCGCCCACCATGCGTTTGGAGTTGAAGCGCGGCATGATGGTCGCCATCGAGTGTTTGGACATCTTCACCCAGTCCGGCGAGAAGCCCATCTTGCCGTGATCGTAGTACAGCGGCACGACCTGGTCCTGCAACAACTCGTAGAGTGTCCTGGTTTCTTCGCGGGTGCGGACTTCTTCGCTCAACGTTTCCGATACCGGTTTGATCGCCCAACCATTCTCGCCGTCATAGCTCTCGCCCCACCAGCCGTCCAGCACGGACAGGTTGATGCTGCCATTGATACCGGCCTTCATGCCGGATGTGCCGCTGGCTTCCAGCGGATATAACGGATTGTTCAACCAGACATCCACGCCGGAAACCAGTTTGCGCGACAAGGCAAGATCGTAGCCTTCCACCATCAAGACTTTGCCGGTAAATTCCGGAATCTTGGAAATCTGGGTGATGTGGCGTATCAGATCCTGCCCGGGAATGTCCGCCGGATGTGCTTTTCCGGCAAAGATAAATACCATCTGACGTTCGGCATTGTGCAAAATTTCGCGCAGCCAATCAAGGTCGCCGAACAACATCGTGGCACGCTTGTAGGTCGCAAAACGGCGCGCAAAGCCGATGGTGAGAATGTTCGGATTTTCCGGATTGACGTACTTGAGCAGGCGATCCAGGTGCGCCTCGGAGCCATGATTGCGGAAGTGCTGGGCGCTGATACGTTCGCGCACCATGTTCAACATCTCGGCTTTCAGCGACTGGCGCACACTCCAGAACAAGTGATCGGGAATATTATTGATGCGTTCCCAGAATTCCACGTCGTTCATGCGAGCGCTCCATTCCAATCCGAGATGACGTTCAAACACCTCGATCCATTCCGATGCCAGAAAAGTCGGCACATGTACGCCATTGGTGACATAAGTCATTGGATTTTCTTTGGGCTCGATTTCCGGCCACAAGCCACTGCATATATTTGATGACACTTCACCATGGATGCGCGATACGCCATTGTTGAAACGTGTTCCGCGTATGGCCAGTGCGGTCATGTTGAAATCGGGACTATCATTGGTGCGTCCGAGTGCCAGAAAATCCTCCCGGCCAAGTTGGATTTCCGGGTAGTAATACTCGAAGTATGTCTGCATCATGCTTTCGCTGAAATGGTCATGTCCGGCCGGTACCGGCGTATGGGTGGTGAAGACGGTGTTGACTGCCACATATTCGAGCGACGACGCGAAGTCCAGACCGTCATCGGTGATTTTTTGACGGATCCGTTCCAGCACCAGAAATGCCGCGTGACCTTCGTTGATATGCCAGATGGTCGGTTTCAGCCCCAGCACTTGCAAAGCACGCACCCCGCCGATACCCAGCACGATTTCCTGCTCCATGCGCATCACCTTGTCGCCGCCATAAAGGCGGTGCGTGATGTCGCGGTCATGCGGACTATTGCTCGCCAGGTCGGTGTCCAGCAGGTAAAGCGTGATGTGCCCGATCCTGGCCTGCCAAATCTTGAGATTGAGCTTGCGTCCCGGCAAATCCACCGACGTGTAGGCTTCCGAACCGTCCGCGAGTTTTGACGGAACGATCGGCAAGTCTTCAAAATGTGAATCGCTATTGGTGGCAATCTGGTTGCCGTCGCCGTCTATGGTTTGGTGGAAATAGCCCTGGCGATACAGCAAACCAACACCGATGAATGGCAGGCGCAAATCACTCGCCGCCTTGCAATGGTCGCCCGCCAGAATACCCAGGCCGCCGGAATAAATCGGGAAGCTTTCGTGAAAACCGAATTCGGCGCAGAAGTAAGCGACCAAATCATCTTTACGCAGCCAGTCCGAGCCGCTAGCCGGCAAATGATTATCATGGTAAGTATCGTAGGCCGCCAATACGCGGTTCATATTGCCGATGAACACCTGGTCTTCGGCCGCTTCAATCAGGAGGTGCTCGTCGATACGTTTCAAGAATGCTTTCGGACTTTGTCCGGTAGCCTTCCACAAACCCGGATGCAAACGCGCAAACAGCGCGCGGGTGGGACGGTCCCAGCTATACCAAAGGTTGTTTGCGAGTTCGTCGAGACGCGCCAGGCGGGCCGGGACTTTTGGACGGACTTGTAAAATGTATGCTGTGCTTTTTTCCATGAAGAGATTACGCAGTAAGAAATCAAAACAACGTTTACGCAAACTTTTGAATTATAGCTTAACTGTCCCGCCCTCAGAATCACCCGGCGAGAACGGTTTATCTCGGCGTCCTGATAATGCCGCCCGATCGAGATGCCACTCGGCAACCGTAACGCGTGCCGCAGGCAGTGTAATTCCCAGCAATATCCGTTCCAAAGCTATGTGCTTTCCAGTTCCTGCCACTATAAATATTTTCTGCCGTGCTGAATTCAAGGTGTTCATGCCAAGTGTAACCCGCTCGGCGGGAGGCTTGGGCGCGTCGAATACCGGCACGACTGCCTCCGCGCTTCCGGTTGCAGGATTATCCGGAAACAGGCTGGCCGTATGGCCATCCTCGCCCATGCCCAGCAGTATCAAGTCGAGCGGCACAACCTTGCCCAGTAATGACGCGTAACAGGCGGCAGCCTCGCGCGCGCCGAGTTCGGCGGAAATGGCGTGGACGTTGGCTGGCGGGATGATTATATGATCCAGCAAAGTCTCGCGCACCATGCTGTCATTGCGCCCGGCATCGCCGCTGGGCAGGCAACGTTCATCGCCAAAATAGATATGAACATGCTTCCAATCGATGGCGAATCCGCGCAATTTTTGATAGCAAAGGCGCGGTGTCTCGCCACCGGCCAACGCGACATGAAACACACCTCGCGCGGCGATCGCCTGTGCCGCCAGTTCGGCAATGCGTTGCGCGACCGCATAGCTCAAGTCATCCAGATCATCATGCACGATGACAGCCTGGGCATCCGGCAATTCAGTGATATTCATGATGCATCATGTTCAAGTTGCGCGGCGCGCAATGCCGGGCCATACAGCGCGGCACGGTCATCCAATATCACCTTGACCGGCATCGTCTCGAGCAAGGGACGCATCCTGCCCTTGTCTAGAAACGCATCAAGAAACGCACCATTTTCCAGCAGCGGCAAGATCTTCGGCGCAATGCCGCCGCCCAGGTACAGCCCGCCGCGGCTCATCATCTTGAGAGCAAGGTTGCCCGCCTCAGCACCATACAGGCGCACGAAGCAATTCAATGTCTCTAAGCAGATCTCATCGCTGCCAGACAGCGCTGCATTGGCGATGGCTGCGGCCGCATCACCGCTGAGCATCTCTTCCGCCAGCCAATGCGGTGTGTCGACATGACGATACAGACACAGAAATTCGTGCATGCTCAGTATTCCCATGCCGGACACGACGCGCTCCCAACTGACGTGCTGATGCTGTTGCTGAAGATGGCGCAGCAAAGCCATGTCCAACTCATTGCCCGGGCTGAAACTGGCATGTCCGCCTTCGGTGGCGAATGGATGATGGTGTTGTCCGTCCCAGTACAGACCCGCTTCGCCCAGACCCGTGCCCGCGGCGATCACGGCGGCATTACCGCTTGCACCCGGTGCTCCAGCTTGCAGAGTGAGCAGATCATTTTCGCCCAGTGCCGCTAGCCCGTAGGCGGTCGCTTCCAGGTCATTGAGCAAGGTGCAGCGGGTAAAACCGAACCGGTGTTGCAAAGCATCGGCATCGATATGCCAGGGCAGATTGGTGGTTTGCACCACCCTGCCCTGCACCGGACCTGCGATGCCGAAAGCAGCATGGCCGGGGGTTTCCGTGCCAGACAGGAAATGCTCCAGCAGTTCCTCGAACGTGGCGTAATCACGGCTCGGATAACTGGTTTCGTGCGCAATCTGAACTTGATTGCCGCTGACTTCAACTACCGCAAGGCGTGTCTTGGTTCCGCCGATGTCGCCTGCGAGAAAATAACTCATGGGCCGGTAGCCTGTAGCCGGTAGCTTGCAGCAAAACAGGGGCGCGCGCAGCGCGGCAAAGAAGCTATCCGCCACCCGCCACCCGCCACCCGCCGCTGATTTCCCATACTTAATATGCCTGCAGATCGGCACCGTCCAGATTCAAGGAATGTCTCCAGAACTGGTCATCGCTGTCGAACAAGCGGTAAGTGCCGCGCGGTCCCCAGCTACCCGACGGATAACCGTTGATGAAATCGCGCTCCATCGCCCATACCTTAAGGATCGGATCGATCACCCGCCATGCCGTTTCCACTTCGTCGATGCGCAGGAACAATGAATGGTCGCCTTGAATCACATCCAGCAACAGCCCCTCGTACGCGTCATAATCCTGGTCGCTAACCTTGCGATAGGTAGCATCCAGGCTGATCGCGCGGGTGTGCAAGTCCAGTCCCGGCACCTTGACCTGCATTTCCATTTTGAGGCAATCGTTGGGCTGGATGCCGAGCATGATCCAGTTCGGTTGCGATGGGCCCTGGCGCGTGTGGCGCAGCAGATCCTGAGGCGGGCTCTTGAAGCGGATGCAGATCGCCGAGCTGCCTTCCGCCATGCGCTTGCCGGTGCGCAGATAAAAAGGCACCCCTGCCCAGCGCCAGTTATCGATGAACAGCTTCAGCGCCGCATAAGTTTCCGTGGTGCTGTCCGCTGCCACGCCGGCCTCCTCCAGATAACCCGGAACCGTCTTGCCATCTATGCTGCCGCTGGTGTATTGGCCGCGAAAGGCATGGGCATGGACCGAGTTCTGCGTGATCGGACGTATCGCTTTCAGCACTTTCACCTTCTCGTCGCGCAGGTGCTCGGGGGACAAGGTCACCGGCGGTTCCATCGCCACCAGCGCCAGCAGTTGCAACAAATGGCTCTGGATCATGTCGCGCAACGCACCGGCGCCTTCGTAGTAATCGGCGCGCCCTTCGATGCCCAGTGTCTCGGAATGGGTGATCTGGACGTGGTCTATGTAATGGTGGTTCCACAGCGGCTCCAGCAACAGGTTGGCGAAGCGGAACACCATCACGTTCTGCACCGTGCCTTTGCCGAGGTAATGATCGATGCGGTAGATCTGCGTCTCATCAAGATGCCGGTACAAGCCCCCCTGCAGGGTCTGCGCACTCAGCAAATCGTAGCCGAAGGGCTTCTCGATCACCACGCGGCGCCAGCCTTTCTTCTGTTTGAGCAGCCCGATGCCGCCGAGCTTGTCTATGATCTCCGGAAACTCCGCCGGGCGCACCGCCATGTAGTACACCACGTTGGGCGGGTAATCCGCATCCTCGTCCAGCAATTGCTGCAAACGCCGATAGGCCGCGCCATCGCCGGGCGGGCTGGCGTGGTAGTGCATGCGGGCGCAAAAGCGTTCCAGTGCCGGCTGGTCGATTCCCTGCGGATAGACCGGCTGCAACATCCCGGCCACCTCGTCTGTCCACACATCGCGATCTCGCGGCTCGATACCGCAGCCCAGGATGACCATGTGATCCGGCAAACGCTTCGCCATCTCCAGCCGGAACAGCGCCGGAATCAGTTTGCGCCGGCTCAGGTTGCCGGCGGCGCCAAATATCACCAGCGTGCAGGGTTCCAATCTTTTCATGTTCGTCCGTTTGTGTGTTTTTCTGCCGCAGGTTTAATTGCATGTCCGCCGAACGCATTGCGCATCGTGGATAACAAACGGTAACCGTAACCGGTTTCGTTCTGGCTGGTGAAGCGCATCTGCAACGCCAGCGTCAAAACCGGTGCTGCGACACCTTGATCGATCGCCTCTATCACTGTCCAGCGGCCTTCGCCGGAGTCCGGCACATAGGGCGCCACTTTTGCCAGTTCCTGATCGTCTTTCAAAGCCTCTGCGGTAAGGTCGAGCAGCCGACTGCGCACCACTGAACTATGTCGCCACAACTCGGTGATCTGTGCCAGATCGAGCGAGAATTCCTGTTTGCCGCGCAGTAATTCCATGCCTTCGGCAAAAGATTGCGTCATGCCGTACTCGATGCCGTTGTGGATCATCTTGGTGAAATGCCCCGCGCCGACCGGTCCGACATGCGTCCAACCGTACTCCGCAGAGGGAGCCAGAACCTGCAATATCGGAGCCACGGTTTGCGCCACTGCGGGGGTCGCGCCGACCATCAGGCAATAACCATTCTCCAGCCCCCACACGCCGCCGGAGGTGCCGGAATCCATGAAACCAATGCCCTGCTCGGCCAGCCATGCGCCACGCCGCTGGCTGTCGTGATAATTCGAATTGCCGCCGTCCACGATGATATCGCCCCTGGACAGCAGCGGCGCAAGCGCCCGGATCTGTTGCTCGGTCGGATCCCCGCTCGGCAACATCAGCCATACCACGCGCGGGCCGGATAATTTCGCAACAGCATCTTTTACCGAGGCAGCGGCCAGCATACCTTCTTCCGTAGCAAGTTGCGCAACCACGTCTGCGGCACGGTCGTAGCCCACCACCTCGATGCCTCCGTGGCGCAACCTGCGCACCATGTTGCCGCCCATCCTGCCCAGTCCTATCATCGCCAACCGCATAAATCCTCCAGGAAATAATTAAAGCAGTACAACCGTCACGTAACAGAGAAGAACCGCATCATGGTTATCACAAAGCAGCGTGCGAATTATATGCCCTAATTCAGCAGTGCAAACGCAGCACAAAGTGCGCCGCCCATCATTCCGGGCAACCGCATCCGCCATTTGTACGATTTCGGATGATGGACAGGGCGCATGCAGAATCATCTTGCTTTTCACTCATTTCCCTGAAGACACCATATTGAATCAATAGAAACTAAAGGTATATAACAGATCCAGCGCATCCTCGGTTCCGGTCCGGGTGACGATGGTGATGCGCGGGGTCAGTGTGTAGCTAAATATGGCAACACCGCCAACTTCGTTCAAGCCCTGTTCGTAACTGATGCGGGTTCGCGCAGACAACTGCTTGCCAACGGTCACTTTCTGGACCTGCTGCGAGTCTGCTCCGGTTTGCTGGCTCAGGGAGATTTCATCCACGCCGAGCGACTTTCCCAGTTGTCCGGAAGACTGTCCACCCAGTATGCTGCCGGCGGCGGCAAGCAGTAGCGAGGTATCGACGTCGCTGGTCTGCGGCACGCGCCCCAATACGATCCAGGACAATTTTTCCCCATCCGGTACATTGGGTGTGGATACCAAACGCACCGTCGGGCGACGCACTGTACCGGTTACCTCAACCCCCGCTTCGACGCTCAGTCCCTTGCGCAGGGCGAGGATATTCAATCCCGGATCATCCAGCGGCCCATGGAAATTTACGATACCCCGTTCCACCTGCAAGCGCTGCCCATAGGCATCGAATACCGCATCCTGCGCCGCGATGCTGCCGGTCACGCGCAACGCCTCACCCGGCTCCGCGCGTACTTTGAGTTGACCGGCCAAGCGCCCCTCCAATCCCGATGCACGTATATAAAAGTGGTCGCCCAACTCTAGCGTCGCATCAACCCTCCTCTGCAGACCGGCCCGGCTGGCAGGCTCCTGGCCGATGATCTGCACATCCTCAGACCAGCGCGGGCTATCGCTGACCGGCTGATTGATCAGGCCTGCATCAGCACGGATGTTGCCATCCAGCATCAGTGATTTACTGGAATAACGGGCATGCCCGGCGCCTGAAGCGACGATCCAGCGGTCTGCACGTTGCGCCAATGGCAAATGTTCCGCAGTGATTTGCAGATCACCACTGCCACCCTCCAGATCGAGGCGCCCACTCGCACTCACCTTTCCAGTGCCGACGGGGAAGGTGTAATCAGCGAACTGCTTGTCGCGCGGCGGCGGGAGATAGGGCGCTGAAAAGGCAAGGCGATCGACATGCACAGCATCGGACTCGAAGCGTGCTTTCAATTCGCCCTGTTCCAGGCGGATTCCCTGATCAAGCAAAGCCAGACTCAACGCATCACCATTTGCCACGCCATGCAGGCGCGGAGACAGGAAAGTACCAATCAGTCCGGCATCAAAATTCAGCCGCCCGCCGCTTTGCAAGTTGCTGTTCAGCATCGGCCCGAGCCAGGACAAATCATCCGAGTGCAGATGCAGGTTTCCGGCAATCGGCGCATCCGGCAAGATGGTCCAGCCGGTTTCGGTGTGCGTCAGCGGCATATTGGCCTGCACCTTCACTTTACCCAGACGCTCACCGCTTGCATCCAGCTGCGCATGCAATTGATCCTGTTCTGCACTCAGAGTCAGCTGCATGTCGCGCAATCCCAGCCGCAAACCGGTATTGCCATTTACCAGCCAGTCGCCGCCCTCGCGCTGCACCTGCAACCGTCCGTGCAAGTGCTCATCCGCCGTCGCTTCCCAGACTCCACCAAAACGCATGGGGTCGAATGCACGCATGAAATCTGGTGTATCAGGCACGGATTTGTCTTGCTGCACATTCATCGCGCGCACGTTGAGGCCGCTGAAGTGCCCGGCACTGTGCCAGTGTTGTGGCTTCCATTGCGTATCGGAAAATTGGATTTGTCCGCCAGCTATAGCCACATCCGCTGTACCGAGCTGAAAAGAATCCTTGGCAAATGACAGCGGCGCAGCCGTCAACAGGTGAAACGACAGTGCTCCCTGCTCAGCCAGCTCATCGAGCGCTCCGCGCCAATGCAGAACTTGCCAGCCCTGCGCGGGATCACTCAAGCCGCCGTTCGCTTTCAAGGTCAATTCGCCGAGTGCGTCTTCACCTTGCGCGATGCGGGCGGATGCAATCACGGTGTGATGCACCCTGCTGCCCTGCAACTCTACTCTGGCTTCGGGTATATTCAGCGTACCGGTGCCTTGATAACCCGTCACACCCAGATTCATTTGCATCGCGGCTGACGCCAGATCGCCTGTTGCATCCAGTGTAGCGATGCGCTGCCCGCCGGGCAGCGTGAGGTTTTCCCCTTGTGCGGAAAACTGTAGTCTTGGCGCCGCAAGACTGCCGGACAGATCGGCACGCCCGGCAAGCCGTCCGCCCAGTCCGTTGCCGAACTGCGCCAGATTCGGTGCATCCAGCACCAGTTTCAGGCGGTCTGCACCGGTACCATACGCGATGTTCAGACTGATGCGGTTTTCACCGAGGTGCAACCCGATATCTCCTGTAGCCCGGCGCATCCCAGAGAATTCGATATGTCCGTTGCCGCTGATCTCGTATTGCGCAAAATGACTATCGGACAGACTGAGCTGCAACGTGCCTGTGGCTTCCGGTAACAGTGTGCCGGACACTTCCAGGCCGGCATTCAAATCGGTCGAAGGGATTGCAGCAAACTCGGACAGATTCAACTTGCGCAGCTGGCTGGAGAAGCGAAAGGTACGGCGGAGATCCATCACCAATTGTCCGTGTCCGGTGAGCATGGTCTCGCCGCGCGTCAGGCGTACGCTGGCCAGATCGATTTCGCCGCCGTGCTGTTTTATATCACCTTGCAAATCCATCGTGCCATCGCTGAGCGCCACAACTGCATGCCGATCACCGCCGACACCTTCGAGCGTGATGTCGCCCTGCAAGTGTGTGCCTGGCAGGCGGGTGTCCAATGCCGCGAGGTCAAGACCGTGCACTTTCAGTTGTGCACCCAGCTTGCCGGGCAGATCATCCCAGGACACCGCCCCTGTGATATGACTGTCATTCAACAGATGCGCATCCAGTTGCTGCAATTGCAATTTCGACGAGGACAATCGTACCTGCGCCGTCACACCGCGCAAAGGGAAGCCGTTCCGGTCCAGCGCTGCTGCATGGGCGTTGCGCACTTGCAAAGATCCTTCCAGCTCGCCGCCCGGCGTGCCATGCAGATCGATGCTGCCCGAAAAAACGGCAGGCAGCGCACCGTCGAACAGCCGCCCCGCATCCATCCCGCTGAAAGCGAGCTGCAAGCGGCTGACCGGCACGGCGGAGAACGGCGCGAGTTGCGCCGTGCCGTTGACATTTATCCCCGCACCATTGCCGTCGAGCTTGACGCCGATGTGCTGCAGATCGCCGTTGGCTTCGGCGACGAAATGCGCGCGCTGCGATCGTCCGGAAAGTTGCATATCTGCATCGAGCGAGGCTTGTGCTTTGAGCACATAAGGTTTGCCCAATGCGATTTCGCCAGAACCTGCGAAATCACCATACGGCAGACGGGCGCGCAGCATCTGCAACTGGTGGTGCCGGGCATCGCTCACGAAGCGCGCTTCGACATCGCTCGCCAAAAAATCCGGATCGGCGCCATCGCGGCTGAACACGCTGAGAGAGTCGATCTTTATCTGCAACACGCTCACAGCTAGCGGCAAACTCAAGCTGTCCGGCAAAACGAGCAGCTTATCCGATGGCAAGGACAATACCTCGACTTGCCGCGCGCTCAGCCGCAGCATCTTCAGTTCGCCATGCAACAATGCCGCAGGCTGCCATTGTATTTGCGCATCCTGCACGGTGATACGCCAGCCCTCGCCACGCAACACCAGTTTTTGCATACCGAATGAATCAAACAACGAGCCGCTGACACCATTTGCACTGAGCTTGCCCCCGCTCTGGTGTTCAACCACACCGGCCAGCCATTGCAGGCCTGATCTGGAAGCAACCAGCCAGCCGCCCCCTCCCGCCAAAACCAGACAAGGCGCCAGCACGACGATCAGCCATTTGTTGCGGCGTGATTTTGTTTGGGAGGTGCGCGCCATCAGAACGCCACCGCGATGGAAAAGTGTATGCGCGAACCCGGCTGACCCTTGCCGCGTGCAAGATCGAGCGCCAGCGGCCCGACCGGGCTGCGCCAGCGCGCGCCTGTTCCGTAACCCAGCGACATGCGCAGATCGGGCGCCACATCAGCCGCCCCGCCGGCATCGCTGAACAACGCAACACCCCAGTTGCCGAACCAATGGGTGTATTCGGCGCTGCCGGTGGCCATCACCCGCCCGCCGACCACCGCATCGCCTTCATGAACACCCAGACTCTGGAACGCGAAACCGCGCACAGTTTGCGTGCCGCCGACGCGGAACAGGTAGTCCTGCGGGATACCGAGACGAGCGGTGGCGGCGGTGTAGCCCCCCTCGATGCGCAGCGAAACCACGTCGCGTTCTCCCAGGGGAATCCACACCTGTTGACGCAAATAACTGCGCACAAAGTCTTGATCCGACAGTACCATCTTGCTCGCACCGCCCAGTAGCATCTCGGTCAATGCACCCGACATCGGGAACAGCGGGTTGTCCACCGTGCGCCGATTCCAATGCCAATCGAGCACCAAAGCCTGAACGGACTCACGGATACCGCCCAGTGGTATTTGCTGCTCCTGTTGCCAGTTCAGGCCGATGCCGGTTTCGATGCCGAACAGGGTGCGGCTGCGTGTCACGCCGAATTTGTCACGTCGTGTATTCAGGCCTTGTATCTGCGTCTTTTCACCGCTGCCATTCCATGTTAAATGGTAGCCAAGCGGATTGGGCTGCGTGTCGAGTCCCGTCGAAACTGTCTGGCGGTTCTGTTCAAACACCAAGGCGCCGCTCAGCGTCCATGCCTGATTCAGGAAGTTGAAATCCTGATAATTGATCTGGTTGCGCACGCCATTGTTGGTGCTGTAGCCGATACCCAGTGCGATCTTGCGTGTTTTTGCTTCGACTATCTGCACCTTGACCGGAACGGTCACCGGCCGCGCATTGGTCCCGGTAGTGTTTTTTTCCGTGCTGGTGTCAAAATTGACGATCACCGAACTGAATTGCGGCATATTCTGCAGCTGGTTCTGGAACGCCAGCAGCAGGTCGCGATCGTATGGTTGGCCGGAACTGAAAATTTCACGCCGGCTGACCAGCAATTCTTCGTAGCGTTCCAGACCACTTACCTGTAATTCACCGAACAGGAAACGCGGCCCGGAATCCACCACAATATACAGACGTGCGACGGCTTTGGCCGTGTCCACTTGCGCCGAGCTTGCCTCCAAGCGGGCTGCGGCATAATCCTTGCGCGCCACCTGCGCCAGCAGATCGGCCTTAGCTTCATCCCACGCCGTGGCGCGGAAGGCTGTGCCTGGCTGCAATGTCCATGAATCGCGCAGTTGATGAACGCGCGCCAAACGCTGCGCATCCGGCAACGCCAGATCGCCGCGGAATTCGATGTTCACTTCAGCGACTACGGTACGCGCACCCGGGATTATTTCCAACTCCAGCACGCCCGCCGGCGAGACGGAGTGCAAGACCACCTTGCTGGAAAAATAACCTTCTGTCGCCAGCAATTCAGGGATTTCCCGCTGCGCGCGGCGCATGAAGATAGCGCGCTCGTTTTCATTCTTGAGCAAGGTATCGGGAAGCACGAAATACTTTGCAAGCACCTCGCGTACCGTTTCAGGAGCGATCAAATTGACTGCGGGGATACTGCTGCCTTTGGCCTGCGCCAGTTCCGGTGTCAACCACCCGCAAACCATCATCAGCAGACACGTTCTCGCTTGGCGCAACGGCACCCATCTCAGCAAGGGCAATCCCGACAAGATCATCATAACAAAGCGTGATTGAGCGCCATATGAACCGTGATACTCACGGCGTAACCAAATGCAACCACCGGTGTCCACTTGAAATGGACGAGGTTACCACCCATCTTGCCCAGTGCTATCATCACCAACCGCATAAATCTCCCGGGGAAATATTCAATCATCAGTGCGCCCGCTGCATGCCAGATGCAGAAACGCATCATTGTTGCGTGAATTATATGCCTTAATTCACTGGTGCGAACATCGAGTGCTGCTGTCGCACCGGGTCAAACACTGTAAACACATTCGTCCCGGCGTGATTTCGGATATTAGGCAGGACGTTTGCAGCAATCATCTCTATACTGCAAACACGACCAACTCGCAGAGGAGGAAGTGATATGCCAAAAGCACCGCAACTCGACCCGCACGAACCGCTCAATCTCAGCCTGAGCGCGGTGCGGCAGTCGATGACCAACCATCTTATTTTTTCCGTGGGCAAAGACCCCATCACGGCCACAGACCGGGACTGGTTCTTCACGCTTGCCCGCGTCGTGCGTGAACGCCTGATCGAGCGCTGGATGGCCACCATGCGCCGCTACTACAACAATGATGCCAAGCGTGTGTACTACCTGTCGATGGAATTCCTGATCGGCCGCAGCCTGCTGAATGGTGTGCTTAACATCGGTTTTGTCGAGGAAGTGCGCCAAGCATGCATCGACGCTGGCATTGATCTGGACAAGGTCAAGGAGATGGAATTCGATGCCGCTCTGGGCAATGGCGGCCTGGGCCGTCTGGCGGCATGTTTCCTCGATTCAATGGCGACCATCGGCCTGCCGGGTTACGGCATGGGCATCCGCTACGAGTATGGCATGTTCAACCAGAAGATCGAGGGAGGCTGGCAGGTGGAGCACCCGGACAACTGGCTGCGCTATGGCAATCCGTGGGAATTTCCCCGCCCCGAAGTTCTTTACCCGGTGAAGTTTCATGGCCGCGTGGTGCAATACAACGACGAGCACGGCAACTTGCACCACCAGTGGATCGATTCCGATGATGTGATGGCGATGGCATATGACACCCCGGTTCCGGGCTATGGCCTGAATACCGTCAACAACATGCGCTTGTGGTCGGCCAAGGCCTCGCGAGATTTCGACCTCAAATATTTCAACGAGGGTAACTATATCAAGGCGGTGGAGGACAAGAATGAATCGGAAAACCTTTCCAAGGTGCTCTACCCCGATGACACCACCGCGATGGGCCGGGAACTCCGGCTCAAGCAGCAGTACTTTTTCGTCAGCGCCTCGCTGCAGGACATTCTGTTCCGCTTCCACAAGCATCACGATTCCTTCGACGAACTGCCGGACAAGGTGGCAATCCAGCTCAACGACACCCACCCTTCCATCGCGATACCGGAACTGATGCGCCTGCTGGTGGATATACACCATCTGGACTGGGATCGCGCCTGGGGCATCACCACCCGGACCTTTGCCTACACCAACCACACGCTGATGCCGGAAGCGCTGGAGACCTGGCTGGTGGCCATGTTCGAGTCTGTCCTGCCGCGCCACTTGCAAATCATCTACGAAATCAATCAGCGCTTCCTGAAAGATGTCATGCATAGTTTACCCGGCGACAACGAACTGCTCAAACGCATGTCCATCATCGACGAAACTCACGGCCGCCGCGTGCGCATGGCGCATCTTGCAATCGTGGGCAGCCACCATGTCAACGGTGTGGCGCAGCTTCATTCAGAACTGATGAAAACCACGATCTTTGCCGACTTCGACCGCTATTACCCGGGCAAGCTCACCAACATCACCAACGGCATCACCCCGCGCTTGTGGCTGAATCAGGCCAACCCGGGACTGGCCAGCCTGATCACCAGCCGCATCGGCAAAGGATGGGTCACCGACCTGTCGCAATTGCGCGAGTTGGCGGAGCTGGCCGATGACGACAGCTTTCAGGCCGAATTCCGCGCCGTGAAACGAGCCAATAAGGAACGTCTGGCCAAGCTGGTAATGGACAGGCTGGGACTGCAAATCAACCCGGACAGCCTGTTCGATGTCCAGATCAAGCGCATCCACGAATACAAGCGCCAACTCCTCAATCTGCTCCATGTCATCACGCTGTACAACCGCATCCGATCCAACCCGTCGCTGGATGTCGTGCCGCGCACCGTGATCATTGCCGGCAAGGCTGCGCCCGGCTATGCCGCCGCCAAACTGATCATCAAACTCGCCAACAGCGTGGCAGACATCGTCAACAACGATCCGGCCGTGCGCGGCCTGCTGAAACTGGCGTTCATCCCCAATTATGACGTCTCTACCGCCAGCGAGATCATACCGGCGGCAGACTTGTCGCAGCAAATTTCCACTGCCGGCACCGAAGCGTCGGGCACCGGCAACATGAAGCTCGCCCTCAATGGCGCGCTGACCATCGGCACGCTGGATGGCGCGAATATCGAAATCATGGAGGAAGTCGGCGCGGACAACATCTTCATCTTCGGGCTCAACACTCGGGAAGTCGCCGCGCTGAAAAGCGCGGGCTACAACCCGTGGGATTACTACCATGCCGATGCCGACCTGAAATGGGCGCTGGATATGATAGGTTCGGGGTACTTCTCGCCCGAACAGGCCGACCTCTTCCGGCCTATCGTCGACAACCTCACGCATGGTGGAGACAACTACCTGTTGCTGGCCGATTATGCCGCCTACATCGCCGCGCAGGAGCAGGTGGAAATACTCTACCGCGATCAGCAACAGCCGGAAAGCTTTTGGCCGGGCGCCCGATGGACGCGCCGCGCCATTCTTAACGTTGCCGGCATGGGAAAATTCTCCAGCGATCGCACGATAAGCGAATATGCGGAAAAGATCTGGGGTGCGAAGCCGGTGCTCAAATAGCAACATGTGACATCATCGCGATTCATCCTGGAAAAAGCAGGCGGATTGGTGGATACGCGCTGCGCGCTTTATCCACCCTACATTTTTGGCTCCGGCTCGTCCGGCTTGGGTTTATGAAGAAACAGTGGGGGAGATTGTTTTCCATCTGCCAAGCAGGATTGATGGTCGGAACCGGAATCGAACCTGGATAGGCGGATTTGCAATCCGCTGCATAACCATTTTGCTATCTCGCCGTACTGCGAATCAACAGCTTACTCATAAGTCAGAAATATAGGCGACACTTGGATGTCCAAAGAATGACCGTACCAAGCTCGGATTATTTCTGATTGTGTTCAATTGTGAATCAACCTTTTCAGCCAATTTCTCCCCCGTTCTC
>Ga0315268_10000711_pt1 | contig 38680 bp, 34 predicted proteins | sample C1_top_MG_FD_204535 | JGI IMG/M metagenome (GOLD analysis project Ga0315268, IMG submission 204535) | Sediment microbial communities from Yellowstone Lake, YNP, Wyoming, USA - C1_top | ecosystem: Environmental > Aquatic > Freshwater > Lake > Sediment | place: USA: Wyoming | collected 2017-08-01
CCGCGGCTGCTCCTCCGCACGTTCTGGGACAACGTGATCGTCCCGATGTACGTGGCGGGCTTTGCCCAGTACGGGACCAGCGCCATCGACGATCCGGCGGCGCCCGACGCCATTGCCTCGGGCGGGCTGATGCTGGTCAAGAAGCAGGTCTTCGACGACGTCGGCGGTATGAGCGAGGTGCGCGGCGAGATGTTCGACGACGTTGGCCTGGCGCGGCTGCTCAAGCGCAATGGCAAGCGGGTGGTGGCGCGGTTGGCGCCGCAGCTGCTGCAGGTGCAGGTGTTCAAGACCAACCGGCAAGCGTTCTGGGGCACCACCAAGAACGTGATGATGATCGGCAATGGCAAGCCGGCTCTGGCGCTGGCCGCAGTGTTGATCGCGGTGCTGCTGTTCTGGACACCGTGGCTCGCCGCCGTCGTCGGTGCCATCAGCGCGGACCCGCTGCTGGTCGGGGTCGGCCTGGCGACCTATCTGTTCCAGGCCGCGCTGCTCTACGGGTACGGCCGCGGCCTGATGCAGGTGCGACCGGGGGCCATGCTATTCTTCCCGTTGGTGGTGGTCGTCGTCACCTGCTGCACGCTGCGCGCGGTTTACCACCACTCGATCAAGGGAGCGGTGATGTGGCGCGGCCGTGCGATCAAGGTGCGCTGACTGCGCCGCGGCGGGGTTTCTTCTTCGCAAGTCTCTGATCGAGTGGCGCCGGGCACAGCTGGCGCATGCGGCAGCCGCCGCACTGCTGACCCGACCACACTTCTTCGAAGGCCGCCTGCATCTGATCCAGCCACTGCTCGTCGCGGGTCAGGATGCCGGCCTCGAAGTTGCGGCGCCCCTGGTGCTTGGCTCCGAGGCCAGCGCCGGTCAGGTTGGCCGAGCCCAGGTAGAGCAGGCCGCCGTCGACTGCGATGATCTTGAAGTGCACGCGCGGGCAGTGGCGGATTGCCAGCCCGCCGCGCTGCAGGTCGCGGTGACGCTGGAGCTCCTCCTGAAACGGCCCCGACAGCGGGCCACCGTGCAGCAGGCGCAGCTCGACCCCGCGCTGCAGCAGCGAATCGAACTGCTCGAGGATCGAGATGTAGCGGTCGCGAGCACGCGCGTGGGTGCCGCGGGGCGCCTCGATCTGCAGCGCCTTGACATTGGCGCTGGCGATCCAGACCGACACTCGCGCCTCGGCGATGGCGGTCATGACGACGTGCTCGTAGTGGTCGCGGTCGCGGACGAGCGCTGCTTCGATGGGACGAAAATCGATGGTCACGGGCGCGTCCTCGCGCCTCAGTCTACCACGCGCCGCACTTGTAGGAGGACCCGCCATCCTCGCCCGGCGTGCCACCGTCAAAGCAGGCGCAGGCCGTGCACATCGCCTGGCCGTTCGAGCAGCTGCAACCGTTGCAGTTGTCGCCGGCCGGAAAGGTGTCGCCCGGGTGAAAGATCTGCCCGTGGTACATACAGAAGTACTGGGCGCCGCGATCCCCTTCGACGCTTGAGCCATCGTTCGTTGTGGCATCGTCGATGATCGAAGCGTCGTCGGCTGCCGGGCCAGCGTCCAGCGTGTCGTCGGGGAAGGGGATCGGGCCACAGCCGACCAGGGTCAATGGTGATAGCGCGATCGAGACATATGCGACGCCTAGCAACCAGCGGGTCATGGCCATTCTCCTTGTCCTGTTCAGGCGCTCTTGAACGACAGGACGAGCCAGTTTGGCGGCCGGTTGAAAAAAGACTGACAATTGCGTTGCCGGTGCCGACCGGGTAAAAAAATGCCACCCGTTGCGGCTGGGTTGGGTGGAGCACGATGCAACTCGTGGTCGTTGTGATGGCGCTGCTGGCACCGGCTGCGGATGCAACCGCTGCGACTGCAGCCGCGGCTGCGCCAGCCAGCGAGCCGGCGAGCGCGCCAGGTACGGCGCCGTTGCCGGACCTTGGACCCTGGCTGCCGGTGAGCTCTGCCTTGACCAAACCAGCGGACACGCAACCGCTGCCGCCAGCCACCCCGCTGCCGCCGCTGCCCCCGCTGCGCTGCAAGCTGGCGGTCTTTGACCTGCAGCACGGCGAAGGCTATAGCGAGAAGACCGCGATCGCGCTCTCCGACGTCGTCACCGCCGAGGTGGCCAGGCACTCGACCTGCAGCGTACTCAGCCGCACGGAGATTCGCTCCATCCTCTCGTTCGAAGCCGAGAAGCAACTGCTCGGCTGCGACGATGAGAGCTGCCTGGCCGAGCTGGCCGGTGCACTCGGTGTCGACTTTCTGATCTCGGGTTCGCTCGGCAAGGTGGGCGACAGCACCGTGCTCACGCTGCGCAACATCAACTTGCGGACGCTGACCGTCGAGCGCCGGCTCACCGACACCTTTGCCGGCGAGGGCGAGGATCTGGTGCTGTTTGCCGGCTGGATGGCGCGCCGGCTCTATCTCGAGGACGCGACCGCGGGCCGCAAGCCGATCGCGCACGTCCGGCGCGGCGGCGCCATGTCGACCTGGCGGCTGCTGGCGTGGACCGGTGTCGGCGTGAGTACGCTCGCAGCACTGATCACGCTGGGCGCAGCCGGCACCACGTACGGCTTGAGCTATGCGCTCGAGCGGCTCAAGACCAGCAAGCCGACCGACAGCCGCAGCATCAACGACATCGAAAAGTACGGTCCGATCGCGCCGCAGGTCGCCAATGCCGGTCTCTACCTGACGCCCGCGCTGGTGCTGGCCTCGATCGTGCTGTTCGTGCTGCCGGCCGACGATGCGCCGGCTGCGACGGTCAGCTCGCCAGCGCAGACCGGTGCTGCTTCGCCAAACGCGGAGAGGCCATGAAACGGACGCTGCTGCTGACCTGCGCAGTGTTGTATGCCGCGGCGTGCGACGGCCTGAAGATCCCGGGACCGTTCCAGTTGAACAGCCACGCCGAGCTCAACTGCGGTCTCTACGACGGCGACCACCGGTGCCAGGGATCGAACGCTTGCACCGACCGGTTTGGTGCGGACTGGATCTGCGTCGACAGCTACTGCCGACGCGAGTGCGACGAGTCGAATCTGTGCTCGGGCAAGGGATACTGTCGACCCGCCGAACGGGGTTGCGACACCGGCAGCGGGGAGATCGTCTGCAGCCGTCGCTGCATCGAGGTGACCAGAGTGCCGGAGTTCGCGCAGACCTGCTGCAGCGGCTGCGGCATTGGTCAGATCTGCTGCGGCAGGTACAACGAGAACGGCTTTGTGGCCGACCAGGGCCCGCACTGCGTGGATCTCGAATTCGACTCTGGCACGACGCGGCATGCGCGCAGCTGCGGCTCGTGCAACAAGGTCTGCACCAGCAACCAGGTCTGCCGCGGCGGCGACTGCGAAGGCGACTGTCTCGACAACAGCGATTGCCAGAACCGTCAGGATGGCAAGACGCTCTGCTGCGACCACTGGTGCGTGGACCCGCGCCTCAGTGGCAACTGCGGCGGTTGCGGCGTCCAGTGTCAGGCGGCCCTGCAGTGCCTTTGTCATCAGCCGGCGTGCCTGGACAGCACCTGTCGGAGCATTTTCGAGAACGATTGCTGCTCGACCTCGTGCACCGACTGCCGCAGCACGGGCGAATTCTGCAACCAGGCTGGCGAATGCTGGATCTGCGAGGATCTCTACGGCGCCGCCCAGTGCGGCGCGGGATACACCTGTGTGCCGGATGACGACTCGAGCTGGCAGGACAATCGCTGCGTGCGCCAGGCGACGTCGACGCTGGGGCATTTTCAACCGTGCACCTACGACCCGTTCAGCAATCCATGCCGGTCCGACGAGAGCTGCGTCGAAGTGGCAGCCCGCGTGCAACGCTGCACGCGACTGTGCGCGGGCGTTGCCGACTGCCAGCCAGACGGCGGCAGCGTCGAGGACAGCGGCACGGGCTGCATCGATGCCAGCGCGGGTCGGCATGTTTGCGGGCCGTGAAACACAAGGTGGAGCAAACGATGAACAAATTGTCCGGGGTGTTGCTCGCGCTCGGTCTGCTCGCGCTCGCGCTGGTGCAGACCGCCAGCTTGTGTCCGCCGTGCGATCCAGCGACCTGCGGTGGCTGCTGCCAGGACGGCGAGTGCCTCGCGCTCGAGTTGCAGGACAACAACACCTGCGGCAGCGACGGCGACGAGTGCGTGGCCTGCAGCACCGACCAGAAATGCCAGGACGGTCAGTGCGTGGCCAAGGCGTGCAGCGGCGTCTGCGACGGTGGCAGCGGCGGCAGCTGCGGTTGCCGCGTGCCCGACGGCGGCACCGTGGGCCAGCCCTATCCGGCCGGCACCACCTTCACCGTGGTGAGCGGCTGCATTGGCTGGAACGATGCCACCCAGTGCAGTGGCTGGCACTCGGTCTTGCAGGCGAGCGGCAGCGACACCGAGGCGCTCTACCCGGACCGGACGATCAAGAGTGGGACCTTTGGCAGCGACACCTGCCAGATCCAGATCCACTGCCCGTGACGACGGGAAATCACGCCAGCCGCGCCAGAAAGTCGTTCAGGATCCGGTAGGTCAGCCCCCACACCACCTCCCCGTCAAAGCGCCAGCACGGCCAGCTCTTCTTGAGCGGGCCGATGGCAAATTCGAACGCGCTGTCGAGCCGGTGGTCCACGACCTGGTCGAGTGGCAACCAGAATGCGCGCTGCGCTTCGTCCCCGACCTGCAGCGGTGCATCGGCCGTGGCAAAGAAGCAGAGCGGCGTGATGTGCAGGGGCCGCGTGAACCCATGCGGCACCGGATGGATCGGCGACAGATGGCCGACCAGCCGGCCGCATTGAACGAGGTCGAAGCCGACCTCCTCACGGGTCTCGCGCATGGCCGTGGCCACGATCGAGGCGTCGCTCGGCTCGGCGCGACCACCAGGAAAAGAGACCTGTCCCGACCACGGATCGTTGCTGCGCTCGGCGCGCCGGATCAGCAGTACCTCGGTGGCGTTGCGATCGAAGCGCAGCACCATGGCCACCGCCGCCTGCTGCTCGAAGAAGAATGGCGTCGGCCGCACATTGCTGCCGCCCAGCCGCTGCTCGATGTGGTCTGCGCCGAGATTCATGGTCAGCGTTGCTCGCGCTCAGCGTCGACGCCAGCGCCAGCTCAGCAGCAGCGCCAGCAGCGTCCATCCGCGCAGGTCGCTGTTGTCTGTGGTGGTGCAGCCGCAGCCAACCGCTTCCGGTTGCGGGCGGCACACTCCGGGATCGGCGATCTCGGAGGTGTCGCAGCGGTAGCCGGGCGGGCAGGCGCCGGCGCTGCACACGACCAGGCAGCTGCCCTCGCATAGACCGGACTGGCACTGCCGGTAGCCGGTCGCCTGATCGCACGGCTGTCCCGTCGTCAGGGTGGCCCCAGTGGTGACGCCGGGCCGGCAGACTCCGCCCAAGTTGAGCGCGAGCGGGTCGTCGGGCACGCAGCCGCCCTGGTCATGCTCTGGGCAATCGTAGTGACCGAGCCGGGGATCGCACGTCAGCACGCTGCCGTCGCTGGTGGCCACATCGAGCTGGCTGCCGGCGTCGCGGCCCGCGCGATCGGTGCCGGCGGCGTCGACTGCAACCGCGCTGTCCGTCGTCGTGGTCGCGTCGCTGCCGGTGGCGACGTCGGTCCGCCCCGCGTCGGTTGCGGCATCCGGGTAACAGGCCCCGACGCTGGGCAGGTCCTGGTAGATCGGGATCTCGCAATACTCGGTGGCGCTGCAGTTTTGCTCGCCCAGGCAGAAGGGACGGCAGGCGCCGCCGATCAACGGCGCGGGCATGCAGACCAAGCCATCGGCGCACTGCAACGCGCTGCTGCTCGTCGCGCAGCGCGCCCCGCGGCCGATGCCTGCGGTCGCGCCGCAGTCGAAGGCGCCGACCAGCGTCGGATGGCAGGCTTGGCCCGACGGGCAGCCGCCGCCGGTGATCGCGCAGTTGGCGGGCGGCAGACAGGCGTTGTAGACCGCGCCGCAGTTCTGCTTGACGCAGGCGCGCCACTGCGTGGCGTCGGTCTGCGGGCAGGTCTCGTTGAAACAGCTGCTCAGTGCATCGAATTGCTGCTGCGCCGCGCGCGTGCCCGTGCCGTAGCAGTTGTAGGGGCAGTTGGCGTCGCTGTCCGGGCAGGCGTTGATGCAGTCGTACACCTGTTCGCAGGTCTGGTCGCCGGTCGGCGTCGGAAAGCAGGTGTCGACCTGGGTCTGGCAGTGCTGCTGCGCGCACGTGTCGAACGCTGTGCCCTCGAGGTTGGGGCACTGCTCGGTGAAGCAGGCGAACATGGCGTCGAGCTTTTGCTTGCCGTCGTCGGTGCCCTGGAAGTAGCAGTCGGTGCTGCAGCCGTTGTTGTCGGCGCACACCACCATGCAGTCGTAGACCTGCTTGCAATCCTTGGTCTGGCAGACCGTGTTGTTGCAGCTGCCGTCGCCCTGGCAGGCGGGCGCGCAGTAGCACATGGCCGCGTTCTGCCGGCAGTCGGGCGGCGCTGCGCCGATGATGCCGTTGATCCAGGGCGCAAAGTAGTCGACCCGCATGTCGTTGTAGTAACCGTGGCACGGGTCGCCGCTGCCGCTGCCCGAGACCGTCGAGTTGACGCCGATGATGCTGCCATCGAGGAAGCCAGGGCCGCCCGAATCGCCGAAGCAGATGCCGGTCGCCACGTACTCGCTGGTGTAAGTCATGGCGTTGACGTAGGCGACGTCGATGGTGGCTGAGCGCTTGATGCCGCTGCCGGTCTCGGTGACGCCCTCGGTGGCGCCGTAGCCGACGTAGAAGGCGTGCGCGCCGATGCTGCTGCCGGTCATCGCCGACGTGCTGAGCGGGTAGTTCGGCACGCCGGTCGCGGTCTCGGCCAGGTGCACCAGCCCGACGTCGTTCTCGCTATTTGCGCTGTTGTACTGTGGGTGCGGTCGGAACAGGTCGGCCCGGAAGAACTGGCCGCTGGGCCGGCCATAGCCTGCCGGGTTGGCGTTGGTGCCGACGAAGAAGAGCACCCAGTTGGGCTGCAGCTGCATGCCCTCGTGCTCGATCAGGCAGTGGGCCGCGGTCAGCGCCCAGCGCGGCGCGATCAGCGTCGCCGTGCAGAACGAGCCCTGGTAACCGGAGCCCGGGATCTCGTAGACCAGCGCGCCGACGCCCGGCCAGCCAGACTCGGCGTTGCCCCCGACGATCGATTGCTCGTCGCTGCTGTTGCGGCCGGTCGCCGGGTCGCCGTTCGGCAGCGTGCAGCACACCAGCACTGGCGCGAGCAGTCCTGCCACCAGCCAGGAACGATCGCACGCTTGTTTCAACCCCATGGTCGACCCCGCGCCCCCACGGTCAGCGATTGTTACGGCGCGGCTTCAAGCAGCGCAAGCGACCGCCGCTGCTCCGGCCAGGACGCTTCGCCAAAGTGGCGGCCTGGTGCATAATCCATGGTTGAAACCCGGACCTGCTGGCCCACGGTCGGGAGCGCTCGTTCGCGGGCGCACGGAGGACAGGATGCCGCGCATCGCCAAGACCGATGTCCATGCCGCGCTCGAGCGCGCTGCCAAGAACATTTCCGACGCCAAGACCCCGGACGGCGTGGTCAGCCGCGACAACATCAAGGACAAGCTGGGCGAGTTGAAGGGCACCGAGCAGAAGCTGACCGACATCTTCTACCGGTTCATCGACCACCGCGATCATGTGGCCGGCGCCCGCATCACCCAGAAGGACATCGACAAGGCCGTCGACTACGCCAAGGAGAAGATGGTCGCCAAGTACGACCTCAACGACAACGGCCTTTCCAAGGACGAGATCGCCAAGATGTCGCTCACCGGCAAGCTGGCGGTCGAGCTGGCGCGCGAGCTCAAGGCCGCGGGCGCGGTCGACGGCGGCGCCAGCCCCACCGACCAGAAGGCGCTCGAGTTCATCAAGGCCAATGCCACCGAGGACGGGCTGTTCCACGAGCTTGAGTCCGGCAATCTCGGCCTGCACGCCTACGCACTCGACGCCAAGGGCAGCGAGGATCTGATCAAGACGATGCGCGCGTTCGACTACAATCCGGACCTGGCGTCGATCAAGGATCTCAACAGCTTTGCCTTCGATCCGGCCAAGCACGCGATCTACGGCGTGCTCGAGACCGAGGACGAGCCACAGCTGAGCATCGTCGTCGTCGACCAGCAGAGCGGCGCGGCGCGGCAGCTCGGCGTCAGCATGAACTTCGTCGACGCCCCGCCCGACGCGGTGGCGATGCTCTTCCCCAACGCCACCAGCGATGACGCGTTCGATGGGTTCAAGGGCTACGCCGAGTTGCTCAAGAACGGCAAGGATCTGCTGTCCGAGACCAGCTCTGATTGGAAGATCTCCGACTGGGCCTGATCGGATCCGCCGGTCATCGTGGCTCCTCCCGCTGTCTCGCTTTACGTCGGTGATGCGCTCGCTGCCTACGGCTTTGGCGATCAGCACCCGTTTGCGCCCGACCGCCACGACGCCTTCTGGCAGGAGGCGCTACGCCGCGGTCTCGACCAGGCCGTGCAACTGCGCGAGCCGGTGACCGCCGAGCGCAGCGTGGTCGAGCGCTTTCATGCCCCTGAGTATGTCAGCCGCGTGATCGAGGCGTCGGCGGCCGGCACTGGCTTTCTCGACGCCGGCGACACGCCTGCTGCGCCCGGCATCTACCAGTCCGCAGCGACCGTGGTTGGCAGCGTGGTGGCCGCAGTCGACGACGTGATGAGCGGCCGCGCCCGGCGCGCCTTCGTGCCGATCGCCGGCCTGCACCACGCACAGCGCAACAACGCAGCCGGTTTTTGCGTCTTCAACGACTGTGGAGTGGCGATCGAGACGCTGCGCGGCCAGCACGGTGTGCAACGCGTGCTCTACGTCGACATCGATGCCCACCACGGCGACGGCGTCTTCTACGCCTACGAGTCCGACCCCGACGTCAGCATCGCCGATATCCACGAGGACGGCCGCTTTCTCTACCCGCACACCGGTTTTGCCAACGAGACCGGCCAGGGCGCGGCGCAGGGCAGCAAGCTCAACATCCCGCTGTTGCCACTGGCCGAGGACCGGCGCTTCTTTGCGGCGTGGGAGACGGTCGAGAAATTTCTCGAAGGGCGGCAGTTCGATTTTATCGTGTTGCAGTGCGGTGCCGACTGTCTGCGTTACGATCCGCTGACCCAGCTGCATTTCTCAGCGCAGGCGCACGCGCACGCTGCGAGTCGGCTTTGCCACATCGCCGACGTCAGATGCCAGGGCCGCATCATCGGCCTCGGTGGCGGTGGATATGATCTCGCCAACGTGGCGGCCGGCTGGTGCGCGGTGGTCGAGGCATTCGTGAGTTGAGTCGCTGACCGCGGCCGGTCCATCATTCCCCCATGCAGATCGAACCAGAGCAACTCGATCGGGTCACCCGCTTCATCGAGAAGGCCAGGACCCGGGTGAGCGAGGGCGACGTGGCCGCCGGCAGCGGCCTCGACGTGGCGACCGCGCGCGGCGCGCTCTACCTGCTGATGCGCAGCCACAGCTGCGCGCTCGACGTGGGCGAGGACGGCACGGTCGTCTACGACTTTGGCCAGAAGCTGCAGCCGCTCGACGCGCCGACCTGGCGCGATCGTCTGCGCAGCGCTGGCCGCTGGCTGTGGCAGGGCTTCTGCTGGGTCTACAAGGCGTCGCTGGCGGTGCTGCTGGTCAGCTACGCCGTGCTGTTCGTGGTGCTGATCATCGGCGCTGCCATCGCCGCCTCGGCCGCCAGCAAGGACGAGGGGCCGGCCAAGGGCGCATTTCACCTGGTTGCGCTGATCTTTCGCGCCATCTTCGAGTTCGCGACCATCGGCGCCGGCACCTGGGTCGACACCGACCGCCACGGCTACCCGCACCAGAAGTTCGAGCCGAAGCAGCCGGTGCTGCCGCAGCGCGAGCAGCAGCAGCATCCCAAGGGCTTCATCGCCAGCGTCTACGATTTTGTGCTCGGGCCGCCGCGGGTGCCGGTCGACCAGCGCGCGCAGACGCGCGAGGTGGCGTCGTTCGTGCGCGACCACGGCGGCGTGCTCACCGTGTCCGACGTCCAGGCTCTGTCGGGCATGGACCGCAAGCAGGCCGAGCGCTTCTTCGCCCGGTTTGTGGCCGAGTTCGAGGGCGCGGCCGAGATCAGCGAGCAGGGCGCGCTGTTCGCGCGCCTCCCGGAACTGCTGCGCTCGACCAGCAGCGAGCACGACGAGCCGGTGGTCTACTACTGGGACGAGTACGAGGCGCCGGCCGTGCTCACCGGCAACACGGCGGGCAAGAACGTGCTGGTCGTCCTGCTGGCCGCGTTCAACCTGGTCTGCTCGCTGTTCGTCATCGGCAATTTCGGGCTGGCCAACCCGGCGATCCTCGGCATCGGCCTGATGCCGGCGGTCCTCTTCGCGCTGTTCTTCCTCATCCCGTTGCTGCGCGCGCCCGTGGTCTGGCAGACCAACCGCAACCAGCACCGCAACAACCTGCGCAAGCGGCTGTTCAAGGCGATCTTCGGCGGCCGCGAGCAGCAGGTCGAGCTGGCGCAGCTGGTCGCTGACGCCAACCAGCAAGCCACCAGCGAGGAGAAGCTCGACGCCGAGAAGCTCAAGCCGTTGCTCGAGGAGACGCTGCGTCAAGTTGGCGGTTCGCTCGACATCGACACCCGCGACAAGCTGGTGGCCGACCTCGAGCGGCTGCGCGGCGAGACCCGGGCGCGCGAGGAGCACGCGCTGCCGGTCGAGCAGCCGGTGCTGGCCTACACGACGAGAGAGTGACCGAACGGTCTACTGCGCCAGCACGAGCTGCTGGAGCTGAGGCTGGGCAGCGCTGTAGGCGGCGGCGCTGATGGTCTGCAGCGGCCGACCGGTGGCGTCGTAGACGGTGGAGCTGCCGTCGCTGTTGAAGTCGGCAAAGCCGAGCAGCCCGTCTTGCGACGAGATGCGCACGCGGTTGCCGGTCATCGGTTCGATGGTGAAAGTCTGGTCGCCGCGCTGCACGGTGACTGTGCCGTCGGCGGCCTGGCTGGCCTTGAAGTTGGCGAGCCGGGTGTCGCTCTCTTGCAGCTGCGAGGCCAGCGGATTGCCGCCGGTCCAGAACTCGATCAGGTTGAGGATGACGCCGTCGATGAACATGGCGCCGCCGTAGACGGGTATCCACATCAACACCCAGAAGATCAGGTTGTTGATGATCTTGTTGCCGGTGATGGTGTTGTTGAAGTTGTAGAGCATCTTGGTCAGCGCGAACGAGCCCATGCAGCCCGAGCTGACGATCCCGATCGAACCGGCGAGGACCAGCGGCAATGCTACGCGACGCAGTCTCATGACGACCTCCTGAGGTGGATGGGTGGGCGGCAATATATCAGTAACTGCCGATTGTGCACGCTCCCGAGCAAGTGCCCGGCGCTGCGCTCGGACTGATGAGGGCGCCGCTGACGATGGTCAAGCCGCTGCCGCCTGGCGTCGACAGGTAGATGCGTCCGGCTGCACCGCCGCCGCTGCCGCCACCACCCGCACCGCCGTGGCCAGCGCCGCCACTGCCTGCGGCGAACCAGATGGTCGACGTCACGAACCCCCCGCTGCCGGGCTGGCCTGCGCCCGGGCCCAGGCCAGCTTCGCCGTGCGCGCCGCCGTTGAATCCGCCCGGACCGCCGCGCTCGAAGTAGTAGTCATGGCCGGTCGTGCTGCTCGCGCCGAGGTCGAGCACGCCGTCGATCTGCACCGAGTTGCACACCGCCAATACCAGCGCACGCTGGCCGACCACTGCGACAGTGGCGCCGTCAGCGATTGTCAGGCGGTCGAAGCCGAATACCGCGAGCTGCGGCGCGCCCGATCCCTGGTCGATGAAGGTCACCGCGTCGTGCGCAACACCGCCGATGGTCCCGCTGTCAGTGTCGATGACCGTGTCCGCGGTCACGGTCGTGTCGCTGCTGCCGCTGCACAGCGCGGCGGCCGGGAAGTTGAGCGGTCCGTTGCAGCGCGCTGGCGCAGCGATCTGGTTGCAGCCCTCGGCGCAGCTGACCGCCTGGTGGCCGCCGCCGTCGTCCGCGCAGATCCACAGCGTCTGGTCGTCGGCGCAGCGGGTCGAGCGGGCCGGGCAAGGCAGCGCCGCGTCCTCGGCCGCCGCGTCCTCGGCTGCCGCGCCATCGGCGTGAGCGCCACCATCCTCGGTGCCAGCGTCGTTGGTGATGTCGCCGCTGTCGCGGCCGGGCTCGACCACGCAGATTGGCTCGAGGCAGGTGGGGTCGTCACCGCACCCGGTGCGGTCGCACGCTGCGACGGCGATCCACGCCGCGACCACCAGAATTCGCACTCGCACGATCGAGCCTCGCTGTCGTCCAAAGACGACATGTATAGCGTGCGACCCGCACCACCGCCAACTTGACTCGCGCCGGGCGGCCGCGCATCCTGCGCGCTCGACCATCGAGGAGGACACCATGCGTTGGCTCACGCTGCTCGCCCTGATCGCACTCGCCGGCTGCAACTGGATCTGCGGCAAGGTCGCCGAGACCGTTGTCGAAAAAGCCACCGGAGTCGAGGTCGACCAGAGCGGCAACAAGTTGACCATCAAAACCAAGGAGGGCACCGTCACCACGACCCAGACCGGCGGCCAGGGCGGCGCCGCCACCACCGTCATCACCAACGAGAAGGGCGAGAAGGTGGTGATGACCGGCGACGACAAGAAGCTGCGAGTCGAGGGCGAGAAGGGCGTGGTCGAGTACGGCGGTGACGCCAAGGTGCCCGAGGGCTTTCCGCTGACCGTGATGGCTGGCGCCAGCGTGCTTGGCAACGCGCACCACAAGGGCGAGGGCAAGGAAAACTTCATGCTGATGCTGCAGTCGGACCAGGCACCGATCGCCGTCGCCGACTACTACGCGGCCGAGTTTACCGGCAAGGGATTCAAGGTCGAGCGCGTGCAGACCAGCGCCAATGGCCAGTCCATGGCAAGCGTCAGCGGCCGCAAGGACAAGATCAACGCCGCGGTGACCGCGATGACCGATGGCGCGCAGGCCAAGACCCAGGTGACGGTGGCGTGGGAATCGCAGTGACGCGTGCGCTCGCGCTCGGCGCACTGCTGATCGCAGGTCAGCTTCACGCGCAGACCGCTACCGCGCCAGCGGAGTCGCCCGAGCGACGTGCGGCGCGCATCGCCGACCTGCTGCGGCGCGATTGTGCCGATGGTGCCGGCCAGATCGAAGGCCACGAGGTGCTGACGCCTGCGCTCAGGCAGCGGTTGCTGCGCTGTTGCCGGAGCGACCGCCCAAACCTGCAGTCAGCGGCGCTGGCCGCTGCCGGCCGTCTGATCGCGGCCGGTCAGCCGAGCCTGGCGCCGGACCTGACCGCGCTTTTCGAGGAGAGCCGCAGCGACGAGGTGCGGATCGCAGTGCTGGCCGCACTGGCCGACCGCGTCGATTCGCGGTTGACCCCGCAGCTGCGCGAGCTGTTCCTGCGAGTGCCGGCGCGCACGGCGCCGGCCGTCATCAGCGCCATCGGTCACGTCGGTAGCGCTGACGACCTGCTCGCGATCGCCGACAAGCTGGGCAACGACCTCGAGAGCGGCGGTCTCGATCCCGGCGCGGTCGAGGTGCGTGCGGTGCAGACGCTGGTCGAACGCAACGAGCGCATCAGCGTCGGTCTCTTTCGCCAGCGCTGGCCCAAGGGGACCCGGCAGCTGCGGGTGGTCGCGCTGCTGGTGTTTGGCAGCGCGCGCGAGCTGGCCGCGGTGCCCGTGATCGTCAAGGCGCTGGCGCCGCTCGACGACGTCGACCCCGACAACCAGGCGTTCTTCGCGGCTGCCTTCTGGGCGCTGGCGCGGGTCAGCGATCGCGAATCACTCGACCAGTTGCGTGCTTTTGCTTTCGCTCGGCGCGACACCGCGCAGGTGCAGAGCAGCAGCCGCGTGCATCCCAACGTGCGGCCCGAGTACCTGGTGCAGGTGCGGCTGAGCGCATTGCGCGCGCTGGCCGAGGCCACACCAGGTCGCGACCTGGTCACGCTGGCCGGCGAGATCCGATCCAGCCGGACCTCGAACTATGGCAGCGTGGCCGACACCAGCTGGGCCGCAGGCGTCGACACGGTGCTCGCAGAACTGGAGAAAAGGTACGGCGCGCCGCTGCCGTGAGCCGCCGCGTCACGCGGCACCATCGACGACAAATTTCTGGCCGTGTGGATATGGATTGCATGGGAACGACGGCGCTGCACAAGACGGGTGGTCGCCAGGTCGCGCGCAGCGATCCCAAGGCCCCAGCCAAGATCGACCGTCCGGGCGCATCCGCACCCAAGGCCAGGACCGCTGCCGATTCTCGCGAGACGGCGCCGCGCCCGATCGAACACCGCAGCGGCGTGCTCGACGCTGACAAGCCGCGGCCGGGCAAGCGCGCGCTCGACGTGCGCATGGCACACATGGCTGGCGCTGCCGCCAAGTGGAAGCGGCCGCCGCCAGGTGTCAAGGTCACCCCGAACCGGACCGGGCAGGGCAACTGGATCGAAAAGTGGACCAGCCCGACCACGGGCAAGACCGTCTACAACTACACCCAGCGCTTCATGCAGCAGCAGGCGCTCAAGAAGTTTCGCGAGAATGCCGAGTTCGCGCGCACGCTGCCCAAGATCAAGGAGCAGTTGCAGCACGACCTGGCCGGACGCGGCCGCTACCGCATCGTCGCCGCCGTGGTCGGTTGCATCCAGGACGCCTACTTTCGCGTCGGCAATCCCGAGAGCGCCAAGTACGGCGTGTTCGGCGTGACCACGCTGCAGGCGCAGCACCTCAAGTTCGAGGACGGCAGGGCGGTCTTCGACTACATCGGCAAGAAGAAGCAGCCGCAGCACCGCGTGGTCGACGACCGCGCCGTGATCGCGGTGCTGCGTGACCTCAAGGCTGCGTGCAAGAACCCGGACGGCCCGCTGTTCGTCTACCAGGGCACGCCGATCAGCGATCACGAGGTCAACAGCTACCTGGCGCCGTTCGGCGTCACCGCCAAGCAGTTTCGCACTTTTCACGCGACGCGGCTGTGCCGGAAGTTCCTGCTCGAGCAGGGGCACCTGCCCAGCAGCCGGCGCGAGCAAGCGGTGCAGCAGGCGGTCGAAAGCACGGCAGCACTGCTGGGCCACACGCCCGAGGTCTGCCGCGGTAGCTACATCGACCCGGTGGTGATCGAGGCCTTCATGGCGGGGGAGCTGAAATGAGCGCGCCGCGCCCGACGACCGCGCCCGAGACCGCAGCGACGCGCGAGCAGAGCGAGCTCGATTTTGCGCGCTGGCTCGACGAGGTCGATCTGGAGCGGCTCGACCTGGCGCGGCTGGCCAGCGACCCGGCGGTTGCCCTCGACGACGACAACGACGACGAGAACGTCTGACGTTGCGCGTCGCCCCCCACGCAGTATAGAAGTGCGCTGAGACAGAACCACAGCTGTCTGGGAGGGGGCATGCCGTTCGACTACGACTTTGTCGTGGTGGGCTCGGGCTTTGGCGGCAGCGTCTCGGCGCTGCGCCTGGCCGAGAAGGGCTATCGCGTGGCCGTGCTCGAGGCCGGCCGCCGCTACCGCGACGAGGATTTTCCGAAAACCAACTGGAACATCTTCAAGTGGCTGTGGCTGCCCGCGCTGCGTTGCTTTGGCATCTTTCGCATGTCGTTGCTCAATGACGCCATGATCCTCAGCGGCAATGGCGTCGGAGGCGGCAGCCTGATGTACGCCAACACGCTGCTGCAACCGCCTGACCCGTTCTACCAGGACCCGCAGTGGTCCGGCATGGCCGACTGGAAGGCGGTGCTGGCGCCGCACTACCAGACCGCACGGACCATGCTGGGCGTTGCCCAAGTGCCGGCGTCGTCGCCAGCCGATGATCTGATGCGCAGGCTTGCCGCCGAGTTGGGCTGCAGTGAGACGTTTCGCATGCAGGAGGTCGGCATCTACTTTGGCGAGCCCGAGAAGACCGTGCCCGACCCGTTCTTTGGCGGCGCGGGGCCGGACCGCACTGGCTGCCGGCTCTGCGGCGGCTGCATGACCGGTTGCCGCTACAATGCCAAGAACACCCTGGTGAAGAACTACCTCTACCTGGCCGAGAAGCGCGGCGTGCAGGTGATGCCGGAGACCACGGTCGACTTGATAGAGGAGAACGAAGGCGGCTACCTGCTGCGCACCCACCGCACCACGTCGCTGCTGCATCTCGGCCGCCGCGTCTTCCGTGCACCGAAGGTCGTGCTGTCGGCAGGCGTGCTGGGCACCTTGCCGCTGCTGATGCGCTGCCGCGAGCGCCGCACGCTGCCCCGCCTGTCACCCATGCTGGGCAATCGCGTGCGCACCAACAGCGAGGCGCTCAACGGCGTCACCGCATGGAACGACGCGGTGGACTACTCCAAGGGCGTGGCCATCACCTCGAGCATCTATGTCGACGACGTCACCCACATCGAGCCGGTGCGCTTTTCGCGCGGTTCGGATCTCATCTCGTTGATCGACACCCCGCTCACCGAGGGGCCCGAGCCGCGGCGTCGGGTGCTGCGCTGGTTCGCCGACATCTTTCGCCACCCGATCGTGTTCCTGCGCACGGCGTGGCCATTTGGTTGGGCGCGGCGCACCGTGATCTTCCTGGTGATGCAGACGCTGGACAACAGCATCCGGGTCTTTCTCAAGCGCCACTGGTGGTGGCCGTTCAAGAAGATGCTGGCGTCCGAGCGCGAGGACAAACGCACCCGCATCCCGGCCGAGATCCCGCAGGCACAGCTCGCGGCCAAGACCGCCGCGCGTCTGATGCCGGGCATTGCCAAGAACGCGGTCACCGAGGTGCTCTTCAACATGGGAACCACGGCGCACATCCTGGGCGGCTGCGCCATCGGTCCCGATGCCGAGCACGGCGTGATCGACGGGCAGAACCGCGTCTTTGGCCACGCTGGCATGTACGTCGTCGACGGCTCGATGATGCCGGCCAATCTGGGCGTCAACCCGAGCCTGACCATCACCGCCCTGGCCGAGCACGCGATGAGCCACATTCCGCCGAAAAGCTGATTGCGCGGGCCGGCGATCGAAATTACGTTCAGACCAACCCAGACGGAGGGGACGACATGGCCACCATCAGCATCGAACGCAGTCATACGCTGTCCCTCGACCAGGCGCGCGCTGCCATCGGCAAGTTCGAGGGCGACCTCCAGCGTTTTGGCCTCAAGGCCGAGTGGAAGGGCAATGTGGCACAGCTCAAGGGCACCGGCGCCTCGGGCGAGATCCGGATCGACCAGAGCCGCGTCACCATCGAGATCAAGCTTGGCTTGCTGGCCAAGGCAGCCGGCATCGATGCCACGCGGGTGCAGGCCTCGATCGAAAAAAGGCTCGACGCCGCGCTCAAGTAGCCCGCCTGTAACGCGCCGCTCTGCGGCGCTGTCATAAAAAAGCCGCAGCACGGCGACATATCCACGGCGCTCGTTGACAGGAGCCGGCCGATGCAGATGCCAGAGCTCAGACGGGCGCTCGAGGAGTTGCACGGACCGAGCTTTGGCTGGGCCATAACCTGTTGCGGCTTCGATCGCGCGATGGCGGAGGATGTGTTGCACAGCGCGTACCTCAAAGTTCTCGACGGAAGTGCGCGCTTTGGCGGTCGCGCCAGCTTCAAGACCTGGTTCTTCGGCGTCATCCGCAACAGCGCGGCCCAGCATCGACGCGCTGCTTGGTTTCGGTTCTGGGACGCGGCGCCCGCGCCGGTCGCTCGCCCCGACGACGAGGCCGAGCACGCCGAGCAGCGCGCGCAGATCCGGCGCGCCCTGGCCAGCCTGCCGGCGCGCCAGCGCGAGGTGCTCGATTTGGTCTTTTACCAGGGCTTCACCATCGACGACGCGGCGCAGGTGATCGGCGTCTCGGTCGGCAGCGCGCGCACCCACTACCAGCGCGGCAAGAGTGCGCTGCTCAAGGTGCTCGAGGTGATGCCATGAGCGAGCAGCAGCACGACGAGAAATTGCGGACTGTCCTGCAGGTCGCGCACCGGAACGAGCAGCCGCTCGCCTTCGGCGACCTGATCGCGCGGACCGTCGCAGCGCCTGCTCGCCGTCGCTGGACGCTCGCATCGAGCACGGCCGCTGCCGCGATCGCGGCCTGCGCGCTGGCGATCTGGAACGTGCGCGATGCGTGCCCTGGCGCCGCGCCGGCGACCGTCGCCTACAGCTTCAGCAGCTGGCAGGCGCCGACCGATTTTCTGCTGGCGACAACGGACCGCGATTTGCTGTCGACGGTTCCAACTTTTGAGGTCAAGGACGAGATCCCCAAGATCCCGGCCGACCTCGAGGAGAAAAAGCCATGACCCTCGGAATGCTGCTGTTCGTGTCGTCTCTGTCCGTGGCCCAGATGCCGGGCCCTGGCCCGGCCGCCAACGTGCCGCCGGCGCCGGGCGTGGGGCAGCCAGGCGATGGCGACCCGCTGCGGCGCGAGTTCTTTCCGCCCGAGCTGATCATGGACCACCAGCGCGAGCTCGGCATCAGCGCCGACCAGCGCAAGAAGCTGATCGCCGAGATCCAGGCCGCGCAGTCGCGCAACATCGAGCTGCAGTTCGAGGTCAAGGCCGCGGCCGAGGCGCTGGCCGACCTGGTCAAGAAGCCCGCCGTCGACGAGGTCAAGGCCATGGCGCAGATCGACAAGCTGATGGCGATCGAGAACGAGCTGAAGAAGAACCACCTGCGGCTGCTGGTGCGGATCAAGAACCTGCTCAGTGCCGAGCAACAGGCGAAGCTGCGCGACATGATCCAGCGCCTGCCGCCGCCCATGCCCCCGATGCCGCAGGCGCCGCAGCCACCGCAACCGCCGCAGCGGTAGGTCCGTCGCTCTCAGCTCGTCAAATTGAATCAGGCCGGTGCTGCAAGTTGCGGCACGCCGCTCCGTGACCGGTTTCCGGACGTATCGTTTTCGCAATTTCGCAGCGCCCCCAACCTGGCATCGCCCGTGCAAAAGGCTCACCTGTCGGGCACCCCAACCAATCCGCTCGACCGAGGAGCCAGGCATGCCAGATCGCGATTTCGATTCGCGCCCCATCCGCATCGAGGCCCGTAGACGGCAACACCAGTTCAACCGCAGCGAGACCACGAGACCTCCAGCCGAATCGCCGCTTCGACCGCCGCCCAACGCCGGGTTGAGCGCGCCGCTGCACCCGGGCTGCCCCTATTACTGCAGCTGGGATCTCGAGAGCTGCCTGCGCTACTGGATGTGAAAGGCCGCGACGCCGCATTCGTCGACCACGCGCTGGCGATGGCCAGGAGGCTAGGGTTGCGCACGGTTGCACTGCCGGACGATGCCTGCGACCGGCTCGCCCACTGGACGTGCGAGCGCGGCCTGACCGGACACGACGCGACCTACGGCGCGCTCGCCGAGAGCCTGGGCGTTCGCTGGATCACGGCGGACTCCGACGCCGCGAGGCGTGCTGGCAGCGGTGTTGCCTGTGCGCTCGGCCAGGGGCGCGGCTAGCATGCCCTGCACCCACTGGCCCCGGTGGCCGTCGTCACCCCTCGCCATTTGACCCCGCCCATCGACTCGTGCGACACAGATCGCACTGCCCGGGGGATCCATGCCGTCGACCGAGGTCGTGCCGCAGGCGCACTGGCTGCTCGAGCCGGACGCACTGGTCGACCACTTCAAGGTGATCCGCCCGCTCGGCCGTGGCGGCATGGCCGAGGTCTACCTCTGTCGCGACAGCAAGCTCGGCCGCAAGGTGGCGCTCAAGGTCATCCGGCCGGACGCGCTCGGATCGCCGGACGCGATCGAGCGATTCCTGTTCGAAGCGCGCGCCACTGCCAGGTTCAATCACCCGCACATCGTCACCATCTACGCCGTCGGCGAGCACCAGGGCAAACCGTACGTCGCACTCGAGTTCCTCGAGGGACAGACGCTGCGCCAGCGGCTCGAGCAGGAGCGGCCTGGCGTGGTCGAGACCATGCGGCTCGGTCTGGCGATCGCCGAGGCATTGAGTGAAGCGCACCAGCACAGCATCCTGCACCGCGACCTCAAGCCCGAAAACGTGATGCTCGGCCGCGACGGACGGCTGCGCGTGGTCGACTTTGGCCTGGCGCGGGTGGTCGACGCGCCTTCGGACGCGACCACGACCCAAGACGTGGCAACGATGGACAGCGGCTCGCTGCTCGAAAGCTTCAAGAGCGAGCACGGCAAGATCTGCGGCACACCGCCGTACATGGCGCCCGAGCAGTGGGCTGGCAAAGAGGTGACCGGCGCGACCGATGTCTGGGCGCTGGGCGTGATGATGTTCGAGCTGCTCGGCGGCAAGCGGCCGTTCGATGGAGCGACCCCGCTTCTCATCGGCGTGCAGGTGTGCAGCCCCGACGCGCCGATGCGACTGGTCGAGAGCGATCAGCTGTCGGCCGACCTGTGCGAACTGGTGGCGAGCTGTCTGCAGAAGGATGCGAGCAAGCGACCGACTGCGAACGAGGTCGTGCAACGGCTCCAGCGCATGCTCGAGCCAGCGCGCGTTGCAGTCAGCGGCGACGAAAGCCCGTTTCGCGGTCTGCTGCCGTTTGGCGAGCAGCACCGGCAATTCTTCTTTGGCCGCGATGGCGAGGTCTCCGAGTTCGTCGAGAGGCTGCGCACCGAACCGATCATGCCGGTGATCGGCGCCTCTGGTGCCGGCAAGAGCTCTTTCGTGCAAGCTGGGGTGATTCCACGGCTGCGCGAGCGTGGTCCGCTGGTCGTGCTGTCGTTGCGGCCGGGCCGCGATCCATTTGGTGCCCTGGCAGCGCGTATCAGCTCAGCTCGTCGACAGGCCAGCAAGCCAGGCAGCAGCGACAGCCCCTTTGGCAGTCTGGTCGAGAAATCGACCCTTGAAGGCGGACAGCCAGAAGAGGCCACCGAGATCGAGCGGCTCACCCAGCAGCTCAAGAGTGCGCCGCAGTTGCTCAACCTGGCGCTGGCGCGGCTGGCCGAAAAGCGGCGATCGAGCGTGGTGCTGTTCGTGGACCAGCTCGAGGAGCTGTACACGCTGGTCGACGACGACCAACTGCGACAGCAGTTCATGCAGGCGTTGACCGCGGCGGCCGACGACGCTGCTTCGCCGGTGCGCGTGATCGTCACGCTGCGCGAGGAGTTCCTGTCGCGGCTGGCCGAGGGCAGCAGCGTCAAGCAGGCATTTCAGCAGGTGACCGTGCTGCGCAGTCCGGGCCGCGAGGCGCTGCACGAGATCCTGACCCGGCCAGTGCAGTCGGTTGGCTATCAGTACGACGACGACAAACTCGTCGAGAAGATGATCGACGAGGTGGCGGGTGAGGCGTCGTGTCTGCCGCTGCTGCAGTTTGCCGGACAGGAGCTGTGGCAGCGGCGCGATGCGGCCAAGAGAGCGCTACGTCGTTCGGTCTACGCGTCAATGGGCGGGGTGGCCGGCGCGCTGGCGCAGCATGCCGATGGCGTGTTGTCTGGACTGACTCCCGTCGAGCTCAACCTCGCACGCAGCATGCTGCTGCGGCTGGTGACGCCCGAGGGCACACGCCAGGTCCTCAGCGGCTGTCGGCTGGTCGAGGGGCTGGCGGTCGACGCTGCCAGCGTACTCAAGCGCCTGACGTCGTCGCGCCTGATCACGTCCAAGCAATCCGAGGCTGACCAGGAGGGCGAGGTCGAGCTGGTCCACGAGTCGCTGATCGCGACCTGGTCGCGGCTGCGGCGCTGGATCGAGGAGAGCAGGGAGGAACTGGTCTTTCTGCGCGAAATGGGGCAGGCGGCGGAGTTATGGGAGCGGCATGGTCGGCGGGAGGACGAGTTGCTGCGCGGAAAAGCGCTGGTCGATGCGCAGCGCGCGGCCGAGCACTGCACGAGCGAGCTGTCGGAACGGGTGAGGAAGTTTCTTGGCGCTGGTGCGAAGAGGGCGAAGCGCTCAAGGCGAATCAAACAACTTGGGTTGATCGCGATGGTCCTGGGCCCGGTTGCGTTCGGGGTCACGTTTGCCGCCAAGGAAAGGGAGGCGCAGCAACAACGGGCGCAAGTCGAGCAGCAAAGCGTCGAGATCGATCGGCAGCGTCAGCAGGCAACCGCACAGCGCGACCTGGCAAAAACAAGCCTCGCCGCGGCTCTCGTCGAACGTGCCTTTGCGACCCATGAGCCGCATGAAGCCTTGGTCTACCTGGCGTCATCGCTGGTACAAGCCGAAAGCGCAGAAGGGCGTGGCCTGCTCAGCGAGGTCATCGCCAGTCCGCGACCTCGGCTGCGCTGGCAAACCAGGCCTGGCGTCCTCTGTGTCGACCTCGCGTTTTCTCCCGACGGAAAGCAGCTCGCCTGTGCCGAGATGGTCGACCGCGTCGTCATCTGGGACGTTGCCACCGGCGCCGAAATCGGCCGCCTCGGTTATCGCAGGGAGGGTACGCGTGCCATCAACTATGCGACCGACGGCTCGGTGATCGCCAGTCTCTCGATCCGGGGCTACGTCCAGGTCTGGGACGCAGTCGAAAGACGCGAGCTGGCTCGCGTCGAAGCGCACACGGGCGCTGCGCAGGCTGCTCGCCTGTCGCCCGACGGCAAGAAAATCGTGATCGGAGATAGCACGGGGGCGGCAACCCTGGTCGACTGGAGGACTGGCGCCGAGCTCGCACGCGTCGAGCGGGTCTGCGAACGAGTCAACGACTTCTCTTTTTCACCTGATGCCGAACAAGTCCTGGTCGTTTGCGCCGACAAGACAACGATCGCGTGGCGGCCTGGCCAAGCGAGCCAGCTCGAGAAAATCACCGCGCCGGGTACCAAAGCAACGATCGCCGCGTTCTCGCGCAACGGCAAGCTGATCCTGTTCCTTGGCGAGGACGGAGCATTGGTCGCCGTCGACTCGGAGACCCGCGCCGAGCGCTGGCGGGCAAAGGTGCACCGAGAAGAATTCAACACACTTGATTTCTCAGTCGACGGGCGACTGATTGCGACTACCGGAATGGACGGCACGGTCGCACTCCTGGATGCGGCGGATGGGTCGAGGCGTGCCGTGTTCAGGGTCGCAAGCAGTGGTTGGTCGTCATGCGCGCTCTCGCCCGACTCGCAGCTCCTGGCATCGGCCAGCGCGCTGGGTGAGCTGCGCATCTGGCATCTGCCGACTGGACGAACCATCCGCCGGTTTGGTGGCGTCCCATTGCTACCAGAGGCGGTCGGCTTGTCCGCGAACGGCGCGACGCTGTACAGCGTCGACATGTTCGGCGCGATTTACTCCTGGGATGTGGAGACTGGTATCGGCGAGCCGCGCTATCGCATCCCGGGCATCATGCCTGCGAACGAAGGCATGTCGCTGGCAGTATTCGCCGACCCGGAGCGCCTGGCGATCGGCACCTGGGGCGGTGACATCCATCTGGTGGATCTGCGCCAGGGTGTGTCGTCCCGGATCCTGGTCGGCCATCGAGCACCGGTCTTCAATCTGACTGTTGCCCGCGATCAGCGGACCCTGTTCTCGGCAAGCGAGGACGGCAGCGTGCGCGAGTGGGACGTGGAGACGGGAGTACAGCGGCGCATCATTGCGCAGTTCAAGCCGGGTTTCTATGGCCTGGCACTGTCCCCCGATGAAAAGTTGCTGGTCGCCACCGGAGCCGACCGCGCGATCCGGATCTGGTCCATGCCCGACGCAAAACAGGTCGCAGCGCTCGAGAGCGCAGCCCAAGGCCGGGACAAGGCGACCTTCGATGCTTCCGGCGAATCGCTGGCCGTCGCCACGCGCAGCGGTTCGATCGAGATCTGGGACACTGCGTCGTGGACGCTGCGCAACAGCCTGCCGGCACATCGAACCATGATTTCGGGACTGGCGTTCTCACCCGACGGACGGCGACTCGGTACGACCAGCTACGACGGCACTGCCACGCTCTGGCAGGTTGCCACTGCACGGCAGTTGGCGCGACTGGTGATCGGAGACGAGGCGCACACAGCGCAGTTTACCGCCGATGGGACGGGCTTTCTGGTGAGCACCACCGATCGCACCATCCGCCGCTGGGACCTCGCCCCGCTTGACATGAGCACGGACGTTGCCGTGACCAGCTCCAAGATCGCGGTTCTTGCGAATTTGCGCCAGCAGAACGCTGCACTCGTGATCGATGACCGCGGCGACATGACGACCTGGGATCTCGCGACCCGACAACGGAAAGCCATTTCGCATATCGACCTTCGCCAATCTTCGCCCATGAAGTTTTCGGATGACGGCAGTCGCCTGCTCGCACGGGCTGGCCAGCGTGTGCTGGTGGAATTCGACGTCGCTCGTGGTGCCGAGTTGTGGCGATCCAATGACATCGGACGGGTATTCATTGTTGGTGCAGCCAGCGATCCGCAGAACAGGCGCGTTGCCGTTGCCGACCGGGAATCGCGCGCGTTGATCTGGGACCTGGCAACTCGTGCGCCAGCCGCGCCACTCGTTGTGAAGGAACTCTTTTACCCGTTCGCGGTCGATTTTTCTCCCGATGGACGCAGGTTGGCGGTCGCCACCGGCGACGGTCTGGTCTTGGTCGACCCGTTGACCGGGGAAAAAACTGCGATCGCGGCTGGATTGTACCCGCAGATGGATTTCGTGACCTATGCGTCTGATGGGACCTTGATCGCCACCGGCCAGGCGGACGGAACAATCCGGCTTTGGGACGCAAGAACGTTGACGGGTAAAGGATTCATGCGCGGCCCTGCAACAGGTGTCCAACAGATACTGTTCGCGCCCGACAATCAGCAACTCTTCGTCGTCAGCAAGGACCGGACCATCTCGATCTGGGCTGTCAGCTCCGGCAGGGAGCTGGCTCGAATACGCGGATCATCGCTTTCGGCAACTCCTTACCTGGCCGTGTCCTCCGACGGCCGCTGGTTGTTCGGCCGGGCGAGCGATCAGTCCCTGCGCTTCTGGGATCTGAGTGCGTTGACCCTCGACGCGAACGATCTCCTCGATCGGGCGACCCGCGAAACCGGCTTGACTGTGCAGAATGCCAACCTGGTCGTCGACGAGAAGCGATTCGCTACGGCGCTCGAGGAAGTGGTCGAGCCATCCGCGGTACCCACCAACAGCAAATGAAACTTCACCCCGCCCAACGAGGGGACGGGGACAGAGACAGAGACAGAGACCAACCGCCTCTCGCTGCACCGCCAGCGCGAGCCGCACGCCGCTGCCCGACATGCGCGTCGTCGTCAGATCAGCTCGCGCAGCAGCACCAGCGCCACCCGGATGCCCTCGGGGCTCAGGTAGTCCGTGCTGCCGGTGCCGCTGATCTGCCAGGCCCGGCAGTCGGGGAAGCGCAGCTTGAGGTAGCGCAGGCCAAGATCGATTGGCTTCGCGCGCCTCGACAGCGCCAGGGGACAGAGCCCAAATCCCCCGACCTCGCTCACCGTCGCGTCCCTGATCCGCGCCCTTGCCGTTCGTCCAAAATACGTCTATTATTCGTCCATCGGCCATGCCGGGAGGGAATGTGGCGTTTTCACCCAACTACTCGATAACAAACAGCTTGTTGCAGTCCGCCAAGCAGATCGCTGCGCTCACCGCCGAGCTGAATCGCCGCGTCATTGCCCAGCCGATCCTGGTCGAACTCGAACGCCGGGCCTCCGCTTTATCTTCGCATGCATCGACGCGGATCGAAGGCAACCCGCTGCCGCTCACCGAAGTGAAGAAGCTGCTCAAGAGCCTCCCTGCCAACCTCGGCACCAGCGAGCGCGAGGTCGTCAACTACAACGCCGCGCTCTCCTCGCTGCACCAGCAGCTCCAGGACGCCAGTCCAGCGTTGACCCTGAAGCGCATCCTGGGGATCCACCGCACGGTGATGAAGGGTCTGCTCGAGCCCTATCACTGCGGTCGCCTGCGGGCCGAACCTGTCGTCGTCAATGACCCGCGCACGGGCCGGGTCGTCTACCTGGCACCGGACGCAAAGGACGTCAGGGGGTTGCTCGACGAGTGCCTGGCTTTTTTACAGACCAGCCAGCGCGCGGTGGACCCGCTGATCCTGGCCGGGCTGTTCCACCGCCAGTTCGTCATCATCCATCCGTTCACCGACGGCAACGGCAGGACGGTTCGTCTCGCCACCAAGGTGCTGCTGGCGACCCTGGGCATCGACACGTTTCCGCTCTTCAGCTTTGAAAACTTTTACATCAGCGACATCACGCGCTACCTGGGCCAGGTCGGCGTCTCCGGCAACTACTACGATATCCGCGATCGCATCGATTTCACGTCGTGGCTCGAGTATTTTGCCGAGGGCATTCTCGACGAGCTCACGCGCGTCTCGGACGAGCTCGAGCTGGCAACGGCCTCGCCCGAGAGCACGCCGTTGCCGCACCATCGGCTCATCCTCAAACACATCGAGCGGCACGGCTACATCACGGATCGCGACTATTCAAAGCTGACCGATCGCGCCAAGGCGACGCGCGCCCTCGATTTCAAGCGGCTGATCGAGTGGGGGCTGATCGAGAGACTCGGCCGGGGCAAGAAGACTTACTACAAGGTCAAAGCCTGAGCGTCATCACCCCAGTTTCCCTACCATCGCCTGAAACGCCTCGGCCCCGATGTTGGTCGGCACCGGGTTGCGCTTCTGGATCTCTTTCTTGAGGTCCGCGATGCGCTCCTCGGTCGCCGGATGGCTCTGGATGATCGCCAGAAATGCCGGATCTCCAGTCTTGAGTTTCTCGAAGAACGTGATGAAGCCGTGCGGGTCGTAGCCCTCGCGCACCTCGTACATCAGCCCCATCTTGTCCGCCTCGCGCTCGTGGTCGCGGCTGTACTTGAGCAAGAAGCCGTTAGCCACGATACCGCTGGCCAGCTGACCGACCAGTCCCGGGTTCTTGCCGAGCGCGAGCTGGGTCACCGCGTCGATGCCGTTGGCGGCGATCAGCGTCTGCGCGATGTGGCGCCGGGTCACGTGCGCCACCTCGTGGCTCATCACCGCCATCAGCTCGGCCTCGTTGGACGCCTTCTTGAGCAGGCCAGTGTAGACGTAGACGTGACCTCCCGGCATGGCGAACGCATTGACCGTCTTGGCGTCGTCGATCACCTTGAACGTGTAACGGATGCCCTTGGGCGTATCGCCGCCCGCAGCAGCCACCACTTTGGCGCCAAGGTCGGCCACGTACTTCTGCACGTCAGCGTTGGCCAGCAGCTTGACCTTGCCCTCGAGCTCGGCTGCCAACTTCTGACCGATCTTGTTCTCCTCGCTGACCGGTAGCAGCGTGTCGATAGCTGCCTCGCCAGCCTGGTTGGACATCTTGCCCAGGTCGACCTTGCCGCCGGCGCAGCCAGCCGCGATCAGCACCGTCATCAGCAACGCCCCACCCACCGAACCTCGTGCTCTCATCGCTGCCCTCCTCGGAAAGTCAAACACGCACGTGCAACGCGCACGTCTCCTGCTATATACACCACAACGTTCGGTCGCCCGTACGGACCGTGACGAATAAAACCTACTGACGAGGGACACTCGATGAAGAGGATTCTTCTGCCCGCATTCGCTTTCAGCGCGGTCGTGGTGCTGACCAGCGCGGCGCTTGCCCAGGCGCAGGCGCAGTCGGTCGACGAGATACCGTTCACCGACGACAAGTCGGTGGCGACCGGCAGCGAAGCGCCCGCCGGGACGCCGGCCGCGTCCGCCGTGACTCAAACGCCGCCGGTGCCGCCAGCGCCGCCAATCCCGCCTGTTGCACCGGTCCGCACCGGCTGGCTCAACAATCCGGACGCGTTTTACCAGATGTCGCTACACGCGGAGCTGGGGTTGCTGTGGCCGGTCTCGCACACGATCCAGTTTGGCAAGCAAGGCACGCGCATCGACTACGTGGCGCAGGGCGGCCAGGACAACCTGTTCCCGTTCATGCGCATGTCGGCCGAGGTCGAGCTGTTCAAGCACCACGAGATCGCGCTGCTCTACCAGCCGCTGCAGCTGGTGACGACCCAGACCGCGCGCGACGAGATCCGCGTGTTCGACACCCGCTATGCCGCGGGCACGCCGATGCGCTTCACCTACGGTTTCGATTTCTGGCGGCTGTCGTACCTGTACGACTTCAACGATTCGCCCGAGACCGAGCTCGCGGTCGGCGCCTCGCTGCAGATCCGCAACGCCACCATCGTCACCGAAGCGGTCGACGGCAGCCAGGCCAACTACACCCGCAACATCGGTCCGGTGCCCGTGCTCAAGGGCCGCTTTCGCACCGACCTCGGCCACGGCTTCTGGGTCGGCGCCGAGGCCGACGGCTTTTATGCCCCGATCCGCTACCTCAACGGCGGCACGGTCGACGTCGAGGGCGCCATCCTCGACGCCTCACTGCGCGGCGGCATGCATCTGACTCCAGGTGTCGACACGTTCCTCAACCTGCGCTACCTGGGCGGCGGCGCGCGCGGTACCAACAGCAACACGCGCGAGCCGGGCGACGGCTTTAGCAACAACTGGTTGCACTTCGTGTCGTTGACACTGGGATTCACCTTGCGTTGATTGCAGCCCGCGCTCACCGGCTGCTATAACCGTCACATTCACGAGCGAGGCCGCGCTGATGGCCGAGGTTCTGCCGCCTGCGGTGATGGCCGACGCCGTCGCAGCGATCTGGCACGGAGACGACTGGCGACCAGGCCTCGCCAATTTTCGCGCCGCGCTGCTCGAACCGACGTTGCGGCGCGCAGCCAGCGAGACGCCATTCTATGCGGCGCGCATCGATCGCCAGCGCCTGGACGGGATCTTCGACGCAGCAGCCAGCGATCGCATCCGTCGCATGTACGGCCTGCTGCGCGAGCTGCCGATCCTCGACCGCTCGGAGGTGTACGCGCGCCAGGCCGAGTTCTTGATCGACGACGCGAGCGGCCGCGTGGTGCGGGTCACCTCGGGCAGCAGCGGACTGCCGCTGTCCCTCCTTCGATCGCGCGTAGAAATCCAGTATGGCGAAGCGGTGTCAGCCGCGCTGGGGGCGCACAACGCGGCGCTGCTGCCCGCGTTTGACGGCGGCGATTTGACGGCGCGCATGCTCCGCGCCAGCGTGCGCGATCTGCTCGAGTTGACCAGCCGCCTGGTCGACAGCGGCTTCGATTTCGACACCACCTCGATCGAGCAGATCACGACCCACGCGCAGCTGCTGACGGGCGGCACGCGTCACCACCTCGAGCGAATCTGGCAACGCCCCCTGACCGATCGCTACGAGCTGACCGAGATCGTGGGCGGCGCCACCAGCTGCGCCGAGTGCGGTGGCCTGCACTTCGATCCGTGGCTGGTGCCCGAGCTGGTCGAGGTGGTGGGGCCGCGCTTGCGCGACGGCGGCGAGGGGCGACTGCTGCTGACCAGCCTGTATCCATTTGCGCGCATGCAGCCGATGATCCGCTACGACACTGGAGACCTGTTTCGCGTCGAGAGCAGCCGCTGCCTGCACGACTTCAGCTGGTTCCCGCTCGGTCGCGCCAGCCGCAGCCTGCGCGACGGTACTGCGCTGCTGGCCAGTGAGCTCGACCTGCGGCAGGCGATCGAGGTGGCCACGGCGCCGCTGCTCGGCGAGGCCAATGCGCGCGCGCTGCTGGCGTGCGTCGATTGCCAGCTGGCGGTCGGGGACGGCGGTGCGAGCAACCTGCAGATCGCGATCGAGATCGAACCCGATCGGGTCGACCTGTTTGGCGATCGGCTGCGCGCCGCGCTGGCGGCCCAACGGCCCAAGCGCGCCGCCGCGCTGGCCGCGCTGCACATCGCGATCAGGCCGCAGCGAGACGAGGACTGAGCGGGTCGGGGGGTGCGCTAGTTCGTCGAGCGCACCGGCCTGAAACCGGTGTTCCAGCAGCGGTCCGAGCCGCACGGCCAAGACTTTCGCTCGGCGCTGCGGCATTGCCCGCCCAGGCTGTCGGCAGCGCAGCCGCGCACGATGCGATCCTGGCCGCCGCAGACCAGGGGGCCAATCGGGTCGCGCTGCGACGTCGTCGGATAGCGGGCCTGGCAGTCGAGCACCCACTCCCAGACGTTGCCGATCATGTCGTACAGACCGAGGCCGTTGGCATAGCTCTTGGAGCGCACCGGGTGGGTGCCGACCTCGGTCGCCGTGCCGTCGCAGGCCAGATTGATGGCGCCGCTGTAGGTGGGCGGTGTGGCGTTGCCCAGATACCAGGCGATCTGGTTGAGCGTGCTGTCGGCCGGACGGCAGCCCAGCTGGGCTAGATCGCCAAGGTACGTCGCGGTCTGGCTGCTGGCGCGCGCGGCATATTCCCACTCGGCCTCGGTTGGCAGCCGATAGCCGGGGCACTGGTAAGGGCTGGCGAAACCGGCCGCCATCCGGCACTTGGCCACGCTGCCAGCACTGCTGCACTCGAAACATTGCGGCAGACCGCGCGACTGCGACAGCGCATTGCAAAACGCTGCCGCTTCGTGCCAGGTCAGCCGCTCGACCGGGCAATCGTCGCCGCAGTCGGTCAGCAGCGACGGGTCATAGCCCATGACGTCCTCGAAGTCGCGCCGGGTCACCTCGCTGTCTGCGATCTCGAAACCGTGTGTCAACTGCACCAGGTGCAGCGTCTCGTCGAGCGTGTTGGTTGGGACACCAGTCTCGTTGTCGCGACCACCCTCGTTGGTCGACGAACCCATGGTGAAGCTGCCGGCGGCGACCGTCCTGAACTCGAGCTGCAGCATGTGGCAGGTGCTGTCGGCGCCGCAGAAGTGCGGGGTGGCGCAGCCGCCGCAGTCGATCTCGTTGCCGCAGCCGTCGTTGCGCACACCGCACTGGGCGCCGGCGCTGCCGCAGCTGCGCGGCGTACAGGGCCCGGCAGCATCGTGCGCGGCCGCGGCGTCGACCGCAGGAGTCGCGTCGGCGGCAGGCGCCACCATTGCATCAGTGGCCGGACTGAACGGTGCGGTGGTGGCGTCGACCGAGGTGTTGGTCTGCCCGGCGTCACCAATGGCCGGGGCGTCGCCGGTCACGTGCAGTGGCAAGCAGACGTCGGTGGCGCAGGCAAAGCCAACGCCACAATCGCTGTCGTCGTGGCAGCTGTCGCGGCAGATGCTGGATGCGCACACCATGTCATGGCCGCAGTCGTCGTCATTGTTGCACGCGTCCAGCGTGGCGATGGCAGTACAACCTGACGAGGAAAGTGCGGACGCGATTGCCAGCGGCAAAAAGTAGAGTCTCACCCGGAACGAGGAAGCAAGCTGCCCCATATCACCGCTCCCGAGTTGTTCGGTCGGACTTGCACACACACCTCTCACCGTTCGTTATCGGGCGATCGACCGATCCCGTCCTCGAAATTTGTTACCGCGATCACATTTGCGGCCGGGGCTTTGACATTCGAGAACGAGCGTGCAAAAAGCGGCTTTCGGTCAGCGTAAGCCACATCTGGAGTGATCGCATGAACTCGACTTCAACTGCGAGCGAGCGCCGCGCGCCGACGGTGCTGGTCGTCGCCGAATCCGACCCGTCCGGCGCAGCGGGTATCCAGGGCGACCTGACCACGCTGGCCGTGATCGGCCGCTACGGCATGGCCGTGCCGACCGCGTTCACCGTGCCCGGCGGCCGCAAGGCGCGCGCAGTGCATGCGCTGTCGCCGCGCGTAGCAGCCGACAGCATCCGCGCCCTGGTCGAGGAAATGCCCATTGATGCGGTCAAGATCGGCATGCTCAACACCGCCGAGATGGCGCGCGCCGTGGCCGCTGCTCTGCGCAGCTACCGCGGTCCGATCGTGGTCGACCCGGTGACGGACCGCGTGCAGCGCGGCCGCTACGTCGACAAGCGGCTGCGTGCCGTGTTGCTGGATTGCTGGATCCCGCGCGCCACGGTGGTGACGCCCAACCTCAACGCGGCCAGCGCGCTGTGCGGCGTCGAGGTGCGCGACCTGGACATGATGCTGTCAGCCGGCCAGGCGTTGCATGACCTGGGGGCCCGCTGCGTGCTGGTCAAGGGCGGCGGTCTGGACGGCGACCCGGTCGATGCCCTGGTCGACGCGCAGAGTTTTGCGCTGCTCTGGGGCAACCGCCACAACCTGCGCCGCACCCGCGGTGGTGGTAGCGCCATCTCGACCGCGATTGCGGCTGCACTGGCAGCCGGTCGCGACGCGCGCAGCGCCTGCATCGAGGCGCGCTGCCGGCTCGACCGCGCACTTGCCACCGACCATCTCATCGGCCGCGGCGGTCGTGCTCTGGCCCATCACGCGCTATGCGTGGCGGTGCCGGCCGCACTGGGGTGCTGACATGTCGCGCAAGCGCAAGAAGTCCAGGTCGGGCAGTGGCAAGCCAGCGCCGAGCGCGTCGAGCGATTCCAGCTCGAGCTCGGGTGGCGGCAGTCTGTCCCGCATGCGCGGCGGGCTGCAGGGCATGTTCGGGGGCAAGAAGTCCAACCAGCCGAAGACCGTGCTGGATCGGGTCTGGGACGTGCTGTTCTACGTGCTGCTGGCGGCTGCGATCGTCTTCGTGCTGTATTCCAGGTTCTTCCGTCACCCGCGCTAGTTCGTCGGTGGCGCTGCTCAAGGCATCTGCACGCCACCGGTGCTGCACGCGCCCTGGCACTGACCGCTGGTTGCGGTCGGTGTGATGACGGCACCGCTGGTGATGGTCAGGTCGGCATCGTTCATCGTGTTGAGCCGGATGCGGCCGGCCGCGCCGCCGCCGCCGCCAGCCGGGCCGTCGCTGAAGTCGACGCCGTGATCGCCAGCGGCAACCGGCGTTGCGCCGCCGTTGCCGCCAGCCGAGGCTATTTGATCCACCGTCGGCTGACCGGCAGTCGCTGCAGTCTCGCTGGACGTTCCAAGTTGGCCAGCCTGGCCAACATCGTCGCCCAGTCAAGTACAGTCGCCGGACGCGCCGCCACCTCCGTTGGCCGCCAGCACGGCCCCGTTGGCGATCTGGATCGTCAACGCTTCGAGGAGAATCGCACCACCTGCGCCGCCGCCCCACCACCGCCGCTGCTGCCTTCACCGCCGCCACCGCCGGCAGCGATGATCTTGCCGGTGCCAGCGATCGTCAGCGTTCGCCCGGCGGCGATCTGGATCGCGCCACCGCCGCCGCCGCCCAGGCCAGTGGAGGTGGGGGGATCTCGCTCGGGAATCAAGACCTGACCGGCGCCGCCACTGCCACCCCGCAATGGCATCAACTCAGGCAGACCGCAGCTCGTCCCACCCGCGCCCCCGCCATAGCCGGCCAACTCCTCGTTGCCGCCGCGGCCGCCGGCTGCGCCAAAGCCACCGCCACCGCTGCCGCTCGAATGGATGTGCGACTGCGAGTCGCCAAACCCGACCAGACCTGGGCACGGTCCGGAACCGGATTGACCCTCGGTGCCGCCAGCAAAGCCTCCCGGTCCGGGGAGGTTCGCTTCGTGCCAGATGGTGCCGGTTGCGCTGAGGTCGAGCGTACCCGCGATGTCGACGTCGAGGGACGCTGCGATCGCCAGCGCGCGCTGGCCGACGACGCGCACGGTGACGCCGGGCTCGATCGAAAACGAGTCGAATTTCAACACCGCGATCGCGGGCGCCGTGGCGCCCTGTGTCGTCACCGCGTGCGGTACGCTGAGGCCGCCGATGGTGTAGGCATCGGTGTCGATGACGGTGTCGCTCGAGATGACCAGCACAGAGCCGCCCGCGGGTGGCGGCAACGTCAGCGCCGGCAGGTTGGACGGCGCGTAGGTCCAGCACCAGGCCGCCACGCTGTCGCAAGCGGTGGTGCAGTCGTAGTGCGTCTCGACCGGTGGATTCTCGCAGATCGCGAGGGTCCGACCATCGATGCAGCGACGCGCTCCGGCGCTGCACGCAACGAAGGTGTCGGGTTGCTGACCGTCGGCGATCGTCCCGTCGACGTTGGCGGCATCGAGGTTTGGCCCGCCGTCGGCCAGGCACCCGCCATCGCACGCCGATTGATCGGCGAGCACCGTGTCGCTCGCTGCGCCGTCGTGTGCCGTGTGGTCGGCTGCAGTCTGGTCGCTTGCACGCTGATCGACGATCACGCGGTCGCCGATCGCGCTATCGACGGTCGCGCCATCGTTGGTCGCGGCGTCGCCGCTGGCGTCGACCCGCACACAGCTGCCCGCGCTGCACTGCTCGTCGCTGCGGCAGGGGGAATCTGCGACGTAGGAAAGTGCGACGCGTACGGTGGCGTCGACCCCAGGTTGGATGTCGGCCTCGGTGCAGCCCTGCGCGAACGCCTGGCAATCGCCGTCCCGGGCGCGGGCGAGAAATGCGTTCAGGCCAAATGGTACCCGGCCGAGCGCGGGTATGTCGCCGTGGGCGGCAAAGCTGGTGTCGGGCTGATCGGTACGCGCCAGCAACTCGGCGCAACCGACGCTGGCGTCGACCACCAGCTCGACCCGTGCTGCGCGGTCGAGCGCGGCCTGGTCCGGGTAGCTGATGATCACGCGGTAGGTGCCGGCATCGTTGCACGCCGCGAGCAGCAGCGCGGCGAGCGCGCCAGCGATTGCCAATGGTCCACGCATATCCTGGACAGCGTAACCGGCGCGATCGGGTCTGTCCAATCGAATGCCAGGTGCTAGCGTTCGGCGGCCAGCACTGCGATCTCGCCCGGGTCGAGCGCGCGCCGATAGATGCGCACGACGTCGACCACGCCGTCGGCGTCGTAGCGGTATGTGCTCTGCGCTATGTTGGACGTGCCGAGGTGCCAGGAAAGCGAGCCGTACTCGAGCGACGGTGTGCCGGGTGCCCAGGTCGCGACTCCGTCCGCCGCGCCGTCCACATAGAGCCTGGTCTCACCGGCGGCGCGATCGACGGTTGCCGCGACGTGGTGCCAGGTGCCGGTAGGGAAGCTGCCGCTTGAGCCCACACCGAGGTAGTCATCGCTGACCGAGAAGTGCTCGATCTCGAATGAGCTGTAGGACGAATACTCGAGGCCGGTATGGTAGCCCGCCTTGGCGACGATGCAATATGCGTAGTCGTTGTAGTCGATGCTGGTCGCCGGTGGTATCGAGTTGGCGTTGAACCAGCCAGCCAGTGTGAAGTCGCCATCCTGCACGTCGCTCGTGCTCGCGTTGTCGGGTACCACCACCGCGTCGACACCGTCCTGGTAGTGGAAGTCGAGCGCACCGCCGATCTGGCCCGCAGTCCAGGTCGGCGACCCGGATAAAGTGCCGTGGTTGCCGTTGCCAGACGAATCGTACGCGGTGCTGCCGCTGCCCTCGTCGAGCAGAAACTCGGCGACCATCCCGTAGGTCGGTACCGTGCTCGGGCAGATCAGTCGCACGTTGGCCCAGTCTGCATGATCGCAGGCGATGTCGCCGTTGTAGTCGCCGACGACGAGGGCCAACGATTGCGCGCCGGTGATGTCGAGATCGAGGTGAATGGTCGGCGTGTTCACGTCGACCAGCCCGCTCGCATAGATGACCGCGGCGTTGACCTCGACAGAGAACTCGACGTTTGACGTTCCGCTGGTGCAATTGACCACCCAGTCGTCGATGCCGAGATCCGCCATCAGCCTCGTGCAGTTGGCGCCCATCAGGTCAAATAAGAGACGCGAGTTGGCGTGCACGCCCAGGCCCTTGGGATAACTGACGCCGTGGATGACGATCGGGGTACCGTCTCCGGCCGCGGCCTGACCGACTGACATGTCGCGCTCGACCGGTCCATCGCCGTTTGTCTCGGACACCCAGCGCAGCTCGCTCAGGGGTCGCGTGGACCAACCGATGCACCAGCCGTCTGCGCAGTAGCCCTGTGGACACGGCGAACCGCTGGTACAGCATGGCTCGAAGTCAGCGCCGCACGCCGGAGTCTGGTCGACGCCGACAGCCGCATCGGTCGCCGCATCGACCCGGGTCGCGTCGCCGCCAAAGCCGTCGATTGCGCTGCTGTCGGGCGCGGTCCAGGCGTCGGCGACTGCAGCGTCGGGCGTTGCCGTGTCGCGCACCATGGTATCGGCAACCACCACGTCGTTCGCCAGGTTGTCGTTCGCCAGTGTGTCGTTGACGGCCTGATCTCGCCGGGTGGTGTCTGCGATCTGGTGGTCAGGGGTCGCGGCGTCGACCCGGGCATCCATTGCGGCGTCGCCGACCGAAGCATCGGTCGTCAGGCATTGGCGGTCGACGCAGCGTGCACCTGCCGCGCAGCCGACCTCGACCACCGGCAACAGGGCGATGCGCACCACCGTATCCTGGCGCGGTTTGAGTTCGTACTCGTGGCAGCCGTCGAGGAAGGCAAGGCAATTGGCGTCTGACGCCCGGGCGAAGAATGCGACGTCACCGAGCGGCAGCGTGCCCAGCTCGGGCAGTGTGCCATGCGGATCGAAGGCGAGCCGCACCTCGCCGGGCGTCTGCCGGAGTTGCTCGCAGCTGGTCTGTGCCGAGACGAAGAGCTCGAGCCTTTGCGCGCGATCGAACGAAGCCTGGTCGATGTAGCTGAGCACCAGCTGGTAGTTGCCCTCGCACGCCGTCATCAGCAGTACGGCCACGAGCGCGCCACATCGTTTCGACCGCAGGTGCATCTCAGCCATTGTACGGCGCTACGCCCTGTCGAGCCAGCCCTGAGCGCTCGACCTCACCCGCCGTTGACCGGGTAGCCGTACATGATCACGTTCTCGACGTCGTAACCATCCACGAAGTTGCAGCGCTGTCCGCGATAGTCGCCGCTGCCCTGGTAGGCGCCAAAATTTGGTAGGTAGAGGCAGGCCTCATTGCTCTCGCAGGCGATGTCGTCGTCGCCGATGCCGTCGCCCAGGATCTCGATCGCGTTGACCAGGGCACCGTTCCGTTCTGGCCAGACCTGGTCGCCGTCAACCGAAGCCGGACACATGGCTCCGGCGCTGAATGAACCGTTGATGTCCAGCAGAGTGTCGTCGGTCGAGCGCAGGCGCGCGTCCCGCTGCGCACAGGTGCCGCCCAGGCAGTCGCCCTGGTTGCCCGGGGTCAGGAAGCCGAGGTCCGTGCCGTTGGCCCAGCCTCGGTAGGCGTTTTCGAAGTCGAGCCAGTCGGTGATCGAGCCAAAGGCGATGCGGCCGTTGGCGTCGAGCGCGCTGGTGCTCCCGTTGCTGGTGTCGCGCACCAGCCCGACGAAGGAGCCGGTCAGGCTGGCGCCGGGAACGACGGTCAGCGCGGGCTCGCTCTCGGCGCAGTCGGTCGCGATGTTGTTGCCGGAGCCAGCGTCGACGTAACAGTCACCCAGCGGGCTGCCGCCGATCAGCAACAGCTGCGAGAAGAACGTGTCCGAGGTCTCGTTGCTGAGCACGAGGTCAGTGCCATCGTTGTTGGTGGTGACGAGCTGGCCGAAGTGATTGCCAGTCGAGCTGTCGACGAGAATGCCGTCGCCCGCGTTGCCGGCCGAGACCAGATTGAAGAACATGTTGCTGTCCGACTGCGTCTCCACGGCCAGCCCTTGGTAGCCGCTGTTGAGGATGGTGAGCAGCCCGAATAGGTTGTCATTGGAGTCGGCCTGCACGCGCAGGCCAGACTGGGCGTTGCCGACGCTGACCAGCGAGATCACGGCATTGTCGTCACTGGTCTCGAGCAGCAGGCCGTGGCCCGAGTTGTTGAAGGTCGCCACGTCCTGCAGAAAGTTGGCGACCGATGACCAGACCAGAATGATGCCGTGGCTGCCATTGCTGACGGACCGGCTCTGCGTCACCTCCGAAAAGTGCAGGTAGTCGCCGATGAAGCCCACGTCGTCGTGGCGCGCCAGCCGCACCGACCGCAGCTTGCTGTACCAGACGTTGCAGAGGTAGATGCCGTCCTGCTCGTTGGTCGGCATGGCGCCGCGCCCCAGGTAGTCGCCCTCGAGCCACAGGAAGTTTTCGCTGCCGGCCGCGATCAGGCAGATGCCCTCCGGATTCTGGACCTCGGCGCAATCGTAGCTGCAGTTGTTGGAGGTCAGCCCGCCGTAGGTGAGCTGGACTCCGACCGGCATCGCGATCGCCGCGTGGTCGAGGTTGATGTTGTAACCATTGCTATCGCGGCTCTCGTTGAGCGTGAAGATCGTGCCGGCGGCATACTGTCGATCCGGTCCGCTGCCGTCGTTGTCGACGCCGTCGAGCACGATCGCGCCCGTCGTCGGGTTGGCCGGCAGCGGCGCCACCGGATTGGACCACCAGGCGCGCCAGCCACTGCGCGCCACCAGGTTGGCGCCATCGAAAAAGCGGACGCGGTTGAGCCGCCAGTGGTCGATGTCGACCAGGTCGGCCAGGCGGCGGTCGGCCGGCAATCCGGTGTCGTAGAAGGTCAACCCGCCCGCCTGCTCGGTGCAGAACCACTGCATCAGCCCGAGCTCGTCGCTGAGCGAGCGCCCGCTGCACGACGTGTAGCCGTCGACGCGAACCTTGCGCAGCTCGCCCGCGTGCAGGCACCAGTTCCAGTCGCTGGGCACGCAATCGGAATCCGATGCGCTGTACGGGTCGCTGCCATTGGCGACCACCCAGTCGTTCCAGTTGGCGCCATAGTTTGGATAGACCGGCTCGACCACGACGCCCTCGGTCTGGTCGGCGCCGATGTCCCAGTCCAGACCGCGTTCGTCGCCGTCGATGTCGTCGCTGACCGGAAAGGCGAGGTCGGCGCTCAGGTCGGCCGCGTGGCCGCGCGCCTGCGCGTCGCTGCGCGCCAGGTGAAAGTCGTCGCTGGCAACATCGACGAACAGCGGCGTCACCCCGCTGCGGGCGTTGGTCGGCGGCACGCCGCTGGCGGTCGGACCGGACAGGTTGTTGCTGCTCGCGCTGTCGAAGGTGCCCTGATAGTTGGCCTCGCTGCAGCCAAAGATGAGGTTGTTCTTGGCCACGACCGTTCCGTCGTTGAGTCCGATGCCCCAGCCGCAGTCGACGATGGTGTTGTCGTAGATCAGATAGCGCATGGCTGTGATGGCGTCGATGCCAGCACCCCTCGAGCCGCCAAAATCGTAGATGATGTTGTTGGCAATGCGTACCGGGCCAGGCCCCGCGAATGGAAATGCCATGGCCTCCGCCCAGAAACTTGTTTCGGTTCCATAGCCGCGGAAGATGTTGCCCGTGATCTCGAGGTCC
>Ga0315268_10000712_pt1 | contig 38673 bp, 35 predicted proteins | sample C1_top_MG_FD_204535 | JGI IMG/M metagenome (GOLD analysis project Ga0315268, IMG submission 204535) | Sediment microbial communities from Yellowstone Lake, YNP, Wyoming, USA - C1_top | ecosystem: Environmental > Aquatic > Freshwater > Lake > Sediment | place: USA: Wyoming | collected 2017-08-01
CGGTGTCCAGTGAATCGGCGCCCAGATCCTCGATGAACGAGGCCTCCATGGTCACCTGCGAAGCGTCCACGCCCAACCGGTCGATGACGATCTTCTTGACATCATCTATTACTGCCATTTGTTTCACCTCCTTTTCTCTAGTTTTTAATATTGTAAAATTACCCGATATTAGTATATTGCTATAATCTGCGTAAATCTGTGCAATCTGCGGATTGAAGAAACAGCGTTAAAGGCTGGAAGTATCTGTCACATCACCAAGCCGCCGTCAACATGCAGCACCTGGCCGGTGATATAGGAGGCCTGCTCGGAGACCAGGAACAGCACCGCGTTGGCCACGTCGTCCACGCTCCCCATCCGGCCCAGCGGGATGCCCTTCTTGTAGTTCTCCTTGACCTCGTCCGTCAGCTTGGCGGTCATGGCGGTCTCGATGAAACCCGGGGCGATGGCGTTGCAGGTGATGTTGCGCGAGGCGAACTCCTTGGCGGTGGACTTGGTGAAGGCTATCAGCCCGCCCTTCGATGCCGCGTAGTTGGACTGCCCGGCATTGCCCATCACTCCGATGACCGATGACATGTTGACGATGCGGCCATAGCGCTGTTTCATCATGATCCGGGTGACGGCCTTGGTCAGCAAAAAGGCGCCTTTCAGATTGACGTCCAGCACCAAGTCCCAGTCCTTCTCCTCCATCCGCATCATCAGGTTGTCGCGGGTGACGCCGGCGTTGTTGACTAAGATGTCCAATGTCGTAAATGTCTCCTGGGCCTTCTTGACCAGTTCCGTGACCTCAGCGGCATCGGCCACGTTGCACTTGACCGCGATGGTCTTCCGGCCCAGGGCTTCTATCTCCCTGGCGGTCTTCTCGGCCTCTTCCAGGTTGACGTCGCTGACCACGATATTGGCCCCGGCCTTGGCCAGCGCCAGGGCGATTGATTTGCCTATGCCCTGGGCCGAGCCGGTAACGATGGCGTTTTTATCTTTTAGCTGCATTATCTCTATTTTAACCAAATTAATTTTTTGTTATCTGAATATTCCCCGACTTTGATTTTATAGAGGTATACGCCCTGACTAACTTTTAGGCCACTCTCATCCCGGCCATCCCAACTGCACTGATGTTTGCCAGCAGTCATATTCTCATTTATTAATACTTTTACCAACTGCCCGGCAAGATTATATATTTTCAACTCAACTTTTTCAACTTGCGGAATTGTGAATTCGATAGTAGCAAAATTCCTAGCAGGATTAGGATAAAGGTTGTTTACGTTAAAACTGGTCGTGTTATCCATTTGCTTAGATTTACTACTTTTCTTTTCTGCTCTACTATCAGAAACGAGTGCCGCCGTAGTCGTGCTATCACCAATATACGGTATTAGAGCCCCAGTGCCGTCGTAACCTACCATACATGGCTGACGGATATATTGCGTGAAATAATCACCTATCAAATCGGGCGGGTAATTAAATACCTGCATACCAACTTTTTCCCCTTCTACCGGATCAACTATAACAACTGGCTTAACTTTTACGGTTACTAATCGTGGATCCTTGATCCCGGCATCACTTGCTGACCAATTGATGTTCCTCAACCAAAACACATATGTCGTATCGTAAAGGTTCACACTCCCAAATGGATTTTCATATAACCAATAAAATTTTACTTTACTTGATGTTACTGGTAACGTAACCCCATCAACAATGATTTCAACAGACGGCCAACTAATCGGCTCGCTATAATCACTCCTGCTTTCGCATGTATAAATGATCCTATCTTGTAATTGAACTCTGTAAATTGACTGTGGGCAAATCCCCCAAATGCTTAATGATTTAAGCTCAGAAACATTTTGCAAGCTTCCATTCCATACCCACATTGTATCTGACATTTCCGTATAAAATAAGTGCTCATCCCAATATAGACTATCCATAGGTGTTATAAACTCTGTTGGCGGATCTATAGTTACCCTCATAATATATTCGGAGATATCATTGCTATTATCGGTACAATTAATCCAGCCCGGTCTATCATCTCTTACCTTGAACTCCCAAGCCACCGTATCCATATATGCATTGCCATTGACTGTATTGTCACATTGCACTTTTACCCTGTGTTTGCCGGGTTCAAGGCTATCAACTTTATATTTAATCGTTTGTCTATTTTTAGGTCCGATTGCAGACGGTGTGACAAGACTGTCATCCAACCACAGCTGGATATTGCTAATTTCAGCAACGACATTATCTTTATGGGAAGGCTTTGTACCCTCGGCTTTTAATTGAATTGTAACCGTTTCACCTGGATTTATTGTTGTATCGGAAGGTGGATAAATGGCTGAGAATTGTGGGAAGATTGACAGCGTTTTGTATGACGGATAAGAATTATATTTTCTTTGAACTCTTTGGCCCAAATCGGGATTACTTGTTGGATTAGCTTCATAGACCAAATCACTTGTTTCACTTTGTAAAAATACATGAGCAGAATCCCACCATAAATCACCTGGTTTTATTGTACCAACTACAGGTATTGTATAGCTAAAAAGACCAGCTGCGGGTGTGGAATTAACATGATTTACATCGAAAAACCAACATTTTGTAACAAGACCTGAACAGTCTATACCAGTATAGATGCTCTGAGTAGAAGAATTGAAATTTTCTTTCCAGTTCCTTGGTATCAGACTATCAGTGATTTCAAACCCAAAATTCTCTGGTATCTCTTTATCACCAAAACTATAAGCCTCACCTATTACTGCTCTACCAGAACTATCATATATTGCATAATTTGGATTAGTTTTTACGACTGTCCAAGTATAATTGCTATATCTTTGTGCTTCGCTAATTACATCGCTTCTTTTTATTGCGTATGCTCTGGTTAGCATTAAAGATGCAATGCAAATCGTAAATGCATATAACGCCGTTTTTTTCATTTTATATCCTCCGGCGTAAGATTATATTTTAAGACTTCAAGGCCATTTTGTTTACCTTGTAATACATAAAAATTACCTTCGTTGTCAAAAATAATCCCTGCACCAACCGAAGCACTATGCTCAGGTTTATATGTGAATCTGTGAGTTTCCATTAAATCATAGTGATGTTTATTAAATACAACATTACTTTTTCTATTTTTAATTACTACATCCCCACTTCCACTATAATAACCCGAATAGCCATTTTTAAACTTCTTTTCTTTCAACATAACATCTGTCTGTTTAGCTATTTCTTTAATTTTATCAACAATTCCAATAGAATTTTTATAACTATTTGTTTTCCCTAATGATATAGGCACGGCAGCATAAACATATTGATAGCCCTGAAGAGATTTCTCTATTAAGCACCAAGACCCCGATAAATAGATATTGTTTTTATCTTCCAACAAAGAGAAGCCCTTAATGTAAGCTTTCGGAAAGAAATATTTATCAATTTTATTGCCGTTTTTATCAAATTCTAAAACTGTTGTATTGTTACCAAATGCAGACAATGCAACAAAAATATGGTCCTTGGAATTTACTCCGATGCCCTGGATAAGACTTCCTCTATCCCCAGGGAGCAATTTATTCTTCTCAAGCACATCACTTTCTGCTAAAATAAGAGTATTAATATAACTACCACTTTGGTTAAAAGTATTTATTCTATAGTTATTTGGATCAGCAATGTAAATATTGCCTTGTTTATCCAAAGCAAGATATGTTGTCCAAGTCTGGGTCTCATTCATTGGTTCCAATTGAAACTCCCCCGGCCCATCGCCCCACTTGGCTTCTATTAAAACCTTTTTTACATACCTCTCCGGCAGGCCTGCCTGCTGAAGCTCTGGCACAGGCAGACTGTCCTGCTGGGCATGGGTTATTGTGGCAGCAACAACTACCACAAACAAGATGCCAAATTTCTTAAGTTTCAACATGTTAAAACTCCCTTAAATATATCGTTAAACTTTTCAAACCTTCTTCAATACCTCCATCGTCTCCGCCAAAGTCTTGCTATCCTCCACGTTCAGCACATTGATCTCCGGCGCGATCCGCTTGATCAGCCCCTTAAGCACCCGGCCCGGGCCGCATTCCACCATGGTGGTCACGCCCAACGAGGCCATCTTCTTGACCGACTCCTCCCAGCGCACCGGCTTCTTCACCTGTTCTATCAAAAGCTCCTTGATGGTGGCCGGGCTGTGCACCGGCTCGGCCGAGACGTTGGCGATCACCGGACAAGCCGGTTCTTTAAAGGAAACCTGATTCAATGCCCTTCTCATGCCGTACTGGGCGATGTCCATCAGTTCCGAGTGGAAGGCGCCGGAGACCTCCAGCTGCACCGCCCGCTTGGCCCCCTTGGCCTTGGCCAGCTCCATGGCCTTCTCCACTGCCCGGACCTCGCCCGAGATCACGGTCTGCTCGGAAGAATTGAAGTTGGCGGCTTCCACGATGCCCGCTTCCCGGGCCTCGTTGCATAGTTGCTCCACCACCTTGGGCTCCAGTCCCAGAATGGCCGCCATGGTGCCGGGCTGGATGTCGCCGGAGATGGCCATCAGCGAGCCGCGGATGCGCACCAGGCGCACGGCGTCCTCAAAGGCAATGGCCCCGGCCGCCACCAGGGCGGAATATTCGCCCAGGCTGTGCCCGGCGGTATAGTCGAACTTGATGCCTTCCTTCTGCAGCAGGCGGAAGGCGGCGATGGAATGTATCAATATGGCCGGCTGGGCGTTGTGGGTCATCCTCAGCTCGCCGGGCGTGCTTTCAAAGCAGATCTTGGTGATGTCGAACTTCAGGGCCTCGTTGGCCTTTTCGTAGGTTTCCCTGGCCAGCGGGTGATTGTCGAACAGGTCCTTGCCCATGCCCACGTACTGGGCACCCTGGCCGGGAAATATGAATGCTGTCTTGGACATTTGATTAATCCTTTTTAATGGGACGCTGATTGACGCAGATCAACGCCGATATTTTCTTGAATTATCGTAAGCTTTGCGTCTGATCTCAGGTTTTGGTCCAAAATTAAATAATAAGCCAATCTCAATCTCTGTTGCCTTCAGATAATTTAGCAACTGCGCTTCGTGTTCCGCGGACAAAGTCTTTACCGCTTTCAATTCCAGTATCGCCTTATCTTCAACCAGAATGTCGGCCGTGTATTCGCCAATGCTTTCACCATCATATTTGACCGAGACAGGGAGCTGCGCTTCTGCTTTGATCCCTGCTTTGCGCAACTCGATCACCATTGCATTCTCATATACCTTTTCCAGGAAACCATAACCGAGCTTATTATATACTTCGTAAAATATCCCGATTATTTTCTCGGTTAATTCAAGATGTTTAAAATCATTACCGGTTTTATTCATAATCACTCCAAAGCAAGAATATCTCTTCCAAACAGCGAACGCCTAATTTAATCATATAAATCAGCGTTAATCTGCGTCCCGTAAATTCCAGAACTACCAGCGTATCAGCGCGGCGCCCCAGGTGAATCCGGCCCCGAAGGCCACCAGCATTATCAGATCGCCTTTCTTGATCCTGCCGTTCCGCACCGCCTCGTCCAAAGCCAGGGGAATCGAAGCCGCCGAGGTATTGCCGTATTTCTGGATGTTGACGTATATCTTATCGTTGCCCGCGCCCAGCCGCTCGGCTATGGCTTCGATGATCCTGATGTTGGCCTGGTGCGGGATCAGCAGGTTCAGCTGCTCCTTGGAAACGCCGGCGCTCTCCAGCGTCTTCATCGAGGCATCCAGCATGTTGCGGACGGCATGGGGGAACACCTTGTTGCCTGCCATCTTCACGTAATGCATCTTTTCGTCCACCGTCTTATGGGTAGCCGGGTTAAGCGAGCCGCCGCCCGGCATGTAAAGCAGGTCTCCCAGGTTGCCGTCGGCGCCCAGATAGGTGGACAGTATCCCCCGGTCCTCATCCACCATCCCCAGCACCGCCGCTCCGGCCCCGTCCCCGAACAGCACGCAGGTGCCGCGGTCTGTCCAGTCGGTGATCTTGCTTAGCTCTTCCGCCCCTATCACCAGCACTTTTCGCCTGGGATCGGCGATGATCAGAGACCGGCCCAGTTCCAGCCCATAGATGAATCCGGTGCAGCCGGCCGCCAGGTCAAAAGCCGCGGCGTTCTTGGCACCCAGCGCCGCCTGGACAATGCAGGCGGTGGAGGGAAACATCATGTCGGGAGTGATGGTGCCGATCAGGATGAAGTCCAGTTCCTCGGGTTTTACCTTAGCCGATTCCAAAGCTCTTTTGGCCGCCTCTATGCACATCTTGGAGGTCGGGGTCTTCTCGTCGGAGATGTGCCGTTCCTTGATGCCGCTGCGCTGGGTTATCCACTCATCGGTGGTCTCGACCATTTTTTCCAGATCGGCATTGGTCAGTATCTTTTCGGGAACGTACGAACCGGTTCCCAAAATGGCTATTCTTTTCATTTTTCGCTTCCCTCAGTATTTAAGGACTCCAACTGCTCCTGAATGTGGCCGTTGACCCGGTGGGTCACGCAACGGGTGGCCACCAACACTGCGTTCTTGATGGCCTTGGCGCTGGAACGCCCGTGACAGATGATGCATACCCCGTTAACTCCCAGTAATGGCGCCCCGCCATATTCCTCATAATCAAGGTCTTGGGCAAATCTTTTCAAGGCCGGCTTCAGCAACAAAGCCCCCAGCTTGGCCAGGATACTGGTGTTGATGTAACGTTTGATGGAACCATAGAACATCCGGACCACGCTTTCAGCGAATTTCAGGATGATGTTCCCGATGAACCCGTCGCAAACAACCACGTCGGCCGTGCCCCTTAGTATGTCCTTACCCTCGATGTTGCCGATGAAATTGAGTTTGCTGGCCGAAAGAAGTTCGTGGGCTTTAAGAATGCTCTCGCTGCCTTTGGATTTTTCCTCGCCCACCGACAAAAGCCCCACTTTGGGATTGTTGCGTTCAAAGACATACTGGGCGTAAGAAGAACCCATAAAGGCGAACTGCAGAAGATGATGGGGCTTGCAGTCCATGTTTGCCCCCACGTCTATCATAATACAGCCGCCGTGCTCGGTGGGCATGAAACTGGCGATGGCCGGCCGGGCCACCCCCTTCAGCCTTCCCAGTTCGAACAGCGAAGCCGCCATTACCGCTCCGGTGTTGCCGGTGGAGATGAAAGCCTGGGCTTTTTTGTACTTCTGCAGGCGCAGTCCGACCAGGATAGAGGAATCCCGCTTGCGGCGCAGGGCGTCGGTGGGGGACTCGTGCATCTCCACCGCCTGGGAAGCGTGCACCACCTCCACCCCGTACTTTTTCAGGTCTTCCTCTTCATACTTATCCTCTCCCACGCCCTGGGCCAGCTCAGTCTTGATGGCCACTTCGTCGCCCACCAGCACCACTTTGTATTGCCCCTTGGACATTTTGGCAGCCTGGATGGCACCCTCGATGATAGGGGCCGGGCCATGGTCACCGCCCATGGCATCAACCACCACGGTGACCACCTCAGTTCCGACCGGTATCTGAGCCATAGCCGCACCGCTGGTGAGATCATGGCTCCTTTGATGCTTTTTTTTATGGGATCTTGGACCCATTTTTATAAAAGTATTGGTTTAATTGTTATCTTATACTTCTTTGATGGCAACGATTTCACGGCCGCCATAATATCCGCAATTAGGGCAAGCACGATGCGGCAACCGGGGCTGATGGCAATGGGAACAATTGACCAGGTTTGGCCTCACCAGCTTCCAGTTGGAACGGCGCTTGTTGGTGCGTGAATTTGAGTGTCTTCTTTTGGGTACGGGCATTGTTTCTCTCCGATATTAATGTTATATTTTAGTTTTTTGTTTTCTTGGACGTCGGTTTGGCGGTTTCGGTCTTTTTATCGATCATTATCCGCTTCTGGCTGTAGGCGGAGTTTTTGCAGAACAAGTCCTTGACTATGTTGTATGACGATGTCCTGGCCCACACCGTTTCGATATTCAGTTTTTTCGTGCTCTTGACCATGCCCGGCTGGTAATCCCATTCTTCGCGGTATTTCCCGACCGGGGACCAGTCGACGGCAATGGTATCGGATGCGCCTCTGATGCAAAGGGACGGGTTGGTGATCCTGACTTCGCATTCATAAAGGCTGGCCTGGGGGTATTCGAAGGAGATCGGGTGCTCCCTTTTATCCTTGGTAAAGGGATTGACTCCCCCGAACCCGTCGAATGCAGTCAGAGAAGTGATCTGGGGCCCGCTGATGAAATCTTGGGCCTTGGCCACGGTAAAGTAGATGTTCAGCTTAAACAGACTGTCCGGCTGTTTCAGGTTTGGCAATTTGAAGGAATCCAGGGTCGCCCCCGTGTAGAGGTTCAACACCAGCCTCTCTATCCTTTCCCTGGTTTTCTCTTCATCCAAACCATTGTACCGGTACCGCTCCTCGGTTGCGGCTGCCCCCCTGCAGGTCAGCGCCAATTCTCGCTGCTCTTTTTTCCCGTCGGTGGTTATCATCTCCCTTACGCTGTAGGAGTTCTCCTCCGGCTTGCCTACCGGCGAGGTCACGAAAGCCGAACTGTCGCCGTTGGCCACCAACACCTCCACCCCCAAGTCGGCCCACGGCAGGTAGCCAAAGGGGCACCATCTGACGGTGGGATCGAATACCAGGCAGTCGTTGACGTGGCTGGATTCAGGCTCAGCCTTGGCCAGTTGCCGCAGCAACAGACTGTCGGATATGGCCTCCTGGGGAATGCAGACCACCGCATGATTGAACACGCTGGAGGAACAGAAAGACTTCTCTATCACACCCTCGTCAGCCGTCCTGACCAGGCCTATCCTGGCCTTGATCCCAGCCTCCTTAAGCAGGGCCACGGTCAGGAGGGACAGGTCCTTGCAGTCTCCGTAGCGGTTGGTGAGGATGTTGTTGACGTCGTGGGGCTTGAATCCTCCGTTGGCAACGTCTATGCTGACGTACCTGAAATTGTCCCTGACGAACTCGCAGATGGCCTTGGCCCTTTGCTGGTCGGCGCTGCAACCGCTGACCAGCTCCTGGGCCTTGTCCCTGAGCTCATCGCCCGGCTCAGCCTTGCTCTCTGTCACCTCAGTGTACCAGCTGCCTATGCCGCTCCAGGAATATCCGTCCAGCGCTTTGGTATACCACCCTAAATAGAAAGAGCTACCCACATAGCTAAACCCTAATAAAGACGCAACCACTGGTGTGAAACTCAGGCTGGGGATCACGTCATCCTGCGGGGGCATGCAAGGCTCGCTGACCGTGGCCGGTATATCCCTGGCCGAGAAGGTGGCCACCAGCATGCCCGATCTTTCCTCCCTCTCTTCCTTGATATCCAGGCCAATATCACCCCGGCGCTTGAGCAGCTTGTATCGGATATTGAGCGGAATCTCCATTATGAACCGGGAGAACAGGACCGGCCGGTCCTCCTGAAAATACCAGGTGGGTATCTGGATTCCCGACAGCCTTTGCTTGTAGACATATTCGAGGATGGCGCCCGACTGGACGGCGGAAAAGGTGAACCGCTTGGCCTTATAATCGTTGTAAAGCACGTAATCGGGGAAATCCGTCACTTCGAAGAACTGGCTTTTGTCCAGCTCTATCACCTTGCCCTCGGGGGTGATGGTCCTGGCCTTGATCATCTCTATGTCGGAATTTCCCTTGTTGAAGTATATCTGCTGGGTGGCGCAGTCCTGGCCCCTCTCGTTGAATACCTTGCGGATGACATGCTTGGTGAAAAAGAAGCCTTTTTTATCCAAGTCGATCTTGCCCTCCTTCAGCAGGGTAACTGCCGAAGCTTGGGGAAACTGCTCGGCCGTGGGGGTGGAGGAGTAGTCGATATCCGAGAAATCGATCACGGACTCATCTTCCCTGGCCCAGGATGAGAGGTTCCAAGACATGGCCAGCAGCGCCAAAAGGCATATCCGCTTCATGCATCCCCCACTTTCGATTTCATGTGTTACCGGTTGCGGGCGCTGTCCAGGATCTCCAGCACCAGCTGGTCGTAATCCATCCCTTCAGCTTTGGCCTCGGCCGGCAGGTCGGACAAGTCCGTCATGCCCGGGTTGGTGTTGACCTCCAGGATATATACGGTGCCGGACCGGTCCACGATGGCGTCCACCCGGGACCAGCCGTGGCAGCCCAAAGCTTGATGGGCCTGCAGGGTCACCTGCTGCACCTTGGCGTAGATGCTTCCCGGTAGCCGGGCCGGAACATGGAACTCGGTCAGGCCGCCGGTATATTTGGCCTGGTAATCGTAAAATTCATTCTTGGGAACCAGCTCCAGCACCGGCAAAGCCCGGGTCTTGGCGCCGTAGCCCAAAATGCCCACCGTAACGTTCATCCCCTGAATGAAGCGCTCGGCCATCACCTGTCCGTACTTTTTATGGACCTGGGTAAATGATCTTACCGCTTGTCCCTGGCTCTTGGCGATGGAAACCCCCAGGGAAGAACCTTCATCCACCGGCTTGATCACCAGCGGCAGCCCCAGTTCATCCGTGGCCTGATGGGCCGCCGACCTGGGATCATGCAACGCCCCGGCCCAGCAGTATTCCGGGGTGGGTATCCCCTGTTCTATGAAGATCTTCTTGGAAAAAACCTTGTTCATGGCCAGGGCCGAAGCCAGCACTCCCGAACCGGTATAGGGTATGCCCATCATCTCCAACATACCCTGTACGGTGCCGTCCTCGCCGTACCTGCCGTGCAGGATCACGAAGGCGGCATCGATCTCCTTGTTTCTCAGCTCCGTTCCCAGGTCCATCCCGGCGTCTATGCCCACTGCCTGCAAACCCTGGCGTTTGATGGCTTCCAGCACGTTCTGGCCGGAACGCAGGGAAACCTCTCGCTCTCCCGACCTCCCGCCCATCAGCACTGCGATTTTCTGGCCGGTAAAATGTTTGATGATCCGTCGGCTGTTCAACCTATGCCCTATCCGATGTGGTTTATGATTGATTCAGCGTTTCAGCAGCTTGACCATGCTACGTACAGCCTGAGAAAGTCCTACCAGCACTGCCTCAGCAATTATCGAGTGTCCTATGTTTAACTCCGTGATCTGGGTGATATTTGCCACCGGCTTCACATTCTGATAGTTAAGCCCGTGACCTGCGTGGACCTCCAAACCCAGGCTCCCGGCCAACCGGGCGGCCATGGCCAGACGATCAAGCTGAAACGCCACCCTCCGGCTGTTTCCCGGAGCCGCTTCCCAGGACAGGGCATAAGCGTTGGTGTTCAACTCCACCGCCTGGGCCCCGAGTTTTAAAGCCGTTCTTATCTGTATTTCGTCCGGCTCGACGAACAGGGTTGACTTGATCCCGGCCTGGTTCAGTTCTTTGACCGCCAGCGCGACCCGGCCTCTGGCTTTGACCAGGTCCAGGCCTCCCTCGGTGGTCACTTCATCCGGGTTCTCAGGCACCAGGCAGACCGCGTCGGGCTTTATCTTTACTGCCAGGGTCATCATCGGGACGGTGGCCGCCATCTCTATGTTGAGATGGGTCTTCACCGACTTTGACAGAACCAGGACATCCCGGTCCTGAATGTGTCTCCGGTCTGCCCGCAGATGAACAGTGATACCGTCCGCCCCGGCTTTTTCGGCCAGGACGGCCGCGGCCGCCGGGTCAGGCTGACAGGCCTTCCTGGCCTGCCTTAAGGTGGCCACATGGTCTATGTTGACCCCCAGGCGCACTTTTTTCAGCTTCAAATTATTTTCCCTAACCCGGGAGAACCGGGATGTCTAGGAACCGCTCAAAGTCCGGAAACATGCCCATGGCCTGCTGGATCACCGGGAATTTCCGTCCCTTGCGTTCGTTATGGGTGCTGGTTTAAGGCAATAATAAACCACGGACAGTAGCCTTGCAGACTTTTACTGCATCCGCTTAGACCGTGGTTAAAGTATTTAGCCCGCCAGGCTACTTGACGATGATGGCAGCCGGGATGACCACACAATAGCCCAGCACCAGCATTACCGGGGCCAGGTTCATGGTCAGCCAGCCGTCCACTCCCCCTTTAAAAGGATGAACGAAGGGAAAAGCTCCTCCGAAGACCGGGCTGGTGAGGAACACAAAACCCAATATGATCAGCGCCAGGCCGGCGCCGAACAGGGCGTAGTTCTTGCGGTTGAAACCCAGCGGAGTTTCGGGAACCGGTGCCGGCTTTTCCGGGGCGGGCTTGGCTTTGTTTTTAAATTCTTTTTTGGACATATTATTCCTTACATATAGACTTTAAGTATACTATTTTAACGGCTGTTTGTCAAGATAAAACCTCATCTTGGCTTAGGTTAGTGTTTGGCGCCCCGGATCTGGCGATCACATATAGATGATGAGCTTGCTGCGTTTTAAACCAGCCGGGAAGGTTGTCCTCAACCCATCCGAACATGTTCAGCAGAAATCCGGGTTTTTGATCAACCTCTGCCATTTTCCATTCCCATTTTTTCCCAAAAATAGCCGTAATTTTTCCAATATCACTGCCCAGCGGCATATCCCAAGTGTCCCAGGAAGGAGGAACATCCGCCGCCCCTTTTTCCAGCACCGTCAGACCGGCGTCCTCTAAGGCAGCTATGATGCCCTTATGCCCCATCATGGTAAAATTGCCGTGATCCCATTCAATCCCTTTGATCCGGTGGTAGATCCGGTGCAGCCAGGTTCCGTGGTTATTGTAATTAAGAGTAACCATCAAAACTACCTTTCCGGAAACCCTAGCTGATTCTTTCAGATAAGAAACGGGATCTTTCATCCTTTCCATCATGCAAAAACTCCAGACCAGGTCGTATTCGCCGGTTTGAAGCGGCAGGCTGGTTATGCTGTTTTTCAGGAATTTCGCCCGGCTTATAAGCCCCTTTTTCTCCCAGGTTTTTTGGGCTTGCTGTAAAAGCAATTCTGATGGGTTCGCCAGTAACACCGGTTTTTGAACCATTGCCGCCAACGGCAGGCTGTTGGCTCCCGGCACTCCGGTCACTCCGTCAGCCGGGGATTCCAGCACGCTGGTTATCCGGTATCTTTGAGCCAGGTCCTTGAGCAGATCGGCCATCATCTGCCTTTCAAATCTGGTGCCAAACCCTTCATCTTCGTTATCCGGGTCGCACCCGGCCAGGTTCCGTTCCACCAAAGCCCGGATGCGCTGGTCGTCGTTTTCATAGCTTTGCGGCTCAACTTTGATGGCTTTTTTACCGGATAAAGCGTGTTTTATGAAAATCACGATTATCAAAGCATTCAGGGGAATATAGCAAAACCACCAAATGAAGATGGCCGCAATGTTTTTTACTATTTTAGGCATAAAAGTCATTGATTTCATAATAGCAGGTCCCGGAGCACTCTCAGTGAAGTACCAATATCCAGCATCATGTTGGTATAAGCCGCATTGGCCAGGGGGCAGGCGCAGGCCCTGTCTTTGACTGATTTACGGACGGCATCCGCCTTGGGCGAGCGCCACAATTTCCTGAAGTTGTAATCGAAATCCTTCAGCGAGCCCATCTCGTCCCCTTTGATACAGCAGGCCCACACCTTCCCGTCCGGCATGATCTGGACCGAGGCGGTCCCGGCGTAGCATTTGAGCCCGGCAGCGCCCGATAAAACCCGGGAAACATAATGGTAGTATTGTTTTCTAAAGGCCTGCACCAGTCCCGCCGCCCCCTTCTTCTTGCTTCGAGCCATTTCAGAGATCAGAACTTTGGCCGCACTTTTATATTGCTCCGGAGTTGGGGTAATGGAACTATTTTGGTTTTTCAGCTCCACCCGTTCCTCGGCGATCTCAGCCACCAATGAATCGGCATCCAGGGTCGACAATATTTTTCGATCAGCTGCAAAGGAATCAATGTTTTGGGATGAGATCACCGTCCCGATGCCCACGGTCAGGTTCGGCAGGTTCAACTGCCTCAGTTCCTTCAGTGTCTCAACCGCTTTTTCATAAGCGCCCCGACTGCCCCGTATCTGGTCTTGCTGGTGGACGATCGAATCTATTGAGACATTGACTATGAAATTGACGTCTCGGTGCTCTCTCGCCAGTTTTTGCACTGCATCCCTGGCCGTATGCGGTAAGCTGCCGTTGGTGGGGATGTTGACCATCCTGGGCCGGCAGGTCCGGCAGAACGAATTGGCGATCTCTTCAAAATCATCCCTTAAGAACGGCTCCCCTCCGGAAAAGGTAACCCAGTAAGGGGAGCGGCCCAGCGAGATAAATATTTTTTGATATTCGGCCAGAGACATCTCCGGCAGCGGCTCGGTCCAGATCCGGCAGGTGGCGCAGCGATAGTTGCACCTGGCGGTGACGCTGATGGTATAATTGAACGGCAATACTTTTGGCCGGCCGGCGGCCCTGAAAAACCGGTAGAGTACCTGGGCTAAGAAAAGATTCATGCTCAATCCTCTATCTGCTTGGTGGAAGAGGCCATGGGCCAGATGAATGGATTTCGATTCAAGACATGGAAATCAACCCAGGCCAAAAGCCTGGCCAGGGCCTCCAAACATACGGCTCCAATCAAATAAATCAGCCTGCGGGGTGCCCAGGAAAGCTCGTCCTTCAGCAGGGCCAGCACTTTTAGATTGTCCATGGTATCGGGCAGCTGCCAGTCCGGCCTGAGTTTTTTCATGTGATGGTAACCTATCAAATGCCGGCGGCGAACCTTGAAGAAATCGGCCAGGTTCTGAGGGCCCCGGTTATAAAAAACCGCTCCCGGCACATAACGGCTTATTAAGCCCTTTTCCAGGACCTGCATCACTATCCAAGTCTCGTCGGTGGCGGTGTTCACCGGGATCCCTTCAATCACCTTCCGGAAGGCCACCGCTTCCCCGGCCTTAAAGCTGTTCAGGGCCAGCCGATGATGCAGCCTCCAGAACAATCCCACGTAGTAGCCGATGAAATTGCCGGGATCGTTCAGGGGAACGATCTGCCCGGCCGCAACACCAATCCCCGGTTCATCAAAGGCCTTGATAAGCACCTCCAAAGCGCCGGACCCCGGCAGGATATCCCCGCTTAACAGGACCAAAAGGCTGGAGGATGACCTGCTGATGAAAAGATTGACCGCTGATGCCTTTCCTTCCCTTTTGTCCTGGACCAGCAGGCGGATCCGGGGATCTTTCTTGATCCTGCTGCGGACTATGCCCGGGGTATCGTCGGTGCAGCCGGAGGCGATGACCATAACTTCCTCCAGCTCGTAGCCCGGAGTCTCAAACAACAAAAGGCGGTCCAAAAGCTTTGAGATGTTGGCCGCCTCGTTATAGCACGGTATGCCGACAGAGATTTTCATTTATCCAGCAGCCCCAGTACCGAATCCAGGACCGATTCGGGTGAAATCCCGGACATGCAGATCGGGTCGGGACAGCAGGTTTTATAACAAGGGGCACACTTAGCCCCAGCCTGTAATTTCTCCCCTTTTTGGTATAGGTCAATTTCCTGGCTGCAGGTGGGACCGAACAAGGCCAATGTTTTTCTGCCTAAAGCGATCCCCAAATGCATGCCCAAAGTGTCGGCACTGACCACCAGGTCCAGCTTGGCGATCAGGGCTGCGAACTGCCGCAGCTCAAGGCCGGTCCCGGGAGTTACCAGGCCGGGACATGTTTTAAGCAGCAAATGGTTGAGCTCTCTTTCATCGGGACCTCCCAGCAGCAGCAGCCCGAGGTCCTTATGCCTGGACAACAGCCGGAACAATTTGACAAAATGATCTTTGGGCCAGCTTTTAGTGGGAAAGGCCCGACCGGTTCCGGTATTTACCCCCACCAGGAACCTTTTGTTTTTCAAAAGGGGATATTTTCCCAATTGTCTGCAAGCCCAGGTTAATTCACTATCATCCAGCACCAGAACATAGGGCTGCCCGGTGTATTCCAGTCCGCAGGCTTCGATTATCAGCTGCTGATAGCTTTTTTGATTCTCCTCAAACTTCATCCGGTTGGAAAGGCCCAGCTGATAGAGGTGTTTGGATCCCTTTTCCAAGGGGATCAATTGTCCGAGGTCATTGAGCCCAAACCCGCATTTGCGCCTGGCCCTTATCAGGGCGGCCAGGCCGGCTGCCTGAGGCTCCTTGTCCAGGCAGATTGCCAGGTCGTACTTTTGGGGAAGAAGCTCCATCAGCGATCCCGGACTGTAGTCCAGCAGGCGGTCTATCGCGGGATTCCCTTTCAGCAGCGGAACGGCATCAGAAGCGGTAAGCCAGGTCAGCCGGCCTTGCGGATATTTTGTTTTCAAGGCTGAGGCCAAAGGAGTGGTACGCAAGACGTCGCCCTTGGCTGCTGTCTTGATCAGCAGGATATTCTCCTTCCAAGGGCGGTATTCACGGCACCCCCGGCAATCACCGCCTAGCCGGCACGGCTTGTGGCCTAAAAAATGGCGGCAATCAGCTTTCGGGAACGACGTCATCGTGCTTCAGTTCTTTCAGCTTGTATTGCAGGGTCCGCAGGCTGATGCCCAGCTGGTCCGCCGTCTGGCGCCGGTTGCCCTGGCATGATTTTAATGTGGCTACAATCAGGTTCTTCTCCATCTCCCGCATGGTCTGTCCGGTCACCACGGCAGCCGGGCCGGACCTCACGGTCTTGATCTGGTCCGGCAGGTCGTCCAGCCTGATGGTCTGGCCCTTGGCCATCACCACGGCATAGGAGATGACGTTCTCAAGTTCCCGGATGTTTCCCGGCCAAGCATAATCCATCAGGACGGCCAGAGCCTTATTCTCTATCTGGTCGATGCCCTTGGCCTGGGCTGCGGACGAGGTCTGGAGAAAATGGCGGCAGAGCAGTGGAATGTCGCTTTGCCTTTCCCTCAGGCTGGGCAGGTTGATGGTCACCACGTTTAGCCGGTAGAACAGGTCCTCCCGGAATCTTCCGGACTTGACCTCCTGCACCAGGTCGCGGTTGGTGGCCGAGATCACCCGGACATCGACCTTTATGCTTTGGGTGTCGCCCACCCGGCGCATCTCGCCGTCCTGCAGCACTCTCAGCAGCTTGGCCTGGATGGAGGGCGAGATATCGCCGATCTCGTCCAGGAAGAAGGTGCCGCCATCGGCCATCTCAAACAGGCCCATCTTGTTGGCCGAGGCCCCGGTGAACGCTCCTTTTTTATAGCCGAATAATTCAGATTCCAGCAGGGTCTCGGGCAGAGCCCCGCAATATTGGGCCACGAAATTCTTCCCCTTGCGGGGTCCGTTATAATGTATGGCCTTGGCCACTAATTCCTTGCCGGTGCCGGATTCTCCCTGAACCAGGACCGGGACATTGCTGTCCAATACCTTTTCCACCACCGAAAGAGCGGCCAGGAATTTTGCGGACTGGCCCACGATGTTCTCGAAACGGTACTGGCGGCTGATCTCTTCTTTCAGGATCAGGTTCTCCTGCCTCAGGCGAGCCTGCAGTCTGGCGTTCTCGATGGATATGGCCGCCATGTTGGCGAAAGCCGCCAGAAATACCTTGTCCCGCTCGGTAAAAACGTTCTTGGTAGTACGGCTGTCCACATAGATCAGCCCGATGGTCTGTTCCTGTTTTTTCAATGGCACGCAGATGATGGAAAGGATGTTGTAAAGCATCACGCTTTCCGAACCGGAGAAACGGGGATCCGTCCTGGCGTCAGAGGTCAGAGTGCCTTCGCCGCTTTCCAGCACCTGGTTCAGGATGGTCTGGGAGATCTCATCGGGATTCTCTATGGGCCGGCGCTGGAAGTTGCGGGCCACCTTGACCGCCAATTCGCCGGCCGGCGGCTCTTTTATCATCAGCAGGCCCCGCTCGGCCTTGGTGGTGGATATCACCAGATCCATCACCCGGTTGAACAGCTCCTCCGGCTCCTGGATTGAGTTGATCACCTGGCTGATGTCGTAAAGGGCCAGCATCCCCTCTTTGTCGACTTGTTTCAGTTCCTCGGTAGACATTTTTATTTCATCGGATGATTAATTTATGGTGAAAGTAGCTTCAGCTGCAGCCTCGTTTCCGTTGATATCCGTGGTTCTTACCAGCCAGACATATGCTCCCGGTTCCAGTGCGGCCGTGCATTGAACCATGGATACGTTGGAAGTTGTAAATGACCATTTTTTCTCTGTTCCCTGCCAGACCTCCACTGTTATGTCAGTCAAGCTGGCTGATGCATTGGTCCAGCTCAGGGAACCAGGCAGTGAAATGACGGAGCCGCTGCCGGGGTTAAGGTTCGTGGGAACGGGGTTGAAGACCGGTACAGTCGCCTGGAGCGAAACCAACCCCTGGCCCGGATCAATGTTGAAGGATACTGGTTTTCCAATGATCAGGGATTCGGGATCGGGGATGGCCCCGAAAATCACCGCCAGATCCAGATCCCAGGTATATTTTTTGCTGAAGGAATCGACCTCCCCCGGAGGGTCGGCGGGATAATTGGTGCTATTTACCGCGGCATAAATGTCATATGCATTCAAATAAACCTGGCCTTCGGGATGTGTCCCCAGACATTCCAGCCTCAAGCCGTAGTCAAAGTCACCGTTTTCGTGTGCGATCTTGTAAGTATTGACTTTAGGTTGGGACAGTGACGGTTTCCCCTTTACAATAAAATCATGCTCCAGCTTTCCGTCGGACGGAACAGTTACCGTGTCGGTGGTATCCCAGTAAAGGGGGTGGCTGACCGTAAGCAGATACCTTTCGCCGGCCGGAAGTTCCAGTTGATAGGCCCCCTGAGCATCGCAGGTGGCATTAACGTTGGCCGGCCTGGCGGTGACCACCGCCCCCGGCACAACAGCAGCAACTGAATTTCGTACGGTTCCGTATACCCCCCGCCCGTTGACCGGATCGAGCGGGTTGTCCCGCTTGGCGTCCGGTCCGCAGCCCGAGGAGCACAGAAGGACTACTGCCAGGATCAGTATATGTCTTTTAGCTCCGTTCATTGATCGTTTCAATCGGTGAGGAGGATATCCAGCCCGCTGTAGAACCAGAATGAGACCGCCAGGTTGATCCCGAAATTCTGCGTTTTGTACCAGGAATTATACGTGCCGTATTTGGATTCAATGGCATCCGGATCAGTGGCATTGAGATAGTTTTGATGGCTTTGGTACGTACCCAAAAGCAGCACCCCCAGTCCAGCAGCAATGCCCAGGGCGGACCGTTTGAGGATTTTGCCTTTTTTTGCCTCACCCCGGTAAGACTGGCCCCACCCCGGCCATAGCGCGGTACGCCACAAACAAGGAAGTTTTTTGGGTTTTCCCCTGTCAAATATCATCCCGGCCGGTACTCCTGACTGCCCCTGGCTTTGAACCGACTCCAGCTGAGCCCGCTTAAAAACGCTTATGATTTTAGGAGAGACGAATTCCGGATTCAGCTCCAATTTGGGTTTGGCGCCCAGGATTGCCTTGAAGGTCTCCACCGCCTGATCGTCGTTCCCCAGGGCCACCAGAGAAAAGGCCAGATAAGTGCGGAGATATACCAGGTCGCTGGGGGTGTAAGCCATGGTATCGGAAAGGGCCTTCTGGGCGGTGCTGACCACTTCACCGTAATACCCCCGCTCGTACGAGGCCACCACCGCCCCCAAATAGTTCACGCTCTGGGCATATGCCGGCTGATTCCCGGCGGCCCAGACCAGTAAGAATGATATGTATATTGTTCTTCTCATTGCAGGATTATGTTCCGGTCTAATGTCCTATCCTCTTCGATGTTCAGTATCTCCTTCCACTCTTTCCCCAATGGGCCTGACAGTTTCAGCTCGTGTTCCCCTATGGATAGTCTCAAGGGAGAACCAAGCGGGGTGGTTCCCATCTCCTCGCCGTCTATGAAGACCACTGCCCAGGGAGAAACGGTAAGCCTTAAATGGCCGTAGGCCTCTGGCATGACCACCTCCAGTGACAGGGTATCGTCGGGCTTGATTGAGATGGCATTGAGGTATTCCTTGCGGTTGGGATGCCTTAGGATCAACTGATACTGGCCGGGTGCTAGTTTCAACGGCTCTTCCAGTGGGGTGCGTTCGTAGTAACGCCCGTTGAGGTAGATCTCCGCCCAGGGCCGGACAGAGATCCTGAGAAACCCTGGGTCCATATTTTGAGGAGTTAGGTCGGCTTTAACCTTCAGGCTCTGGCCGGAAGCTATTTTGATGGGTATCCGTTTCTCTTCAAAGCCGTCTTTAGCAATGTCCAGTAGGTATTGACCGGGCTCCAGGCTGGTGAGGCGCAGGGGAATGGTCCCGTACTCGCGGCCGTTCACCAACACCCTGGCGCCGCTGGTTCCCGAAATTGTGACCGTCTGAACTGGGACCGCGGTCCCGGCGGTTTCCGGAGACGCTTGATACAGGGTATCCTTCAGGGCTGTGATTTTATAATCCTTATGCCTGGACCGGTAGCCCGATACTGCCCGGAAGCCCCAGCTTCCCATAAACACCGCCAGCGCCGCCAGGGCTGTTATCAGTAACGCCTGCCTTAGGGCATAGGTACGCCGTTCGGCCCGGGCCATTTTCCGGATAAGGGTCAGATCCTCCTGCCGGGGAATGTAGTTTCGGGGATCGTTGATATACCGGGAAAGTGCCTCGGGGCTTCCCATCTGGTAATGGGTCAGGCCGGCCAGAAGTTTCCCGGCATCGCTGTACCGGTGCTTTGGATTCTTGTCCAGAAGTTTTTCAATGACCGAATCCACCCCCAGCGGCAGTTCAGGATCCTGGCGGGCCAGGCTTTTGGGCATCATCCGCAGGGTGCGGTCGATGGTCTCGGAATGGGTCTGCCCGGCAAAGGGATTGCTGCCCGAAAGCATTTCATAGAACATCACCCCCAGGGCGTAAATATCCGACTGAACATCGGCCGGCTGTCCTTTTATCTGTTCCGGGGCCAGATAGGCCGGGGTCCCCACAAAAGTTCCGGGATCGGTGATCCCCAAAGCCTCCTGGGCGTAGGCCAGTCCGAAATCCGTAATTTTAACCCCGCCCCCCTTGGTCAGCATGATGTTGGCCGGCTTGATGTCCCGGTGGATTATCTGGTTCTGATGGGCGTGCCACAAGCCATGGGCTATCTGCCCGATCACATAGACCGCCAGCAGGAACGGCAGCCTTGACTGCTGGTCCAGCAGAGACTTCAACGAACAGCCGTCGATATATTCCAGGATTATGTAGTAGGAGCCTTCCAGTTCAAAATAATCCGTCACGTCCACAATGTTCTCGTGATGGAGCCTTCCCAGCAGCTTGGCCTCGCGCTCGAACCTTTTTACAAAACCCTGGTCGTTGGCCAGGTGCGGGTGGAGCTGTTTGATGACCACCTGACGCCCCAGTTCCGCATGCCGCCCCAGATAGATGGTGGCCATGCCCCCGGAAGAAAGCACCGAGCTTATCAGATAGCTGCCAATTCTCTCTTTCATTTTTTCAGTCCGGACAGGACTGCATCCAGGTTTATGTTTAAAAATGATTTCCCTTCCACCACCGCCACTCCGGAATAGTTCCCCATAAAAGCCAGGACCGCCGGCCAGGCCAGGTGCCGGGCCGGTGCTATGTCCTCCAAACCCAGTATCTGGTCGGCCTTCAATTCGAATATCCTGTTATTATGGCTGCACCTAATGACTGCCGGGTTGGGCGATGCGCAGTTCCCCAGGCCCAATACCTTGGACAAGTCAACTTTCAAACCGCCGGTCTTATTTGGATCCTCCTGCCTTTTGTCCACACCCACCGAAACCACCGAGTCCACTTTGATGGCCAAAAGAACCGGGCCGATTTTAAAGGTCAGCAGTCTCATAATCTTATTGTTTTGAAGATTTGAACCTGGCCACCAGGCTGTTCATTTTCACTGCGGTATGGGACAGGGTTTGAGCCACCGCCGAAAGTTCCTGCATGGAAGCGGTCTGCTGTTCCACCGCCGCCGCCACCTCCTCGGTGGAAGCCGCGGTCTCGATGGCGATGGCCGAGACTTCGGAGGCCAGCTGCACCACCTGACCGGCGCTTTTGGTCTGGGCCCGGCTGGATTCCGAAATTTGCTTGACCATGGTGCCGGCCACCGTAACCGTGCTGTTGATGACCTTGAGGGACTGCTCGGTCTGGTCCACGCTGGTCCGGCTGTTCTCGATGGACTGCTGGGTTTGGGCGATCACCTCCACGGTCTTGGCGATCTCGTCCTCTATGTCCCGGATCAGCGACGAAGCCTGCTGGGCTGAATTTCCGGCCTCCACCGCCAGCGAGCGGATCTCATCGGCCACCACCGAGAATCCCTTGCCGGCCTCACCGGCCCGGGCCGCCTCGATGGCGGCATTCAGTGCCAGAAAATCTATCTGCTGGGCCAGGTTGGAGACCAGGGCCGCCACTCCGCCGATCTCCTTGGATTTCTGCTGCAGTTTGATCACTTTTTGGTTGGTCTGGTCGGCCGACTGGTATATCTCAGCGATCTTGAGGACGGCTTCCGAGGTCTTTTGAGCGCCCTGCTGGGACGAATCCACCGCCCTTTGGGAAGAGACAGTGGTCATCCGCACCTGGGAATCAATCCGCCTGGTGGCATCGGAAAAATCCTGCAGGGACTTGGATACGGCGGTCAGCCGCTCCGACTGAACGGTGGCCCCTTTTGATATCTGCTGGATGGTGGATGATATCTCCTGCCCCGAGGCGTTCATCTGCTGGGAGGAGGAGGCCAGTTCCTGGGCGCTGGCCGCCACTTCCGCCGCCACCTTTTCGATGTCGCTTACCAGGCGGTCCAGCAGGTCAACGAATTGATTGTACTGATGGCAGAGGTCTCCCAGCTCGTTGTTGGCCAAAAGCGGCAGGTGGCGCCCCAGCCCCCGGTTTTCACCGCTGATCTCGGATAGGGCCTGTACCAGCGAATCAATGACCCCGGTTATGTTCAGGGAGGCCAAATAAGCAATGATCAGGGTGGCCGCCACACCTATCAGGGCGATAACTGTCAGCTGATTCAGCCGGCCCATCATGATCCCGAAGGAAAGTGAAAGCATCATCACCACCAGGAACAGGACTATCAGCCGGTAGGTCAGGGAAATCCTTAAGGTTCGTTTGATGACTTCCGACTGCCTTCCCAGATGCAGCAGGGCCAGCCGGATCACGATCCCCTTCAGCAGGAATTCTTCGCCCAAAAAGATCAAGGCCCCCAGGACCATGGCCGTCACCACCGAGTATAGCAGGATGTACCAGAAGTTGGCGGCCTGAGCCAGCAGGGCCACTACCAGCCAGATCAGGGGAACCGCCACCAGAAAATTAACCGCCATGTGGAGGGCTGAAACCAATGGGAAGTTCAGGACCGACTTAAAGGCGTCGGTGGCGGCCTGCGACCCGGCCTCCGGCTCCGCCAAGTATTTAACGACACTTTTCATACGATGCCGGTTCCAGACCTGGGTCAAGGCCGCCAGCGCTAAAGAAACAGGAATACCGGTCCATAGCATCACCCGGTTGGCCTGCGAAGGAAAGGCCGCCGCCCGGCTGACGAAGTACATCAAAAAAGGCACCCCGAAAAACAAGGCCAACAGGTCCGGCAGGGCCAGGGCCAGCATTATTTTTTTGTCAGGCTTCATTTTAGCTGGCCCTCCTTAACGGTAAAGTTGCCTACCAGCCGTTTCATCTCCTCGGCGGCCCTGGCCAGTTCCTGGGCACTGGCCGTCATCTCCTGCATCGAGGCCATCTGTTCCTGGTGGGCAGCCGCTGTCTGCTCCATGCCGGAGGCGGTTTCCTCGGCCACCGCCTCCACCTGTTCTATGGCCAGCACGATCCGCTTGGCCCCCTCCACCTGTCCTTCGGTGGTCTGGGATATTTTTAGCGAGCCTTCGGATGAATTTTTCACCGTTTCGATGATCTGGAAAAACGCCTTGTTCCCGTTCTCGGCCAGCTGTTTGCCGCTGCCCACTTCCACCAGGCCCTCCCTCATGGCATTCACCGTCTGGTTTGTCTCGGACTGGATCTCCTTGATCAGGCCATCGATCTGCTTGGTGGCGGAGGCGGTCCGCTCGGCGAGTTTCTTCACCTCGCCGGCCACCACCGCAAACCCCCGGCCGGATTCGCCGGCCCGGGCCGCTTCGATGGCCGCGTTCAGGGCCAGCAGATTGGTGCGCCAGGCCACGGCCGAGATCAGTTCGGTGATCTGGCTGATCTCGCTGGTCTTCTTCTCCAGACCTCCGATCACAAAGGAAAGCCGGGTCATGGTGTCGTCGATCTTGCCCATCTGCTCGGTGATGGCAGACATGGCCCGTTCACCCTCCGAAGCCATGCCCAGGGCCTGGCTGGCCGATTTGGCCGCTTCCTGGGCGCTCAGGTTGACTTCATCCACCGAGGAGGATATTTCGTTGATGGCATCCTTGGTCTCCTTGACCGATGATACCTGGGTGACCGAACCCTGGGATACCCGCTGCAGGGTGGCGGAGATCTCCTGCTGGGAGGCGCTCATCTCCTGGGTGGAGGCCGCCAGTTCCTCGGAGGTGGCGGCCACGTTGTTGGCGGTGTTCATCACTATCCGGACCAGTTCCTCCAGCCTGGCGGCAAAGCTGTTGAAATGCATGCCCAGCCTGCCGATCTCATCGTTGGCCGAATACTGCACCCGGCGGGTGAGGTCGGCCGAACTTTCGGCCAGGTCCTTAAGCATGTCGCCCAGCTGGCCTATGGGGTGGGATACCATCCGCCGGATCAGCCCCCGGATCAGGAATATCACCACCAGGAAAGTGGCCAGCAACAGCACTACCACGTTGGTCAGCATCTTCTGAAACAGCGGGGTAATGACCTCGGTATAGAACTGGGTCTGATCGCCTGCCAGCATTTCCCGTTGCAAGGAACCGGTCATGACATTGAACATCGTCACCAATAATATGCCGGTGACCAGGGTCAGCGCGGAGAAAAGCACGATGGCGAAACTGGAAATCAGCTTTGATTCCACGCTGACGTTGCTTCCCTTTTCCTGGGCCTTAAGCAGGGTCATTACCGACCACCCGATTATTATAGCCGGGACCAGCATGGCCAATAGACCTATCCATCCCAGCCGGGCATACAGGAAAACCGCCAGGATGGAGATGGGCGCCAGTGTCAGATTGAGCTTCAGGTCGGCCCAGGCCATGTTCATGGTCTCAGACCAGCCAAAATCTCCGGTGATTACATGATAGCTCCCCACCATGAAGTCGTTGACCACGACATAGACCAGCAAAACCCCGATCAAAACCGGAATATTGAGCCAGCCCAAAACATTACCACCGCCTTTGCCCTGCAGCAGAATGAAAGCCTGAGACATCAAGAATACGGCCAATACAAACTGGGCTCCTATGAAAAATACCCTTTGCCACGGTTTTTTCCGCCGGATCTGGTGGAAGATGGAGCTGACGGCGATGACCAAGGCCGCCGGGGCCGGCCCCCAAACCAGGAAAGTGAAATAGACCATCACCAGGTCCAGCGAGACATGCACCCCGCCGGGCAGGGCCACCGTAAACCACTGGCATCCGGTGCCTATCACCAAAAGGGTCAGCATCAGCCAGACCGGCAACCCGATCCCGCCTTTCAGCATATAGAACAGCAAGGCCAGGCCCAGGGCAGTTACCGCCCAGGCGTATAAGCTTTGCCATTTGGATCTGTTGTTCATAATTTATCAATCTCCGCGATTTTAGGCTTGTATGATTTTGTTTTTTCTGTCTTGGGTTCATGGTCCCGGGCATGGGCCATATCACCGGAAAAATCACTGGGATAGATGCCTGATCAAAGCCTTGGTCTCTATTATAAATACCAGCTTCCCCTGGTGTTCAAAAGCCTGCAGCACTTTTTCCTGATTCTGGATAAAACTCTTATCCACCGAGATCAAGGAATTATGGGGAATATCCGCTATGGGACCGATCTCCTCCACCAACAGTCCGGTCTCGTTTCCGCCAGTGGCCGTGATCACCAGATCCCCGGTGCGGGCCGGCTGGGCGCTCCCCAGGAACAAGCCCAGATCGGCCACCGTTACCTGCTTTCCCCGCCAGAGGCACATTCCGGTGATACAGCCGTTGATTCGGGGCAGGACGGTGATGTCGGGATGATAGACCACCTCCTGAACTGCCGTCATGTCTATGGCATAGAACTCTGCTCCGGAACGGACTATCAGGGCTTTGCCGGCAATTTCACCCAATTTTTACGCTTCCTCGCTTTTCAACAGGTCTATCTGTTCCTGGGCTTCCTTGGACCACCAGTTTCCGGGCGAGAGCTTGATGCATTTTTCCCATTCCCGGATGGCCGCCCCCGGCATTTTTTTATGATTATAGGCCTGCCCCAGGTGGTAATAGGCTTCTATCAGATTCGGCCCCAGCACCGTGGCCTTGGAAAAGAAAAAGATGGCGTCGTCCAGCATCTGTCTTTCCAGATAAACCAGCCCCATGTAATAATGGGAATACAGCACTGCGGTCCGGTCCTTGCCCGATTTAAGCACCCGGCTGAAATGCTCGATAGCCTCGCCGTATATTTGTTTTTTAAGGCAGACGAATCCCAGGTTGTTGCGCACCGCGTCGTTATTGGGCTCCAGCTGCAGCACTTTAAGGCAGATCTCCAGGGCCTGGTCGTAGTTCCCCTGGTAACTGTAGGCCCAGCCTAAAAGGCCCATGGCTTTGGTGTCGGTGGGATTCAGCTTGACCGCGTTGCTGAGCGAGCCGATGGCTTTTTCGTATTCCCCGCTGCAGATCTGGTTCCAGCCTTCGGCCACATAGGTGGAACTCCCCAGACTGTCGGTGCGCATGGTCTCCACGAAGGAGCGGATCATCAATTTTGACTGGTCCTCGCTGACCGGGGCCGATTTATAGACCGAAATCAGCGATTTGACGGAATCCTGCAGGCTTAACAGGTGCTTTAAGGCTATGGCAATGTCCTTGTATAATTCGCGGATCTCCCGCTCCATCTGACCCTCCTGCCCCTTGGCCTCGGGAACTTTAAGCCGCTCCTTAAGGGCCGCAATCTTGCCCTGATAATCTTTGACGATATCTTCCAGCACCGGCATTTTAGCATCCCCCTTTTTTACTTTGCCCACTAAAAACACTAAAAGTATTTAAACTATTTTCGTGTCGTTTCGTGTGTTTCGTGCCTGCGCGCTGTAGCGCGGAGTTTACGCCGATGAAAGAGGTGGCGCGCAAGCGTGGGTTGGTTCCAGATCATTTTAAGAACAAGCCGAAATTATGGCCCCAGGGATCTGGTCCAGCGGCAACACCAGGTCCACCATCCCCGTCTCGATGGCCGATTTGGGCATTCCGAACACCACGCAGGTGCTGCGGTCCTCTACCATGGTATGCCCTCCCTGCTTTTTGATGGCCGCCATTCCCTTGGCCCCGTCGTGCCCCATGCCGGTAAGGATCACGCCCACTAAGGGCACCTTGGCGTTGGCCGCCAGTGATTCCATGGTCACGTCCACCGAGGGGCGCACCCCGAAACGGGGCGGATCCTGGTTGAGCAGGATCTTTTGGCCGGAGGGATCCACAGTCAGATGATAATCGGCCGGCACCAGCAGCGCCAGCCCGGGCTTGACGGTGTCGCCCTCTTTGGCCTCCTGAACCATGATCCGGCTGCGGGAGGAAAGCCTTTCGGCCAGGGACTTGGTAAAACCCACCGGCATGTGCTGGATCAGGATTAATCCGGCGTTGAGGTTCCCTGGAAGTTTCGGTATGATCTCGGCTAGGGCCCGGGTGCCGCCGGTGGAGGAGCCTATGGCCACTATCTTCTGGCCTGAGGCCGGCTGCGGGCTGGGGACTGCGGCCGGTTCCCTTTTCTTTGGACGCTGGGTCCTGAGCTTCTCCAGGTCAACTCCGGCCGCCATCACCACTTTTTCCACCAGCTGCTGCCGTACCTTTTCGATGTCCAGGGAGATGGAGCCCGAAGGCTTGGTGATGAAATCTACCGCACCCAGTTCCAGGGCCAGCAAAGTGGCTTCCGCCCCTTCCACCGCGTGGGCCGAAAGGATCAGCACCGCCACCGGAGTTTCGCTCATCAATCTGGCCAATGCTTTCAACCCGTCCATATTGGGCATCTCGATATCGAGGGTCACTACGTCGGGCCTGAGTTTTTTTACCTGGGCCAGGCATTCCAACCCGTCATTGGCAGTGCCGGCCAGCTCCAGCCCCGGAGTGGTGGAAATTATGTCCCCTACCATTTTCCGCATCAAAGCTGAGTCGTCGACCACCAGCACTTTTATCTTTTTCCCAGAATCAGTCATTTTAGACGCATGTATATTATTATGCTTAGTTCAGTATAATTCGCCTTATCCTGCTATGGCTCCAAGATCTGTGGTCATATCTCCTTCAGGCCTGCTTTGAAGGAACGCACCAGCACCGTGCCCGTGGAAAGTATGAATTCCACCGAACGGCCGTAATCCCCTCCTATATCCTCTGCGATGATTGGAATGCCAAGGGCATTCAAGATCCTCTTGGCCTCCAGGGCGTTCCTTTGTCCGATGTTGGTCCCGCCGTCCCTGCGGTTCAACAGCAGGCCGGCGAACATGGTGGAACCGCCAGCCAGCTTGGCCCGGATCCGCAAACGCTGGCATCCCATTCCTTCCATTTGTTGAAGCATCTGTTCTATGGCGCTCTGGGGGCATTTGCCGGGGGAGGCTTTGAGACGGCTCAGTTCAGGGGTCGGCAGCATGACATGGGCCAGCCCGCCTACCCTGGCCTCCGGATCATACAGGGTAATGGCCAAGCAGGAACCCAGCCCATGGGTGGTGATGATGGCCGGCTCCCTTTCCACCCTCAGGTCCGCTATTTTTACCACGACTTCGTTTGACAATTTATTATCGACCGCATTTAACCGTTAAGCTGATAGATCCGTTCCTTGGGATCAAAAGGGGTAAAAGATTCTTTGACCTGCCCAAACAGCGTCTCCACTTTGCCCAGCACCAAAAAACCTCCGGGCCTCAAGCTTTTTTTGAAACTTTCGAAGATGAACTCCTGGGCCTGGCGGGAAAAATAGATCAGCACATTGCGGCAAAGTATGAGGTCCAGGCCGGAATAGGGCGATGGTTCCAGCAGATCATAATGCCGGTATTCCACCATCCGTTTGATCTCCTCGCTCAGGATATAGCTCTTGGACATTGTTTTGAAATACCTGCTCACCAGTTCGGAGGGTATCTCATTCATGCTGTTCTGGTCGTAAATGCCCTGCCTGGCCTTATCCATGCTCTGCCGGTCGATATCGGTGGCAATGATCCGGCAGGGGCGGCTGGCTCCGCTTTCCCCGGCAAACTCCCGCCACAAAATGGCCAGGCTGTAGGGTTCTTCGCCCGAAGAGCAGCCTGCGCTCCAGATCGTCAGGGGTGTTCCCGGGTCAGGCCGGGACGCCAGCAGCGGCAGCACCCGGTCGGAAACTGCTTTATAGGTCTCCGGGTTCCGGTAAAAATTAGTGACATTGATGGTCAGGGCATCCAGCAGTTTGGGATATTCGGCCTTGTCCTGGGCCAGCCTTTGGGCGTATTCCTGGTAGCTGTTGAGCTGGCAGGCCCTCAGCCTGACCGCCAGGCGCCTTTTCAACGGCCTTTCCTTGTACTGCAGGATGTCGAAGCCGGTGTCGGCGTTGATCATTTTGGCCAGCTCCAGCAGCTGGGGATCGGTGATGGCGTCCTTGAATATCATTATTTCTCGGCCAGATCAAGATTGCGCCTGATCATCTGGTTTGTGGGATCCAGTTCCAGCGCTTTTTTCCACCATTTGACCGCATTGTCCTTCTGCCCCTGTTTCAGGCACAGGTTCCCCAGTTTATACAACTGCTGGACGTCGGCCAGACCCATGTCGGCCACTCGGGAAAGTATCTCCACCGCCTGGGACCAAAGGCTGTTCCGGTAATAAAGCTCGGAAAGGTTGTACAATATGGTCCTGTTCTCCGGGGAGACTTTCAGGGCCGCCTGGTAATGGCGTTCTGATTCTTCCACCTGGCCCCTGGCCTGCCAGACAGCGGCGATGTTGTTCTCTGATGCGGGATTGATTCGCCCCCCCTGGGAGCAGGCCTGCCAGTATTCCACCGCCTTATCCCACTGGCTGCTGCGGTAAGCGGTCAGGCCCAGCAGAAAACTTCCCAGCAGGCTATTCTTTCCCTGCTGTTCAAGTTTCAGCAGCTGGTCCTGTGCCGAGCCCCATTCCCTTTTACGGCAGGCCAGGTAGGCCAGATTCAGCCTGGGGGTCAGGCTTTCCGGATCCATCTCCATGGCTTTCTTATACTGGCGGGAAGCATCGTCGTATTCACCCATGGCCTCCAAAGCCATTCCCAGGTTATTGTAACTGCAGGCTTTCTTTGGTTCTATGGCAATGGTCTCCAGGAACTCGGTGGCGGCCTCGGCGTATTCCGACTTGCGGAAATGGATCAGGCCCAGGTAAAAGCGGGCATCGGCCTCATCAGGCTTGATCTCCACTATCCGCCTGTATTCCCGGTATGCTTCGTCGTACATCTGGGTCTTGTAGAAGGCTATCCCTAGGTTGCGGTGCTCGTCAACCGCCCCCGTTCCTGCCCCGGCCGCGGTCCGGGCCTTTTCGTTGCCCCGCTTGACCAGTCCCGCCCGCAGCAGGCCGTAGATGATCTTGGAGGTCAGGAACTCGCCCAGTGAGGAAGCCTCCATCACTTCGCCCATGGTGCGGCGGCCGTCTATCAGCAGCATCACCTGACGCTCTTCCTCGTTCAGTTCCATCTCCACCTGCTGGGAACCGTCCAGGATAAGCCGCTCCAGCAGAATCTGAGCCCCGGGAAGCTTGGCCTCCAGGTTCTTCCATTCATCTATCCGGCGGGCCTCTTCCAGCAGCAGATTCAGCACATCCAGTGAAACAACGATGGTCTCCTCGGTAGGCAGAGTATCCGGCTCAAAGAAGAAATCCCCCTCGCTCCAGCGCAACAGGTAGAATATGGCATCGGCGATCTGCCGGGAGACGTCGGATTCCAGGTCCTGTTTGGTCAACAGGCCCAGATGGATCAGAATATCACCCAGCCGGCGGCCGGCGGGATCGGCCTGCTGGAATTTCAGGGCCTCCTCCAGTTGGGAATTGGTGATGAATCCCCGGGATAGCAGGCGGTCACCCAGCCGGTCGGGACGGTTGAGCAGGCTGCTGTAGCATATCTTTCCATCATTGAAAAATATGCTGCCGAAATTCTTGCCGTCGGTGACCTTCAGACAGCCGGTCTTGTGTCCCACCGACAAAAGCTGAAGCACATCGGGCAGGCTTATTTCCTTGAAGGATCCTTTTATGGACATTTATCAACCTGCAAATTTAAAATTCTTCCATCAGCCGGTCTTCCACCCAGGGCCATGTCTCTTCGATGTTTCCGGCCTTCTCCGCCAGAAGATCGTCCGGCTTTGCAGGAACATTTTTATCCGGTGCTGTTGCGGCCGGCGGACCGGCCTTTATCTCCGCGGTGGGTGCCGGCTTGATCTCCGGAACTGCAGACGGAACTGGGGGCGCTGGGAACTCCGGTTCCGGGGGTTGCGGAAAAGGGGCTGCCTCCTGCCTCGCCGCTTCCGGCAGGGCTTTGCCGGCATCCCCGGCAAGGCGCCGGGACAGGTCTTTGATCAGCTGTTCCAGCTTACCCGTCTGTTCCGGATCGAATAGGACCGACTCGATCCGGGACATCTCTTCGGAAGTGGATTGGGAGGCCATCTGTCCGAACTGCTGCTGCAGGGTTATCAGACGTTCCACATTGGCCGTATATTTGTCGTATTCCGCTGTCAGCGTCGTGAGATCCTGGTCCAGCGACAGTTCCACCGAGGAGGTGTTGAAGCCCTTCATCTTCCAGATGTAGACCTTTTCCTTATATTCCCGGCGGACCTTTTCGGTGTCCTGCTGTTCGGCCAGCATATTAAGCATCCGGTCGTCCAGTCCGGAGACAAAGGCCCCGAATTCCCCTTCCGGCTTGGACCCAGCTTCTTCCGGAGCCAGTACCTGGGAAGCCTCAACCGGCATTTCGGCCTGGACGGCCGGAGGCAGGGCTTCGTCCACTGTCTCTTTGGTGACCGGGCCCTCCATCAGCGATGAATAAAGGAGCACCCGGTTCAGTGCGCCCTCGATCTCCCGGACGTTGGAGGAGACGCGGGAGGCCATCAGCTGCAGAACGTCCTCGGAAAGCTTCTGGCCGCGGGCCTCGGCCTTTTTGTAGAGGATCAGCCCCTTTTCCCGGGGTTCTATCTCCTTAAGAACAACGAAAACCCCGCCCAAAAGCCGGGACAGCAATTTGGGATCCAGCGCCTCTATCTTCTGGGGATGCATGTCGGTGGTGATCACGATCTGCCGTCCATTTCCGATCATCCGGTCGAACAGCGGCAGCAGCCTGGCCTGCACCTCGCGCTGGTGCAGGCCCAGATGGAGGTCGTCAAACAACAGCAGGTCTGCCTGTTCGGCCCGGGCCAGGTCCCCCACCACCAGCTGGCTGCCGGCCAGTATCTCTATCTTGTACTCGGGATGAGACAGGGCCACGGCGTTGCCCACCGCGTGCAGCAGATGGGTCTTGCCCAGCCCGACCCCGCCGTAGATCACCAGCGGGTTATATATCCTTCCCGGATCCTCGGAGACCTTCAGGGCAGCCGAGAATGCCAGGCGGTTGTTGGGCCCGGTGAAAAAGTTGTGAAAGACGTAATTGGTCTTGGCTATATCGGAGATGTTTTGTTCCATCGGTCTCTTTTAAGTGTTCCTGCCGGAAGAATGCTTGTTTGATCTTTCAGTTAAAGGGAAGCAGTAAAAATAAAGAACCATTCCCGGCCGTTCCCGGATATATTCCTATTTTTTATATTTGGCCGATAGGGACTGCAGCACCAGGGCGCTGATGGTCTTCAAAGTATCGAACACGCCCACTCCGGTGGTGGCCACTGCTTCGAAATGGTGGGTTCTCCTGAAATTGAGACCGGTGTTCAGATCGGCCACCGACATGACGTTGGGCAGATCCCTTTTGTTGTACTGCATCACCAGCGGGATCTTGTAAAGATCCATCCCCAGTCCGGCCAGATTGTCCCTGAGGTTCTGCAGGCTCTCCTGGTTCTCCTGCCACAGGTCCACCTGAGAATCGGCCACGAACACCACTCCATCGGAACCCTGCAGCACCAGCTTGCGGGTGGAGTTGTAGAATACCTGGCCGGGCACGGTGTAAAGCTGGACCCGGGTCTTGTACCCGGCGATGGTACCCAGCTCCAGCGGCAGAAAATCAAAGAACAGGGTCCGGTCCTTTTCGGTGGCCAGGCTGACCATGGAGCTCCGCTTCTCATCCGGGATCTTCCCGTAGATATACTGGAGGTTAGTGGTCTTGCCGCAGCGGCCCGGACCATAGTAAACGATCTTACAGGTGATCTCTTTGGATGAATAGTTGATTAAAGACATCGCTTTTTATGAATGGTTATGATTATATCTGTAGGGGACTTGTTCCGCAGGTCTCAGGAGAACAGTTTGGAAAGGGCGTCCTCTACCTCCTTGTTGAGGTCGGGCAGAACCATTCCCGTGGTTTCCGGGGCCTGGGCGGATGCCGGCTCCGCAGTTGGCAATGGAGCCAGCGGCGTTTCGTCACCCTCGGTATTCAGCGCCATTTCCAGATGGGGGGAAAGTGCCTTCTCGGCCTCGGCGGCGGCATGGCGGATCATCCCTACCACCGTGGATTTGTCGAAGATGGTGGCCAGGATGAAATGTTCGGCCACCAGGCAGAAATAAACGTTCCATTTGGATCCCTCCTGGAACATCACTTTGAATTTTTCCTCCTGGACCAGCCGGGCCAGGGCCTGGGTGGAGGAGAATATGCCCCCGATCAGGGCCGAGATCGGCTGCAGGTTGAAATCGGAGATGTATCCCGACTGGCTGATCAGGTGGCCGTTCTTGGACAACAGTATCACGCACTTGGCCCGCGAAGCCTTGATATACAGGGCCATCTCCCTCTCCACGGCCACGGTGATCTCTTCCGAGATGACGAACTGCAGGTTGGTCATAATATCTTCATCAGTCTTTCCAGACTGGCCTTCATCTTAATGGACACCAACCCGATGTTGGCTCCGGGTTCGGTGATCACTGTCAGGATGCATTCCGGAGCGCAGAGGAATATGATGCTGCCCTCGCTGGCCGTTAGCTGCACCCCCGAAAGTTCCGTCCCCTCGGCTGGCTTAAGGGCCTTGATTATCTCCTGGTATATCCCTGCCACCATGGCGCTGATGGTTCTCTCCTCCAGGCCGGACATCAGGTTGGATACCACTACCAGGCCCTCTTTGTCCACCACCAGGCTGCCCTTGACCCCGGAGATCTCGTTTATTTGGTTCAATATCTCTTTCATCACGCCTTGTATCAAGATTTTTGTCGGTATTAAAAGGATTACCTGGCAGGGTCTTTTTGGGCCAGGTTATTGGCCTGTTCCGCCGCCCGCTTGCTGTTGACCATCACCAGCCCCACCTTGGCCGAAGAGTCGGCCGAGATCACCAAGACCATTCTTCCGGCCTGACGCAGGAATATTTTTTCGTCCCCTGTCTCGATTACAACCCGCTCCAGCTCACCCAGCTTGATCTTTCTCAAAGCCTCATGGGCTGTCTTGAAGATGTTGGCGGAAAGTGCGGCGGTGTCCTCGGAGAGGCTCTGCCCCGTCCGGGAGACGGCGTCGGCCACCGCATAACCGGCCTCGTCCACCAGCATGCAGGCCTTGACCTGCGGGGTCTGCACCAGATCGTTCATGATCTTTCCGAAACCGGCCTGCCATTCGGCGGATTCCTCCGCCGCCGGACTCGGGGGTTTGGCGGGAACAGCAGGAGGCGCCGGGGCGGCCGGCTGGATTTCCGCCGGTTTGTCCGCGATCCTGGGTGTTTGGTCCGAAAGGGACTCCGGCCTTCCGGCCATCAGAGGAAGCGGGCTGGAAGGGATCTTCCGGGCCTGTGGTTCAGGGATGGCAGTCGGAACGGGAACCGCCGTTTCTGCCAGGGCAGGAACAACTGCGTGGCCGGGTTCTTCTGCCGGCTTGGTCTCAGGGATCGCAGCGGCTTCATTCCGGGACGGAGCGGAGGCTGGCGGCGGAACTTCCGGCCCGGCCGAATCGGCCTGGGCCAGGATCTTTTTGGCTTCCAAATTCTCGGAATGCACCGAAAGGATCTTGACCGCCTCGGCCCTGGCTTTGGCGAACTGATTGTTAGCCAGCAGGCACTTGGCCATCACCAGCCTCCCTTCGAGATTATCCGGCTGGGATTCCAGCCCGGCCTGGCAGATGGCGATGGCTTCGGGGAAAAGGCCGTTTTCCCGGTAAAAATCTGCCAGCGATGCGAACAGCTGGGAAGAAGGGTCGTTCACCATCTGTTCGGGAGTGCTGTTTTCTATTGGGTCGGACATGGATGATATTTATTTAAAATTTTTGTCTTTAGCTTGAGAATAAAATTCACCTGGGCTCCCAGGTATCTGTTCCGGAATTTACCCGGAGGGATCATGCCAATCCTGTCTATCGCGTTTCCCTGGTCTTCTTCATCTTTTCCAGCCAGGATATGACCTCGCTTGAAAGTTCCGCCGGTGCTCCCTCGGGGCGTACGGCGTCGGTCTTAGGCTCTGCCGTCCCGGGATGGATCCGGGTCTTGCCCTCCAACCCTTCGGCCCAGCGCACCGCCAAAGTGACCAGTTCCCTCACTTTCTCGGCCCGTTTGTCGCCGCCGGCGAATCTCAGGAACTTTTCCCACCGCTCCACCGCCAGCTCCAGCCGGCCCAGGCGGGCGTAAGTGAAACCCAGGCAGTAATTGATCTCCGGATTGTTCTCCTCGCCCTTGCTGGCCAGCTTGTATTCCATCACGGCCTCGTCGTAGGATTCGGCCAAATAATAGGCTTCGCCCAGATACAGATGGGCATAGGCCTGCTCCGGATCGTTTTGCACCAGCTTGGTGAAGGCGTCTATGGCCTCTTCTATCTTCCCGTCATTAAGGTCGGTTATTCCCTGTTTGATGGGATCCTGCTCAGGTTCCTGCAGGTCCAGCCTAAGATCGGTCTTCCTGCCCAAAGCCCGCACCAGCCCGGTGGCGCACAACCCGTATATGACCTTGGCGGTCTCGAACTCCCTCCCCCCCACGGTGTCTATGACCTGGCGGGCGGTCCGCTTGCCGTCGATGTTGGCCATGATCAGCCATTCCTCGGGTTTCAGGTCCAGCCGGCCCGAGGCCAGCTCGCTGCCGGGGGAAAGGCTCAACACCAGGTCCAGGTCGGGCAGCTTGGAATGGATCTTGGACCATTCGTCCAGCCGGCGGGAGACCTCCATCATCACGTTCTCGGTCACCAGCAGCAGGTCGGTGTCGGAATCGGCCGAAAGGTCCATTTCCTCGAACCGGAAATAACCGTCCTGCCAGCCCATGATGGCAAAGACCACCTCTTCCACCTGGGTCTTTAACGCCTCTTTAACAGCCGGCTTGGTGACGAAACCGCTGTCCGAGGCCAAAGCCCCAAACCGCTTGTGCTCCTTGGATTCCGACTGGTCCTTCAGCAGCCTATCCAACTGGTGAGAGGTGACCTTGCCGGCCTTCAGCATTATCTGCCCGATCCGCTCGTGGCTCTGCTGCAGGGTGGCCCGGATGATGTTGCCGTTGGAGAAGAACACCTGCCCTACGTCACGGGCCGAGTCCAGGGTCAGCACCCCGGACTTCCGGGACATGGCTAAAAGCTGGAACAGGTCCATCAGGCTGAGTTCTTTTATGGGGCCTTCGATCGCCATCTTACCTTAAAACAAAAATTGAAAATGAAAAATAAAATACCGCCAGGATCAAAAATTATTTGTAATCTGAACAACAATATTTGATATTTGATTTTTTAGTATCTGGTATTGAGATTATCCCGCCACTTCCTGCCATTGCAGGGCCGCATCTATTGACCTGGTGGCCTGCTGCCGCAGGCCTTCATCGCGGGTGAAATTGACCGCCTTCTGCCAGGCCTCCACCGCATCCCGGGTCTTGCCCCTCTGGGCCAGCAGTTTTCCCAGCAGCAGATACAGCTCGGCCCGGTCGCCGAACGAGGTTAGAAGTTCCTGGCAGATAGCGTAGGCCTGGTCAGCCTTGTCGGTCCGGGCGAACATGGAAGCCTGGCCCAGCCGGGCCTCAAAGCTCTGGGGCGCTATCTTGACCGCGATGGCGAACTCCACCGAGGCCTTGTCCAGAATATTCTGTTTTAAGTAGATCTCGCCCAGGGCCAGGTGCGATTCCAGATGGGCGGGGTTGTTGACCACCGCTTTTTTGAGTTCCTCGGCCGCGGCCTCGGGCTTGCCCGCCGCCAGCAGCAGCAATCCCATCCGGTGGTAGCCAAATGGCAGCTTGGGTGAAATATTGATGGCCTGGCGGTAGGCCATTACCGCTTCCTCGGGCTGGCCCTGGCCTTCGAAGGCCTGTCCCAGGCCCAGGTACAGGTGGATGTTCCCGGAATCGTCATTCAATGCTTTTTCAAAACTCTGCTGGGCCTGCTTATGCTGGCCCAGGCTTAAATAGAGCCGGCCCAGTTCCAATTGCAGTTCGGAAGGATGAGACGAGTTTTTCAGTCCGTCCTCCAGCGCCTTGACCGCCCGGTCGGGAAGGTTTTGCATCAGGTACGACCGGCTTAAGCCGGTAATATATTCGGGCTGGCCGGGGAAAAGTTTTAGCAGCACTTCGTAGCGCACCGCCGCCTCGGCTCCCTGTTTTTCATCCAGGGCGATCTCGGCCAGGGCCTTCAGAGCCGCCGGGTTCTGGGGCTGCTGTTCGATGATGGCCTTGGCCTGTTTTTTGGATTCGGCGTTGTTGCCCTGGGCCTGAAGATCCTTTAATTTTTGGAGATCGGACTGCAGCTCCCGCTCCTCCCACCTGGTTGATTTGGCCCGCAGGGAAGCGTCCTCCAGCACCCCGCCGAAGATATCGGCCGAGACGGTGGTCCCCTTTTCCTGGCCCGAGCCCTGCCATTGCTCCAGGATCAGCAGGTCGGGGCTCTCCACGAAGAAATCTATCCCCAGTTTAAAGGAGCCGCCGGTGTAGAATGATTTCAGCTCCATGGCCTTTTTGGAGGCGGCCACCGATTCCTGGTAGCGCTCGGTGGCGGCCAGGGCAAAGCTGAGGTTGTAGTGGGCCTCGGCAAATCCCGAGTCCAGCTGAATCGCCTTCTGAAGATTTTCGATAGCTTCCGGATATTTCTTCTTTTTAAGATGCAGCAGGCCGATGTTGTTGTGGGCCAGCACAGACTGGGGGTTCAGTTTTAAGACCTCCAGATATTCCTTCATGGCCATCTCATCATTGCCGGCCTTGGCGTATAAGAGGCCCAGGTTAAAATGGGCGTCGCTGTACTGCGGGTTTGAGGCCACCGCCTGTTTGACCTTGTCCACCGCCTGCTCCGGTTGGTTCTGATAGAAGTAGGCGATGCCCAGATTGTTCAGGCTGATGGCGTAACCCGGGTCCAGGTCCAAGGCTCCCTGATACCAGCGGACGGCCTCGTCCGACAGCCCCAGCCGGTGGCAGGCCAGGCCGATATCGTTGTAAATTTTTTGGTTCCGGGGTTCGAACTCCAAAGCCTTCTTGTAGGCTTCGATGGCCGGCTGGTTCTGGCCCATCAAAAGATAGACCTCGCCCAGTTCCTTGTGAACCAAACCTGATTCCTGCCCCATTCCCATGGCCTTTTCAAATTCGGTCAGGGCCTGTTTGAAAAGCCCCTTGCGCTTGAAACCGACGCCAAGGTTGTAATGGGTCATAAAGCCGTCCGGGGCCACCTGGGGCTGGTCCTCGGAATGGCGCTTGATCTCGGACAGCAGGTCCTGGTTGTAATAATCTATCCCCAAGTTGGCCTGGGCCCGGGCATAGTTGGGGTTCAAGGCGATGGCCTTGCGCGATTCCTCGATGGCCTTCTCCAGCAGGCCCTTTTCACCGTAGGTGAAACCCAGCAGGAAATGGGCTTCGGCCCCGTCGGGATTTATAGTCACCGCCTCCTGCAGTTCGGAGATGGACTGCTCCAGCAATCCCAGATTGTAGAATATCTCCCCCAGGGCGGTGTGGGCC
>Ga0315268_10000713_pt1 | contig 38649 bp, 43 predicted proteins | sample C1_top_MG_FD_204535 | JGI IMG/M metagenome (GOLD analysis project Ga0315268, IMG submission 204535) | Sediment microbial communities from Yellowstone Lake, YNP, Wyoming, USA - C1_top | ecosystem: Environmental > Aquatic > Freshwater > Lake > Sediment | place: USA: Wyoming | collected 2017-08-01
TGTTGTTAGGTGCTTTGGCGGCCGCGGTGAAGCTACCTATGAAAACTGAAAGCATCTTGGAAGCTTTGTGCGAACTTGCACCATCAAAACATGTGGAAGTGAACGTCAAAGCCTTCAAACTTGGCTATGATAATATCAAGAAAGACTAAAGTTTAGGCGTCATTGCTCGTCGAGTTTTCCGTTTGCGCTTTCTCGCAGTCCAGTACAGCCTTCAGTATGTTTTGGAACATCTTCATGTCCGAAACGTTGACAACTGGGATTTGGAAGCTCTTGTCAATTTCGTAGAGTTTCTCGTATTTCGGAAACTTCACGTAGCAGATTTGGCTGATTGGAAACTCCTTCTTCTTCAATTCTTGCTCAAACGATTTTTCATATACTTCTAGGCACAGTAAGTAACCGTCAATCCAGTAGAGCCTGTTCGCGCCATAAGTGGCTGCGCACCATGCTATGTTGCCGACTGAACGGCTGTCTAGTCCCAAAATGCTGACTTTCTTCGTAGGCGCAATGTCAACATCCATGCTCAGATCACTCGCTGAAGGGTGTGTGCAGTACCTCTTTAACCTTGTTGCTTATCTTGGGCCCTAACCCATGGACAGTTTCGGACCAGGCATCAACGTTTATCATTGCGTTCAGCGGTGTCTGGTAGGATTTTAGGATTGCGAGGGCCTTTTCTCTTCCAATGTTGGGCAAGCTTGCGACAAAATACAGTTGAGCGTCCGCTATTGTGTCCACTTTCTTAAACGGGTGGACTGTTGGGGCTCGTTTTTCGACTATTTGCTCTTGGCGTGCTGCTACGTATAGGAAGTCGATGGTTTCTTTGTAGGATGTTGTGTTGACTATGGCTATTCCGTTTCTTGCGAGGTTGAACATCGCGCCCCAAACAGAGGCGGGTTGAATGTGGCTGTACTTGTAGATTATCGGCAGGTAGCCCTCCAACAGAATAAGCGATTTTGGATAAACCTCTCGCAGTCTAAACAATTGCTCGAAAAGGAAGCGGCGCGTGAGTGTATAGACGAAGTCGTGAACAGTCTTTCTCTCCACCGCACACACATCGGACAAAATGTAGTCGCCTTTTTCTAGAGTCTCGGTTCTGACATTGACGCCGCGTTCTCTGAGCCCCTTGATGATTTTCGCTGCTGAGCTGGCTTCACGACTGTCAACGACTATTGTTGGCTGCTCTTTCTCATCGGTTTTCTTTTCCTTCAGATACGGGAGCAATGTTTCGGTTCCGGACATGTCTTCAACCCTGCAATGTAACTTCTCGCGTCTTGCTTTTTGCATTTGCGGTAAAGCAAAAGGGCTTGGGTCAATTGATACACGGATAATATGAGACGGATTGAGTATGAAGAAAAACTAGTTGGAGAGAAGTATAAAAAAGATGGAGAAGGAGCTTATGGTCCTTTCTTGGTGATTTCTTTTATGATTCCTGCAGCCACGGTTGTCCCCATGTCTCTGACGGCGAAGCGTCCGAGTTCTTCAAATTCCGCGAAGGTTTCGACTGCAATTGGGTGTAGCGGTTCCATTCTGACAACGGCGGCGTCTCCTGTTTTCAGGAAGGTTGGTTTTTCCTCGGTGACTTGGCCAGAACGTGGGTCAATCTTTCTTATCAGTTCAGTGAATCGGCATGCGACTTGGCCTGTGTGGTAGTGCAGTACTGGCGTGTATCCGGCTGCTACGGCAGTTGGGTGGTAGATTACTATTATTTGTCCGATGAATTCTTTGGCTACTGTCGGTGGGTTGCTGACGTGTCCGCAGACGTCTCCACGGTGGATGTCGGTTTTGGCTACGCCTCTTATGTTGAAGCCTATGTTGTCGCCTGGTTCGGCTTTGGGAATTCTTTCATGGTGCATTTCCAGCGATTTGACTTCGCCTTGTTTGTTTGAAGGCATGAAGATGACAACATCGTTTTCTTTGATTATTCCTGTTTCGACTCTGCCGACTGGAACTGTGCCTACTCCGGTAATGCTATAAACGTCTTGGATTGGCACGCGGAGTGGCTTGTTTGTTGGCTTGGATGGCACTTCGAACGTGTCCAATGCGTCGATGAGCACTGGTCCGGTGTACCATGGCATTTTTTCGCTTCTTTTGACGAGGTTTTCGCCTGTCCATCCTGAAGTGGGGACGAACGGTATTTTCTCAACTTTGAAGCCTACCATTTTGAGCATTCTGCTGACTTCGTTTTTGATTTCGTTGTAGCGGTCTTGGCTGTAATTGACTGAAACGTCGTCCATCTTGTTGACGGCGACTACCAGTTGGCGGACGCCCAGCGTGAAGGCGAGAAATGCGTGTTCTCTGGTCTGGCCCCCGGGGCCGATGCCTGCTTCGAATTCGCCTCTTCGGGATGAGCAGAAGAGTATGGCTCCGTCGGCTTGGCTTGCTCCTGTGATCATGTTTTTGACGAAGTCTCTGTGTCCTGGGGCGTCGATGACTGTGAAGTAGTATTTCTTGGTTTCGAACTTGAGGAATCTGAGGTCGATTGTTAGGCCTCTTTCTCGTTCTTCTTTGAGGTTGTCGAGGACCCAAGCGAATTTGAAGGATTCTTTTCCCATTTTCTTGGCTTCTTCTTCATAGGCTTTCACTGTTCTTTCGTCTACTGCTCCTGCGGCGTAGAGTAAGTGTCCTGTGGTTGTGGATTTTCCGTGGTCTACGTGCCCCATGATGACTAGGTTTAGGTGTGGCCTACCTACTTTGCTCATTTCTTTTCCTCCTATTTTTTCAAATTTCCCTTAAATTTTAATGAATTCGTTTACACAACTGTTTAATCAATTATTTTAAGTTTATGATAGGCGTAAAATGGCGCGGCTCTTCAGTAAAATCGGAAAGGATTATTAGAGCTTGTCTTGGAAACTACAGACTAGGACGAACTTGAATTATGCCTACGAACTTGCCTCATGATGCGAAAGACAAGTGGGAAGAGGTTGAAGCGACGAAGAATCCACGGGAGAAGCTTCGCCTGTTGGAAGAGTTTCTGAGCTTGGTGCCTAAGCACAAGGGCACGGCGAAGCTCCGAGTGAATGTTAAGAAGCAGATGACGAATCTGCGGAAGGAGATGGAGGAGAAGAAGCGGAAGAGGGCGGCGAGGAGTGGGCCGAAAATCTTCTTGGAGAAGGAAGGCGCAGCGCAGATCGCGCTCATTGGTTTGACGAAGGCTGGGAAGAGCAGTTTGCTTGCAGCGGTCACGAACTCGAAGGTGGAAGTGTCTTCTGCTCCTTACTCGACTAGGCACCCTGTGCCGGGCATAATGAATTTTGAGGACATTCAGTTTCAATTGGTCGAAGCGCCAGCTTTGATGGAGGGGTCGGCTGATGGGCGAGCTTGGGGTCATCAGACTTTGGCTATTGCACGTAATGCTGATGGGCTGATTATTTTGGTGGATTTGTCGCATGATCCTGTTAGGCAGTTGGCTTTGATTTTGGGGGAGATGGAGAAGGCGCGTGTTCTCGTAAGTAGGCCTAGGGCGCGTGTGGAGATTGATAGGAAGTCTATGGGGGTAGGCTTGCGGATTGTGGTGTTTGGGAGGCTTGTGGGTTGTGGTTTTAAGGATGTTGAGGCGTTGTTGAAGGATTACCATGTTAGTGATGCGTTTGTTAGGATTTTTGGGGATGCTACGCTGGAGGAAGTTGAGGATGCGGTTTTTGAGAGTACGGTTTACAAGCCTGCGGTGATTGTTGCGAATAAGCTTGATGTTAAGGGTGCTGAGGGCAATTTGAAGCTGCTTAGGGCTTATGTTGGCGACAGGCTTCCGGTTGTTGCTATTTCTTGTGAGAGAAGGGTGAGTTTGGAGAAGCTTGGTGAGATGCTGTTTAGGACGTTGAGTATTATTCGGGTTTATACGAAGGAGCCGAGTGAGAAGGAGTATTCCAAGAAGCCGTTCATTTTGAGGAAGGATGCGACGGTTCATGATTTGGCTAGAAGCATTCACAGTGACTTTAAAGAGAATTTCAATTTTGCGAAGGTTTGGTCTAAGCGGCTTGTGTTTAGCCCGCAGAAGGTTGGGACGACGTTTGTGCTGGAAGATGGGGATGTTGTGGAGATTCATTTGAAATAGTCAGAAAACAGTGCTTGCAGGCAACCAAACTTCGGTTTGATGAGGCTTTCTAGGTAGATGGTGTCAAACGCGATGTCAAACTAAACGATAGACTGTACTTATCTGGATGCTTGGGCTACTCTTTCAGTCTCATGCCGTTTGGCAACCGCGTAGCTTTTCATGTCATTGTTGCCAGCCATGATCAACTCCTCAGCCAAACACTCCTCAACCGAACGCGGATTATTCTTCGCCGCCTGCCGCGCACCATCACTAATATTCCTCAAAGCCAAATCCACCCGCCGCTGCGGCGCAACATCCACCGACAAATGATAAACAATACCACCATAACTGATACGCGTCGTGTCCTCACACGGCGAAGAATTCTCCACCGCCTTCACCAAAACCTCAACCGGATTCCTGCCAGTACGCAGATTGACGATTTCAAAAGCGTATTTCACCATGTTCATGACTTTGGCCTTTTTACCAGCATTCTTGCCAGGTCGCATCAAATTATTCGCCAACCTCTCAACAATGTTCACGTTCGCCTTGCGGAAACGCTTATGCTCATGCCTACCCATGCTGTGCGGAACCACAACTGGCTTCAAACAAACATATCGCTGTAAACCCAAGTCCTTGACTTCAATGCCCTTGAAACTCCATTTTCCAAAAAGCTTGATCTCTTTCTCCGTCTTCACATCTTGCTTCTGACTCAAAATACTCACCGCGCCGGCTTCTGCTTCCTACCATAAACAAGCTCGTTCAACGAAACACCATTAACAGTGATAACCTTCCAACGCACGCCCGGGATGTCGCCCATGCTTCTTCCACGCGAACCGCCGATGCCCTCAACCAAGATCTCATCATGCTCATCAACCACGTTCAAAGCACCATCACCAGGCAGAAAAGCAGTAATCAAACGCCCGTTCTTAATCAACTGCGTTCGCACGCATTTCCTAATGGCACTGTTGGGCTGCTTGCTTTCAACCCCCACCTTCTCAAGCACAATACCCCTGGCCATAGGCGAACCCTCAAGCGGATCAGCCTTAACATCCAACCGCAAAATCCTACGATTATAATACATGCTACTCCAACGAAACTTCTGCCGCTTCTCCAACAACGCTCTAGCAGCAAACTCGCCACGTGGGGATTTAGAACCCATGCCTATTTTTTCCTCTCGCTACGTCTAATCACAACTCTCATATTTAAACTGAACTCTGATGTTTGGCGACTTCCAGTTCTCCCGTACAATTCCCCTTTTCTTTTATGCGAGGTGTTTTTCTGTTACCTAGGCCGTGGTTAGAGGATGTTAAGCGTAGAACGAATGAAGACATTAAGGAACGGTTGAGCATCGAGCAAATCTACAACATAATAACCATGGAAACATGGCCTTACAAGACACAGCAAGCCTTCTATCAAGCAAGAGATAGAGCCTTAATGAGCCTACTTTTTCTTACTGCTGGCAGAATAAGCGAAGTTCTGTCTCTAACCAAAGAGCAGTTTGATCTTGATGCAGACAGGGACTTCATTATTGTTAGAAATATGCTTCTTGTCAAGCCGTTGAAAACCAGAAAGGGAAAGGCGGTGAGACATAGGACTGCTCCTATTCGTGATGAGGTTCCTCTTCCAAAAGAAGGCCCATTGTCCAGATTCACCAAGCTTGTTCAAGATTATCTAGATTTGATGAGTGATCCAAAGGAGAGACTGTTCAAGTTTAAACGTCATAGAGCATGGCAAATAGTCAACTATGTTACAGGTGAGTGGTGTCACTGGTTCAGAAGCCGAGCTGAAAGCTACTATGGCAAATACGTTTTCAACGCTCCATTCGCCCTTAGAGATTTTGTCGGTGCAAGCGATATTGAAAGCTTGGGGCCTTATGTCAAAACTCAACGGCGAGACTACGAGAAGAAGCTTCTGGGACGAACTATCTAGCACGTTTTTGAAACACTGAGACCAATCCGACAACAAAAGCTGCAATTCCAAGTACTATCAATGGAAACGCAAATTGAACGTAAGGATGCATTGTCCGCGTATATCCGAGTGGATAATATCCAACATACTCGCTTTGAACGTATGAGCCCGCAAAGAAACCTGAGACCAAGAGCACGACTCCCACAGCTACATTCATATAACCTATTGGTCGCCAAGGACGGCAATAGAGACTAGGTTTCTGGATTTGGCTTCCGTTCGGTTTGTTGTCAATTTCAGCGTGCTCGCTCATTATCCATTTCAATTGAGTGCCGCAGTGCGGGCAATAAGCCATTTCGGCGTCATCGACTTCTTTGCCACACTTGGGACAATTCATAGGGACAATTTCACCATTTTGTTCTAATCAGACGTGTGAACTTAAATGCATTCCGTTTCACGGTTCTGTTAACTCTTAGGGTCTTGGATGAATAGGTCTTTGCCCATGTTAACCAAAGGGGCTTATGCAAAAGCGGTCTCTGTTAATCAAGCAATAAGAAAGAAATCTCTAATTAATCCGCCTTGGGATGGTTTCATTTCTGGCTTTGGAACATTTGTTGGTATAGTAGACCTGTTATTTCCTTTCTTGAAAGCATGAGCAATCACATGGGCTCTTTCAGAAGGAACGAAACCGTATATTCAGTGTTCAATCATTGTTTGGTTGCTTCTTTCCAACGATGGAATAGAGCCCAATATGTTTTCTTTTTATCTTCTCCTTCCAGGTTTCTCTCGCTCAAATACTCCTGAACAAACTGGTTAAATTCCTCCACATTCTTACAGTTCACAACATCATCAAAATCCTTCAAGACCAGAACCCATCTTTAAATCAGCGTTCAACGTATAAATTCATATTCTTCTTCTCAAGAAAAGCCTCTCTGGTTAACAAACCTCTCCAAAACTCACTTGAGCCCCTAAGAGTTGACAGAACCCAATAGAACATATTTCAATCTGTTTCAAGACTTGACAAATACCAAAAATACACCTTAGAATACGAGTAGTGCGAATAATGTTCCGCCCCATGCGTTTCGTGCCTCTGAAGCGCCTTGTGAGGGTTAGGCTAGTTTGCTTCCACTTGCACCGGTAATTTTCTTGCCGTATAAAGAGCATGGTTTGCCCAGATATTCGTTTAACATATGAAACTGCTTAGCCCTAGATGGTTAAAAGGACAGCTATAAGACAACTTCTTCCATATATGGAGTGAGCAGGGTTAAAATCAAGTAGAGACTATGCGAAGGATGATCTTAGCTTTTTTCTTCCAAACGCCTGCGACGCGCAGGTTATAATCCTTGTTTGTTGTTACTATGTCTAGGAAGGAAGATTTGCTTGAAACGATCTAGGAAAAAGCAGGCGAAAAAGGAACGAGTTCTGAAAAGGCTAAAAAGTCAAAAGAAATGGAAACATGGAAGGAGTAATGTTGAGAAAATTAGGAGAAGGGAAGAAGTTCGTGCTAAATATGTAGGAAATATCAAGTAGCCTGGTCTGCGCGCCTCACACCTTGTTCTCTTGTTTTGCTTCTTCCAAATGGCTTACTTTTGTCAAGAATTTCGTAGCTTTCTAGGAAAATGTCGTTCATGTCAAAAATGAATCGCCGTATGTTTTCCAACTCCTTACCACATTTTTTCCGCGAATCTTCTATCGAATCACAATACGTCTTTACCAGAAGAACCAGACTGCTCAGCACATGCCTTTACCCACTCGTGAGTGCATTTTTCGACTTTTTATGTTTTTAAGCCGACTCCATTGGTTTCTAGGTCAAACGGCTTCCACACTGAAGCAAGTCAGATACCCATCATGCTCGCAATTATGAGAATAGAGGGCATGCGGTTAACCTCCAAACTTGGAGGCCTATTCTTGTTTCTTAGGGCGACAAAAAACCTTCAATCCGCGACTCTGGAGACAAAATGAAGCCAACTCAAAGCGAGATTTCAAACTACCTTTCCAGCACGAAAACTCTGCGCTCCCGATCATGAGTTGGAACCCGACCCATCAACATACGCTCCCCAACCCTCTTGCTCAAGCCAAAGGGCTGAAGCTCGCTCGCTATTTTCGCTGCCGAATCCAACTTGGTGCTTCTTTCAGCATGAACCTCAAACAGCACGTCACCCTTCTTGACCCGATCCCCAAGCTTCGCCTTAAGCATCACGCCCGCCCCTTTGTCCTTCGGCGCACCAGCCTCCCGCGCAACCTTGGCAATATCCTCATTGTTAATCGCCAAAACCTCACCCTCTTTGTCCGAGACTACCTCCGCCATCTTGTTTCCGACCTCAATGTCTTCAGGCTTCACTTTCGGATCTCCACCCTGAGCCTCAATAATCTGTCGAAGCTTCTTCCCCGCTTTTCCAGACCGCAGTAACCATTCAGCCTTCAGTTTCCCATTCTTGACACCGACCATTTCAAAGAGTATGCCTGCAATACTCACTGCTTTTTCCCGAAGATCGGCTGGTCCTTTCCCCATAACCGCCGACAACGCTTCCCTAGCTTCCAACGCTGGACCAATCGTATATCCCAAAGGCTGATCCCCGAAAGTTATGCCGCACTGAATTTGCATCCCAAGACGCTTTCCGAGATCAATGAAATCACGCGCAAGCGCGTCCGCCTCGCCAACAGTCTTTATCTTCGCACCCCTGCCTGTCGGAATGTCTATGACAACATGCGTGGCGCCTATCGCCTTCTTCTTGCTCATAATCGAAGGCAAAAGCATAGGATCAATCGCCAACGGATATTCAACCTGAATGAAAATGTCATCCGCCGGCGCCAACTCCAACGCGCCGCCCCAAACCATGCACCCATTCGTCTTCTTTACCACATCTTTAATCTCCTCAATAGACAAGTCCACTGGACACAGCGTCTCCACCCGGTCAGCCGTCCCAGCCGGCGAAGTGATTGCCCTAGAAGAAGTCTTAGGTATGGTAAGACCCGCCGCGGCAATAATTGGCACTAATAGGATTGACGTTTTATCGCCAGGCACTCCGCCGATGCTGTGCTTGTCCAAAATCGGATCTTTGCCCAAGGCCAGACTACGGCCAGTGTGAACCATCGCCTTCGACAACGCCTCAATCTCATCCATGTTCAATCCATGAATATAGAGCGCCGTGACGAAAGAAGCCAGCTCAATATCACTCAAATGCCGCTCCACAACATCCTTGACGATCAAGTTTACCTCGCTCTCGCGCAGCCTCTGATTGCGAATCTTGGCTTGTACGTAGCGAAGCGATTCGGGCAGCTCTGCAAGTTTGACTTCAACGGAATCTCCGGCTTCCACACTCAGCTTTCTGGAAACTTCTTCATACAAGCCCACAAAACCGCTCGGAAAGTTGCCTGCAACATTAACGATGGCCACCACCCGCGTGCCCTTGAACGTTATCTCCACACGATCAGAGGAATGCACGCCAAGAAGACTCGCTTCGCCCTCGTCCATTAGGGCAATGTTCCTTCCGCCTGCTTGAATGTTCAAAAGCCAGACCTTGAGCTTCATCCAAACCCACATTCTCCAGTTAATAGACAAATTCTCAATTAAAGGTTTTAAGCAACTTCGAATCAAAAGCCCACACGGATAAGGGCGAAGTAACTTGAGGTACATCGATTTTGTGGACTTGAGATACGAGCCTCGCGAAACAGATGTGATTTGCACGTTTTACGTGGAGTCAGAGGACATAAGCATTCGCGAAGCCGCGGGAGGAGTGGCTGCCGAAAGCTCAACAGGAACATGGACTGAACTTACAACAGTCAAGCCGTACGTAGACAGACTGGCCGCCCACGTGTTCAGCATCGAAGGCAACACGGCAAAAATCGCTTATCCTGCAGAGCTTTTTGAGCCTGAGAACATGCCCAACATATTAAGCAGCGTTGCCGGGAACGTATTCGGGCTCAGAGCCCTCAAAAACCTCAGACTCAACGACATCAACCTTTCGGATCAACTCATCAAATCCTTCAAAGGCCCAAAATACGGCATAAGCGGAATCAGGAAACTCCTCAAAGTCCATGATCGCCCATTGGTCGGAACGATAATCAAGCCCAAACTAGGCCTAAAAACAGCTGACCACGCCAAAGTCGCATTCGAAGCTTGGGCAGGAGGATGCGACATCGTTAAGGATGACGAGAATCTGAGCAACCAAGCATTCAACCCTTTTGAACAGCGTCTCACCGCAACTTTGGAAAGCCGAGATCGAGCCGAAAGGGAAACAGGCGAGAAGAAGGTCTACATGATCAACATCACGGCTGAAACCAGCGAAATGCTGAGAAGAGCCCAATCTGCTCTGAACCATGGCGGAGAATACATGATGGTTGATGTCCTGACCTGTGGTTTCTCTGCCCTGCAAACTTTACGAAACCAAGATTTCGACCTTGTGATTCACGCACATAGAGCCGGACACGCCGCCTTCACAAAGAACCCTAAACATGGAATCTCCATGCAAGTCATAGCCAAAATCTTGCGAACCATCGGCGTTGACCAGCTTCATGTAGGCACAGTTGTCGGCAAAATGTTTGAGACCAAGCCAGAAGTCGCTGAAAGCTGTGAAGCTCTGAAAATGAAGATGGACGGACTGAAACCAGTTTTGCCGGTGGCTTCAGGCGGCCTGCACCCGCGACTTGTTCCGGAACTGATCAGGTTCTTCGGAAATGATTTTGTCATCCAAGCTGGTGGAGGCATTCACGGCCACAGAGACGGCACAATGGCGGGTGCAAAAGCCATGCGGCAAGCAGTTGACGCAGCATTGAAAGACGTACCTCTGAATGACTATGCCAAGAAGCACAAGGAACTGAAAGCAGCTTTGGAAACTTGGCCAGACATCGCATAGGCATCGATCATTCAAAGACCCACGAGTACCTTCGGTGCATCACTTCGGTTATTGAATGGGGCGAGATTATGCCCTCCTCGCAGATTATGCCATGAATAAAGTCCCTGCGAGTAACGTCAAAAGCCGGATTCCTGATGACTAGACTTGTTGGAGCACTCTTCCAAACCTCATCGGCTCCTCTTTCCTCGATCTTCTCATAGTCACCATACATAGTCTCAGGATCAAACTTCAGCAACTCCGAAACCACGTACAATGGCGTCCTTGCTTCGTGAGCCACTAATGCAATCGTGCTTGAGCCAATCTTGTTAACGACGTTTCCCTCAGAAGTTATCGCATCCGCACCCACGATCACCAGATCAACCCTGTTCATGAAGAACCGTGCAGCCGAGTCCACGATGAACGTTGTCTTCACGCCCAGATCCAGCATTTCCTTCGCGGTTATTCTCCCTTGGTAGGCAGGTCGAGTTTCAGTGCAGATGACCCCAAACACTTTCCCCTGCTGTCTTGCCTTTTTCAGCAGGTGTGTGACGGTTGAAGAATGGCAGTGGGTCAAGATCACTGAGTTATCCCTGATCCTTCTTGATCCAATTTCGGCAATTCTGTCCTTTGAGTTTTCGAGATCTTCCAGAAACTTCTGCGACGTCAGAGACACTGTTTGAACCAGTTTTCCAATGGCTTTTTCGTTGCTCTTTTCCACTTGGTTAACTATGAATCGAACGGCGTTTCTCATAAGCGGCTCCGTCTCTCTGGAAGAGAACAGAATCTTTTTCGCTGCTGAAAGCTCCTTCAAAAATTCTTTCTTGCTTCGCGTCTTCGTTCTACGTGCTAAGGCTTCTGTGGCTTCTACGGCGGCTATGGCCACGTTCCGAGCTCCCTGAATCTCAAGCCGTTTTATCTTACCAGCCGTGATTTGGATTGCATCTGGCAAAGACTTCACCACGAGAACAAGTAGTTTCTTTGTTACTGAGCACACTATAAACTTTCTGTAAATCAGGACTGAGCAGTTGCATACAAGGCAGCAGAAGAGTCCCTACAGGCTTCAGCAGAAAAGCATAATTGCTGACTGCGGTTTTAACTGTACAGAAATGGACGGTGGTTGAAAGTGCGCATTGGATTTTTTGTCTGGGAGTATCCTCCAGCGCTCGTTGGCGGGTTAGGCACGTATGCCGAGTACATAACCCGCGAGTTCGTTGAATTGGGCCACGACATCACCGTCTTCACCCTCAATCCCGGTAACCTGAAAACTAGCGACATTCTCAGAGGGGTAGACATTCAACGTCCCCTGATCGCCGATGCCAGCAATGTTTTCCCAATGTTCGTGACTGAAGACTTGAAGAGATGGGGAACGAACATCCGATTCTTCAACGACATATTCATCTACAACGTGCTAAGTTCAGCACAATTCCTCAACGGAATGATCAGAAAAGAAGGGTCACACTTCGATGTCGTATGTGTCCACGACTGGCTGAGTTGCATTTCAGGACTAATAGTCAAAAACGAAACCAAAATCCCCGTGGTCTTCCATGTACACAGTACCGAATGGGGCAGAAGCGGCGGCCAGGGCTCCGAGGTCGTCTCTCACCTCGAACGCGCGACAGCCCAGAACGCTGATGCAATAATAACGGTAAGCAACGCCATGCAAGAAGACCTGGTGAGACACGGTTGGCCTCAGCCGAAGATAAATGTGGTCTGGAACGGCGTCGACCCAGACGAATACAACCCTGGAAGGTTTCGAAAAGAAGATGCTTTGAAAGTCAAGGAAAAATACGGCATTCCAGAGGATTGGAACATGCTTCTTTTTCTAGGAAGACTGACGTGGGTCAAGAGCGTGAAAAATCTGGTGCAGGCGATGCCCATAGTCTTGAATGAGTACCCCAAGACCAAACTAGTGATTCTGGGCAAAGGCGAAGAGCAAAGAGACATAATCGAGACAGCAGAGAGGCTGGGAGTGAAGGACAACATAATTTACCGCTTTGAATTTGTTCCAGAAGAGGAGAGAATACTGCACTACGCAGCCTCGGATATCTGCATCTTTCCATCAGTCTACGAACCCTTCGGAATAGTGAGCCTAGAAGCAATGTCCATGGCTAAACCCGTCGTGGTCGGCGGCCGCGGAGTGGTCGGCTTCCGAGAACAAGTCGTCAACACTGGCCCAGATCAAAACGGAGTCCACGTGAACGGCGAAGACCCAGCTGACATAGCCTGGGGAATATGCCAGGTGCTTGAAGACCCGGAAAGGGCTAAACAGTGGGGACAGAACGGGCGCAAGAGGGTTTTGCAGTATTTCACGTGGAGGAAAGTTGCCGAGCAGACATCAGAAATCTACGAGTCACTCATGCAGAGTGAAGGCTGAGCTTTTTCGATCTAATGCAGTTCTTGTGCAGACCGATCAGTTCCCTACCGTGAAAACCGATCATTCTTCCAAACGTCCGCCGTGTCGCTGTAGCCGCGGACTTCCCAGTAGCCTAGCTCTTTTTTGGATGTGAACCTTATTCGCGTGACCCACATGGCGCTCTTGTACCCGTATTTGGCGGGAACAACCAAACGCAAGGGCCCACCAAAGGCTTCATCAAGCTCTTTCCCATCAAGCCGATACGCTAGTAGAACATCGTCACCTGAAAGCTCTTCCAGCGTGAGCGAAGTCGTGTATCCGTCTGCACATTCAAAAGTGACGAACCGTGTGTTTTTCTTGGGTTTTACGAGTTCAACGATGTGTGTGAATTTGATTCCTTCCCATTTGCAGTTCAGCACGCTCCAGCCTTCGACGCAGTGGAAGTTGCTTACGGATTCGACCATTGCAAGTTTTAGAAACTCGCTCCAATTCAGTTTCTGTGGCTTTTCAACTTCGCCCTCAACCGTCAGACTCCAGTTTTCCAAGTCTTTCTTAGGAATTTGCGACACTATTCCGGGATGGTCTTCTCCCCATCTCAACAAATGTTTGATTGGTGTCTGACCGGGCGGCATGGTGTTTTGGTCTTTTGAAGACATGCTTGCTCAAAAATAATAGACTTTGTGACAGGAGATAAGGGTTGCTAAAAACGGACGACGTCAACGGCTATGCTGTTCCTCATCAGTTTGTATGAAAGTTGTTAGCTGTTTTTGGCTTTTCTGTGGTTGGCTAAAGTTTGAGATTTTGACACCCACTCTTCTCAGCGGCAGTTCTGATTCTTTGAGGAATTCTTCGAAAAGTTGTTTCGCTGTTCTCTTCAGGAGTCCCAAGTCGCTTGAGGGGGTTTCAAACGTCTTGGATCGGCTGTGAACGCTCAAGTCGGTCATCACTGTTGCTATGCTTACGGATTGGAAGCCAAGATCCCTTTGCAAGAGTCTTGTGTGAATGTCATTGCACAGTGGGTCAATTCTTTCGAGGATGGCTTTCAAGTCTCGTGTGTCGTCTTTCAAGGTGGCGATTCTACCAATGGATTCTGGTTCGCCTTTCTCCTGAACTGGCTCATCATCAACTCCTATCGAGGCGGCGTGGAAGTAGTTTGCTGAATTCTCTCCGAAGACTTTGGCTAGAAGGTGAATATCGTGTTTTCTCAATTCCTCAACGGTGTTGATTCCCAACGTCTGCATTTTCTCGGTGGTTTTTCTTCCGACGCCGAGGAGGCTGTTGACGGGCAACGGAGCCAAGAAAGCTTCGACGTCTTGCGGTTGGATGACTGTTAGACCGTCTGGCTTCTGTATGTCTGCCGCAATCTTGGCGACAAGCTTGTTGGGTCCGATGCCCACAGAGCACGTCAGTCCCTGCTGTGTCTTCATTTTGCGCTTCAATTCCTGTGCTAGCTCTCTTGCTTTTTCAAAATCTCCGCCAATTCTTTGACTCACATCCAAGTAGGCTTCTTCAATCCCAACCTGCTCGAAGCGATCAGCGAAGCCTCTAAGCAAGTTCATGATGCTTTCAGAAACTTTCTCATAGAACTCGTGATCAACTGGAAGAAAGACTGCGTCAGTTTCTTCTGTCTTCTTCTTTGCTAGGTAGATGGGCATTCCGGATTTCACGCCATATTTTCTGGCAATGTAGTTTGCCGTGCTGACGGCACCGCTGTCTGAAGTTCGTCCGGAGTACATGCAAACGATCACGGGTTTGTCTTTGAGAGCTTGGTTTCTTAGTTCTTCGCATTGGGCGAAGAAATAGTCCAGATCCACCAGCATTATGACTCGGGTCTGCACAGATTGATACCAATTAATTAGGCGATTGCCATGGCATTTACGTCTTTCTTATGTATCCGTGGGATGAAATGTGCAAAATCAGGTTCTGTAAAGGTTGTGTCGTATGAGTCTATGTAGGAAACCGTCGGACGGTCTTCAAAGTCGTTGAGAGTCAGCAGAATAAGGTAAACAGTATTCGCTTAGGATAACTTTCAATCTTGTTCTGGTTCGTAACTGGCTTTTTCGTCTCAAGGAGTAACCCGACTGCTGATGCGGCAATCAACCCCACTCCAGTGCCGGCTGCAATGACCCACTCTTCACCTGTCACGTCAGAAAGCAAAGCCCCCACGATTGTGCAGAAAGCAAACGCAGACACCTGTAACAGCAATCTTGTGAGTGAACCCCGATTCATTGCACATTTACCTCTGCAATAGTTGTCAATCGGACTGCTAATAAACCTGACTGAAGTTGCTTCTAAGTCAAGGAAGAAGAGAGACGTACCAATTCTCACGGGTTATCAAATCTTTCACAATTACATACGAGGGCATGAAGGATTGAACGGAAAAACTCCTGCCGAAGCTTGCGGAATCACAGTTCAAGGAAAGAACAAGTGGCTAACTCTAATTCAAAATGCAAGTCAAAGCAAGTCTTGAACCATCTGTTCCATTGGGCAAACTTTTTTGGTTTTCATACACCAAGCTTTTCCCTCTTTCCATAACCGCATTCCCAATGGCGACGGCACATCTAAAGCTGGATGCCCCTGACTTGGACAAGCGACTTCTGGTAATAATCCACCTTTGACCTCTCTTCGAGGTTTCAAAACTCGTTCGTATTTGCCTTCTACAATCTTTCTTTGTGTCATGACTAACTCTTCTGGGTCAAGGTACGTTACAACAATTTCGTCTGACCCAGTTATGGGGCAAATCCTCCTGACAATTTTGCTCATCGTTCTTGCCACTTTATCAGAATCAACTAAGGCTTATCATCCTTTCTGTCATGATTGTTTACCAATCGAAAGCTACGTGAACCCCCAACAACAGAAGACTTGACAGAACCCATTTCTATAGCAACCCTAGGCATATGTTTTTAATAGACTCAAGCCTCTATTTTTCCTTACATGGATAAAGAGACTCGATACATTGAAAGAGGAATTATAAAACCCGAACTGAAGAAAGCCATCTTTACAAGATACTCCAACAAATGCTACGTATGCAATTACTCTGTTAAAGCTGCTCTTCGCATTCATCATATTGTTCCAGTGAGTTTTGGAGGCAAAAATGGAATTGACAACTTTGTTCTTCTATGTTCAAACTGTCACACGCTAGCTCATTTCTACAGTTCAAAGAGATACCAAAACAAGAAAATAGCAGGTCATTTAAAAACGCATCTTGGAGATGAAGCAATAGGTCGATTAGACGGATTGATTCTAAAAGTTCAGGATGCGAGAAAACGAATCATGGAGCACGGAAATCAATGGACACTAAGGAAACCTTACACGGTTAATGAAGTTGTTGAGAGAATTTCGAAAAGAAACAAGTTTAGTGATAATCAGAGAAGACTTTTGTCTCAAGTTATTGAAGAAGTTTTGCAGAGAATGCCTGCATCGATACTTCGAGAGTGTTCATGTCGGTTATTGAGAGATGGCAAATACATGAGCATTAATTTGAAGAACCATCTTTTGTTTAGAACACCAGCCTATGGAGATTTTGGAGAAAAACCACAATTTGACTGTCTCTTGACTTTCCCAAAAGATAGAATACCGCCTAACCTGAAACCTATCGAGAGCAGAGACGTGTTTTTCTTTAGATATTTTGACTGTGTTAACTTAGGATTGTCTTATGTGGAGACACTAAAGCTCAATGAAAATGAATGGAGCCTTTTTGAGGAAGCCTGTCAAATGGCTCAAAGTGCAAGAAAAACCAGAGATTGGATTTCTAACATCGATATAACCGAATTTACTAAACAGACCTCTTAGTAACAGAATCCCGTTCAATAATCATCCGACGAAAGTTTACAGGGGGACAAATCCGACGAAGAGTTGACAGAACCAAAAATAGAAACAGTTATTAGCTTTTGGGCTAGACGACCTCTTAGGTGTAATTCTGTTGAGTTCAGATCATAAACCGACCGTCGCCTTCGTGGTCTCGCTGGTTTCAGGCGTCCTCATCCTCTTCGGCAGTTTCCTTGGGTGGTTCCGGTTAGCTGGGAGTTTCAACATGGGTTGGATGGAAGGCATGATGCATGATTGGGATGACCGCATGCACGGATGGAACATTGAAAACATAGCTTTTCCAATGATCGCGCTGGGCCTAGTCTGCGGCGTAATAGTCCTCGTCGCGGCAATAATGCTCTACGTGAATCCGAGACAGCATCTGCTGTGGGGTGCTCTTATCATGGCCTTCTCCGTGTTAAGTGTGATGAGTTGGATGGGCGGTTTTGGAGCAGGACTCATAACTGGCATAGTCGGCGGAATACTGGCCATTCTCTGGGTACCCGAGAGGAAAAGACAGACTCCGACCTAGTCTTCAGTCACGTGCAACAGCAGCTTTTCGCCAGAAGAACTATACACCCCGACGTTCCCCTCATCAATGAAAGGAAAGGCCACAATCATTAGCAGCATTCCAAAGAAATGATTCAAATCAGCCTTCGAAGGCATCAAGCTACCTGAAGGATGAGAATGCACGGTTCCAACGATGGAAAAATCCATCGGCAACATGTGAACCTGAATGCCTGCAAAACCGCGACCATAGCTTGCAAGCGGCGGCACCACAAGCTCAGAAACCTTAACCGCATCCTTAGTCTTCTTGCCTCGAAGCAGCAAGATAGTCTCCCTAGGATGAAGTCTCCGCGCACTCTCAAAAACCGTCTCCAGCAGTTTCCGATCAACCTTAACAATCAGACTTCTAGCCATCCAGCCACCTCGACGAATCCCAACCATCGCCTTGCGTTCAACGCGACCCTTCCCCTTAAACATTCCATCACCGAATCCATCAGCCAGTCAACTCTCAAGTTCAATCTATACATAGGGGGTAGAACTTTTCAGAGCAAGCCCGCGATACAACAATCCCACGCAAAGAAGATGCAAATATTACGCTTTAATACAGCCTATATATAGACGCGGGGTAGACACCGCAGAGCAAAGCCTTCAAGCAAAAGAGAGAAATCAAACCTCAACTGAACGTAAATCCACGTACATCTAAAGGCTTGACTCGAATGAGCATCTGGCGCTTGTTGAAACTCGAAACGCACAACGCTTACGTGAACATGGCCATTGATGAGGCTATCTTGACGGCCAGAATCAGAAAACTTGTTCCAAACACTCTGAGATTTTATCGCTGGCAACCTTCAGCAGTTTCTATTGGAAGATTTCAGAACATCGAAAACGAGGTTCAACTTGAAAATTGCACGAAACAGGGTGTGGATGTTGTCAGGCGAATAACTGGTGGCGGAACTGTTTACCACGACTCACAGGATGAAATCACCTACAGCGTCATCGTCAACAAAACAGATTTGAGTACACAAGACGTAACCGCAGTGTACGCCAAAATATACGCAGGAATAGCCGAAGCACTCAAAATCTTGCACGTGACAGCCGACTTTCAGGAAGGCAACACAAAAACCTGCCCAAACCTCACAGTAAGAGGCAAGAAAATCTCCGGCAGCGCACAATCACACAAAAGCGGAGTCGTCTTGCAACACGGAACTCTCCTAGCAAACGTCGACCTCGAGAAAATGTTCACAGTGCTACGTGTCCCATGGGCCAAAACATGCATGGAAGTCATGAACGTGGCAAAGGACAAAATCACCTCAATAAACGCGGAACTTCGAAGAAAAGCATCAATCGAAGAGGTGAACGAAGCACTGGTCGAAGGCTTTCGAAGGGCGCTAAATATCGAACTTGAGAACGGCAAATTGACATCCTACGAGCTTGAACTTGCAGAAAGGCTAAGCAAGGAAAAATATGCGACAGATGGCTGGAATCTTCACGGCAAAAGCGTCAACGAAACATGAAAAAACCCTATTTGATCACTGAGCAGGTTGGCGTTTCTCAATTCTCCATCTCACGCCATCAGCCGAATCCTCAATCACAACGCCCATGCCCTTCAACTGTTCCCTAATTCTGTCAGCAGTCCTCCAATCCTTAGCCTTTCTTGCCTCTTCCCTTTGCTGAATTAGCCTCTGAGCCTCTTCAGGCAACTTCTCTTCCTTCCTGACTTCACCGATCACGCCAAGAACCCCATCGAGCCTTGACATCAACTCATGGATTGCCTGAGCCTCTTTTTTGCTCAGCTCATTGCCGTCCAACAGGTTATTGACGTCTCTAACGAAATCAAAAAGCGCCGCTAATGCACTGTTTATGCTCAAGTCATCATCCATGGCTTCGCAGAAATTCTTCTCCGCACGGTTCATCAAATCCACTATCTTTTCGCCACAACCCTTCCCATCAGCGTCAAGCAGCCGACGCATGAAGTTAGTCAGACGATCAACGGCACCCTTCGCAGCTTCCAACCCTTCAAACGTGAAGTTAAATTGCTGCCTGTAATGCGTAGCTATCAGCAGATAACGCACAGCCCTCGGATCATGACCCAACTTCATCAAATCCACGAGCGTATAGTAATTGTGAAATCTCTTACCCATCCGCTTCCCTTCAGAAAGCAGATACTCATTATGAAGCCAATAATTCACGAACTTCTTACCCGTCGCAGCCTCGCTCTGCGCAATCTCATTCTCGTGATGCGGAAACAGATTATCAACACCACCGCAGTGAATGTCCAACGTTTCCCCAAGATACTTCATAGACATCGCCGAACACTCAATATGCCAACCCGGCCTACCTTTGCCAAGCTCAGTCTCCCAGAAAACGTCACCATCTCCTTCATCCCAAGCCTTCCAAAGCGCAAAATCACGCGCCTCTTCCTTGCCATACTCGTCAACATTCACTCTCGCCCCAGCCTTGAGCTCTTCAACCTTTATCTTCGCAAGCTTCCCATAATCCTTGAACTTTGAAATGTCATAGTAAATCGACCCATCTGACCCGCGATAGCCATAGCCCTTCTCCATCAGCCGCTTGACCAACGCAACCATTTCAGGAATGTGTTCAGTTGCCCGCGGATAGCGTTGGGCCTTCTCAATGTTCAGCTTCTCAATGTCCGCAAAGAAAGCATCAACATAACGCTTCGTGCACTCATTCAGAGGTATCCCTCGCTCTTTGGAAACAGCTATTGTCTTGTCATCCACATCCGTCAAATTCATAATCTGCGTAACCGCGAAGCCATGATATTCAAGCCACCGCTTCAGCAAATCCTCAAAGACGAAAGCCCGAAAATTGCCAATGTGACTGAAATCATAAACCGTGGGTCCGCATGTGTACATCTTAACCTTTCCAGGCTCTAACGGAACAAACCTTTCCTTCTCACGAGTCAACGTATTGAAAAACCGCACATTTTCAGCTGAGGACTTCATCACTTTTCCCATAGAAATAAAGCCAAAACCTATTTAAACATTCCACATGAGCCTAGTTAGTCGTATCTCTTCAGCTTTATCATCTTGCGGAAGCTCTTCAAATCCGAAGCCACACGCTTCAACAAGTGCAACTCCTCCATCGTCTTCTGGAAACTAGCAAACTCCTCATGAATCTTCAACAGCGCACTACTCGTCTCGTCCAACGCATCGCATCCCTACAGCAATCGTGAAGGAGTGCAGGGCCTCCATTGCACGCCGACCAAACACACAGCCCTTTTCCGTCATTGAGGAGAAAGGAGAAGGCTTCGAAAAACGGAAAAAACGTCTATTGGCTGTATGCAGTCAGCCTTCAATCTTGACCCTTCACTCCTGTCGTAAGACTTAAGAGTCTAGTCGCCTATAAAAAGCTTGTTGAATACCAGTAACATACAAACATTGAAAGTGATGTTAGCCTATGGCGAGTATGCCTTCCAGAATCTTCTTTTCGGGGACGTCTAACTGTCTGGAGAGCCATGTTTTTAGGAGTAACGTGTATTTTGGGAGTTCGCCGCTGTAGGTTATGATCTGGTTGTCTTTCAGCGCGTCTACTTGGAAGGTTTTTTCGGCTTCGCGGTACATGAAGGACAGCGTTTGAGCTTGGGTGGCTAATGTTTGGAAGTCTTCCCATTGTTTGCAACGCAGAATCACGGGTGGACCGTGCATTTCGCGTATTTGTGGGCTTTCGCTCTTCTGTGCCTGTATCAGTTGTGGTGAGACTAGTGGAGCCTGATGTGAGCCTGACAGGTACGTTATGAGGCTGGTTATCTCGTTTTGTAAGGTCGTGAGGCGCTCTTCTACTTTTTCCACTTTGCCGCTCAGTTCACCGGTGTCGCCCATCCTTTCGGTCATGGTGCCCAGCTCGTTTATCAATCGGTCTAGGTCCTTTTCATGCTCCTTCAGAACGTTGACTATGAAGTCCAAGGCTTCCAGAGCTTCATCTTTCGATGGCACTCTTTTAGACATCGATGTTTCTCCCTTTTCTGTTCACTCTACTAATCCCGTTCTTTATAAATAAACGTAGCGAATCCTCAAGACGTATCCGTGTGAAGAGCTATCCGTACTTATTGAGAATAATGTGTAGCCCTAGACAATCTACATCGTTTTGACGCTTTTTCAAAGTTTAATACTGTTTTTCATTATGGGTTCATAATCAGTTCTTCAACATCTGTGTCCATGATTTGTTCGCAGACCCTACATTTTTCGTCATGGGAAAGCATGGTTCAGGCGTTAGAACATGTCAATCTGCGATCATCAGACGGTCTTAGATTCGCAAATGGTAGCTTTTTCCTCTACTATCCTATAAGGAAGATCAGAATCTTGCAAGGTCCCGCAGTAATCTTTCCATAGGAAAGCAGAAAGCACATGGCATAATTAAAATACAGGTATCAAAAATCTGTTAGACAGCAACGTGGGGACTCATTCATGTGTGGAAGATTGAATTTCTCTCGGAAAGAGGAAGTTGCAGAGTTCATTTCAGAAAAAGGCATAAGAATTCTCAATTTGTGTCACATTCCAGAAGAGGGCAGATTGAAGACGTTGAGTTTTTCGACCGCTGACAAGGAGAGAATTCATGAGATTTTGGAGTTCGGGGAAAGGGTTGACGGTTCGAACCTATTCTCTTTCATTGATCCTGGCAAGAGTGACATTTACATAATGCCCAGAATGGATAGGGCCTTCATTGATCCGTTTGCAGTGTTGCCGACGTTGAACATTCTTTGTGATTATCTGGATGAAAACGGGAAACCACTGGATGTTGCTCCTAGGAATGTGTTGATGAGAGCTGAAGAGAAGCTGCATTCGTCAACCGAAATTGTTTTGAAAGCTCTTGCGGAGCTTGAGTTCTACGTAATCGCCAAGCAGCAAGACGAGGTCATATTTCCTGAGGCGCCTGACAGAAATTATCATGAGTCTGCTCCTTTCGCGAAGTATGGAGACTTGAGGAATGAGGTCTTGGCCACGTTGGATTTGGTCGGCATAGCCACCAAGTATGGTCATGGTGAGGTCGGTTGCGTCGTGAGCAAGAACAACGTGCTTCTGGAGCAGCAAGAGATTGAATTCACTCCTCAGAGCTTAGGAGACATGGCTGAAACAATTGCAGTCGCAAAGTGGGTCGTCAGAAATGTGTGCGCTAGGCACGGTGTTTCTGTGACGTTCATTCCGAAAATTGACTTGGATCACGCGGGTACTGGGATGCATATTCATCTTTGCGGGCTGAAAAACGGAGAGAACGTTGTTGCAGATTCAGATGGAACGGTGAGCAAGCAAGCTTTGCAGATGATTGGAGGGATATTAAAGTTTGCGCCAAGCCTTGCGGCTTTTGGAAACCCTACGCCCGTGTCTTATCTCCGTTTTATTGCTAGGAAGGAGTCACCCATGCATATTTGTTGGAGTGCCAGGAACCGTTTGGCTTTGGTTCGTGTTCCTTTGTGGTGGAGTTTCAAGAAGAAGGATAGAAAGTCTGCGGGATGTAGGGAGACGTTTGAGTATCGTGCGCCCGACGCCTTTGCGAACGCGCATCTGCTTTTGGCCGGATTGACGATGGCTGTGAGTTACGGGTTGGAACGCAGTAGGGAAACTTTGAAGTTAGCCGAGGATCTGCATGTTGAGTCGGTGGGCAAGGAAATGAAGAGACTTAGGGTGTTGCCGTCTTCGTGCAGTGAATCTGCCAATAACCTTGCGAAGGACAGAGGTTTTTACGAGGCTGGCGGGGTTTTTCCGAAGATGCTTATTGATAAGACTGTGGAGAAGTTGAGGGCTTACAAGGATGGGAACTTGTGGAAGGAATTGGCTGGAAAGCCGGAAGAGATCGAAAAGGTGCTGATGCAGTATTTGCATTACGGTTAGTATGTGTTCAGCTTAATTGGGTTAGCTGCTCTCCTCTTTTTGCAGGAGGAGATTGGCGTATTTCTTGAGCGTTAAAGGAAGGTAGCGGACGGAGTCATCCATGTTTATCAGGAAAGTGTCTACGCCGCTCAGCTCGACGAATGGATACTCTCGCAATGTGGCTACGTATTTTGAGTAGTCCGTGTAGTCCTTGTAGAGTGTGATGGCCACACCATCGTAGCCCAATCCTAATCCTCTTTCAAACATTACTATTCCCGTTTTGCTTTCCATTATTTCTTGTTTTGCGATTTACCTTGCCTTTTCGATTTCAGCTGGTTTGAGCACCTTTTTCAGTTTTATGAACGTAATTCCTATCAGGTGGTATCCAAGTTTGCTGAAGTCAGGTATCATCGTGTATTCTTTTATGATGCCCTCTTTTTCCAATCTGGTCCTCATTCTTGTGACCGTGGGTTGAGAGATTTTAAGTGTTCGAGCCAGTTCTCTGTCGCTTCGGCGGCTATTCTTCATGAGCTCAGAGACCAGTCTTAACTCGATGTCTTTCATCAGCATTCCTCTGTATCCTTCTGCTGTTAATGCTGAATAGTTTTTCGCTCAGAATTGTGGAATAGGCTTGCCCTGCGGGAATTAGCCCCCCACACGTAGGTTGAACTTATGTTTCTGACGCTTTTGTTGGGCGGGGTAAAGTGTTTTAAGCGTTTGCCGATATATTAAATTCTATGGGAGTCCCGCAGAGGACGAGTTTGCCTGTTGTTGCGGGCGTTTTGGCTGTTGCTTCAGCTTGCGCTTTGTTGGTTTTGAATCTGGTTGGTTTTTTGGAGATGATGGTGAGTCGTTTGGGGTGGATGTCCGCTTTTGTTTTGGCAAGCACGGCTATTCATTACGTGGTTGCCCTTGGGGCTGCTACAGTTGGGTTGGTTGGTGGCATAATGGCGTTGTTGAGGAGGAATTGTGTTCTGGCTGTTGTTGGGACGTCTTTTATTGTTTTTATGGCTTTCTCGGGCTTAGCGGGCGATCTTAGCGGGATGCTGAACTACTGGTATTATGGCGGATCGGATTTCTCGCTTATTATTCTTGTCTTGATGATTGAGGCGACAATTTTCATTCTTTCACTTCTGAGCCTTATTTTCATTGCAAAATCCAAAACAGAGTTTCTTTCGTAATCTCTTTACTGCGTCTCAGAATGAAAGGAGTGGGCAAACATTCGAACGAACCCCTTTCCACGCGCCTCTAGACGTGTCTAGTAGACTGCCAGAATTTCCCCGAAATACAGAGTGTGATAATCATCTTTCGGGTAGAAGGTTTTCTTCACGTTGGCAGGCACCAAGTTCGGCTTGACCTCAAGTTTGTGTACAACCCTGCACTCATAATGAATCTTGCATTCTTTAACCACTGGCACCTGAACCTTCTTTCCTTTCAGAACGGTAAGCTTGCACTCTTTGAACTTGTCATGCTCTCTTCCGCTGGCTTCGCCACAATGGCTGACAATTTCATCCATTTCTTCACTTGGAACATTGACCGTGAACTCGCCACTGTCTTCAATGAACTCATGCGTGAACCGTGAATGCCTAACAGCCACTAAGAAGACAGGCATCCGCCAGAACATTCCTACGAAACCCCAACCAATAGTCATGACATTGTTGTTGCCGTTCTTCTTGCTTCCAACCAATAGCAAACCAGGGTCTTCAAGCCTTTTCAGCGTCTCTTTGGCGTATTTTTTGAATTTCAAGTTCATGCTGGTCACGCAATTGACTAGGGGTGTTTCTTTTTAAAACAGTTTCGTGGTCTGTCTGGACTTCTGATGTGTGGCTGTCTCTCATTCCAGTTCATTGTAGAAGAGAGAACTAACGACGTTGACAGGATGCGCGGGAGCCAAGTCAAAATGAAGAGATAGTCACTAAAAAGAAGGGGAATTTAGATGTGGAGTAACACTCGAGCTATGACGCGATAGCCTTCGAGTCTTGCTGCCTCTTTTGCGTTCTCGTATTTTTTCTGCATGTCTTTTCACCTCAAACAACTCGTTACTCGTTGGACTCCTTAAAAGGCGACGCACATGAGGAGAACACAATAAGAAGTCACAAACTGTATCTAGAGCGATATCTTCCGCAGACCAGTTTCTCTCAGAATCAAGACGAGATGATTTGTAGGAGACTTCTCGCGTTTCCATATAATAAGATACTGTTAAGTCTTTTGACCTAAGATGGTTTAAGATAGGCTAATTCCGAGCAAATAGACTCGGTGGAGGAATCCCTTTCAGAATCAAATCAGGATTCTTGGTAAAGGATCTTATCCGCATCGATGGAAGTTTGGCGAAAAGCCAAACGCCTCTTGCGATGCTTAGCTTTCGCAAATCAATTATACACGAAGTAGTATAGTAGATCAAATAGAGGGACTTTTATGAGTGCTGATAAACCTAGAGTTTTCCTGCGCGCCGTAGGCCTTGCAGTTCTCATTTGGGGGTTAATCATTGTGATATACTATGTTCCTCAGGCCACTGCTTACTCGAGCGAAAGTCATCTGTTATACAACCTGTCGTTCATGTGTCTAGGAATAGCCTTTGAACTCTTAGGTTTGGGTTTACTTATACTCGGCAGGAAATAGCAAAAACCAGAAATGACGCTCTCCACGTTTCGAACCCTCATTCATATTAGCGGGGGATGTATTGGTAGAGAGGGAAGGCGAGTGAGCGTCCCTTTGGCTGAGGCTTCCAAAGGGCTTTATTGGCTCTTCGATACTTCCGATATATACAACAGAATGGAGACAGCCCCGAGGATAAATGCTAGTTTCCAATGAGAGAGCCGCGCTTTTTCAGACAGGAAGCAGGTCTTCATTCTTAAGCATGCCCTGCCGAAGCCGAAACAAGCTTAAATAGAAAACCAAGCAGAGTAGCTCATCATTCCACACAAAGAGTGAAGTCAGATGGCGGGGGCAGACATTGCATGGGTCGCCGCTTCCACGGCATTGGTAATGCTCATGACACCAGCCTTGGCGTTCTTCTACGGAGGCCTTGTCCGAAGGAAGGATCTGGTTTCGACGTTATCCCAGTGCTTGTCAATTTTCGCGGTTGTCAGTTTGATTTGGGCATTGTGGGGTTACAGTCTTGCGTTTGCCCCCAGTTTTGGCGGCTTTGGCGTGACCGGTGATTTGTCTTCAGCTCTATTGAACAACATTAGCCCTACTACCGTAAACACGAACTATGCTCCTAGCATTCCTGAGTTTCTGTACTTTGCATTTCAGCTGAAGTTTGCGGCTATCACACCAGCGTTGATCATCGGCGCGTTTGCTGGAAGGATAAAGTTTCGGTCTCTCCTCGTATTCGTCGTTTTGTGGTCCACATTGATCTATTCACCTATTGCCCATTGGGTTTGGGGAGTAGATGGTTGGATCCATGTGCAGGGAGCGATTGATTTTGCTGGCGGGACAGTGGTCCATATTGCGGCTGGCATGACAGCTCTTGCTGCAGCTTTAGTCATTGGCAAACGTAGAGACTTGGGGTTGAAGGAGTTCAAACCTAACAGTATCCCTTACGTGATATTGGGTGCCAGTTTGCTGTGGTTTGGCTGGTTTGGTTTCAATGCTGGTAGTGCATTGCAGCCAATGAGATTGCGGTTTCCGCTCTTGTGGTTACAAATCTGGCAGCTGCCGCGGGAGCAGTGAGTTGGATGACTGTTGACTGGCTTAGGAAGGGTAAGCCATCCGCAGTCGGACTTGCCGTCGGTGCCGTTTGCGGGTTAGTCGCAATTACCCCCGCGTCAGGTTATGTGGGTGTGCCTGCTTCGATTGTTATCGGTTTGTCTGCGGGAGTGCTTTCGAATCTGGTGTCGAATTGGCGTACAAGCAGGATGAGGTTTGATGATACCCTAGACGTATTTGCCTGCCATGGCGTCAGCGGCATCTGGGGTTCGATTGCGACGGGATTGTTTGCCTCGACTGCCATCAACCCTGCGGGTCCTAATGGTTTGTTCTTTGGTAACCCTCACCAACTGTTGGTTCAGATCTTGACTGTGTGTGTCGTTGGCGCATTCGCCTTTGTGGGGTCTTATGCGCTATTGAAGGTTATCAACCGCGTGACACCGTTACGAGTCAGTCCGGAAGAAGAAGAGAAAGGATTGGATCGAAGTCAACTTGGGGAAGACGCTTACAGCGAAGACTAGTTAGTTCGCGCTTTTGGTTTTTGTTCGCCAATCCTGTGGATGCTCTGTTTTTCGATATATGTCGGCAGTTGAAAGAAGTGATTTATTGAGATTTGCGACATCATGTAATGTGGTAATGGCACAGGATGTCAAGAATATGAAAAAGCAGAAAAAAGTCAACTTGCTTGAGGTTCACTCGGCGAAAAGGACGAAGCTTGCTTGGAAGGTTAGAAGGCAAGTGCAACAGGAAATGCTGCAGAAGAAGTTGGCGCAATGTTTCTTGAAGCCACGCAAAGGACATGCATGCATTCAACGATATCCTGAGGCCATGCAACCGATGATTGAGGATTTCATGCGAAAAGCCGGAGAACAATCAAGGCCCTACTGCGTATAACATGGTTCAACATCTCTGTCAGTTTTGCTCTAGGTGCTCATTCTCCTTTTTCAAGCGTTCATTCTCTGCGTGTAACAGTTCGACCTTTTTTCAGTTCCTTATATCGCTTTTTCAGAACCGTAGAAACTGACCGTAAGCTCTAAATCTCTTAGTGAAGGTTCTGTTCAGAGAGAAACTCTGCGGGCGGGTAGATCAGCCTGGCATGATCGCCACGTTGGCATCGTGGAGGTCCCGGGTTCAAATCCCGGCCCGTCCACCAGAAGTCATTTTATGGTACATGTTACATGGAGATCGAATCAGAACTATTGTTCCTTTATAGTGGGTACGCGGACTATAGAAGAAGGAGTGAAGAACGTGGTGTTTGCTCATACAAGTATTCGGACAAGCAACATCAACAGATCAATCGATTTCTACACCAGATTAATGGGTCTCAAACTCCTGAGCCGCCGCGAAATACTCCAGAACAATGCAGAAATCGCGTTCCTCCAAGACCCTGAAGGAAAAGGCGCAAAGCTGGAGCTGACGTTCTACCGAAAACAAGAAAAGTTCATTCAAGCCGACTATGAAGAACGATTATTCGACCACCTCGCATTCGAAATCAAAAACATGGAACAAACAATATCAGCTATGAGAAAGGAGAAGATCACAATCACAGATGAACCCTTCAAGCTCGGCCCAACCGGACCATTGATAGCGTTCATCGAAGATCCAGACGGCACTCTGATAGAACTGATTGAAAGAAAATAACGCTACGAAACATACAATCCAGAACAACGCCTCATGCAGTGACTCTCCCGTTCTAATGTTCCAACGATTTGCGTTGCACGTTCTGCTCGAAGCGTCTAGCCCCGCCTGTATTATGGGATTCTGAGAGACGATACTGTTAACTTATTTGTCACCAAGATTTCTTTATAGAATGCTTCTTCTTGGCTGCATGGTAGCTGAAAAAAGCGGAGAGTTTGAGTGTCTTTTACTTTGTGGTCGCCAATTCTAGAAGCCGATTACAAGCGTCTCAGTTGTCAATACTCCATTGATGCCCCTGATCGAGTCTGTAACAATGTTGCCCAAGTCTTCGAGCGCCTTTGTCTCAACTCTCACAGCGAAGTCATAACGGCCAAAAACCCCGTAGACTTCCTTGACACCCTTGATCTTGCACAGATGCTCTTTGACGGTTTTCATGAAATTTGCTGTTTCGCCAGAACCTACACGAACAAGAATCAAAGCTTCAACCATTTGAAACACCTCTAGATCGATAGGCATTCAGCATTTAAATCATTTGCGACCAATGACTTATTAACATCAATTTATCAGTCGATTTTCTGCACGATGAAGTATCAACCTAAGACTTGACAGAACCTTCTGAAACAATGTTTCACAACTCTTTTTTAGACGAATAGGCTACTATGGATGTATAGGGTGCAAGACGGGGAACTCCCTTCTCCCGATGCGGCTTTTCCCCATCTTCCACGCTTTACAAACTTGCACCCTCATCACTAACCACGAAACAACCTCTTATTGAGCCAGTTTGAATGCTGTTCATTCCCGCGCCGCGTACGCTTTGGTTACGTCAACAATATCCTTTTCTGATATAGCATAGACCAAGTTCACGTCTTTGCTCCATTCCCCAGCGTACATCAACGGTCTGCCAAACCTCTTCTCAGTCGGATCCACATGAACCCAAGCGCCAGCGATCAATACTTCAACCCAGACATGATCTCCCGCTGCTTGCCTAGATTTATCATTCAGCATGGAGCAATCGATGACAATACGGCTTTGATAGCCATTAGCCAACGTCAAACCATTATAGAGCAAGGCAAACTCCCCACATCGGCCTTTAGCCTGCTGAATGATGGCGATTGGCATCTCGGCTCTCGGCTTAGGCAATTCATCTTTAGTGTACTCAAAGTGCCGATGCTCCCATTCCAGCAGCTCCTGCCAATTCAAACCTTCAAAAGGATCATGCAAAACAAACCGAGCATAATCACCAAGTTTCTGCCTGTACTCAAACGTTGCCATGTCATCGTACCGTTTCCTATAGACAGAAACTATCGAAGGATAGGCTTCGCCTCGCCTCTCCGTCATGCTCATCAACTAAGCCATAGTCGAAAGCATTGCTTTTCAACATTAAGAATCCGGAATCTGAATTTGCCTGCGAAATCTCAGCATGATTCTCCTAAAGCCCAACTGTACTTCTTTCGCAAATTCTTCATATACAATTTATCCAACTGGAAACCGACCTTATCAGCCCATGTCACGTAAGCCATCGGGTCAATATACGACCTAAGCGAAGTTCCCAGATTGTACTCTCTTGTTTCCTCGGTGAGCTTCGCATCAAGCTTCGTCTTTTCCAAGCTCTTCAAAATCGCATCTATCTTCTTTCCCTGCTCAGCCTTCTCCTTGAGCTTAGTCTCAAGCTCTATGATTCTGGCCTTCTTCTTAGCCAGCCTCTCATCGAAATTCTGAGGAATCTTGCGCTTGTGGTTAGCTATTTTGGCCGCTTCCAGATTGGCAATCTTGGCGCAATACTGCTTAACGTAATCGGCATCTTCCTTCTTGACATTACACTTTTCCAAATGCTCCTTCACGGTTTTGGTGCACTTCCAAGTTCTGAACACCTTAGCAGTCAATCCTTCCATTTTTTCCGAAAGGAACTTGGTGACCTTCCCAGAGTTTATGCCTTCGAAAAGATACTTGCCGTTTCCTGAAAAGCTTTCAATATTTCGAACAACGGCTACAGGAGCTTGAACCCGTTTCACCCATCGCACGGAGTCTTTCCCGAGAAAATCAAAATGCAGAGTGCTCTCCTCAACCTTGATGTGCTCCGGTCTCAGGGTGATGGCTCCAACCGTGTCCGCCTCTCCCGGATCCTTTTCGTCACCAACTCGCATGTTTACCTCAAGAATAAGCCAGCAGATCGTGGCGATTTTTCTCCTCTCCAAATCCTCAGAATCCAAGTTAGCCATGATGTGCTGCACAATTTTCGGGATTTCCGTGCCTAGTTTCTCGGCTTTCTTGAACTTCTCCTTTTCCATTTCTTGCTTCAGGAAGGCTGAATCCGAGAACCACACGTACTTCATCTTGCCGCAGAGTTTGTCCTCCCACTTGGCAATGAACATCATTTCCGGCTGCCAGACAATCTCCTTCCAATTTCCAGTCGGCTTAGGACTGTCCGGAGAAAGATTCAGAATTATGTCTTCTTCTTTTGGACCTTCCTTCCACTTCCCACGTTTTGGATGGTCGCCTCTGCCAGCAAAAATGCATGACGGTTCCGCAGTCCAATTGGCGATCTCCAGTTTCTTACCATCAACGATGGCGTACGCATACTTTTCTCTCAAAGCTTCCCTCTGCACTTTCCGCTGGGCCGCAAGAGCCTTCTTCTCTTCCTTAGACATGGCTAGCTTCTTCTGCTGCTCTCGTAGCACGTAGCCTGACACTTCGGAGAAGTCAACCTGATTCAGTCCAGATCTCCCACTAGTCAGCCACTCATTGCCTTCATCCTTGTCCAAGCCTTTCACATAATCAACGGCAAAGCCCTGCAGAAGCTGCTGGGAAGGATTTTCGGATTTTAGCGCTTCGAGGAAATCTTGAATGAAGTTCTTGTAGAAGACTTTGTCCGGAGGGGATGTCGGAGAGGTTTTTTTCCTTGCCCAAGCAATTGCCATCTGCTCAGTCCTGGGCTGAAGTTTCAGGGTTTGCCCGTTAATCTTGACAGACAGGCTTTTGTAATCGTAGGGTGGGACGTAGATTCCGTTTTGTCTCAGACTTTTCATGCAGTATCTCATTCCTATGTGCACCTCTCAATCGTGGTATGACTTCTGAACATGCTACGAAACGTCATGCTGAGTTTCCTTTCTTCATTCTTCATGTTCCTTAAAAACTTGTCTTTTCAGCCGATTCTGCTGCTTGAACGTTCGATGCAGATGCTCCACAATTTCATGATCAATATATCCCTTATGAGGGCGAAAACCGCCTGCGAATCCCTTTGGAATATGCAAAAGTTCATGGATGATAGTCTTTTCCTTCTCCTCTTCGCTAAGGCGGTCGTACCGTTCTGAGATGACTTCAATAACATAGGAAGCCGGAAGATTGAGAGTTTCCTGCCAAATCCTCCCGAAACCGTGAATGCGGGCAATGACACGCTTTGAACTGGAGCCTTTGCTTCTCACACAGAACACGAATTGATGGACGACGTGGTAGAAGCCTAGACTCTCAGTGATTTCATCAGCTAGTTTCTTAACGTCTGGGGCTTCAGAGTATGCTATCGGCATAGCGGTCACCGACGTCAGATGCCACTGTTCTGCACGCTAAGCCTGCCCATTCCGGTCTAGCCTTTTCGCGTAGCAGCCAGAAAGATTGCTCTAGCGATGAGGGATACACCGAGCAGCATCAGTATTTCCGCCCAGAAAGCAAACCACTCAGTATACGTGGGTCTCTTGTCGAGGAGCATTGTCTGCACGACGTAGGCTGCGCCTAGCCAGAAAAACATGTCCCCAACGTTCTCCGCCTTCCGCCGACTCGGCGAATGAATGACAAATCGCGCCACAAGCATGGCAACTAGAAAGATTCCCCAGATCAAGCAGAATTGCTGCACGGCCTGATAAATCACGGTATAGCCTCCTGGATTCGTGGGAGCAAAAAGCCAAATGTCCGTGTTAGGAATGCGAACCCAAGGAAAGCCGCCGTTAAAGAAGTCTATGAACTCTTGAAAGAGGTCTGGCGTTGTCGCAAACAGCATCCCGGCCAAGACCAGAAAGAATCCTGCTGAAACTGCACTTAGTAGTCCTTCTCGGTGCCTGTGCGAGAATCCCATGGAGCTTTCACTCAATTTGTCTACCCCACTAAGACTATTCTGCAGCATGAGAATATATAACATTTCCCAACGTCCATGAGCATATTTTAAATACTTCAAATTCAGATAAACATGTGGAGAATTCAAGGTGAAGAATATGTCTTACTGTCCAAAGTGTGGCAACAAGATAACTGAAGACATGACTTTCTGCCCGAAATGTGGAGCCCCACTCAAGGCGGAGCAGGCGCCAACTGAGGCGAAGCCAGTAGTCTACCGCAGGGATGAAAAATCAGAGAAGGACGAAGGAAGACACGAAAAACGTGAAAAGGCAGAGAAGTCCGAAAAACATGAGAAACGCGGATATGGCTTCTTGGGTCCGCTGGTCGGCGGCTTAGTCTTGCTGGTCCTGGGCTCAGCGCTGTTTCTGGAAATCATGGGCTACACTGACAGGCGGTTCATATGGGCGTTCTTCTTTGTCATAATCGGCGTGATAATAATATTCGGAGCGATCTACGGCGCAGTGATGGCGTCCAGAAGACACCCGAGACCTTAAGTCAACCATCCAAACAGCAGCTTGTAAAGCCGATGTTCCAGAACAGTGGACGTATTACGTCTGCCGAAGACGCGGAAATAGTTTTTTCCAGCTGACTCTATTAGATCTCCTATATCGTATCTTGGAAACATGCATGAAGAAACTATGAGCCTGCCCCATTCGCCGCGCTTGAGCTCATGCAGCATCTTCGTGTCTCGATCTGTTTCAACCTCAAAGAAATACGTGTCGTAGTTAGGCGAAACATAGGGCAAATCGTCCAATTGCTGCCCGAAGACTCCTTCAGTGGCGCTATAGATTTCGACGATTGGGGTCTGCCCAAAATATTTTCTCAAGATTGGAGCGTATTTGAATTGGATTTTGCGCACGCTCGTGCAGAACAACGCCCGCAACTTCCACAAGTCTTGGGGCTTCTTTCCATGCCTCTTGTTAACGTATTTCGCGAAGGACAGGATGACCGGAGTCACTCCCATCGTGGCAGTCACATTCTCGTTGAGGGCTTGCTGGTATGCCAACTCAAATCGTTTTTCCCAGTCGCGTTTGCTTATGCCGGATCCCAGAGCGTCTATGTCTTCCTGTCTAGGCAGGAGGCTGATGGCGTCAAGTGCTGGAATCAGTCTTGCGTACGTGCCGGAACTGTATCCATAAGTCATTTCATGTCCATCCACGATTATTGTGTGGACGTTTGATGGGAAGTTGAGGTTCAGAACCCTTCCTTCGAGAATGCCGGGATCCTGCTTTCTCAAAGCGTGATTTATCAGTGCTCTTGAGCCGCACGTCAGGATTTGATCAATGTGCGTTCTGGTTGCAGGCAATACTTTGGCTGGACCTGTTGAGCCTCGGGTCATGACCCAGCATTGCAGTGGTTCCGGCAGGAAGGCTTCGAAGTTTCCTTTCCTGATCTCGGCTAGGTACGGGCTGAGACCGTGGTAGTTTATTGTGGGGAAATTCTCTCGGAAGTCTATGATCTCTTTAATTTTGGATGCTCCGTGGCTTCTTCCGTATTGGGTTTTCTGATACTCGTTCAGTAAGTTGGACAGGACTTGTTTTTGAGCCTGTTCAGGATTTTTTAAGGATTTGTACCATGAGCCTATTAGAGGCTGAAAGATGCCTAGATTGTTTTCACCGTTTTCTGGAATCATCTGTTCTTCAGAAAATAGTCTACTTCAGCTTGCTTAAATGTTTCATCATTGCGATTGCTGGCATGGTTTGGCTACATAGAACCGCACATGAATTCTTCGAAGGCGGCAATGAACTGATCCATGGCCACTATGTGACAAGCGTGACCGTCTGGCAGGACAAGGACCTTTGCGCCTGGACCTAGAGCTTCTGAAAGCATGTCCACTATTCCAGCATTGAATCCCACGGATTCGCGGCCTCTAACGAGCAGGACTGGCACGTCACGCAACGCTTTCAACCTAGACAAGTTGTCTGAATGTTCTATGACCGTGTGCAAGCTCAAAAGCGCGATCTTAAGGGAATTCCAAACAGGCCACCGCGGCATGCTCCGAGGGTCAGTGTTCGGAGGAACGAGACCGTTGATCTTCAGAAAGCTTATCAGGTCTTCTGGGGTTGGAGGATCGTGGAAGCTGTTGAAGAGCTTTCCCAATTGATCTCCATCTTCTTTGTATTGCCCATAGGCTTTTGCCACCCAGTAAGCTGCGGGTTCTATCAGCGTCATGGTTTTGATGCGATTTGGATTGTTCAAGGCAAAGTCCAATGAGACTTCTCCGCCGTGAGACCAGCCTATCAGATTCACTTTTTGCACTCCAATTTTTTCAAGCGTGTTCTTCAGAGCCATGCTCTCTGAACGCAGAGAGTATCATTTTTCAGGGGTTTGGTTCTTTTCTGCAGCAGCCATATTTAAGAGTTGTACGCGGATCACTCTGTGGTTTTTGGAAAAGATTTCGGCATGGGGTTTCCAGCTGACCCATCCGCTGAGACCGCCGGGAACGAGAACAATCGGAAAATCGCTGACTGCTCCGCTTCTTTCAAATGGCATGAGAGCGGTTGAATAATCCATGAGAAGCACTCAAATCAGAGTTGACGCAAACTGCTAATAAAGATACTGAACACCTTGATTCTGCCACCACCAAGATGGAATCCACGCGCGACTTTGGTGCAGGGGGTGGGATTTGAACCCACGAACGCCTGCGCGACAGGCTCCTGAAGCAACCGCGTCGCATTCTACAGCGACTCTGCGCCTTTAGCCATGCTTGGCTACCCCTGCTTGTAGCATATTGCTATATGGCGAAAAGGTTTAAGAGTTACTATACGCTTCTTCGTACAAACGGTGCATTCCAATGCCAACACACGGTTCACTATCCAAAGCAGGAAAAGTCAGATCACAAACACCGAAAATACAGGCCACACCAAAAAGAAGCCCAACCCCACGCTGCAGAAACAAACGCAACTACGAAAAACGCGTGGTTCTGCAACGCAAGCCGGGACAAAACTGGGTTTAAACCTTTTATTCGCATCTTTTGAATAGCTACTAGCCATGCTAGAGGCATCTCTCGCAATTCTGAACGCCAACGTGATAACACTAAACTCCAAACAGCCCAGAGCCCAAGCCATCGCCATCCATGAAGGCAAAATAGTCGCCGTAGGCTCCGATCAGCAGATTCGCCAATTTGCAGGCAAAAACACGAAAGTCATTCACATGAAAAACAAGACTATAGTTCCCGGACTCGTCGATTGCCATGTACACATGACTGAATTCGGCACTTTCCTTCAGACATTAGACCTGAGAAACGTCAAGTCAATAGAAGAAATGCAGAACAAACTACGAGAACACGTCCGTGCTCACCCTAACGCAAAATGGATTTTTGAAGGAAGATGGGATCAAGAGAAATTCGCCGAAAATCGCTATCCAACCCGCTGGGACTTGGATGCAGCCGTTCCAAACAAGCCAGTCTTCCTCGCACGTGTCTGCGGGCACGTAGGCGTTGCAAACAGCAAAGCGCTTCAGCTTGCAAGCATAACGAAAGAGACCACCGTCGAAGGCGGACAAGTAGAACTGGACAAGAAAACGAATGAACCCAACGGCATACTTTACGAAAATGCCATGGAACTCGTCAAACAAGCCATCCCAAAACCAAACCTGAAAACACTGGAAAGAACATGCCTGTTGGCTTGCAGAAAAGCTGTTGAAGAAGGCCTCACAACCGTACACTGGCTTGTCAATTCCATGGACGAGATATGCACCCTACAGAAAATGGCCACAGAGAAGAAGCTTCCGCTTCGAGTCTATCTGGGAGTCAACGTGGAACTCCTAGAAGAGATCATCAACCCCCGAACACTCATCGATCCCAGAAGCGACATGCTCAAGATAGGCTTCGTGAAAATTCTGGCGGACGGCTCTTTAGGCGCTCGCACGGCTGCATTGAAACAACCATACGATGACAATCGCTCAACACTTGGCATGATGCTTTACACACAGAAGAAACTGAACCAACTCGTCTTGAAAGCACACCAGGCAGGGCTTCAGCTTGGAATCCACGCCATAGGCGACCGGGCCGTGGACAACGTCATCACCGCTTTTGAAAAAGCTTTGAAGAAGTCACCACGGAAAAACCACAGACACAGAATCGAACATTGCTCACTGCTTGACCCAAACTTGATCAGACGCATGAAACATTTGAAACTGATCGCTTCAGTCCAGCCGCACTTCGTCATTTCTGACTTCTGGACAGTAGACCGCATCGGCAAAAGCCGAGCCCGCTGGACTTACCCTTTCAAAACACTCACAGATGCGGGAGTAGTCGTTGCGTCAAGCTCAGATTGTCCAATCGAACAGATCAACCCACTACTCGGCATTTGGGCAGGAGTCACAAGAAAGACCGGCGTCGAGGAGAGGCTCACAGTTGAAGAAATGCTAAGAACTTACACCGTTAATGCGGCTTATGCCTCCTTCGACGAGGAGAAGAAAGGGACAATCGAGGTTGGAAAACTTGCCGATTTAACCGTCTTGTCCGAAGACATCACCGAGATTATCCCAGACAAAATCCGTGACGTGACTGTTCAGATGGTGATCGTTGACGGGAAAATTGTGTACGACACTGAATAAGTGAGAGATTAGCTTGGTTTATTTGCAAGTTCTAAGCTAGACTATCATGGCTGCTGTTGACTTGACCGAAAACAAACCTATCAAAGAAATCATTGAAAAACTCATGCAAACCACTTCACCCACTCGTGAGGATCTGAATCACGCCAAAATGCAGATAAGTGCAAAGTATCATCTTGAGAAAACGCCCTCAAACTCCGAAATGATACGCTTACTGAAAGCAAAAGAAAGGCGCAAGCTACTACCCCTTCTGAGAAGAAAAACAACCCGAACAATATCAGGCGTCACTGTCATAGCCGTAATGACCAAGCCCTACCCTTGCCCACAGCCTGAACCGTGCGCCTACTGTCCGGGCGGACCCGCGAACGGTGTGCCACAGAGCTACACAGGTTTCGAACCCGCAGCAATGCGCGGACTCCAGAATAAGTTCGATCCGTACCTGCAGGTGAGAACACGCATCCAGCAATTACGGGCCATAGGGCACGATGTTGACAAGATAGAGATAATCATCATGGGCGGAACCTTTCCAGCCACGCCCCTTGATTATCAAATAATGTTTGTTCAGCGCTGTCTAGACGCCATCATGGAGAAAGAATCATCCAGCCTCGAAGAGGCAAAGAAGAACGCTGAAACGAGCCGAATCCGCAACGTCGGCATAACCGTTGAAACGCGTCCCGACTGGGCCAAGGAAACGCATGTAAATAACATGCTAAGCATGGGCGTGACTCGCGCCGAAATGGGCGTGCAAAACCCGGACGACAAGATCTACAGGGCACTCGGCAGAACACACTCGGTGCAGGACGTTGTTGAAGCAACGCGAATAATGAAGGACGCAGGTCTCAAAATAGTCTACCATCTAATGCCGGGACTTCCAGGTTCATCTCCAAGAAAAGACCTGCAAGCCTTCAAAAAAGTCTTCACAGATCCCAGATTCAAGCCGGACATGATCAAGATCTATCCCTGCCTCGTCCTGAAAGGCACAAAAACCTACGAATGGTTCAGCCAAGGCACATACAAGCCATATTCAAGCGAGGAAGCAGCCAACCTAATCGTTGAAATCAAAAAGATCATCCCACCATGGATGCGCATAATGCGCGTCCAACGCGACATTCCGGCCCAGCTGATCGTTGCCGGCGTCAAGAAGAGCAATCTGCGTCAAATCGTGCAGCAGAAACTGAGGGAAGAGGGCCTGAGATGCCGGTGCATACGTTGCCGAGAGGTGGGTCACAGAGCAGAGGAGGAAGTCAAACCTGATCCGGAAAAAGTTGACGTTCTAGTCACCCGTTACAAAGCATCGAAAGGCGAAGAGGTTTTCATTTCAGCAGAAGACAGGCGGAAGGACGTGTTGATTGGCTACTTGCGATTGAGGATACCCTCAGAGAAAGCCCACAGACAAGAAGTAAAGGCTCAGCCATGCTCAATCGTGAGAGAACTTCA
>Ga0315268_10000714_pt1 | contig 38606 bp, 30 predicted proteins | sample C1_top_MG_FD_204535 | JGI IMG/M metagenome (GOLD analysis project Ga0315268, IMG submission 204535) | Sediment microbial communities from Yellowstone Lake, YNP, Wyoming, USA - C1_top | ecosystem: Environmental > Aquatic > Freshwater > Lake > Sediment | place: USA: Wyoming | collected 2017-08-01
TCCAAATCTGCGCTCCGCGCCCGCTCCAGTTGGACACTCCGGAATACAACTGGTTATTGAATACTGCCAGGGCTTCCATGGCGCCATTATCCCTTATTCCAAACCCATTGATATTGACCTGCGCCCAATAGGGCACGCCGGGGGAGAACTTCTGGACACGGCCGTTGGTCGAATCGGCGACGTACAGGCTGCCCTGCGCATCCAGCGCAATACCACTCGGTCCACGAAATTGGCTACTGCCACTGCCCCACCATTGGCCAATCTGCGTCAGGTAGGCGCCAGTCTTGTCGAACACCTTCACCCTCCCTGCATCTTCCGCGATGTACACCTGCCCTTTCGCATCCACCACCACATCCGTAGGATTGCCCAGGCGCGAGAAGCTGTCACCGCATAGCCCATTGCCGAAGGTCATCAGGTACTTGCCGTTTTTGTCGAACTTCTGCACCCGGCAGTTGTCATGGTCGGTCACGTACAGGTTACGCGCCTTATCCACTGCCAGGCCGCGCGGCGAGCAGAAATGCAGGCTGTCTTGTCCGCACTCACCCGTCACACCCATCTGGCGCAAAAGGACCCAGTTCTTGTCATAGACCATCACTCGGTGCCAACCGGCATCGGCGATGTAGATATTGCCCTGCGCGTCGAAAGCGATCCCGGTTGCCCAGTTGAACTGGCGCGGCCCATCGCCCCACCCCTGGTCGAAGTACTGGATATACTGCCCGGTCAGCCCGTTGTAGACGCGCACGTGGTTTCCACCGCCAGCCACCCAGATATTGCCCAGCTTATCGGCGGCCACAGCCCAGGGCGAGTCCAGGTTGGTTTCCGGTCCGCCACCCCACCCGCCGACACCAGGCACACCGAATGACCACAGCAGGTTCCCGTATTTGTCGAATTTCAGCATGCGCTGGCCCGGATCTTCGACCACAATCATCGCACCCTTTGAATCGATCTCGACCCCGCGCGGACCGTTGAAGTGGTTGGTGTCAGTCAGGTAAGGTACCCCTTCGGTGCCCAGGAAGACACCCACCGCCGTCCCATCAGGTAGGTACTCATATACGGCGGAACTGCCCCAACTGGCCACGTACATCCTGCTGTTAGAAGGGCGTACTGCCACATCCGTGGCAGGGACGCCAATACCATAAATCGTGCAACTCCCGCCTGTGGTGCACTTCTTTACACGCTGGTTGCCCTCATCAGCGATGTAGATATTGCTGGAATTATCTTTAGCCAATCCGATTGCCCAGTTCAATTGGTCTGGACCGCTGCCTGCTTCGCCTGTGCCATTGAAAGTGGTGCAGTTCCAGCCCCACGGCCAGCTTCCACCCGTCGGTGCGCACTTCTGAACCCGATTATTCCAGCCTTCCGCAACATAGAGATTGTCATTGTTGTCGATTATGATCTGGCTAGGCCAGTTGAAATGGCTGTTGTCGCTGCCTGACTCATCCGTCACCCCAATCGTCGCCTCGTAGATAATATCCCCGGCATTAAAGGCAAACACCTGGATGCGTTGCCGGTCAGCATCCGCCAGGTACATCCGCCCGCCTGAGTCGAAGGCGATGCCGCGCGTCTGGCGAAAACGGTAACTGTCGTCAGGAACATTTCCGGGATCGGGTGGGAAATATTGCAGAATGGTGCCATCCGCAGGATTTATTTGCGTCACATGGTCTCCATCTCCCACCCATAGGGTGCCATCTGGTCCTACGACTACCTCCTTGGGCCAGGACAATCCAAAAGCCACCCAATCGTGCATACCAGCCTTGCCCACCTGCCAGAGGAAGTTGCCGCTGCTGTCGTACTTGAGCAAGCGAACGCCTAGCTCCTCGACTACATACAGGTTGCCACTGCTATCGAATGTGACAGCAACCGGCGTAAAGAGATGATCGGTATCCTCGAAATAGGGTACCTCTGACTCTCCAAACGTCTTGTCATATCGGAACACCGTCCCCGGCTTGCCCAGGGCAATCGCCTCGGCATCGATGCCATCCCCGGCCGGAGCCTTGGCTGCCGCGCCGCTGCTGCCAATAAGCAGCATGAACACAACGAAAATGCTGAACAAACCAAACACTTTGCGAAACATGTCGCCCTCCATTGATTCAATTGTGGAACTAGAAAGGAAAAAGAGAGGCTGATCCGTACAGCAACAATGCAATCCCCATGAATATCAGCCTGTTATGATTTTAAGATTATTTTAAGGATCGCGCAAGTGATTTCTGTCACAAATTTTGCTTTCGCTCCAAGAGAAGCTTTTTGCATGGTGGAATGAATCAACCTCCCTGGAGTTTGACCGGTGAGCCAAACTCCAGGGAAGAGGTTGAGAATTAACGCCGGGGCTTTCTACTTACACACCTTCTTGGTTGGGCAGTACTTCCATACCTCGCCGCCGGTGGCGACCCAGTCGGCAGTGCCCAGGTACAGGCTGTTTTTGAAGCTCACCAGGGGGAAGTGAGACCAGATATACATGTTGTTGCTATCCCCCAGGCCAGCCGCGCCCACCTGTTTCCAGGTCAGGCCAGTGCTGGTTCCCCAGACCTCCAGGCCGGTGACGAAGTTGCTGATCGCCACATACAGGTTTTTGCCGACCACCTGCAATCCGGTGTCACCCAGCGTATTGGGCGGCAGGCCCGCCGGGGTGACCTCCTGCCAATCGCTACCAGCGCAGGCTTGGCAACGGTAGATCTGAGCATTGCCGCCTCCCGCTTGGGCTGTGGCAGCATACAGGTAGCCCTGGAAAGGCACCAGGGAATCGACGGCTGAATTGCCGCTATCGCCAAAACCGGGGTCGCTGACTGGCTGCCAGGGGCCGCTGCCCACCTTGCGCCACACCTGGGCGCCGTTCCCGGCTTCGACATTCCAGTTCCTCGGGCCCAGGTAAACGGCTCCGTTGAACTCAACCAGGGTAGGCAGGTCCCAATTGGGCGAGTAGCTCAGGTCCTTCAGCAAAAGGTCACGCGACCAGCTGCCAGGTTCGCCGGTAGCGCTGCACCACAACTCGGCCCCGCTGGCCCGGTTGAAGGTAGAGGCACATAGTTTGCCACCCATCGTCCCCGGCAGGTAGATTTGGGCATTATTCACGTCCCCAAAGCCGCCCTTCATGACCATCTGCCAGGTCAGGCCATCCGCACTGCGCCAGATCTCCCCGCCATTGGTATCGTTGAAATCCGGGTAGGTGCCATTCTTGGTGCCGGCATAGAGATAGCCGTTATAGACCACCAGCGATACAATCCCGACGTTCATACCGTCCCCAAAGCCATCTCCCATCACCTGCTCCCAGCCCATCTTGCCCAGGCGCCAGATCTGGGCGCCGCTCTTGGCGTAGTTTTCGACACCCGCATAGAGCTGGTTATTGAATACCGCCAGGGATTCAACATCGTTGTTCTCTCGCCAACCAAACCCGTTGATATTGACCTGTGCCCAGTAGGGCACCCCCGGGGCGAACTTCTGGATGCGATGGTTGAAGGTATCCGCAATGAAGAGATTGCCCGCCGCATCGATTGCCAGAGAATCAGGGGTGTGGAACTGGCTGCTGCCGGTTCCCCAGGTCCCCATGCCGGTCAGGTAAGCACCGGTCTTGTCGTACACCGTGACGCGGTTGTTCCACTCCTCCGTGACGTAGACCTTGCCCTGCCCGTTCACCGCCACGTCACTTGGGCCCCCGAGCTGATCCAGCCGGTCGCCGCACCACAGCCCGATCGAGAAGGTCATCTTGTAAGCGCCGGTCTTGTCGAACTTCTGCACCCGGCAGTTGTCGTGATCGGCCACGTACAGGTTGAGGGCCGGGTCCACCGCGATTCCCCAGGGCTGGTTGAAGTGAGCGTTATCCTGCCCGGGGACGGTCGCTTCGCCAAGCTGGCGGACGAATACCCGGCTCTTGTTATACATCATCACCCGCTGGGTGCAGTTATCGGCGACGTAGAGATTGCCCGCCGGGTCGATGGCGATGCCCGAAGCGCAGCCGAAGCGGTAGTGGTTGGCTGGATCAGCAGGATTTTTCCAGTCAAATCCACCCTGGTCGAAATCCTGCTTGTACTGCCCGGTCAGGCTGTCGTAGATGCGCACATGGTTGCCCCCGCCCGCCACCCAGATATTCCCCTGCCGGTCGGCCGCCACCGCCCGTGGCGAATCCATGTGGCCTTGCGGCTGGCCGCCATCCGGCCTGCCGGGATCGCCGATGCTCCAGGCCAGGCTGCCATCCTTCTTGAACTTGAGCATGCGCTGCCCCTGCTCCTCCACCACGATCAAGGCCCCGGCCGAGTCGATCTCGATGCCGCGCGGCCCGTTGAGGTAGGTGTGGTCGGTCAGGTAAGGCACCTTCTCCACTCCCCGGAAGATGGTGGGGTTTTGACCGCTCATATCCAGCTTGATAACCGCCTCACCGGGCATGCTGGCGACCAGCATAAAGTCCTGGGCGGGGGAGACCGCCACATCGGTGGGAGGGAAGCTGGTGGTGAAGATCACAAAGCTCTGATCGGGCGCTACCTTCTTGATGCGCCCGTTATCCTGGTCAGCGATATAGAGGTTATCGGAGGCATCGATCCCCAGGTTGTACCAGCCGCCCAGCTGGTCATCCCCGCCTCCAAACCCGCCTGTGCCGTGGAAGGTCGTGCAGGTCCAGCCCCACGGCCAGGTATCCCCATCGGGGGAGCACTTCTGGACGCGGGCGTTCCACATATCGGCCACGAACAGGTTGTAGTGGCTATCCACGACGATCTGGCTGGGCCAGCCGAAGTGCGTGTCATCGTCGCCGGGCTGGTCCGTCTCGCCCAGCATGGCTGCATATTGCGGGACGCCTCCATCGAAGGCGAACACCTCGATGCGGTGGCGGTCGGCGTCGGAGACGTACATGCGCCCGTCTTTGTCGAAGGTGATGCCGCGCAAATGGCGGAAGCGGAGGTGATCATCGGATACCTCCTTCCCCCAGTCGGGCGGGTAGTGGTGCAGCAGCTGACCAGTGCTGCCATCAAACTGCGTGAAGATGTCGTTATCCGGCACCCACACCGTGCCATCCGGCGCCACTGCCGCATCCTTGGGCCAGCTCATCCCATAGGCCCACCAAGCATGGCCGCCGGTCTGGCCGGCCTGCCAGAGGAAGCCACCGGTGCCATCGAACTTGAGCAGGCGCGAGCCGTTCTCCTCCACCACGTACAGGTTGCCGCCTGAGTCGAAGTTTAATGCCATCGGGGAGTTGAGGTAGAGGTGGTCGGGATCATCGAAATAGGGCTTCCCGCTCACCCCCTGGGTGGAAACATAGCGGAACACCGTCCCCGGCTTGCCCAGGGCAATCGCCTGGGCATCCGGGCCATCCCCACCGGGCGCTTTGGCCCACGCGCCCCCTGTGCTGCCCAGGAGCAGCACCAACACCACAAAGATGCTGAAGAAACCAAACATTTTTCGAACCATTTTAGCCTCCATGTATTCAATTGCGGAACAAAAAGGAAGAATAAAAGCTGATGAAAGTAGCGATCATCCAATCCCCACGAGCACCAGCACTGTGATTATTTTACGATAAACCGTAGGTAAATACAATAAGTTGTTGTCGTAGAGGCGGACCCACATGTCCGCCCGAAGGTCAATGGTTGGCAAACGGGTCGCCCTCTAAGAGAATCCCCTCCCATGGGAAGCGGGGTATGTCCGGTGAAAAGAAGGTCTTGTATTTCTCCCTCCAATATGCAATAATGAAGTCGGAGGGAATGATTTACAATCAAACCAAGAAAGGGGATTTAACTCATGAGATCGTTTCAAAAATTATGGATTCTTTGCCTGATCGTTGCGCTGCTGGTCCCGGCCAGCACCGTCTCTGCCCAGCCGGCCGCTGAAGAAGCCCTGCGCGCCCCGCGCCTGCTCTACCCGCTCGGCGGTGCACTGGTGGCCAAGCTGCACCCCAACCTGGTCTGGCTGAGGGTGCCTGGCGCAGTGCGCTACCAGGTGCAGCTCACCTCCGCCACGGCCTGGGACCCGCTCCCGACGGAGATGATGGACGTCTCCTTCGCTCCCATTGACCCCAGCGTCTGGATAGTGCGCTTCACCACGGCCGATTACCCCGTCGATGGCCTGGACTGGCTGACTCCCAACCGCTTCTACCGCTGGCATGTGCGCGCCTGCAGTGGCCTGGAGGAAAGCACCTGCGGTGCCTGGTCGGGTACGCGCCGCTTCCTGCCACGCTATGCGGAAACAGATCAGCCGCAACTGGTCGCGCCCACCAATGGCGCCACGCTCGATACCCTCTCCCCCCTCTTCGAGTGGACTCGGCTGCCGAACGATAAGCGCTACGAGCTGGTCATCCGCGGTCCCGGCAGCATCCGCCGCATTTACGTTGCAGCCCAGGGAGAAGGCAACACGGTGGTCTTTCAACCCGCCTTCAACCTGCGCGGCAAGACTGAATTCACGTGGCGAGTGAGAGCAATCGGCTTTCGCAGCCTGTATTTCGGCCCCTGGTCAGAGACCTTTACCTTCACCACCCCGCCCAACCCCAACCCGCCTGACCCCAAGCAAGTCAAGCTGATCCGTCCGCTCAACAATGCCCTGGTGAAAGAGCTGGAACCCACTCTTAAATGGGGGCGTATTCCCTCTGCCATCCGTTACCAGGTCCAGCTCAGCTCCAGCAACATTTGGGATCCGGCTCCAGCCGAGCTGATGAGCGTGAACTTTGTGCCCCCCGACCCGAACGCCTGGGTGGTGGTCTTCACTGCAGCCGACTATTCTAACCCGCTCGATTGGCTGACACGCAACCGTCCCTATTACTGGCGGGTGCGCGCCTGCAAGGATGACGTTGACGATAACTGCTATCCCTGGTCCAACACGCGTCGCTTTATCCCGCGCTATACCCTGGAAGACCAGCCGGTGCTTGTCCAACCTGGCAGCCCGGATAGCGCCACGCTGATCGACACGCTGACCCCCACCTTCGTCTGGAACCGCCTGCCCAACGATACGAAATATCTGTTCGTGATCGGCAACAGCAAGGGCATCTGGTTTGTCTGGCAGGATGTCAGCGGAACTGACCCGACCGCCAGCCTGACTCTGCCGAACCCGTTGGCAACCGAGACGGTATATTGGTGGAAAGTGCGTGCCCTCGGCTTCCGCGGTTGGTACTTTGGCCCCTGGTCAGAGGTTTTCTACTTCACCACACCCGCCGCGGCTCTCCCTATCGCTCCATAGCAATCCGCATCGTTCCCCAATCCCCCCACCTCAGAGAAGTGGGGGGATTTTTAGCTTACGAACCAATCCCATGGCAAGCTGCCAGTCACAGAACGCTCGTAGCCACAATATTTTTCCTGTCTTTGCGAGGGCCTGTTGATTTTCCAGGCCCAAAGCAATCTCCTCGCCAGCCAATTTTGGTGTATACTTTCCTATTGACTATTCAAGGAGTGAGTATAAACGCCGTGACCCAACCCCCCTTTCACCTGGAAAATGTGCTGTTGGGCTTCCTCTGGCAGGGGCCGCAATACGGCTATCAGCTCCACCAGATGCTTTCGGACCTCTCCGGGCTGGGCCTGATCTGGCGGGTCAAACAGAGCCATGTGTACGCCCTGCTGGAGAAGCTGGAAAAGGCGGGCTTCGTGAGCAGCAAGGTCGGACCCGGCCGGGGTGAGACCCTCCCGCCCCGCAGAAACTACACGCTGACCGAAATGGGCCGGGCTGCCTACCGTTCCTGGCTGGAGTCTCCGGTGGCGCGCCCCCATCAGATGCGCCAGGAATTCCTGGCAAAGCTCCATTTTGCCCTTCAGGATAGTCCGGAAACTACCCACCAGTTGATCGACCGCCAGTGGCAGGCCTACAAGGATTGGTTGGTCCACCTGGAAGCGCGGCGTCAGGCTGCCGTGGATAGCCCCCGCTTCGAGCAGATGGTCCTGCGTTATCGCATCGGCCAGGTGCAAGCCATCTTGTCCTGGCTGGAGACGGTGAAGAAAGATCTGCTTGTTTGAGGCGTATGATTAAGGGATTAACACTAAGAGGAGCCATGCAAAATTCCCATTCTCTACTTTCTCGTGTCGTCCTGTTGGTGCTAGTGGTCGGATTGCTCACCGCCTGCGCTGCTCCAAAGGGCAGCGCACCGGTCCAACCGGCTGCCTCCCCGACCTCCATTGCGTTAGAGGCCCCGCAGGTCTCTCCGACTCCGGCTTCCACCGCAGGGTTCACCGTCACCGACGCCCTGAATCGCCAGGTGACCTTTAAAACCGCTCCCCAGCGCATTGTGTTTGCCGGGCAGGCTTCCTTCATGTTGGCCGATGCGATCTACACTTTTCCGGAAGCCGCCAGCCGCCTGGTCGCCTTGGGGAACACCGTGCAATGGAAAAATGACTTCATCCCCATTGTCGATCCCAATCTTAAAGGGAAGCCCATCCTGGATACGCAGGTCGGCCCGGAGCAGATCGCTGCCGAGCATCCAGACCTGGTATTGCTCAAAAGCTTCCTGGCCGAGAGGCTGGGCAAGCCGCTGGAGCAGCTCGGCATCCCGGTCGTCTATGTGCAGTTTGAGACACCCGCTCAGTACCAGCGTGATATTGCCGTGCTGGGCCAGATCTTCCAAAATGAGCAGCGCGCCCGCCAGGTGGCTGCTTTCTTCCAGCAGCACGTCGATCGCATCCAACAGGCCCTGAGTGGCCTCACCCAGGAGCAGAAACCACGCATCCTGCTCCTGTATTACACCAATAAAGACGGCCAGGTGGCCTTCAACGTCCCGCCAACCGGCTATATCCAGACTCAGTTGGCGGAGATGGCCGGGGCGCAGCCGATCTGGACCGATATCCAGCTCGGTAGCGGCTGGACCAAAGTCAACTTTGAGCAGATCGCTGCCTGGGATCCCGACCAGGTCTTCATCATCGCCTATACCAGCGATGCAGTGGAGGTGGTGAAGAAGCTGGAGCAGGACCCCCAGTGGCAGGCCCTGCGTGCTACCAAAGATGGCAAGCTGTACCCCTTCCCGATGGATATCTACAGTTGGGACCAACCCGACACGCGCTGGATCCTCGGCCTGACCTGGCTGGCAGGTCGCCTGCACCCCGATCGCTTCCCCGACCTGGATATGAAGCAGGAGCTGTTTTCATTCTACAAGGACCTGTACCGCCTGGATGAGAAAACTGTGCAGGAGAAAATCCTGCCTCACCTGCAAGGAGTGCAGCCCTGATCCAGGCCAAAGCAGCTACCCAGCCTGCGAGGGCGCGCCCGGCCCTCCGGCCTGGCCTGGTGCTGGGAGGCCTGGTGCTGGTGCTCCTGCTGGTGACTGTCCTCTCCCTGCTCTTTGGGCGTTACCCCGGCCTGGTGCTGCTTTCGCCGGAGCGGTTGGCAGACGATGAGCTGGCGCGCCGCCTGGTCCTGAACCTGCGCCTGCCGCGCCTGATCACCGCTGCTCTGCTGGGCATCTGCCTGGCAGCGGCTGGCGAAGTGCTGCAGGTCATCTTCGGCAACCCCCTGGTCGAGCCAGGTTTCCTGGGAGTCTCGCAAGGGGCGGCTTTCGGGGCGGCCCTGTGCATCGTCTTCCTGAACAGCCTGGCCTGGATGGTGCAGCTTTCGGCAGCCCTGTTTGCCTTCCTGGGGCTGGTTTTCTCCTACTTCCTGGCCCGCCGGATGCATTACGGCGGGTGGGTGCTGCGCCTGGTGCTATCGGGGATCGCCGTCTCGGCTTTGTTCTCCGCTGCGGTAGGTGTTCTGAAATATCTGGCGGACCCGCTCAGCCAGCTTCCGGAAATCACCTTCTGGCTGCTGGGTGGGTTGTGGTCGATCACCTGGGCGCAGTTGCTGGCGATCCTGCCTGCGGTGATCGCCGGGCTGCTGGTGATTTACCGCTTGCGCTGGCGCTTGAACCTGCTTTCATTGGAAGACCAGACGGCTTTCTCGCTCGGTCTTTCCCCGGCCCGCGAGCGCGCCCTCCTGCTGGGCTGCTCGGTGGTGATCACCGCCGCGGTCGTCTCGGTGAGCGGGATGGTGGGCTGGGTCGGTCTGATCGTGCCGCACCTGGGCCGCCGCCTGTTCGGCGCCGATGCGCGCTACGCCCTGCCCGGTGCCATGCTGATCGGCGGGATTTTCACCGTCCTGTGCGACGACCTGGCTCGCACCCTGCTGGCGGGAGAGATTCCCCTGGGCATCCTCACCTCGCTGTTTGGGGCGGTGGTGTTTATCCTGCTGATGAGCATGCAACGCCTGGGAATCCAGCGATGACCCCCGCACTGCTGGCACTGCAAGAGGTCACTTTCCGCTATAACAGCCACGGTCAGGTCGTTTTTGAGCGTTTTTCCATCCAGGTGCGCAGTGGCAGCATAACGGCTATTCTTGGCCCCAATGGTGCTGGTAAAACCACCATGCTTCACCTGCTGTTGGGTTGGTTGCACCCGCAGGATGGCCGGGTGCTGCTGAACGACCAGCCGCTCAGGGCTTATTCACGCCGTGAGCTGGGGCAATGGATTGCCCTGGTGCCACAAGGCGAGCACATCCCTTACGATTACACCGTGCTGGAATACGCCCTGTTCGGCCGCACTCCATATCTCCGTCCATTGGATATGCCCACCGAAGAGGACCGCCAGGCGGCGCGTCAGGCGCTGGAACAGGTCGGTATCTCGGAAAAAGAACACCAGTTCGTGACCCGCATGAGTGGCGGGGAGCGGCAGTTGGTGCTGATCGCCCGCGCCCTGGCTCAACAACCGCGCATCCTGCTGCTGGATGAGCCTACCTCGCACCTCGACCTGGGCAACAAGAACCGCCTGCTTCACCTGCTGCACGAGCTGAACTGCCAGGGGGTGACCATCCTGCTGACCACCCACGAGCCCGAGGTGGCGGCTGGCGTCGCCAGTGATGTGATCTTGATGAACCGGGGGCGCGTCCTGCGCAGCGGCCCGCTGGAGCAGGTGTTCACCAGCCAGGCGTTGAGCGAAGCCTACGGGGTGAATGTGAGAGTCCACCAGTTGGAGGGGCGGCGAGTGGTACTATGGATGTAGGCCATCGCAGCCGCATCCTGATCCTCAGTGGCTCGCGCCAAGCCGGGAAGACCACCTTCTGCCAGCGCATGCTTTCCCAGGCCCGCCAGGCTGGCTGGCAGGTGGCTGGGGTGGTTTGCCCGGCTCGGTTTGAGGGGGGGCAAAAGGTAGGCATTGAGGTGGTCGATGTGCGTAGCGGCGAAAGATGCTTGCTTGCCAGCCAACTGCCGGGGGAATGCACTGGCCCCACGGTGGGGCCCTGGACCTTCAGCACCCAGGCGCTGGAATGGGGCAATGGCGTCTTGCAACGGGCCACACCCTGCGACTTGTTGGTGGTGGATGAGTTGGGGCCTTTAGAGTTTGACCAGGGACAGGGATTTACGGCCGGTTTTGAGGCCCTGCGGAGCCAGCTTTTCCGCCTGGCGCTGGTCGTGATCCGCCCGGAATGCCTGCCTCAAGCGCAAGAATGCTGGCCCAGGGCGGAGGTGATCTCCGTCGAGGATGCTTATAAAATTGGAGATCATTTCACCACTCGGTGAGTTTCCAGATCTCAGGGTTGATCTCCGGCTGCGCTTTTTTCCCGCCTTCATCCTCAATTTCTTGGAATAAGATCACAGCCTGTTTCAATTGATCCAGGGCTTCCTCTTCTTTTTTAGCCCGGTGCAGCAGGTCGGCCAGGTTGTTGTGGATAGCAGCCTGGCGATGGCGGTCGCCGACCTGATCGCAGAGCGAAAGCGCCCACCGGGCTGCCGAGATGGCCTGCTCCAGGTCGCCCAGGTCGCCATAGACCAGCGACAGGTTATTCAGGGCGGCAATGCTGCCATTCAGGCTATGAGCCTCTTCCGCGACCTTCAGGCTGCGCTCCAGCCAGCAACGCGCCTCCTCCCATGACCCCTGGCTGCGCGCCAGGATTCCCAGGCCGTTCAATGCCTGGGCCAGGGCGGCGGGGTCTTCGGCGCTTTCGGCCAATGCCAGCCCCTTTTGGGCCAGCTCAGCCGCCCGCTGCGGCTGGCCGCGCTGGTAAGCCGCCTGGCTCCAATCGGCATAGATCAAGGATTTCTCGCCGGCGGGGGTTTCATCTCCCAAAACCTCCAACGCGTGGATATAACACTGCTCGGCCGCCTCCCAGGCGCCACGCCGGGCATGCACCCGGCCCAGCTTGTGCTCCAGGGGGCCCGGGCAACCCTGATCGTGCAAGGCGGCGGCCATCTCGTAGCTGGAAAGCGCCCCGGTATAATCTCCCAGCAAGGTCTGCAGATCGCCTATCGCCTCATCTACCCTGCAGCTATCCGGGTAGCCCAGCGCCCGCGCCTGGCGGAAGCTTTCCAATGCCTCCTGGTTGGCGAACAGGCTGCGCGAATGTTGCCCGGCCTGAAAATAGAATTCAGCGGCGCGTTCATCCTGTCCCGAAAGGTGAAAATGATGGGCAATCTGGCTGGCCAGCGGTCCGTTCGCTGGCTTCCGGCGCGCCTGGGCCAGCAGAGTCTCCGCCGCCCGGTGGTGCAGCAGGCGCCGACGTGCCAAACTGGTCCCTTCGTAGACCAGAGCACGCAGCTTATCGTGGTTGAAATCATAGCGCGGCTGGTCTGGGCCAGCGCGCAGCTCACCAATCAACCCGTGCCCCAAAAGTCCCTCCAGCCCTTCCACCAGCTCCTCCTCGCTCCGCCCGCTGACTGCCAGGAGCGTCTCGAAATCGAAGGAGCGCCCCAGGATGGCTGCCGCCCCAAGTAACTGCTGCTCGGTCTGGGTGAGCGCCAGCAAGCGTGCCTGCAGCAGGTCGCGGATGCTGCCCGGAAGCCGCCAATCGGCCTCAGCCGGGTCGATCTGGCCTTCACCCAGGGCCTTGATGTATTCCACCACGAAGAACGGTAAGCCTTCCGCCTCGCGCTGCAGCCGGGATTCAACTTCGCGCGGCATAGCCTGTAGGCTCCTCACCAGCTCTGCGACAGATTGCGGATTGAGCCGGGCTAGCGCCAGCAGCGTCCCCGTGCCAGCCCGGCGAGCCTCGGCCATCATCTGGTTCAGGCGTCTCTCCGCCGGGCTACCTTCCTCCCTCCAGGCCGCCAAGATTAGGATCGCCTCGCTGCGGATGCGGCGTACCAGGTAGGCCAACAGGTCGAGCGTGGCGTTATCAGCCCACTGCAGGTCATCCAGGAACAGCACCACGGAGCTGCCTCGCGGCGCAGGCCCCAATCGGCTCAATCCAGCCAGCACCTGCCGTAGACCTTCAAAGAAACGCCCCTGGGCAGCCGGACCTTCAAAAGGCGATGCCGGCTGCACCCCGGGCAGCCAGGTGACCAGGTCCGGCAGGAGGCGGCTGGCTTCGCCCAACCAATGGGCATCCACTCCCTTCAGCCTGACGATGGCCTGGGCGGGCCCCAACTGATCCAGCCCGGCGCGCAGCGCCTCCTGGAAGGAGCTGTAGGCCAGCCCGACCTCGCCTGGGTAGCAACGGCCCACCAGCGCCAGCCCGCCCTGGCGACGAACCTCGCTCAGAAAGGTCTCAGCCAGGAAGGTCTTGCCGATCCCGGCTTCGCCCACCAGGGCGAAAAACCCGCCCTTCCTGGCCGCAGCGGAATGGAAAGCCTTCTGCAGGGCGGCCAGCTCCCCGCCCCGCCCCACCAGGGGCCAGGCAGGTTGGATGGATAGAGGTTGGGGCTCTCGTCCTGCTGGCTGTATTTCCGGAATGCGGCTGGCAGAAAGGGCAGGTTCAGCCGCGGGAGGAAAATGTCGTTCCAGGATCGCCTGGTAAAGACGGTTGGTCTCCTCCAGCGGGGCCACGCCCAGCTCCTGGTCGAGGATGCGCACGCACTCGCGGTACTGGCGCAGGGCGGCGTTGCGCTGCCCATCCCGGGCGTAAAGGCGCATCAAAGCGCTGTGCGCCTCTTCGGAGAGGGAATCCAGCGCCAGCCAGCGCCTGGCATATCCGATTGCCGGGGCGAAATCGCCTCTCTCCTCGCAGCCACTCACCAGCTGGCGCAACGCTCCGGCCAGCTCGCGTTGGAACAGCTCGTTCTGCTGGAGCTGCCAGATTTCGAAGTCGGGGCTATCGCGCAGGCCAAAGCCCTCCATGAAACCGCCTGCTGCCCGCTCGACGGCTCGCCCCAAGAGAGAGAGTGACTGCGGATCAGCTGGATTCAAGTGGTATTTGTGGCTGGCTTCCTGGATCAGGTGGCGGAACTCGATCAGGTCCACCCACAGGTCACAATTCTCTTCCAACGCCACGGCCTCCCGGCTGGTGGAGAGACATTTTCCTTCCAACGCCTTGTGCAAAGTGGAAAGCGTGCGGCGCAGGGCAGCCCGGGCACTGCTCTGGTCGTACTCCGGCCAGAGCAGGCCAGCCAGCACATCGCGGCTTACTGGCGTCGCGCCGGTGGAGCCATGTGGTTGGCCGTTCACCACCAGGTAGGCCAGGAGCGCCAGGGCCTTGCGAGTATCCATCTCGACCGGTTTTTCGGATCGTTCCAGGCGCGGCGTGCCAAGCAAATAAAGCGAGAACATATCCTGATTCTACCATTACGCAAGGTTCTGCGTAACGATTTTCGTAACGGTTAAGCGACGTTCCAACCATAGAATATAGTAAAGTGTCAAAATATGAGCCCATCTACCTCTCAGCTTACCCCTCAAGATCATCGTTTCACACCCGCCAGCCGGTGGGTGCTGTTCCTGGCCCTGGCGCTGGTGCTGGTCAGCGCCGCGCAGATAGCCTACCGTTTCACCCTGCCCACCGACGGCTGGGTTTACACTGCCGACGGCTCACTTGAGAATACCATCTACGTTGCCTCCCAGTACCTGTTGCCAGGCACGCCCGAGATGCGTCCCGGTGACGAGTTAGTCGCCATCGGAACAATCAACCTGAAAAAAGCTGCCCAAGAGTCATCCGGTTCTTTTTATTTAGTCGTATCCCCGCCCCCGGATTGGCAGGCAGGACATTCGCTTGCGTACACGGTGCGGCGCGCCGGCCAGGAAATTACGCTCCAGGTGCCCATCCGTTCCTGGGACTTGCAGGCGCTGATGCCCTGGTCCTTTCTCGACCTGAGCAATGGTAATCTGCTTTACCTTCTGACAGACCTGATGCTCTTTGGGCTGGGTTTGCTGGTATTTTTCCGGCGACCGCAGGAATGGTCGGCGCGGGCGCTGCTGGTCTTTACTGCCGCCAGCCTGGCGGGGGGTCTCTCCAGTATCCTGCCGGATTTCCCTTCGGCCAACTTTGACCCTTGGGCCAATCTTGCGGTCGCCTTTTTCAACTATTGGCAGTGGGGCATCCTTTACACCCCCACCTTATTCGTCTTTTCGCTGGTCTTTCCGCAGCCCAAGCCGGTAGTGCAGCGTTTACCTGGGCTGGCGCTGCTGCCCTACACCGCCTTTTGGATCGCCATTCTGGTATTCGGCATCCGCGCTGAGGTGGGCTGGGGCTTGAGCATGGTCTTCTTTGGACTATCGGTGATCAGCCTGGTTCATTCTGCCTTCACCATGCGCGACTTTATCAGCCGGGCGCAGATTCGCTGGGTGCTGGGCGGTTTTCTATTCGCCGTGCTCACTTTTCTGCCCGTCTACCCGGTCGCCTTCGGCTGGCTGGACCCACACAGCTTGTTTGGCGTGTTGGCGAGTATCTCATCCAGCCTGGCTTTTCCGGTATTTACCGCCAGCCTGGCGATTGCCATCCTGCGCTTCCACCTGTACGATATCGATATCATCATCCGCCGCACGCTGCAATATACCATCCTGACCGCCGTGTTGGCCCTGGTCTATTTTGGCGGGGTGCTGCTCCTGCAGCGGGTCTTCGGCGCGGTCAGCGGTGAACAATCGTCACTGGCCATCGTCCTCTCCACCCTGGCGATTGCTGCACTGTTCAACCCGCTGCGCCTCCGGCTTCAGAAGGGGATTGACCGCCTGTTCTTCCGCGCCAAATTCAATACTGAGCATTCCCTGCAGGATTTCAGCCAGGCAGCCCGCACCGAAACCAGCCTGGAGAATCTGACCGGAAAGCTGGTCTCGGTGGTCGATCAGGCTTTGCAGCCGGAAAGCATTACGATCTGGGTGAAGAAAGTGAAATCGTAACGATCCCCGTAACGTTTGGCAGACGGGCGAGCGCGATACTGGCGCTGCAAGGAGAGAATCGCAATGTTGTCCACGCTTCAAAAATTCTGGCGCAACCTGGGAGGAAACCATCCGGCTTCAGCGGAGGTAGCGTCGCGAATTGAACCAGAAGCGCTTGGCACTCTGCCCACTGCCCCTTCCAGGCCCCTGGATCTGGAGATCGCTGCCGATGATCCCTTCCTGTCCTATGGATTGAGCGTGCACGGCGTGATCGAGGTGGAGCAGGTCAAACTGGATTCTCCGGCCCTGCAGCAATTGAAGGAGGCGGGAATCAGAATCAGCGTGCCGTTGATCAGCCAGGGCGAGCTGATCGGGTTGCTCAACCTGGGAGCGCGGCGCAGCGAGCAAGAATATTCCGGGGATGACCGCCGGTTACTGGCCAACCTGGCTACCCAGGCCGCGCCAGCCCTGCGCGTGGCGCAACTGGCCCGCCAACAGCAGGCCGAAGCCCGCCAGCGCGAGCGCATTGAACAAGAGCTGCGCGTGGCGCGCGTCATTCAAGAGACTCTCCTTCCCCACCAGTTGCCCGAGCTGCCTGGCTGGAAGATGGGGGCTCACTGGCAGCCGGCGCGCGCCGTCAGCGGTGACTTCTATGATTTCATCGCCTATCCCCAAGGCAGGCTGGGGGTTGTCATGGCAGACGTGACCGATAAAGGCGTACCGGCGGCTTTGGTGATGGCCACCACCCGCAGCATCCTGCGCAGCACCGCCGAGCGCCTGGATTCTCCCGGGCAGGTGCTGGAACAGGCCAACAACCTGCTTTGCGTGGATATGCCGGATAATATGTATGTCACCTGCCTGTATGCCGTGCTGGAACCGGCCACCGGCCACCTGTGCTACGCCAATGCCGGTCACCCACCGGCCTTCCAGCGCTCCGCAAGGGGGGTGGAACCACTGCTGGCACACGGCATGCCACTGGGATTGCTGGAGGGCATGACCTATGAGGAAAAAGAGACCACCCTGGCACCTGGCGATAGCTTGCTGATGTATAGTGACGGCCTGGTTGAAGCTCATAACCCACAGCGAGACATGTTCAGCTTCCCGCGCCTCAGGGAAAAAATCAGCGCTGCCACCTGCAATGCAGAGCTGGTGAAGTGCTTGCTGGATGAGCTGAGTGCTTTCACCGGCCCAGACTGGGAGCAGGAAGATGATGTGACCTTGCTTACCATTGAAAGGGAGGGAGAATTGCCTGGAAAATCACCTAACTTAGGGGAAGGTTGGCAGGTCTTGACTGAATTCACGCTCCCTAGCCAGCCCGGAAACGAGAAGGAAGCCATGCAGAAGGTGGCGCAGGCCGTCCTGCAATTTGGGTTTCCTCCTGCCCAGGTGGAGCGCTTGAAGACGGCCGTGGCCGAGGCGACCATGAATGCAATGGAGCATGGCAACCGTTTCCGGGCCGAATTGCCGGTTGAAATTCGCGCCTGGGGCTCGCCAGAGGCGGTGCGCGTATGGATCGTTGACCAGGGTGGGGAACGGGAGGATCCAGCCACCGAGCAGCCCAACCTGGAAGCCAAGCTGGAGGGGATGCAATCGCCGCGCGGTTGGGGACTCTTCTTAATCCAAAATATGGTGGATGAGATGAACACTTTTCGCCAGGGCCAGTGCCACACGGTTGAGCTGGTAATCCGGCGTTCAGGAGGTAAAAAATGACCGTCATACCATTTCGCGCCGAGCTTCGCCAGATGGGCCGGGTTACCACCATCGACCTGCATGGGGAGATGAATTCGAATGCCCAGGCCGGCCTCGCGGCTGCCTACGAGCAGGCACAGCGCAGCGACCCAGAGGTGATTGCGCTGAACTTTTCACCGGTTGGTTATATTAACAGCACGGGGATTGCGCTGATTGTCGACCTGCTGGCTCGCACCCGCCAGGCTCACCGCCGCCTGGTAGCCTTCGGGCTGAGCGACCATTATCGGGAGATTTTTCAAATCACCCGCCTGGCCGACTTCATTACCATTTACCCGGATGAGGTTGCCGCGATGGCTGAACTGACTGGCCGGGTAAAGGCCTGAATCGGATGATCTTGTACTTGATTGGTTAAAGGTGATCTATGAGCACACCCAAAGTTACGATTACTGTCCGCTCGGATGGTGGTTCCACCTCTGTGCTGGATGTCAAAGGCGAGATCAACGCCTTTGCTGAAGCACCGCTCTCCGAGGCGCACGCCCAGGCCACTGCCGCCGGAGCGCGCAACATCCTGCTGAACTTCAACGGGTTGGAGTATATGAACAGTTCGGGAATCGGCCTGCTGGTCACGCTGCTCATCCGCGCCCGCCGCCAGAATCAAAAGCTGCTGGCTTGCGGATTGAGCGAACACTACCGCCAGATTTTCGAGCTGACCCGCCTGAATGAGGCGATTGCTATTTATCCCACTGAATCAGAAGCGCTGGCAGCCACCAGGAGGTAACCATGTCCACACCTGATGCCAACCGATCCTCCCGCGATCCAAACACCACCTGGGCCAGGCCGGTCGATGCGCTGCGCGTGCCCGGCGTGCCTGGTCAGGCAGTCAACCTGAATGTCGAAGGCCGGCAGATCACCAGCCCGGTGCGCGGCTTTGGGCAACTCTGGCAGAAGACTTACCGGATCGTGTTTGAAGGCAAGCCAGTTTCCCCTCCAGAGGTGATCCGGGAATGGAAGGCCCATTTCCCCGAGTTCTGGCCCAAGGGCAACCATTTTTACGGGGCTCAGGGATCGATCACCCCGGGAGACGTGGCCGTGCTCAACCTGGCTGGCCCAGGCGGGATCACCGCACCCGGCGGTGCACCGATCATCTCCACCGGGATTATGGTGGTCTATGCGGATGAAGAGTCCTTCTCTTTCCTGACCCCCCAGGGGCACATGTTTGCGGCCATCATCACCTTCAGCGCCGCGGAGGAAGAGGGCCATACCGTGGCCCAGATTGTAGCCCTGATCCGCGCCAGCGACCCGATCTTTGAGCTGGTATGCCGGATTGGGGTGGGGCATAAAATGGAAGATGATTTTTGGTTCGAGACTCTGCGCAACCTGGCAGCCCACTTCGGTGCCAGCGGGCAGCCGACTTTGCGGCGGGTACTGGTCGATCCGGCTGTGCAGTGGTCCGAAGCGCGCAACCTGCGCTTCAACTCAGGCGTCAGCACCGTGATCTACCTGATGCTCTCGCCTTTCCGCTGGATGAGGGATAAAATTGGGGCTGGAAAAGCCTCTGCATGAATATTCCCTCCGGCGGCAAGTTCGACGCAGTGATTGTGGGAGCCGGGCCCAACGGCCTGGCAGCAGCCATTACTCTGGCGCGGGCGGGCAAGAAGGTGCTGGTGCTGGAAAGCCGGGAGACGATTGGCGGCGGGTCGCGCACCGCCGAATTGACTCTGCCTGGTTTCCGGCATGATGTCTGCTCAGCCATCCATCCCTTAGGGGTGGCTTCCCCATTCTTCCGTGGCCTGCCACTGGCACAGTTTGGCCTGGAATGGGTCTTCCCGCCGGCTGCACTGGCTCACCCGCTGGATGGCGGGCGTGCCGTGCTGGTGGAAAGATCGGTGGAGGCAACTGCAGCCCGGATGGGGCGCGATGCTGCTGCTTACCGGCGCCTCTATGGCACTTTTTCCAGGCGCTGGCAGGTCCTCCTGGATGACCTGCTGGGGCCTTTTCCGTTGCCGCCGCACCACCCGCTGACTTTGGGGACCTTTGGAGCCATGGCGCTGCTGCCGGCTGCCTGGCTGGCCCGCTTGCTGTTCCGCCAGCCGCAGACCCGGGCGCTCTTCGCTGGGCAGGCTGCCCACTCCATGCTGCCCCTGGAGGCCCCGGTTACGTCCTCCTTTGGGTTGATCATGGGTATACTGACGCACGCGGTCGGTTGGCCGATGGCGCGCCGCGGCTCACAGGCGATTGTTGACGCCATGGCCGGCTATCTGCTCAGCCTGGGTGGGGAGATCGTCACCGGTCGCCATGTGCAATCCATCGACCAGCTTCCCCCCTCCAGTGCTACCCTGTTTGACCTTACCCCGCGCCAGCTCGTGCGCATCGCCGGAGATGCCCTACCGCAGAACTACCGGCACGCCCTGGACAGGTTTCGCTACGGACCGGGCGTGTGTAAGATTGATTATGCCCTGGATAGCCCGGTTCCCTGGCAGGCCAGGGAGTGCCGCCAGGCGGCGACCGTCCACCTGGGCGGGGAGCTGGAGGAAATTGCCGCTTCCGAGCGCGCCGTGTGGGCCGGGCAGCACCCTGAGCGGCCTTACGTCCTGTTTGTCCAGCAGTCGCTTTTCGATCCCAGCCGCGCCCCGCAGGGAAAACACACCGCCTGGGCTTACTGCCATGTGCCTCACGGATCGACTTTCGACATGACCAGCCGGATCGAAGCGCAGATTGAGCGCTTTGCCCCCGGTTTCCAGGCGCGCATCCTGGCGCGCCACGTGCGCAATGCGGCGCAGATGGAAGAATATAACCCCAACTATATCGGCGGGGATATCAACGGTGGGGTGCAGGATATCTGGCAGTTCTTCACTCGCCCGGTGGCGCGCCGGGTGCCTTATTCCACCCCCGCTCGCGGGATTTACCTGTGCTCCTCTTCCACCCCGCCGGGGGGAGGAGTGCACGGGATGTGCGGCTATCACGCAGCTCAGGCGGTTCTTAAACAGCTATTCTAGGCGGCGGATGATCACCAGGGCAATATCATCCTGGCGGGGGAGCGGGCCAGAAAAGCGCCGGACATCGGAAAGAATGGTCTCCTCGATCTCCTTGACGGGTGCCTCGAGCCTGGAGAGGATCGAATCCACCAAACGCTTCTCGCCGAAGAATTCCCCCCTTGGGCTTTCCGCTTCGGTAATCCCATCCGTGTAGAGCACTAGCAGGTCGCCGGGATTCATTCTTGCAATCTTCTGCTTCCATTGCGTTTCATCGGATACCCCCAGCGCCATGCCGGTCGGGTGCAATCGATCGACCGATTCTCTGCCCCGGTGAGTGCTGACCAGGATCGCAGGGGGGTGACCGGCGTTGGAGTAGATAAACCGGCCGGAGTGCGGCTCCAGGATGCCGTAGAAAGTGGTCACAAACATGAGACCACGCGTGTCGGTCAGGATGCGGTGGCTGACGGCGTTCATCGCCAGGGCAGGCAGGGTCGGGAAGCGCCGGGCATAGGTGCGGATCAGGGTGCTGGTGAGTGCCATGAAGAGCGCCGCGCCGATGCCTTTATCGGAAACATCGGCCACCACCACCCCCCACTTGCGCTCGGCGTGACTCAGGGGGATAAAATCGAAAAAATCGCCGGAGGTTTCATGGGCCGGCTCCAACCGGGCTGTGATCTCCCAGCCGGTGATGCTGGGTGCTTCCTCGGGCAGGATGCCAGCCTGGATGTTGCCGGCCATCGTCAGCTCGCGGGTGATCATCTGCTCATCGCGTTGCGAGACCAGCTCACCTGCCAGGCCCAAAGGCTCCCGGTCTTCGAACTCCAGGTCACCAGGTTTGACTTCCTCAGCCCGGGCCTTTGCCAGTTGGGGGATAAGATCATGTTGAATATGACTCAGCACTTCTTTGAGTTCTTGTTCTGAGATATCCCGGCACATGCAGATCAAAGGAAGAGTAGCCTGTTCCTCTTGCACCTGGCATTCCTCCAGGGATTCCAGCAGCAGGATGGTCCGGGTATTGGGCCACTTCCGGTGAATCTGGTCGGCAACCCGGCCCCCTGATTCCGGGGGGATTCTCAGGTCCAACAGCACGATATCCGGCTGAGAGATCTGGCAGAGCTGGATGGCCTCTTCCTCGCTGCCGGCCTGGCCGACGAACTGGAGTTCTGGCATGGATAGGACCAGGGCGGTCAGGCCACGTAGGAAGATGGCCTGGTCTGAGATCGCCGCCACGCGCACCGATTTTGTTTTCGTCATGCATCATATTATAGCAAAATCGCTGCAACATGGAACCGAACCACAGGCCCTGGCACCGCCCGCCAGGGCCAGTGTGAACGCAGATGGAACCACAGATCCTGCCACTGCCCACCAGGGCAAGTGTAGACGAAAATGGAACCGCAGATAAACACAGATGGACTCGGAATCGGTCAGGGTAAACGATGGTTGCACTCATGCCCATCGGTTGGGGATGAGAACCACGCGACGAAAGAAGGTAATTGGTTACAAGGTTATGCTGCCAACCGGACTCCGTTTGAATTGATGGTATAATAGGTCAATAATGTCATAATACCAACGTCGTATCTATAACGAATGATTTGTCGGAGTTGAATACAATGCAAAAGATAACCCCCTTCTTATGGTTCGATGATCAGGCGGAAGAAGCAACAAATTTTTACGTCTCGCTCTTCGAGAATTCAAAGATCACCAGCATCTCTTATTATGGCGAAGGAGGGCCCAGGCCGCAGGGGATGGTGTTCACCGTTAATTTCGTGCTGGATGGACAGGAATTCATCGCCTTGAATGGCGGCCCGGAGTTTAAGTTTACGGAAGCGGTATCCTTCTACGTGGATTGCCCAACCCAGGCAGAGGTGGACCGGCTGTGGGAAAGCCTCACCGAGGGAGGAGAAGAGGTGCAGTGCGGCTGGTTGAAAGATAAATACGGCCTGACCTGGCAGATCGTTCCCACCGGGCTGGGCAATTTATTGAACGGGAAAGATGCGGAAGGATCGCGCCGGGCCATGCAAGCCATGCTCCAGATGAAAAAGATTGATATTGAAAAGATGAGACGGGCCTACGAGCAGGCGTGAAGGATTAAGTAAGAGGCGCCGGGCATCAGCCATCTGGTTATTTCGTGGTCGAGTGTCGCCCAACCTGAGGAGGAAAAACAATATCCCCTTCTCCCCATTTCAAGGAGGAAGGGGATAAAGCATGAGGGCTTTCTGCTTCTCAAACAACCTCAAGAGGGTCCTGGATTCCCCCTGGCGGTTCTGTACAGCCCAGGACCCCCCTTGAGGATGCGGGTTATTTGAACTGGAACATGACTTCTGGCGACTTCAGGCCGCTGTCGAACTGGACGTACATCATGCGGCAGGTGCCACTGAATTTCTTATCTGTCTTCCAGTTGTAGTGCCATTTTCCCTTGCCCTGGTACTTCGGGCCGGATTTGCCGGGTGCTTTCCCCATCTCGGGATTAGAAAGGACTTCCTTAGTCACGCAATCCACCTGGTACGACCACACTCCCTGGAAGGTGGCAGGATCCTTGATAGGCGAGCCATCGGCAGCCGTCAGGCGCCACTTCAGCGGGACGGTCCGGCCGGCCTTGGCCTTATTCACCACGTCCATCTTGACCGGCGGGTAGAAGCCCTTGAAGTTGTATTGTGCAAGAAAATCCACGCAGACTGCATCGCCTAGATGAGGTATTTCGATGGGTGGGACATCCGTCGTGGTCTCCAAAGACGTTCCCCTGACGCAGACTGTGTTCTTGCCTGCGACGGTGGCGGTGAAAGAGACGGTAGCTACCTCAGACGGAGAGTCGAATGCCCCGTCCTGGGCGGTCATCGCCAGCCAACTTAGGCCATTCAGCTGATATTCAGCCGAAACGATAGGCAAAGGCGTACAGGGGATTGGATCAGCTGGATCTTGAGTACAAGTGGTGGCCAGCGTGGCGGTCACGGTCGCCGGGCCTTTATAGATCACCGGATCGGGAGCGACGGTGATTCCAGAAACCACCGGTGCCAGGGGATCCGGAGTGCCATCGCCAGGCGTCGGTGGCTTGGCCAGGGCGCTGCCGGCTGGTAGAAGAGCCACGGCCAGCATTAAAACCATAAAGATCGAGAACCATTTGCTCAATCGCTTCATGTAGTAACTCCTTTCATGTGTGTATACGGACACGATTTGAAATGATCTTGACTCACAATTGGGGGTGGATCTGCTTTCTCCCCGATCCACGCGCGCTACTTTGTAATTATTAACGATGACCCCCTATAAAAGAGTCGAGCCAGGGCGAATACTAATTATTATTATACTTAATTTTATGTCTTTGTCTAGTGATTTTTGTCTATAATCCAGAGGCAGGGTGCGTCTCGTGAGACGCACCCTCTAGACAGCCCCTGCTACTGACGGGTAGGAAGCACCGATGGGGTGGGGCCTAGCCAGGTTGGGGCTGATGTGCGGGACTAACTATCTTGCTATGCCCCTACGGATTCTGGGCAGGCGAAACCATCGCGTCGCGGACGCACCTTTTGGCCAAGGTCTGCGGTTTCCTTCTACCCCGGAATCCAGGCGCTCAAGAACTCGCGCGCCAGCTTCACCTGCTCATCAACTTCCTTCAAGCCCAACCTTTCGTGAGCATCGTTCAAGAAGGGATGGCATAGCTCATAGCAGAAATAGCCGTCATAGCCGATTTCGCGCATCAATTGAATGAAGTAGCCGTAATCAGGCACCGGCTTGCCGAACTCCAGGCTTCTCTGCTGCACTCGCCCGGCTCCATCCCGGTAGAACTCGCCGCCGAAATGCGAATGGACCTGCGAGCTGCCCACCGCCAGTGCCGCCTGCCGGACGTATTGCGGATCGAAGCTATTCAGGAGCGGCAGGTCCAGGCAGGTCTTCAGCCAGGGAGAATTCACTTCCTGCACCAGGTCATAGCAATCTTTCCAGTGACGGAGCAGCGGGGCATGGTTCTGCAGCGCCATCACCACGCCAAATTCCTCGCCGAAGGCGGCCGCCTCCTTCAGGCAATCTTTGACCCAATTCCAGCGCTCCAGCCGGGTGGCAAAGGGATACTGCCTTTCGTAGGTGTAGAAGTCGCTGCGCACCAGGTCGTAGGTGGCAATTCCATCGCGCATCACCACCCCCGGCCAGGCCGCGAATAGCCGGATCACCTTGGCGCCCAGGTTGGCTGCCAGGCGCGCCAGCTCGCGCACCATCAGGAGCTGGCACTCGCGGTGCTCGGGGATGGGGCTGGAGAAATCGTTGTTGGCTGCCACGCAGGGGATCTCCATCCCTTCTCGCTCGAGGATGTTGCGCATCTGATCGCGTTTGCGCTGATCCAGGTCCATGGGATTGCCGTGCGGGCGCTTGCCATCCAGCTCAACCCCCGCATAGCCGTAATCTTTGGCACGCTTGACGAAATCTTCGAAGCTCAAGGCCGGGCCATCGTACCAGATGCCCAGGTAGGAAATGCTATACAATCCGATTTTCATGGTCGTTCCTCCAGTTTGCAATTATTGTGCTTGTTGGATCACTTTCATAATGGCATCGAGCACCACCTGGGGTGCCTCGGTATACATCGTGGCATGGCTGGTTCCAGTTGCCAGGATATACTCGCCGCGGGTGGATTCTTGGCTGAGAGTCCGGTTCTCCTCGATCCAGAACTGCTGGAAGGCTTCCGCATCGGCCTGGAAAGCCGGGTTGGGTTTCTCCGAACCGATCACCACCAGAGGAAGATCGCCGAAGGTTTGGATGGTTGCCAGCCGGTCAGCCGTATCGCTGAGAAGGCTCTCGTGCTCTGAAGCAATCGCCAGGTAGAAATTTTCTCTGGCGCGCTCGCTGGGATCTTCCGTCTGTGCCGCATTTTTGGCCAGCTCCCTAAAATAAGCGGTTTGTTCATGAAAAAGCTGGTACAACCCACTGAACTTCTTCCCCTGCAGAAACGCCAGGGGAGAGGGATCCAGAAGCACCAGTCCGGCGGTTTGTTTTGGAAATTGGTCAGCGTAAATCATCATATTTAACCCGCCCAGCGAGTGTCCCACCAGCACATAGGGGCCTTTCTCACCCGCGTTTTTCAGGAGAGTGTTCAGCTCACGCACGACTTGCAAACCTGAACGCAGTATTGGCCCGGGCTCGCTGGAACCGTACCCGGCGCATTCATAGTATATCATCGCTAAAAACCGTCAGGGTTTGATTTCATACCAGATCTCGGTGATAAAACCACTCTGGTCCACGGTGAAGACCTGTTTATCGACCTCGGGCCTGTCAGCGTTGCATTTCCAGGTGTAGATCGTCTCGTGCCCGGTGACAGCCGCCGGGATGAAGTCGGAGCCAGGATTGGTAGTGCAGAAATCAGTCATAGCCTGAGTGGGGTTGCGATCGGTGTTGGCTTTGGATAGGCAGGGCAGGTTGGCGCCCACCGTGCAAGCGTACACTTTCCCATTCATGCAGCGCCAGAAGGAATTCTGGGTGAAGACCTCCACTGGCGCATCAGGAGCTGCGCCAAAGGCCTGCATCATCTTCTTGACCAGGTCCTCGGGCATCTTGGGCCCGGTGTAGGTGGGGCCAGGGCCGTCGATCGTCCCTAGCGCGGCGCAGTAGCTGAAAGGGTCGCCATATCCTTGCGCCTGGGTGGGTGCTGCAGGGGATTGGGTTGGCGTAGCAGGCACACAGGCCGAGAGCCCCAGGCTGAGCATCATCAAGATCCCCATGGCAGCCAGGCAGGTGAAAAGTGGGACGTGGAATTGGCCGCATACAGTAGATTTCATATCAATTTCCTTTGGGCAGTATCAGGCATCGTTCAGGTGTAGGCCAGATAGCGCTGCGTGGCCTGCGAAAGGTCAGCATACTTGCCCCGGTATTCTGGCGGCAGGAGGGCAGCGAGCTGGTACATGATCTCGTCGGTGATTTGTTGGCGCACCTCGCGGCTGAGGGTGGCATCTTCGACCGCCAGGGTGAACGGCTTCCCGACTGCGATGTGCAAGTCGGTGCGCCGCAGCCGTTTCAGGTTCTCTTTGTACTTCTCCCCGCCGTAATAAACAATCGGCAGGAGCGGTGCGCCGCTTTTGAGCGCCAGGGGGATGACACCCGGATTTCCTTTCTGCAAACGTCCATGCCCGCTGCGTGTCCCTTCCGGGTTGAGGATGATGAACTTGCCTTCTTTCAACACCTCCACCCCCTTGCGCAAGCCATCCATATTGATCCCGCCCCGCTCCAGCGGAATGGCTCCAGAGGCATTCAGACCCCATTTAAGGAAGGGATTCTTCCAGCGCGTGGCCAGCACCATGCCGATCAACGGGCGAGGTTGCAGGCGCGAATAAAGCACCGGGATTTCCATGATATTGACGTGGTTGGTGATGATAATCAGCGGCCCCTGCTGCGGTACACGTTGCAGTTGCTCTGCATCCACGTTGAAGAGAACTCTGGTGGTCGCCCGGGCAATGAGTACCACCAGACGCTGGGAGAAGCTCATTTTATGGTGAGGGTTGGTAGATAATTTCTAGCTGGCGGGGCAGCAGCTCAATCTCCAGGTGCCGCCCCTCGGTGGAGATAATCTCTCCATCGGCCTGGGCAGGGAGCGGGCCATCCTCGGCGGTGATGGTGATCCTGGCTGCCCGCCCGGTCTTGATCACTGGCTGGGTAGCCTGGGTACCGCGCATAAAGTAAGGAATCAACCGCAGCACTTGCAACGAGCTGACCTGCTCGGCGATGCACAGATCCAACAAGCCGTCATCGGGGAGTGCATCGGGAGACATCTGGAACCCGCCGCCCAGTCGCTGGCCATTCATAAGCGTGATCAACAAAGAACGCTGGTGGATGAGCTGGTCGCCAAACTCGATCGAAGCCAGAGGGGCATGATTATAGAGAAAGACTGTCTCTAACACCGCCACCAGGAAACTGAAAAATCCGCCCCAGCGCGGTAGTTTGGCCACCTGGAGGGTGGTGATGGCGTCGAACCCCACCCCCAGTCCGTTTCCAAAGTAACGACCTTCCGGGTGGATTCCGCCAGAGACGCGGCCAATATCGATCCAGCGGCGCTGATCTTCCGCCAATGCCTGGCAGGCCAGCTCCAGGTCGGCCGGGATGCCAACTCCGCTGGCAAAGTCGTTGCCGCGCCCGGCACACAGCACCCCCAGGGCCGGAACCCTCAGCCCGGCCTGCCTGGCCAGGATCAGGCCGTTGATGGCCTCATTCACGGTGCCATCGCCGCCGGCTGTCACCACTACATCGCAGCCTTCGGCAGCAGCCTGGCGGGCCAGCGCGATGCCCTGGCCGCGTCGCTCGGTGCAGACCATCTCATAAGCCAGCCCATGCCTGGCCAGGGCTTGCTCAATGGCGGGCATGGCGCGCCGGCCATTTCCATGCCCTGCCGCCGGATTCAGGATCACTCGGTATCGTTTCATAGAGGGTCTTTATCAGGTGGAATTTCTGATCTTTGCCAAGGGACCAATCTCTTATGATTATACCTGGTTTGTCACCAGCCACTCCATTAATAAAAACCCGCATCCTGTGGTTAAGAAACTCTTTCAGGGGATTGGGGTTGGAAAACAACATATGGTAGTTGTGACAGGGGCAGCGGGATTGGTTGGAACAAACTTGTTGCGCGCTTTGCTGGCACACGGTTACCCGGTGCGTGCCCTAGTTCACCGCGACCGGCGCGGGGTTGCCGGGCTGGGGGTCGAAGTGGTGCAGGCCGACCTGGCAGACCCGGCATCGCTCAGGCGGGCTTTCAGCGGGGCTGAGCTGGTTTTCCACGTCGCTGGCCTGATCTCCCTGCGGATGGATAACTGGCCAGAGCTAGAAGCGGTGAATGTGGTTGGCACGCGTCATGTGGTGGATGCCTGCCTGAGCTGCGGCGTATCGCGATTGGTGCATTTCAGCTCGATTCATGCTATACAGCAGCAACCTCTCGACCGCCTGTTGGATGAGACCCGTCCCAGGGTCACCTCAGCCCATCTTCCGCCCTACGATCGCTCCAAAGCCGCCTCCGAAATCGAGGTGCAGGCCGGCATCGCCCGCGGGTTGGACGCAGTGATCCTCAATCCCACCGCCATCTTTGGCCCTTTCGATTACAAGCCCTCTTATTTTGGCCAGGCGATCATCGCCCTGGCGCGCGGGCGCATCCCGGGGCTGGTGGAAGGCGGCTTCGACTGGGTGGATGCCCGCGATGTGGCTGAAGGCGCCATCCAGGCCGGGCTGCACGGCCGGAAAGGGGCCAGCTACCTCCTGGGCGGTCACTGGCAGTCAGTCAGGCAGGTAGCGGAGCGCGTGGCCAGCCTGAGCGGGGTTGCCGCACCGCGCCTCACAGTTCCGCTGTGGCTGGCCTATCTGGCGGCGCCCTTGATGGCGCTGCTGACCCGCTTCAACGGCCATGAACCGATTTATACGCGCGCCACCCTGCTGGCACTGCGCAGCAACCGGTTGATCAGCCACGCCCTGGCCAGGCGTGAGCTGGGTTACCAGCCGCGGCCATTTGAAGATTCCCTCTCCGACACATTGGGCTGGTTCGTCGAAAACGGTTACCTTCAGCTTCGCAAGCCTCACTGGAAATGAGACTGGCATGACAGAGCTCACTTTTCAATCCTGGCTGGTCCTGTGTGCTTTGATCCTGGGTGGCATGGTGTTCATCGCCCTGTTCTTCATCAGCGTACCCTACGGCCGTCACTTCCGCGGTGGGTGGGGAGCCAGCCTGCCCAGCTACCTGGGATGGATGATTATGGAAGCGCCGGCCGCGCTCCTCTTTGCCGTCTTCTTCTGGCTGGGAAACACCAAAAACCTGGTGGCTTGCCTCTTTCTGGCGATGTGGGAGATGCATTACATCCACCGCGCCTTTATTTACCCACTGACCCTCTCGGATGGCAGGAAGAAAATGCCGGTGCTGGTCCTGTGCATGGCGTTTCTCTTTAACATTGGCAACGCCTACAATAACGGGCGCTATCTGTTCACTCTATCGGGCGGCTACCCGCAGAGCTGGCTGATCGACCCACGCTTCCTGTGCGGGCTGGCCGTGTTCCTGGCCGGTTACACCATCAATCGCTGGGCCGACCACCGCCTGCGGGGCCTGCGCAAGCCCGGCGAGATCGGCTACCGCATCCCTTACGGCGGGTTGTATCAATGGGTCTCCTGTCCGAACTACCTGGGGGAGATCATCGAGTGGTGCGGTTGGGCGCTGGCTACCTGGTCACTGCCCGGCCTGGTCTTCGCCATCTGGACGGTGGCCAACCTGGCTCCACGGGCGCGTTCTCATCACGCCTGGTATCGCCAGCATTTTCCCGATTATCCCCCGGAGCGCAAAGCGCTGATCCCGGGAATATGGTAAGATGGTTTGAACTCTGCTGTTGGCTGACTTAAGGAGAACACCATGCTTGTTCAAACTCACCGTATCCCCGGCCTGATTCTGAAAAACCACGTGTTCGAAGTCCCCCTGGATCACGCCCAGCCCCAGGGCGAGAAAATCCAGGTGTTCGCCCGTGAGGTGGTTGCGCCAGATAATGAGCAGGCGAACCAGCCCTGGCTGCTATTTCTGCAGGGCGGGCCGGGTTTCGGGGCGTCGCGCCCGGAGGACCGCTCAGGTTGGATCAGCCGGGCACTGAAGGATTACCGCGTCCTGCTGCTCGATCAGCGCGGCACCGGGCTGAGCACGCCGGTTCTGCCGCAGACCCTGGCGGCTCTTCCCACGCCCCAGGCCCAGGCGGATTACCTCAAGCACTTCCGCGCCGATTCCATCGTGCAGGATGCGGAGCTGATCCGCCAGGAGCTGGCAGGCGGAGAACCCTGGAGCGTGCTGGGCCAGAGCTACGGCGGTTTCTGCGCGCTGCATTATCTCTCCGCTGCGCCGCAAGGCCTGCGCGAGGTGCTCTTCACCGGCGGGCTGGCATCCCTGGACCGTCCAGTAGACGATGTGTATCGAGCCACTTACCAGCGGGTGATGCAGAAGAACCGGCTGTATTTTGAGCGCTATCCCGAAGATGCCACCCTGGCGCAGGAAATAGTCGAATATCTTTCTGGTCACGATGTCCGCCTGCCTGGCGGTGGCAAGCTCACACCGCGCCGCTTCCAGCAACTGGGGATGGACTTTGGCGCCAGCAACGGCTTTGAGCATGTCCACTACTTGCTCGAGTCGGCTTTCGTGCGCGGCAAGGCCGGCAGGGAGCTTGCTGACCCCTTCCTGCGCCAGGTGGAAGATCAGGGTTCCTTCGAGACCAACCCGATCTACGCCCTGTTGCACGAAGCGATCTACTGCCAGAGCCAGGCATCCTACTGGTCTGCCGAGCGGGTGCGAAAGGAATACCCGGCCTTTGATATCACCCCGGGCCAGCCGGTTTACTTCACCGGGGAGATGATCTACCCCTGGATGTTCGAAGATTACGCCCTCCTGCAACCGCTCAAGGCCGCTGCCGAGATCCTGGCGGCTTATGAATCCTGGCCGCGGCTGTATGACCTGGAACGCCTGAGCCACAATCGCGTGCCCTGCGCCGCCGCAGTGTACTACAACGATATGTACGTCGAACGCACCTTCTCCGAGGAGACCGCCGCGGCCATCCCGGGGCTGCGCACCTGGGTCACCAGCGAGCATGAGCACAGCGCCCTGCGCCTGTACGGCGAGCAGGTGGTAGATCACCTGCTGGGGATGCTGCACGGGGAAAGGTAGGTTATCTTCCTCTATAGCGAGAAGATATCGATGAAGTCTGCGACCACCCCGTTGGTCCAGCCGAAGCCGTCTTGCACTGCATATTCCCCGCCCCCGGCCTCCAGGCTCAGGTCGCAGACGTTGTATTTTTCCATCAGCCTGCCGGTGCGCTGGTAGGTCTGCCTGGCCAGGGCCACGAAGCGCCGGGCAATCTCCCGCGCCAGCTCATCCTGTTGGTAATTCAGCAGCCCCTGGACGGTCACCCACTGCAGCGGCGCCCAGCCGTTGGGCGCATCCCACTGCTGGCCAGTCTCATAGAGCGTGCAGACCACGCCGCCAGGCTGGAGGAAGCGTTTTTCGATCTGCAGGGCGACCCGACCGGCCTGCGCTTCCCCGGCCAGCTTGAAGCAGAGCGGGAAGACCCCCGCCAGCGACCACAGCCCGGTCTGTCGCTGCTCCTTCCAGGAATAATCGAAAAACCAGCCTTCCGCTTCATTCCAGCAAGCCTCAAGGATGGCCGACTTCCTCTGCTCAGCTGCCCCTGCGTAGCGCGCTGCACCTGGGTCTTTCAGCGCCTCCAGCCAATTGGCCAGCTGGTTCTCCAGGTTGTAGAGCAGGCAATTCAGGTCAACCGGGATGATTTCGGTGGTGCGGATGCCTGCCAACTGCCGCTCCGCTCCCAGCCAGCGGCTGGAGAAATCCCAACCCGATTCGGCTGCTGCCCGCAGGTTGCGGTATAGCTCGGTCTGCTGCTGGGCAGTGGCCTGCTCAAAAAGGGCGGCATCCTCGCCGAAGGCCTCCTGGCGCGGCGCATTGCGCTCATCCCAGTAACGGTTCAAGGCCATCCCTCCCGCCAGGGAGACCACCCGGCAGCCCTCCATCCAGAAGCGATACTCGGTCTCCAGGGCTGGCAAGTGGGGCCGAATGGCCTCCAATCCACGGTGGCGTTCCAGGAGCTGGAGCAGGCAGCAGAAGAAGGGCGCTTGCGAGCGGCTGAGATAATAGGTGCGCGTACCGTTGGGAACGTGACCGAAGCGGTCGATCAGGTAGGAAAAATCGCGCACCATGTCCTCCACCAGCTCCAACCGCCCGGCGGCAGCCAGGCCCAGGCAGGTAAAATAGCTATCCCAGTAGTAAATCTCGCGAAAACGCCCGCCGGGCACAATGTACGGATAGGGCAGAGGGATGAGCGAGCTGTGAGGAGAGACGGCCCGGTCGGGTGGGCGCTTCAAGACCTCCCACAACCGGTCGATGTGCTCCTCCATCGAGGCCACCTCTGGAAGAGCGGCGGAGCCGGTAGATGCTGGCGGAACCTCGAAATGTTCGACCACAAACTGAGCCAGGAGCTGCCTGAAGCGCTCCTGCAAAAGTACCGGGTCCTCTTTGGGGTTGCAATCAGGGAAGGTCTTGGAATCGGTGAAGATTCTGGCAAGCTGCACAGCCTGGAACAATGCCCCGCTGGTTTGAATCGGTTCTTTATCCATTTTTTTTATCCTTGTGTCTGTATTTACACTTGCACCTGTCGCCAGATCCCGCGGAAGCGGGGCTGCAAGTGCAGGTGTCTGTGGTTCCCTAGCTTGGTTGCACCTAAACCGCTTATAATCAAAGCAGCTACCATCCCAACCCGGAGCTTTCTCCCATGGCTGATTCTAATCCACCTTCGAACTTCCAGCCAAAGCCCTATACCGTGCGCGCCGTGCACTGCGATTACCGCTCCAGCGACGAGCAAGTCTACCAGGCGCTCAAACGCGCCACCGACCCGCTGGAATGCGCCTGGCAGCAGCTCTCCTATGCCCGTAGGATCGCCATCAAGTTCAACCAGGATTGGTCGCCTGAGCGCCTAGTGATCTACCAGGGGCAGCGCCAGCAACTGGTCAGCGACACGGTGGCGCGCGCCACGCTGCGCCTGCTGCGCGAGCATACGAAGGCTGAGCTGTTTGTCATTGACCTGGGCGTGGAGGGCGTGCCACCCGGCGCCCCGCGCGAGCACTGTACCCACGTCCTGCCCGTGCTGCGTGAGTTCGGTGTCCCGTATGTGGATGGCCACCTGGGGGGCGTGGTCTGGGTCGATGTGCCCGGCGGTGGGCAGATGTTCCAGCGCTACCCCATCCCGCAGGCCGTCGCCGAGGCGGATGCGGTCATCTCGGTGCAGAAGATGAAGAACCACCAGTTCATGGGGGTGACGCTGTGCCTGAAGAACCTCTTTGGCCTGCTGCCGCTGCTGCCCCGCGGCCGGCCGCGCGTCTACTACCACCACGTGGTGCGCATGCCCTACCTGCTGGCCGACCTGGGCAAGATCATCCACCCGGCGCTGAACATCATCGACGGGTTGGTCTGCCAGGCCGGGGAGGAGTGGGGACGCGGCGACAACCCGCGCATCTGCAACACCCTGGTGGCGGGCGACCAGGTGATCGCCACCGATGCCTGCGGCGCCACCCTGATGGGCCACGACCCGCGGGCCGATTGGCTCACCCCACCCTTTCACCGCGACCGCAACGCTCTGCTTGTGGCAGCGGAAGGCGGCTTTGGCACGGTGGACCTGGGGCAGATCGATTTCCAATCCGAAGTCCAGGCGCCGGTAGGCCAGTTCTTCGCCCGCCAGCCCGACCCGCAAGAGATGGTGGTGAGCTGGCGGAAGACCATGGCCGAGCAGGGACTATACTACCGCGACCACCAATCGCAGATTGCCGCCCAGTACGCCGGTCAGTACATCCTGCTCCAGATGGGGCAGGTGCGCTGGTCCGATCCCGCCGGCCAGATTTCCTTCAGCCGCAGGCACCTCGCCGGCGATCACCCCGAGCAGGCCATGTGGCTGAAATACGTCGACCCGCAAGAGAGCGAGGGGGAGCAATACGCCGTGTACGAGCGCACCTTGCAGGAGATGAAGAACCTCTCGTAGGGATCGACCCACGGGTCGATCCGCAACACGGGTGGGCTGGGTGCACACTTGCACCTGTCGCCAGATCCTCGCGAAGCACTCCCGAAGGAAGCCGCGTCAGCAGGGCTGCAAGTGCAGGTGAGTGCCAGGGTCCGTGTCCCACCGTTCTGTCTCTCTTCCATAGTGCTACAATCTACCTGCTAACCTGCAATGACAGCAAGAGCATGTGTCCGTGTTCGTCCGTGTTAATCCGTGCCCCAATGTTCTCCCCCATACTTCCAGGTTTATCTGCGTCCATCTGTGGTCTGTACCCCTCTGTTTTCATCTGTGGTTTCTACAATTTTCCAAAACAAACCTGCTCCCGAACCCCAATCTGGCGTATAATGGATTCAATTTCCGCCTTCATCAACCAGCTTTCTCTCTCACGGGGTTCCTATGTCCACTTCTCCTTCTAAAATCGAACTGGCCCTCACTCCAATTGAAGTCGAGCTGAACTTCACCCAGACCTACCAGCTCCACCAGCACGAGCACCCCGCCCTGCGCGAGGCACACTGCCTGCGCGCCCTCTTCCCGCACCTCTTCGACCCAATCCAGAAGGGCGACCTGTTCGCCGGACGGATCCACTACCTGCCGGTCGGCTTCGGGCTGGAGTATGCCTCCGGAGGGGCGGGTTATTATTGCTACGCCGAGCAGGTGCGTGAGCAGATGGCGCAGGCCGAGCTGAGCGACTCGCAGCGTCAGCAGGTCGAGGAGATGATCGCCTTTTGGGCTGAAGAGGACACCATCTCTGGCAAGCTTATCCCGCACCTGCCCCCCGAGCTGAGCGAGGCCACCTCCAACCGCATCGCCGACATGGGGGGGCGTCTCTCAGGGGTGGTGATGGATTTTGACAGGCTCACCCGCCTGGGGCTGCCCGGATTGCTGGCCGAGGTGGAGCAGGGCCGCCTGCGCGCCCAGCAAAGCGGCGGAGATGTAGCCCTCTACCAGGGCTTCCGCATGGCGCTGGAATTGTTGGCCGATATCAGCCTGGATTATGCCCGCCAGGCGCGCCAGATGGCAACCGAGGAGCAGGATGAGGCCTGGGAGATCGAGCTGTTGACCATGGCCGATGTGCTCGAGAAGATTGCCGTTGCCCCGCCTGAGACGATGCGCGAGGCCGCCCAGTTGGCCTGGCTCTACTCGCTCATCTCCAGCGTGGTCAACTACGGCCGCATGGATGTCTACCTGGGCGATTTTTACGTCCACGACCTGGAGAGCGGCATCCTGACCGAGGAACGCGCCCTGGCACTGCTCCAATCGCTCTGGCGGCTGATGGTAGTACGCAAGATCATCTTCAACTCGCGCGTCTTCCTGGGCGGCTATGGGCGGCGCAACGAGGCCAACGCTGACCGCTTCGCCCTGCTGGCCATGGAAGCCACCCGCACCGTGATCGAGATCGAGCCGCAACTGACACTGCGCTTCTACGCGGGCATGAACCCGGCTCTGATGGCCAAGGCGCTGGATGTAATCGGAGAGGGCCGCACTTACCCGATGCTCTTCAACGACGATGTCAACGTCCCGGCGGTGATGAAGGGCTTCGGAGTGGGGCGGGAGGCAGCCGAGCAGTACCTGCCCTACGGCTGCGGCGAATATGCCCTCAACGGGCTCAGCTTTGGCTCGCCTAATTGTGGCTTCAATCTACTCAAGGTGCTGGAGGTGGTGCTGCACAACGGTCACGATGGCCAGACCGGCCAGCCGCTCGGCCTGCAGACCGGCACTCTGGACTCCTTCACCACTTACGAGCTGCTTTGGGGAGCTTATAAACGCCAGATCGAGTTCCACACTGAGAAGCTGGCCGACCGCCATGCCCTGGAATATGGGGTGGAGGCGCAATCCGCGGCCTGGCTGTTTGCCAGCCTGCTCCTCGCTGATTGCCTGGAGCGCGGAAAATCGATGGTGGATGGCGGGGTGCGCTACCGCGGCGGGGTGGTCGAGACCTTCGGCATGATCAACGCCGCCGATAGCCTGGCAGCGATCAAGCTGCTGGTCTATGATAAGAAGTTGATGACCCTGCCCGAGCTGGTGGCTGCCCTGGATACCAACTACGAAGGCTATGAGCGCCAGCGCCTGCTCCTGCGCAACGCCCCCAAGTACGGCAATGACCTGGCGTATGTGGATGAGATTGCCCAGCAGGTCAGCGATCACATCTCGCGCTACACCTGGCAGCAGGCCCAGCGCATCGGTTTTGATTACTTCCTGATCGTCAACATCAACAATTACGCCAACGTCACCTTTGGAAAGGAGTCCGCCGCCTCGGCGGATGGGCGCCGCAACGGTGACCCGCTGGCCAACGGCAACACCCCCACGGCGGGCAACGATGTCTGCGGCGTGACGGCCTTCCTCAACTCGATTGTCAAGCTCGATCCCAGCTATCACGCCGGCTATACCCATAATATGAAGTTCAGCAAGTCCATGTTCCGCGACGACCGCCCCAAGCTGGAAGCATTGCTGAAGGGTTACTTCCTGAATGGCGGCACCCAGGCCATGATTACCGTGGTCGGCCGCGACGACCTGGAGGCTGCCATGCGCGAGCCGGAGAAGTACCGTAACCTGATCGTGCGGGTGGGCGGGTTCAGCGCCCGCTTCGTGGAGCTTTCCCGCGATATCCAGGTTGATTTGATCCAGCGGACGTTGTATTAAATTAACGCTTGCCTCCCTGCGGGTCCAACAGGATAATCATGCCCAGTAGCCCCATGTTGGCGTATAGCAGCGGGGCCATCAGCGGCGCGCCGCGGATGAACCTTTCGACCAACAGCGCACCTTGCCCGGTCAGGTTGCGCTCGATGTGCAGCACACTGCCCACCAACCCGACCGCCACAAGCAGCCCCATGGTGGCGACGAAGGTGTAGAGATCGGAGCGCTCCAGGTGGGAATAGGCGCCCATCGCCAGGGTCACAAAGACCGCGAACGCCCCAACCGCGGTCGGCAGCCACAGCCAGGGATTCACAAAATTGGTTCGGGCGTGATCCAGCACGCTGCTGATCAGGGTGGCCAGGATGAAGAGCGCCACCATCAGGAAGTAGGCGCGCGTCTTGGGCAACGGCATCTGGATCCTTCCCTTCCCGAGCAGCCTCAAGGTGCCGCTATCGACGGGATCCTCTTCCCAGGCCGCACTGATCCCCAGAAAACCGACCAGAATGAAGGTCAACGGGCCGAGCAGCGGCGGGCCATAGAGCAGCACCAGGGCGGTGACCTGTTGCCCGGCTGGTGCACCGCTCAGGATCGCCCGGTGCAGGTGATAGTAAGAGCCCAGGATGCCGACCGCCATGCTGGCGACGAACACGGCCGATGCCACCAGGTTGGCAAGCTCCCGCCGTCGCAGCGCGATCAACCCGGCTATCAGCAAAAACACACCTGCCAGCGGGCCGAACAGGATGGGAATCCACTCGCCGCTGCGGATGGTGCCGCTGATCGAATGGGCCAGGTACGTATCCACCCCCAGCATGATCTCGTTGAAGGCTGCCACGAGCAGCATCACCTGATCGCGGGAAAGCGGGATGCGGATGCGCTTCACAAAGGGGAAAGCTTCTGCCAATAGGGTCATCGGGTCACTTCCCCGCCGCTTGCAGCTTTTGTTGAGCCAGGTCGCGCAGCTCCGCCAGGGCCTTGAGCATCTCATAAGCGCCGTGCCACTGGGTGTAATCGGGACCCTGCATCCAGGCGCCGAACTTGGCCGTGCGTCCCCAATGGTGCCACAGCTCAAATTCGGTGTACTGGATCGGCTCGCTGAAGGCCGTGCTGCTGATCAAGTTCTGGTCATAGAGCGGTTTGGTGATATCCTGGCCCTGTTTCACAAAGCCGTTCACGGCTCCGGTGGCTTTATCAGCGTCAGCATAGAAGCGGGCGATGAAATCCTTGTTGTGGCACTCCAGGCAGACGCTCTGCATGCGCACCATGTTATCCTGCCAGCTTGGGCGGCGGTCGCTGACCGGTGCGAACAGGTACCAGGTCAGCCGGTCGCCGGTATCGTGGGTAGTGGAGGCACCGCCGAAGCCGCTGAAATGGCAGGTGGCGCAGGTTGGCCCGGGAAAGTCTTTCACTGTCAGCGTCCCGGGGTCAGCATCCCAGTTGTAGCGATCGCTGGAAGTGGCATAGATGATCCCGTGCGGAGATTCGGTGAAGATTTCCCACTGCGGGTGATCCGGCCCGATGTGGCAGTTGTTGCAGGTCTCCGGTTTGCGGGCCTGCTCCAGGCTGAACTCGTGCCGGATATGGCACTTCTGGCACTGCCCCACCGAGCCATCCTCGGCCGGCTTGCCGATGGTATGGCAGCTCTCGCAGGCAAAGCGAGTGATCTCGGGACCTTCCAGGATAGCAATGGCGTTGCGGGCTTTATCCGGCGAAAACTGCCCTTCCGGGATCGCCTGGTACATAGCCAGCAGAGCGGAGGAGAGGTCCTTGCTGCCGACCACCGCCACCCAGGCCGGCAGGGCATGCCGGCTCTGGTTATATTGCGCCGTTTCGGCCTA